>Ga0209011_1000521_pt1 | contig 14572 bp, 12 predicted proteins | sample BlaSpr_A8_OM1_M3_FD_187986 | JGI IMG/M metagenome (GOLD analysis project Ga0209011, IMG submission 187986) | Forest soil microbial communities from Thunder Bay, Ontario, Canada - Black Spruce, Ontario site 2_A8_OM1_M3 (SPAdes) (version 2) | ecosystem: Environmental > Terrestrial > Soil > Boreal... | reverse complement strand
GCCTGTCCATTTACTGTCCCTCCGGCCAGTTGTTTGTGTCATTTCCGGGGGCTAGTCTGAAAAAACCCGTTATCGGTAGCCGGCTGTCGGAACGCGAGGTCTGAGGGGCGTCGCATAATGCCAGGTATTCTGCAGATCGTGTTGATGTTAGCACTCCAGACCCTGGCGCAGGGCCCGACTCGTCCTGCGCAACTTCCAGTTACGCAAAATCCGCACGGCCCGCTCAACCTTCCTTGCGAAAATTGCCACACTTCCACCAGTTGGAAGCCCATCCGCGCCATCCCCGAATTTGACCACGATAAGACCCGCTATCCCCTCCGCGGGTTGCACGAGAAAGTCCAATGTATTCAGTGTCATACAAAGCTGGTATTTACAAATGTCGGCTCAAAATGCGCGGACTGCCATGCCGACATTCACCGGCGGCAGTTAGGCGCCAATTGCGAGCAATGCCATACGGTGAGTGGGTGGAATGTTTCCGTGCAGGCAATTAAGAATCACTTCAACCGCTTCCCGTTGGTGGGCGCGCACGCCGCGCTGGAGTGTGAGGCTTGCCACAAGGGCGCGGCGACGGGACAGTTCCAGGGGCTGTCGACGCAGTGTTATTCATGCCACGCGAGAGATTTTCAGCAAGCTGCCAATCCAAACCACGTGACGGCGAGATTCTCGACGACCTGCGAGACGTGCCACGGAATGAACACGTGGCTTGATGCAAAGTTTGACCACAGCACAACCGGTTTTCTGCTGACGAGCGGCCATGCCAACGTGGCTTGCACTGCGTGTCACATCAATAACAACTACAACTTGACGATCGCGCCGACCGATTGCGGGAACTCAGGGTGCCATTTGACGACTTGGCAGCAGACCACGAATCCCGTGCATCCATCGGCTGGGCCGGCTTTTGCGCTGGCGAATTGCACAACGTGCCATACGACCGCAAGTTGGACGACGGCAACTTTCAACCACGCCACAACCGGTTTTCTGCTGACCAATGGGCATGCCAACGTGGCCTGCGCTTCGTGCCACACCAATAACAACTATAACTTGACGACCGCGCCGACCGATTGCGGGAACTCGGGTTGCCATTTGACGACCTGGCAGCAAACGAATAATCCGGTACACCCCACGGCGGGTTCTCAGTTTGCAGCAGCGAACTGTGCGGTATGCCATACAACTGTGAGTTGGACGACGGCAAGTTTTGACCACAGCGCGACGGGCTTTCCACTCACCAATGGGCATGCCAACGTGGCCTGCGCTACGTGCCACACCAATAACAACTACAACTTGACGACCGCGCTGAACAGTTGCGGAACTTCGGGATGCCATTTAACGACCTGGCAGCAAACGAATAACCCGGTGCACCCCTCGGCGGGTCCTCAATTTGCGGTAACGAACTGCGCGGTATGTCATACGACAGTGAGTTGGACGACGGCAAGTTTCGACCACAACGCCACCGGGTTTCCGTTGACCGGAACGCATATGTCGCCATCACCAACGCCCTGCGTCTCCTGCCATGTGAACAACAACTACACCCTCAGTTCGACGGACTGTTACGGGTGCCACCAGGCGGCTTTCCAGAGCACCCAGACACTGGGCGGGAGCGTACCGAACCACGTCACCGCTGGATTTCCAACCGGCGCGGCGCAATGTGCAACCTGCCACACGATCACCACTTGGGCTGCAGGAGTCTTTAATCACAGTACAACGGGTTTCCCGCTGACCAATAGCCATGCGACAGTGGCTTGCGCTTTGTGCCACATCGGCAACAACTATTCGTTAACGATCGGCCCGACCGGTTGCGGAAACTCAGGCTGCCATTTAACAACCTGGCAGCAGACCAACGCTCCTCCGCACCCCGCCGCCGGAGCCACATTTGCGGCAGCGAACTGTTCCACGTGCCACACGACGTCGAGTTGGACCACAGCAACGTTCAATCACAGCACGACGGGGTTTGCCTTGACGGGGTTGCACGTTTCCCCGACGCCGACGCCCTGCGTATCCTGTCACGTGAGCAACAACTTCACGCTGAGTTCAGCAGCCTGCTACGGTTGCCACGTCGTTGCCTGGCAAAGCACCGCAAGGCTCGGCGGCGTGGTGCCGAATCATATTACGGCCGCGTTCCCGACCGACTGCTCGCTTTGCCACACGACGTCAGCCTGGACGGGAGCGGTATTTAATCACGCAGCAACGGGGTTCCCGCTGACCGGTTTCCACGCCACAGTGCCGTGCGCGGGCTGCCACATCAATAATAACTATAGCATTACCATAACCACATGTGTCTCATGCCACCTGACTAACTATCAGGGCACGGCGGCTCCGAACCACGCGCAAGTCGGGTTTCCAACAGACTGCACTTTGTGCCACACGACTTCAGCGTGGCAACCCTCTACGTTCAATCACAACACAACGACCTTCCCACTCACTGGCTTTCACGCCACATCCGTTCCCTGCGCGAGCTGCCACGTGAATAACAACTTCACCACGCTGCCAATAGATTGCTACGGCTGCCACAAGACGGCTTATCAGTCCACGACAAATCCGAACCACGTCGCCGCTGGATTCCCGACGACATGCGCGACGTGTCACACCACGACGGCCTGGACCGGAGCAACGTTCGCCCATACGTTATTCCCACTGAACCACGGCGGGGCCAACGGCGTTTGCGCTACATGCCATACGAATTCCAGCAACTATGCGGTCTTCCAATGCACCATTTGCCATACGAAAGCCGCAACCGATCCGAAACATAGCGGCAATAATAACTACGTATGGAATAGCATCAATTGTTATCAATGCCATCCGCATCACTGATGAGGATGGCCGGGCGGCAGCTCGGTTAACTCGCAACGAGGTAATTGATTCAGGGGCCAAAGATCAGAACGTCAGGCAGTGACACACTGCCGGAAAAAAAGGCAAGGAAGATGATTAGAGCGAGACAACTGGGGGCCTTGCTGCTATTTGCACATGCCGCATTCGCGCAAACGGCGACAAATATTCCCGTGGTACCCGTGGTAACCAACATAAGCGTTTCAGGGCAAGACTCCGAAGTTCGAATCGACGTGAGCGCCACCACCGGCGTCACTTCCGCGAAGGTCACCGCGGTTTATGCGGACCGGATCGCGCTCGACCTGCCCGGCGTCGTTTACAACAAGAGCGCGCGGCGAATCCTGGTGAACAAAAACGGCGTGCGCGCCGTGCGTATCTGGCAACAGGAGGAGAATCCTCCCCTGACGCGCATGCTCATCGAATTGGATCGGAGTGTCCCGTACCTGCTGTCCTCGGAGGGAAACAGCGTCGTCCTTCGGATAGGATCCCGCCTGCAGGAGCCCGAACAACGAGCTTCGAAACAGCCCGCGCAGCCGGCCTCGCAACCGGCCCGACATGAGGATGACATTGCCCATACAGGACGCACTTCGCCGGCGGTCTCGGCTGCGGAAGCCGTGATCGGAGTTTTCCGGCGGGGCGGAAAATCTTCACCTTCATCCGACAGCCAAAATGGGCCGCCGATCGAGACACCACCGCAAGCGCATTTTCCGCCGATAGTGATTCCGGCTCAAGAACCTGAGCCTGCGCCCCCGACTGTGACGGCAGAGAACCCGCCGCTAAAGGCCAGCGAGGAACCAAAAGCTGCGCAATCCAGCGTTCCATTGAATACTGCGCCGCCGGTGAATACTGCGCCACCGGAAACCGATCTTACAGCCAGCAATCTTCCCGTATCCCATCCTAGCGCGAAGCCTGCAACCGCGGTCCCGGCCGAAATGCCAAATGAAACGCCTGCTCCATCTCCCGCGGCGATCGCACCTGCGAAATCCGCTGTAGAAGCTTCCGAGGTAGATATGCGGGCGCTCACCGAGTCCGTGAACACTGGGATGCGCACTGCCTTCCAGGTGAAACACGTGCAGCAGGAGACTGCATACCTGGACGGTGGCCGGAGTGCCGGCCTCGCTGAGGGCATGACTTTGGTGATAAAGGATGAAAATAAGGCAGCGGGAGAGGATGGAACGGGCGGCGACGCCGGCGGAACGACTGCGGAACTCGTGGTTATTGGCGTGGCGGAAACTTCGGCTGTCACGGAGATCCGCAGCCCAAAGCGAGACGTCGTGCCGGGCGACCTGGCATATCTCTCTTCGCAAGATACCCAGGCGCTGGTGGATCAGCACACCATGGGCGCGACGCGGAAATACCCTGCCGTGATTACGTTCACGGAAAGTGACCTGCTCGACGAAGAGGCGCGCGCGTTTGTGCCCCGGGCACCTCTTCCGTCCGTGAATCGCATGCGCGGGCGTATTGGTGTCGACTACATGGAGACGATCAACCGCGACGCTTCGCAATCCCGAAGCGCCGATGTCGGTGTGGTGTTCCGTGCGGATTTCACGCGTATTGGCGGGACCTATTGGAACTTGAGTGGTTACTGGCGCGGGCGGATCAACTCGTTCTCCACGTCCTCGCAGCCAACTCTGCAGGACCTGCTCAACAGGACCTATCATCTGGAATTGACCTATCAAAATCCCGGCTCGCGCTGGGTCGCGGGTTTCGGCCGGATGTTTCTCCCGTGGGCAAACAGTCTGGAAACCATTGACGGCGGATATTTCGGGCGGCGAATCGGGAAGCGCGTGACGGCCGGGATTTTTGGCGGCTCCACACCGGACCCGACCTCGTGGAACTACAATCCCGACCAGCGTATCGGCGGAACGTTTGTCAACTTCGAGGGAGGCAGTTTCGAAAACACTCACTTCTCGAGCACTTCGGGGGTCGGAGTCGACCTGTTGAAGTGGCAAATGCAGAGGCCGTTCGTTTTCTTTGAGAACTCGATCTCCTACAAGCGGATTCTTTCGATTTACCACTCGCTTCAGGCCGATCGCCCGCAGGGCACCCCAGCGGTGCCCACCCCCGGCGCGGGAATCAGCCAGAGCTTCTTGACCGCGCGGGTGGCTCCCGTACAACGGATCGAGTTCTCATTCAATCACACCTTTTTCCGGAACATTCCGACGTTCGATCCCACGCTGATTGGCACTGGCCTGCTGGACAAGTATTTATTTCAAGGCATGAGCGCGGGGGTTCGCGTGGAAGTCGTGAAGCAGATATCTCTATACACGACTCTGGGACAGAGCAGCCGCACCGGCGACGCCAAGCGTTCCCTAAACCAACTGTATGGGATTACGTTCGGGAAAGTACCGTGGCTAGGCTTGCACGTCGACGCGCACTACTCGAAGTTCGACAGTTCCTTCGGCAATGGGACGTATCGTGCGGTGTCGATTTCACGCAATTTCGGCGACGGCTTTCATCTTGATGTGCTGGGAGGAGACCAATCGGTCGTCTCGGCGCTGGCCGGAAATCAGACCGCGCGGTTCTTGACAACGAGCGCGGACACGTCGCTCGGCTCGCGATTCTTTTTGCAGGGAGGGCTCACCTTCTATCGCGGACAGCTCCAGAATTACGACCAGATGTCTTTCACCCTCGGATATCGTTTTGATTCGAAGGCTAAACAAAAATGATAAAGGGATATATCTCATGCGAAGCCTAAAGATTAAGTTTTTCCTCGCCTTGCTTGCCTGCGCGGGCGTTGCAGCAGGCTCCGCGCGAGCCGCCGGCGACCCTCTGGAAGAATTGCTTCGCCGCACGAGCGAGCAAGTCAACGCGTATCTCGACAGAATCTCGGAGGTGAGCTGCAGCGAACGCGTACTGCAGGAAAAGCTCGGAGACAGCGGGAAGACCGTCGAGAAGGAAGAGTCGGCGTTCAACTATCTGATCCTCCTCTCCAGTACAAATGGGGAGATGAATCTGGTGGAGTCACGGCTTGTGGACCAGGAGAAACCCGCGAAGAAACTTCAGCGACCATTGCTTGTGAGCAATGGTTTTGCAACGTTGTTTCTCGTCTTCCACCCGTACTATGCGGCCGGATTTAAGTTCACGGACGACGGAGAGGAAAACGTCAACGGGCGAACGCTTGCCAAGGTTCACTTTCAACATATTCCGGGCACTCGGACCCCGGCGGCCCTGGCAGTAGGCGGAAGGGAATTCCCGCTGGAGCTTTCGGGCACGGCATGGATCGACATTGGAACAGGAACTATTACGCGAATCGTTGCGGGCATTGAGACGGGAATGGAGGACGTAGGACTTCGAACGCTGCGATCCGACGTGGAGTACATGCCGGTCTCCTTCCACAATCCCCCGGATACTTATTGGTTGCCCTCGGAAGCGACCATCGAAGTGGAAACGCGCCATCAGCACTGGCGCAATACGCACCGGTTCTCGGACTACAAGAGATTCTCGGTAAACACGAAGGAGCAACAGGCACGCCAATGAGCACGAACATCAGCGTTCCGCGAATCATGGCGGCTCCGGCCGACGCGGAGAAGGCTCACCGCGCTCGCTTGGGCATCGCTTATCTGGTGGCAGGGGTGCTAACCCTGGTTCAGCTCGCCTATGGATTCAACTACTACATTCTCTCCCAATCAGCGCGCGCACTTTCGTCGAAGCACGCACTCCTGAAGCCGAGCGGAACGGTTGGCCTGCGGCTGGGAATGATCGCTTTCGCCTTGTTCCTGATCGTGTATATCTACCCGCTCCGGAAATTCTGGCCCTGGCTTGGGAGGCAAGGCAATGCGCGCCATTGGCTGGATTTCCACGTCCTGATGGGTATAACGGCGCCGGTCCTGGTCACTTTTCACTCTGCCTTCAAGTTTTCCGGGCTTGCCGGAGTGGCTTTCTGGATCATGGTGATCGTCGCGCTGAGCGGCGTTGTGGGGCGTTACATTTACGCACAGGTTCCCCGCAGAATGAATTTTGCCGAGGTGTCGCTCAAGGAGGCCAAGGAATTAAGCGAGAAACTAGGCGAGCAGTTAAGGAGCCTGGGGATTCTTTCGCCAAAGGACGTGGAATCGCTCATGCGGCTCCCGAGTGCGAACGAGTTCGAACAAATGTCGCTGCTGACCGCTCTTTGGAAGATGTTGCTGTTCGACATGGAATTTCCGTTTCGCGTGTGGCGATTGCGGCAAAAGATGCTGTGGTCGCACCGAAAGGCGTTGTCGCTGGTGGGGCTGCGGCGCACCCAAAATGCCAAGCTGGAAAATGCCGTCGCAACCGCCCGCGAACAAATAGTGCTTGCCAAAAAGATCCTATTTCTTTCCAAGTCGCGCGAGATGCTGCATCTCTGGCACATGATCCATCGGCCGTTTAGTTATTCATTTGCCTTACTCGCTTCCATACATGTGATCCTGATGCTCATGCTTGGATATTATTGACGCTCTTCAGATTACTTTTGGAACCTTGACATCGGCCTTTCCGGAGAACCCAGGGAATGATTGAAAGTCTCTTAACACTCTTGATCTACGGTACGTGCGCAATTGCTGTTGCGATTCCTTTTCTTGTGTATAAAAAGAAATTAAAAGAGAGGGAAGCGCGTGCGCGCGCGGCTGCTGAGAAGGGAAAGATGTACTCCAGCGGTCCTCTGGCCCAACACCCGCATATCGACTCCGGCTATTGCATTGGCTGCTCTATTTGTACGCATGTTTGCCCGGAAGGAGACGTTCTTGCAATGCTGGGTGGCAAGGCGGTGATCGTGAATGGCCATAAGTGCGTCGGCCACAGCCTGTGCGCCGAGGCCTGCCCCGTCGGTGCGATTACGATGGTGATGGCCAGCGCGAGCATGGGCGCCGACATGCCAACCCTCACTCGCGAGTTCGAGACGAGTGTCCAGAATATGTTCATTGTCGGTGAACTGGGTGGCCTGGCCTTGATCAAAAACGCCATCAACCAGGGGCGCGATTGCGTCGATCTCATCACGAACAGGCTCAAAGCGATGGGGAACGCCCGATCTGCCCCGGACGTTTGCGATGTGCTCGTTGTGGGGGCGGGTCCTGGAGGGATCAGCGCATCACTTCGCGCTATCGAGAATAAGCTCAGTTACATTACTGTGGAGCAGGATGAAGTTGGGGGGACGGTTGCGAAGTATCCCCGGCAAAAACTCGTGCTGACGAGCCCCGTAAACTTTCCCATGTACGGAAAGTTTAATAAGATGCAACTCTCGAAGGAAGAGCTTTTATCTTTCTGGCAGAAGGTTCAAGAGCGAACAGATTTCAGAGTCCGTTCGGGCGAGAAAGTGGAGGACATCAAGAAAGGGCCGGACGGCATTTTCACAGTCGTGACGTCCAAGGGCCAGTACCGCTCGCGCGCAGTAATCCTAGCACTTGGCCGGGCCGGGACTCCGCTGAAACTGGGAGTTAAGGGAGAGGAACTGGGGAAGGTGATGTACCGTCTAATCGAGGCCGACCATTACATAAACAAGAAAATTCTTGTTATCGGCGGAGGAGACAGTGCCGTCGAAGCGGCCATGGGTCTTGCGCAACAGAACGGCAACAAGGTAACGCTCTCGTATCGCAAAGACTGTTTTAGCCGTATCAAGGAACGAAACTCGCAGCGCATCGAAGAATTCATGCGCACGGGAAAAGTCAGAGTATTGTTCAACTCCAACGCCGTCGAGTTCAAGCCGGATTCCGTTCTCATCGATGTCAAAGGCACCGTGGAGGCGATTCCCAACGACTATGTCTGGATCTTTGCCGGTGGCACTCCTCCAAATGCGTTCCTCAAGAAGATTGGTCTGGAGTTTGGAGCGCGCGACGTGACGCTAGAGGCTAGCAAAGAGGCAAGACAGGCTGCCCTCTCCAAGAAAGAGTTTGTCCAAACCCGGGAAATGGCTATCTCCTAGTGGCCGCGAAACACTCATGCATAGTAGGTGATGAGGTCAAAATGAAACGCATAGGATCAATCGTACTAGCTCTTTCGCTTCTGCTTGTTCTGGCCGGCTGCAAGAAGAGTGCCGCCAGCACCGATAATGAAATTCGCGTTGCCATCGAGGCGCACCTGGCGCACAAGGGAACGCTGAACCTGCAAGCCTTCGACACGGTCTTGAAGCAGGTCACAATCCAAGGCGATCGCGCGCAAGCCCAAGTTGAATTCCGCGTGAAGAATGGTCCGGGAATGATGCAATTGACGTATGCGCTGCAAAAGACGGGAGGAAACTGGGCGGTTGTTGAATCTAATCCAGTCAATGCCGATTTTTCTCATCCATCGCTCGACCCATCGCAATCTCCGGCAGCGGGCGCGCCGGCAGGATCGAATCCGATCGTGTCCGACGCGGTGAGAAATTTCAAGATGGGGGGAACTCCCGCAACTTCCAACCTTCCGCCGGGACACCCTGCTGTAGGGGGAAATTCGCAGTCAACTCCACAGTAGCTTGATTGCGACCGCGGTTGGCGCACTGAGCGCATCCGGTCTGTAGCTTTTCAAAAATGGCCTTGACGCTGCTGCTTTCTTGAAGCCGAAGTGTCGCCACCTGGTGAGGCCCCGTTTCGCGTTATCCTACGCTTGGCACTGCCATCCATCGTGCTTTCCGAGTATTCTGATAAGTGAGGATGTCCTATTCCATGAGTTGGATTTATTGGTCCCTTCTGTCCGCTTTATTCGCCGCCGCTACCGCGATTCTCGCCAAATTGGGAGTTGCCGATATTAATTCCAATCTGGCCACGGCGGTTCGGACTACTGTTGTGTTCTTCCTCGCATGGAGCATTGCTCTTGCCGAAATTCCGGTTTCCGCTCTCACCGGGATCAGCCGCAAGACTTTTACATTTCTTGTATTGTCCGGACTGGCTACTGGTTTGTCCTGGGTGTGCTACTTTCGCGCACTCCAACTCGGTCAGGCCTCGCGGGTTGCGCCTGTGGATAAGCTCAGCGTCGTTTTCGTTATTGTTTTCGCATCCATATTTCTGGGCGAGCGGATAACTCTCGCGACCGTTGCAGGCGGTGTGCTGATTGCCGCAGGCGCCGTGATTCTTGCTTTGAACTGATTTCTCCTCCTCAATTGCGCGTTTTGGGCAAGCGGCCGGCCCTCCGCCAAGTTTTGGCCCATGCCGCTCCGTAAAAACGCCACGTCAGGGCAGCGGGACAATTCGCATCCAGAACAAGGTTTTGCCGCCGCCTGCCTGAACGTCATATTTGCTCACGAAATCGAGCCTACCCTTTCCAGCAGAAGGCCAGGCCGCGTGCCTTTGAGTTCCACTCCAGCCTGTGCTACCGTCCCCATGCACAGCCTTTATTTGCGAATCTGGAGGCTACAATGTGCTTGCAACGATATTTGGTGCGGCTGCTTGCTATCGTTTTGTGCTTCCACGCATTTGGGCATGCGCAATCCACCGAAAATGTACGCTTGTCGATCACAAAGGACGTGATGGATGAAATCGCCCATAACCGGATCGCGTCGGTTCGCGAACGGTTCAGCCCTGAACTCAAAGATTCGCTGACCGAAAACGAAATGAGGGACCTAAGGAATGAATTGGTAGGAATCGCCGGTGCCTTCAAAGAGCAAATTTCACAAAGCACGAGGACAGTGCAGGGCGCACCGACTTATGTTTCGAAGAGCCAATTCGAAAAATTCAAGGTCGAGTTAAGACTAACGTTTAACGACATCAACCAGATCACGGATTTTCAAATAGCGCCCATTTCCGACCTCAGTCCGGAGAGCATGGAAGCGTCGGCCAAGGCGATCACGGACCTATTGCGGCAACAGCATTTCGATCAGGTGAGCTCCCAATTCAACGATCGAATGAAAACTGCGATGCCTACCAATCGTCTGGGCGCGTCCTGGTCGCACGTTACCTCGCACCTCGGGCAATTCAAGAGCATCAAGCTGGCGCGAAAGGATCCTGACCTTGACAGGGTGGACGTTCGATGTGAGTTCGAAAACGGACTAATGATCCTTCGAGTCGCATTCGACCCTGCTGGAAAGGTAGGCGGCCTCTGGATGCTTCCCGCCGAGCCGGAGAGGGACTCTCAAATCTAGATCGTCCGAACGAGCACGGGGGGGAAGATTGAGGGCTGGGCAGAACTCTACGCTTGCGAAGGCTTAACTCGACACTGCCACGCGCGCAAGACCGATGTTGTGTACAGTAGATGCTTCCAGATTGAAGGTGCGAATCGTCGGTTCTTGCTGAAGCAAAGGTTTGACTGAGTCCAGAATCTGCCGGGCTTGACCGTTGGAATACCTCTCAGCGTCTTCCTTATTTTTCCAGATACTGATGCCGACAAACTGGTCTCGCTCCGTATCCGAGACCAGAGCGAATGCATCGACAAATCCTGGTTGTTGTTTAAGAATGGGAAGGCTGCGCTCAACCATGGTCTTGGCGAATTCCTTGAGTTGGCCGGGTTTAGTCGTTACCTGAATCAATCGTGCGTGCATGAATCCCTCCTGAAGTTTTTGTTGAGGTTTGGTGCTGGGAATTCTGGAACGCGAAGGGTGCCATATTCTCAGCGACGCGCGAAGGTTAGGTGCGAGTCCTCCGCCGCAGGTTCTCCGCGCATGTAGAGGGCCAACTTTCCTACAGAAATCAAATTCGTACAATGCACATCGCGCGGCATTTGCATTAAATTTATAGCATCAATTAAAGTAAAGGATGTATCTCCACGTAATTTCTTCGCTGGACTAGAAAATGTTTCCACCGCTGCGATTAAAAATCATATTTTCTCGACACCTAACAATGCGCACTTTTTACACAACTGAGATTCGCCAACATGCACACCACTTTGTCACGAATCCGGTCTGAGAAAATGATCGTAATGAAACGGAGGCCGTAGTGGAAGAGGAATTGCTCGAAGTTCGCAAGAAGGGAAGGCTATCCGCAAGCCGCCCTGTGGACTGCAAGTCGTTCCAATCGGAGGCGCCTTTCCTTGCGCCGCGATTGATGCTAAGTTGCAGCGTGAGCGCTTTCGATTCGCTCTAACGGCCGTATGCTCGAGCGATTTTCCTTTTCCGATCTCCGCGAACTTTTCGCCAAGGCCAATGAGGAGAAGTCCGGAGATCAGTTGGCGGGAATCGCGGCACGGTCGGAACGCGAACGCGTCGCAGCCAAGCGCAAGCTTGCGGATTTATTCCTTGCTGATATTGTCCAGCAGCCCTTAATCGATCCCGTCGACGATGACGTTTCCCGCCTGATTCTAGACAGTTTCGACAAAGATGCCTTCGCGCCCCTACAAAGTATGACTGTGGGTGAACTCCGCGAACATTTCCTTGATGATGCGACAGACGAGCCCAGCCTGAAAAAACTCAAGTGGGCGCTTACGCCAGAAATTGTCGCGGCTGTGGCCAAGATCATGAGCAATAAAGATCTGATTCTGGCCGCAGCGAAGATCCGGAACGTGACGCAGTGCAGGAATACCATGGGTGAGCGCGGCGTATTGGGCATTCGCGCACAGCCAAATCATCCCGCCGACGATGTCGGTGGAATTTTACTGGCAGCGTTTGAGGGTCTGCTCTACGGATGCGGCGACGCGGTGATCGGCGTGAATCCCGCGTCGGATTCGATTGAGACGGCTGGCGCAATCCTGCATGGTCTGGCACGTCTCGTCGACGCCTACAAAGTGCCAACACAAACTTGCTGTCTCGCGCACGTCACCACGCAGCTTTCTGCCCTCGCTCGTGGAGCTCCAGTCGATCTTCTTTTCCAGTCCGTCGCCGGCACGGAGGCTGCGAATCGCAGTTTCGGTATCACGGTGGCGATGCTGCGCGAAGGCCGCGAGCAGGTTCTCGAACATCATCGCCAGCGAGACGTGGCGTGGAAGGGCGCGAATGTAATGTATTTTGAAACAGGGCAGGGAAGCGCGCTCTCCGCAGGGGCCCATCACGGAGTCGATCAACTGACGCTCGAAGCGCGTGCCTACGCCGTCGCGCGCGCGTTCGATCCTTTCCTGGTGAATAGCGTGGTCGGCTTCATCGGCCCGGAATATCTCTACGATGAACGCCAGATTATTCGCGCGGGTCTCGAAGATCACTTCATGGGTAAGTTGCTTGGCCTTCCAATGGGCTGCGATGTTTGCTACACGAATCACGCGCAAGCGGATCAGAATTCTGCTGACAATCTCCTGTTTCTCTTGGGCGCCGCAGGATGCAATTACTTCATGGGAGTCCCCTGCTCCGACGATGTCATGCTGAACTACCAATCCACGAGTTACCACGATGCGTTGGCGGTCAGAAGGATCCTCAATTTGCGTCCTGCGCCGGAATTTTTGGCCTGGCTGCAGGAGAAGGGAATCTATCGCGACGCAGAACCTGCGTTGCTCGACGCGCCGAGACGCCAACTGATGCAGGGATTGGAGTCATCACTAGAAAGGATCGTCTGAATGCCAGACGAACTGGGCGCCTTCCTCGCTTCCGCGGAGTGGTCCGAAATCGTGCGGCGGATTCGCGCGCGGACTCCGGCGCGGCTACTGGCGGGCCGGGCAGGAGCCGCCTATCGAACCGATACCCAACTGGAGTTGCGAGAGGCCCACGCCGCCGCGCGAGACGCGGTCTGCGCTGAACTTGATCTTGAAACTACTCTAGGCGCGGATTTTGTGAAGCGATGGGGATTGTTTGAGGTCTGCACTCAGGCCACTCTCAAGGATGTTTTTCTTTTGCGGCCGGATCTCGGCCGGAAGTTTAACGACGCATCTCGGGCGGAACTGCAGAGGCGCTGCTCCTCGGGAAGTGATTTTCAGATCGCCATTGGAGATGGACTCTCGGTTCCCGCCGTTGCGGCCCAGGTGCCTCCGCTACTCCCTCTGCTTTATGCGGAATCTCGGGCGCGTGGCTGGACGGTCGGCCAAACTTTCGTGATTCGTCATTGCCGCGTTGGTATCCTGAATGAAATCGGCGAGCTGCTCAGTCCAAAAGTTGTGGTGCTCCTGATCGGCGAGCGTCCCGGCCTGGCCACGGCAGAGAGTTTGTCAGCCTACATGGCTTACCGGCCGCGACACACTCACTCGGACGCTGATCGGAACTTGATCTCGAACATACACGCGCGCGGGACGAACCCAGAGGCCGCGGCCGTCCGCATCTTGAAGCTAGGGGCGCACATGATGCAGGCAGGCGTCAGCGGCTACAGCCTTAGAGAAGGACCAGCCGCCCTCATCCGCGAGTAAGAGCTGTTCGACAGGCCATCGCAACAGACCGTAACGCCGAGACAGGAATTACACAGAAAAATAAGAAGCCTCACCGTTCGGGCGCAGAAGCTCCGGGCTACCCGAAATTGTTGCGCGGCAATAGTGTTTGCCGCCCGCCAATCCAGGCCTTAGAATGGCGCCCAATGGTTGTGTCCGAGTTTCTTGCCAGGAGGGAAAAATGAGATCATTGCGAACTTTGATTGGTCTGTTGCTAGTGATTGGAACAAGCGTGGCCGCCGGGCACGCGCTGACCCGCCTATCCGAACAAGCAACTTCTAGTGCTGGTGGAAAGTCGCCACAAGCATCGGGAGGAACATTTCCAAAGGACATTTATCCCGATACGGGCAACCGCTTTCCAATGATTAAACGGGAAGAATTGGACGAAGCCGGGAAGAAGGTTTTCGACACAAGGGTAGATGCTTTCGGACCTGGTGCAATACGGTTATATAGCCCACCCGTGGCCGACTACATGACTGGCGTGAATGAATATCTTCGGCGCAAATCCGGTCTCGAGCCGCGGTTAGTGGAGCTGGCGATCCTGGTTACGGCGCGAGAGATGGACTGTGAATATGTGTGGACTGCGCACGAACCCGCCGCTCAGAAA
>Ga0209011_1000519_pt1 | contig 14579 bp, 16 predicted proteins | sample BlaSpr_A8_OM1_M3_FD_187986 | JGI IMG/M metagenome (GOLD analysis project Ga0209011, IMG submission 187986) | Forest soil microbial communities from Thunder Bay, Ontario, Canada - Black Spruce, Ontario site 2_A8_OM1_M3 (SPAdes) (version 2) | ecosystem: Environmental > Terrestrial > Soil > Boreal... | reverse complement strand
GTTCAAGTCGAGATACGCGACGCTCGGTTTCCAAGACGCTGCAAACCTCGACGACGGTGACATCTGGCCAACCTCCTTTGCCCTGAAGAGGCTCAGCGCCGCCGTCGAGGAAAAGATCGGCAAGCTTGTCAAGAGAGCGGCGAGGTGAGGAGCAAACGCAAGGTCCAGGCGCGGGCATGCCGATAGCCGTCGCCTTGCTTCATTTTCGAAGATATGCGACGCACAGTCCCGGGCCGTTCGCGTGCTGATTCGGCTTTGCGATAGCCGACCTAGTTCCAAGAAAATCTGTGACCCTCGGGCGCTAGAACAGCAGGCGAAGACCTCGATCTGAATACGATTTTGGGTCGGGGGCCCGGGTTTTGAACCCAGGGCCTCACGCGCGCAGGTCCGCCCTTATGATGCCGGCGTGAAGTATCGGGACGATCTACTTGAAACTGGCAACAACGTCATGGGAATTTGATAAAACCGATCCTGGAGACCCGAAGACGGCGCCTTGTTCTCGTTGCGGCTGCGGCGATTGCGATTACTTTGGCCGCTGCAATCTTCGCGCTCCACCACGGGTCGAGTGGAACTGAGCCGGCCGGCCAAGACCGAAACCTCACGGCGTACAAGAAGATGATCATCTCCGACTACACCACGTCCATGGATGCGCTGAACGCGACCTTCAACGCCTCCAATCAATGCGACACGGTTCAAAACACCGGATGCCCGGAGGCCCTCGCGGCGATGGTTCCTCATTGGCAGATGTGGCTGAATGACCTCAATTCGTACCAGACGCCCTCTATGTTTGTGGTGATCGACGGCCAGCTCCGTCGTCACTTGACCGAAAAGATTGCCGAATTGAATGCCGCAGTCGCGTTTCAGCGAGAACGGAATGAAAGCGGCTTTAACCTTGCGGTCGAGACCTCTTCCTACGAGATCACATGGTTTGGAGTGACCGTAGCTGCCGTCGAGGGCACCTATGCAAGGGTGGCGGGCTCGTACCACGACGCGGTCAACCTTGCGAAAGAGGCATTAGACGCTTGCATAAACTCGGCGCCAGCTTCACGTAAGGCGGGCTGTGATGCGTTGTCGCACGAGACATGCACCGGTGCCGCTGCTAAGAACTGTGCCCACGACGTTGAGAGCGCTGAAACGCAATTGCAGATATTTGTGGTTGCGCTGCTTCAAGATCCGGCGCCAACCGCGCTTGCGAAGCAGAGTGCGCAGCTGCAGGCTCACCTGGTTCAGGCAGACATAGCCCTTCTTGCCATCGCAGACGCCCTCCTGCGCGGAGATTCAGCCAAAGTAGCGGCCGGCCAAAGGTCGTACAAAGCGGCGATCACCGCTGCCGATGCAGACGCGAGCCCCTAGACCAAGTCGCTCACGAGCTCGTCGTGTCCTCTCGAGTCCTCCCGTGTCCTGGTTCCGGAATTTCGTGACACAGCTGTGACCTCCCCGGATGATTGAAAGTCAGCGGTAAGCCATCGCGTCGACCTGATTTGTCTGACCCAGCAGATCGCTTACCCCACGCTCGTGCCGGGTGTGGGCATCGCGGCGTGCTGACCGACAGCTTAGTGAGCGCGCTGTTGGGGATCAGGATCCCCCAACGCACCTTCGACCGCGTCCTTCGCCGCGCCTCTAGAGAAGCCGCGCGGATCCCAACTCGGGGTGCGTGTTCGATAGTGCTTAGCGCTGCGATCGGGAACGGAAGACTAGCGGCTCACGAATACGGGTGGTCGGGTAAGCCACGCCGGAGGTGGTCGGCGTGGTACTCAGCTTCCTTGAAAAGCGCCGCGACGTGGTGGTCGTCAAGCCGGTACTCGAGCAGGTGACCTCTCCGGTCGGCCTTGACCAAGCCGCGATCGCGCAAGATGCGCAACTGGTGGGACACCGCCGACTCTGACGAGCCGATAGTGATCGCCAGGTCGCGAACGCACAGAGGTCGGCGGATGAGCGCATACAAGATCTTCACCCGAGATGGATCCGCCAACGCGTCGAAGGCCTGAACCATCAAGTCGAGCAGATCCTCGTCGGGGAGGGCTTTCTGGCAGTCAGCGACCGCGAGTGAGTCGATGGCAACGAGATCACGCAGGATGCTTGCCAGCTTACATGAACGTTCTCGCATACGTTCATGCTTGACAAACGGTTCAGCGCCAAACTAGGCTTCGTTGGTCCGTTGCAGTTCATCTCGGTGAGGTGCGACATCCATCCCCACACGGGAGGCGCTTATGGAACCCGGACCTAGTCGCTGCGACTTACGTCCCGCGGCTTCACGCGCCCGAAAAGGGGATCGGCTGATCGCTTAGCGCCTCCCTCCTGGAATCGCGTGGGTCGCTTCAACCCCCGATTCCCACAGGAGGAACGGCAATGCCAACCACCGAGCTCGAGCCGACCCGAATCCGCGCCGTCAAGACCGCCCACCTCGACGCCGCTCATGTGGGCGACATCGTCGGGGCGCTGGGCACCGTTCACCGGAACCAGCCCAACCCGATCAGGTGGCGCAAGCGCCTGCTCGCCCTCGCTGCGATCATGGGCCCGGGTCTGGTCGTCATGGTCGGCGACAACGATGCCGGCGGAGTCGCCACCTACTCGCAGGCGGGTCAGAACTACGGAACGACCCTGCTCTGGACCCTCTTCCTGCTTATCCCGGTCCTGATCATCAACCAGGAGATGGTCGTGCGTCTCGGCCTGGTCAGCGGAGTCGGGCACGCGCGCCTGATCCTGGAGCGTTTTGGCAAGTTCTGGGGCGCGTTCTCAGTTGGCGACCTTTTCATCCTCAATTTCCTCACGATCGTCACCGAGTTCATTGGCCTCAGCCTCGGACTCGGCTACTTCGGAGTGCCTGCCTACATCTCCGTTCCGGTGGGCGCCCTGGCGCTGATTGCGATCACAGTGACCGGCAGCTTTCGGCGCTGGGAGCGATTCATGTACGTCCTTATCCTGACCAATTTCGTAGTGGTGCCTTTGGCGTTTCTCGGCCACCCCCACTGGGGCCAGGTCGCTCACGACTGGTTCGTACCGGGCATCCAGGGCGGTCTCAATTCAACCGCACTGCTGCTGATCATTGGAATCGTCGGCACCACGGTTGCGCCCTGGCAGCTCTTCTTCCAGCAGTCCAACGTGGTCGACAAGCGGCTCACTCCGCGCTGGTACAAGTTTGAATTCGCCGACACCGTGATTGGCGCGGTCCTCACTGAGATCGGCGCTGCCGGCCTGATGCTGGTCTGCGGATTCGCCTTCGCTGGGACCAAGCTAGCGGGTCAATTCACGGACGCGGGCGGCGTAGCTATCGGCCTGACCAACACCATCGGCCCAATTGCCGGCACCTTGTTCGCGCTCTTCCTGATCGACGCGGCGCTGATCGGCGCCGCCGCGGTCACCTTGTCAACCTCCTACGCCTTCGGTGACGTCTTCGAGATCAAGCACTCGCTTCACCGCGGCCTGTGGAGTGGCCGGTCTTTTTACGCGATCTACAGCCTGCTGGTGGTGGCTGCGGCGGCGGTAGTTCTGATCCCCCATGCGCCGCTTGGGGTGATCACCCTGGCGGTGCAGGTGCTGGCAGGCGTTCTGCTGCCGAGCGCGACCGTGTTCCTGCTTCTCCTTTGTAACGACAAGGCTGTACTTGGGCCGTGGGCGAACAAGACCTCTCTCAACGTCGCCGCGAGCTTTATCGTCGGCGTGCTCGTTGCTCTGTCGCTGATCCTGGCTGGGACCGTTTTGTTCCCGAGCCTCGACGCGGTGGTGGCAAGCAAGTGGCTGGCCCTAGCCTTGGCTGTTGCCCTGGCCGTTATTGCGGCGATCCTCCTGCGTCGGGAGCGACAACTGGCGCGGAGTGAGCCAGTCCTAGATCGTGCGACGTGGAGCATGCCCCCGCTCTCCGAGCTGGCGGCACCAGCAAATACTGCGGCACGCAATATCGGTCTGCTCGTGCTGCGCGGCTACCTGATCGTGGCCGCCATCTTGGTCGTGGTCAAGTTCGGCCAGACCCTGATCGGCCACGCCTGAGGAATTGCCAGGAGCCCGCCGGGCGAACGGCGGGCTCCACCCGGACCGATCATCAGGTGGAGCCAATGACCACGTCCGGTTACAGCTCGGTGCATAACCGATCGTCGACGTTACGGGAGCCTCTTGCGGGGGTCCTTACTTGCGCAGGCGGACGCACCAAAGGCTGACCCCGAGCATTCCGAGAAGGATCCAGCGCACAGGCACCGATGGGAGCGCCGTTTTCATCGCGGGTCCCGCTCGTGGATGTAAAAAGGTGCCGCGGGTGCGCCCAACCGGTGACGATCACCTCCGGATGGCGGGGATCGGCCTCGAGCTTGGCCCGCAACCGATAAATGAACGTGCGCATATAGTTCCGTTCGTCTCCGTAGCCCAGACCCCACACACAGTAAGACGACGCGCGCGAGAGGCAGGATCGATGGCCCTAACTGTGCCTCACGGTCCTGACCCGTGCGTCGTAAGGCCGGGGCTTCTCGATGGCATTCGAGTCTACTCACCGGAGAGGACAAAACCGACGAACCACTATTCCGGTGGTCAGCCAAGGCCGGCTTCCCGTGCTCGGAGCGCTGCCTGCGTCCTGTCGACAACGTGAAGCTTGGCCAGGACGTTTGAGACGTGGTTCTGGACCGTCTTCAGCGAAACGCCGAAGTGGGCGGCCATCTCATGATTGGTCAGGCCGCGTGCCATGAGATCCAGGGCCTCCGTCTCTCGGCTGGTGAGCTCCGGAAAAGCAGCCGGCGGGCGGGGGATGCCACCGCCGCGAAAGAAGGTCGCCAGCCTCTCAGCGATTGCGGGTCCGAAGATCGCTTCGCCCTCGGCGACTGCCCTAATAGCCCGAACGATTTCGTCGGAACGCGCGTCCTTAAGTAAGTAGCCGCGTGCGCCAGCGCGGAGGGCGGAAAAGACTGAGTCGGGCTCTTCATACATGGTCAGGACCAGGACTCGAGCTGTCGGACAGGCCGCAAGCAAGGCGCGAGTCGCCTCGATCCCGTTCATCTCAGGCAGGCCGATATCCATGAGCACGATGTCGGGTCTCAGCTCCGTGGCCAGTTCAACGGCCTCTCGCCCGTTCTCGGCCTCGCCTGCGACCGTCACTTCCGGGATGGACTCCAGCATGCCACGCATGCCATTCCGGAAAAGCGGGTGGTCATCCACGATCAAGACCCGGAGCGGGCCGGCCATCAGGCCTCCACTGGACAGGGCAAGAGTGCGGCGATGCGGGTTCCGCGGCCGGTCACGGTCTCGAGCTCAAAGCGCCCACCCAGCTCCTCGGCACGTTCGCGCATCGAGCGCAGGCCGACACCCGAGGGTGCATTCGTTGAGAGCCCCGCTCCATCGTCGGAGACCTCGAGTCGCAGCGCTCCGCCCTCGAAGGTCATGCTCAACCGGCAGCTGTGAGCGCCCGAGTGGCGGACGACGTTCGCCACTGCCTCCTGGGCGATCCGGTAGGCCGCCACCTCGACCGCCGCCGGTAGGGGCGGCAGACTATCGGGGGCATCGATGCGGATCTCGATCCCGGACCCATCCACGTCGGCGGACTGGCGGATCGCGGCGACCAGGCCAAGCTCATCAAGGGCGGGCGGCCGCAGAGCGTAAACGAGACGCCGCACGTCTGCAATCGCAGCCCGAGTCCGGTCTGCAAGCTCGTCCAACTCCCTTCGCACCTCGGGCAGTTCCTCGAGCCGGTTGCGGATCCCATCGAGCTTCAGTGCCAATCCCACCAGCTGCGGGCTCAGGCCGTCGTGAAGGTCGCGCCGGAGCCGGCGCCGCTCTTCAGCACGGGCGGCAACCAGGCGCTCACGAGAGCGCTGAAGCTCTCCGGTGAGCAGTACCGATTTGGCAGCCGCACTTACATGTACGGCAAGTTCGCGGAGGACCTTGAGGTCGGCCGGCGAGAACGTGTCGTGTGGGCCCCGGTTCGCCAGGCGCAGCTCGCCTACCAGCGCTCCCTGGTGTGTCAGCGGCAAGCGGAGCAGGTCCTCGGTTGCCTGCCCGTGAGACGCGGCAACCACGTCCTCATCGTCCTCACGGAGAGCCACCGCGACAAACGGAATTCGAAGGGCCCCGGCGACGGTCTCCACGATTCGTGGCAGCAGCGTCTCGGTTGAGACCGTTTCGTCAAGCGTGCGGCCCAGCCGGAGGAGAACCGACAAGGGCTCGTCGCGCTCTCCGTACATCAGGCGGTTCGCAAGCCGCTGAATCCGCTGCCGGAGCGGTTGGTAGGCCACCGCCACCAGGCCGGCAGCAGCCAGCGAGATCACCGTTTGGCCCGTGCCAGCCAACGCGGCCTGCAGCCCGAGCACCACCGCCAGGTAGGCGGCGACAAGGACCGCGCTGAGAGCTCCGAAGACGAGGGCGCGGTTGACGAAGAAGTCGACCTGCCAGAGTCGATACCGGGTGACGGCGAGACCAATGGAGACTGGTATGGCCAGGAAGCCGAGGCTCACCGTCGTAAGGCCGACTTCGTCAGCTAGGGGCGCGGTCAACAGCCGAGGGATGAGCGCAATACTCAGGACTTGGATTGCGAAAGCGAAGACCACTCCGAGCACGACCCACTGTGTCTGGCGGCGCGCCTGTCGGTCCGAGATTCGCCACCAGCGCCAAACCTGGAGCGCCAAGCCACCCCCATAGCCGCTGAAGATGAGGATGGCGTACGCGATGGGCGGGTTCGGACCCACCGGGAAAATGTTTCGCGACAAAACCACGAAGAGTGTTGCGGCGCCCCAGGCAAGGGCCGGCCAGAGCGCCCAACGCGGGCGTATCCGCCCGGTCGGAAAGATCAGTAGAAAGCCAACAAAGGTGGCGTTGATTAGGAAGTTGCCCAGGCGGGCGACCACAAAGAACCCCGGGCGCGCCGCGAGCGCGTCCGTCACGGGCGCGGCCGCTCCTGCAAACATCGCGAGCATGACGACCACGTACCTGGCCATCGGGTCCGACGAGCGGGCCGCTATGAGAGCCGCCACGCCAAAGGAGGCCAGGCTGAAGAGCACCACCACCGCAGTTGCGTAGGTGGCGTAGGCGGGGCGTGCTCCCCCTACGAGCGGCACGCCCAGAAGGAAGATCGCAATGGCCAGCAGAGTGCAAAGCACCCCGCCGGCAACCAGCGCCCGTCCGCGCCAAGCTCTGATCACGCGCCAATCATGGCCTTCAGGTGCGGTTCAAACCGACCCAAAACCACTCAGGCTCCTGCAGCCGTAGCAACCGACTCATTGGCTGAGGCCGCCTGCGATGCAACTGGCCGTCCCTCGCGCCAGAGGAAGAAGCCACCCCAGGCGTAGCCCAGCAGTACCGTGCCGTAGCTCAGACCGATCACGGACAGGTCCGCGTTGAAGAAGCCCAACCGCGACATCCCAGCCTGTATAAGCGCGAACAGCGGGATTAGAATCACGCCGCCGATCTGCAGAATTCCAGCCCAACGCGGATAGACTCGCGCCCGCCAGGTCGCGATGCCGAACACCAGCGCGGCTAGCAGTGACACCGCTCCGAGCACTGCGAAGCGACCGACGGTGCCGAGGGCGCCATTGGCCATGAGGCCCGTCGCGCCGACAAGCGGGTGTGCTCCTGGTGGCGTCGGCACCACCAGGTAGCTGGTGGCTGGATTCGACGCCAACTGGGGAGCTCCGAAAGCCTCCCACATCAGGAGTTCGCAAGTCCCAGCCACGAAAAGCATTGTGAGGACGAATCCCAAAAGCCCCAGACGGCCGGCGCGGCTGGCCTGGCGTGCGTAGAACCCCGGTATCGCGAGTAGCACCAGTAGAAAGGCACCCAGGCCGAGCATGTGAGCGAGCGGGTAGGTAGGTAGAACCAGCCAGCGGATCTCCTCGCTTGGTGGATGGATGAACTCGCCGGCGAGAAATACGGGGAGCGCGACCATGAGGGCCAGGCCGCAGAGCCGGTTGAGGAAGGTCGTTGACATTCGGGCGTTGCCTCCTATCGAGGAGAGCCTCGGAGTTAGCGCCGCCGCAATCGAAAACGACATCCGCAAACCTCCTCACAGTTGTAGTCACGGCCTCGTTGCGAGTGGCGTGCAGGAAGCAGGTTCTCGTCTGTCGGTTTCCCGTGTCATCGGTGGCTTTCCCGAGCGGCCGGGAGATTCGCCGGGAAATTCGCACACCTGTTGAGGATCGCGCCCGGCGGCCACCCGGTCGGAGCAACAAAAGCCGCTGTCAACACTGCTGTCAGCTCTCCGTCAAGCCGGCTCACGCCGCACGGTCCTGACCTATGCGTCGCACATGGGTTTCGCCCGAACTATCGGCCCCGTAACACGCTGTTTGAATCAAGCCGAGACGCCGGATCGTATTCGAGTTTTGGTCGGGGGCCCGGGACTTGAACCCCGGGCCTCACGGTCCCGAAACCGTGCGTCCATCAGCCGGCAAACCTGATACTCAAGCTGCGATGAGCCGCGTCGACGTGCGCCCAATCCGCCGAAGCGAGCTGGAGGGGGTACTCCCCCTGGTCGCCGGCTACCAGAGGTACTACGGTGCCGAGCCCGACGTCGGGCGCAACCGGGCGTTCTTCTCTCGATTCCTTGACCCGAGCGATGTGGGACTCCTGCTCGGTGCATGGGTCAACGCAGACTTAGCAGGTTTCGCCACGCTGTACTGGTTCTTCAGCTCCACGAAGGCAGCCGACTCTGTGCTGATGAACGACTTGTTTGTACAAGAGGACGTCCGCGGCGCAGGCATCGGGCGGGCGCTTATCCAACGCGCAATCGCCGAGGCCCGCCGCCGCGGGGCGGCGCACCTCGAGTGGTACACAAGTCCGAGCAACCTGGTGGCGCAGCGACTCTACGATTCTCTCCCTGGCGTCCAGCGCAGTACCTGGCACGCATACGAGATTGAAACCGAGTAACGACGGGCGCCTTATATGGCGATAGGCCGCTCTTACCCACAACAAATGTGCGCACAGGTCGGCGCGGCCAGGGTGATCTACTGTCAATCGGTGTAGATTCGCCTGCTGGTGGACGCGATCGACCGGGTTCTCATGAACACGCGACTTCACTACCTCGGTACCGCAGCTCGCATCATCGAACCAGTCCAACATTTGGCGATCCTCACGTGCATGGACGCTCGCGTTGACGTCAACGCCCTGCTAGGACTCCGGCCGGGAGACGCCCATGTGATCCGCAACGCTGGCGGCCGCGCCTCGAGCGACGCCCTGCGAGCATTGGCCATATCGCAGGCGGTCATGCATACGCGCGAGGTCATGGTGATCCACCACACGGATTGCGCTCTAGGCCGCTTCACCCAGGGGCAGCTGAACGAGCAGATCACCGCGGCCAGCGGCCACGGTTTCGCAGAGGAGTTAGGCTGCTTCGCGGACCCAATCCAGGCGATCGCTGAGGACATACGGCGCCTGCGCGAGTGTCCTTACCTCGTAGCCCGCGACAAGGTCCGGGGCTTCATTTACGACCTAACATCCAACGTGGTTGCTGAGGTGCCCGCTCCTGATCGACCTCCAACGTAGGCATCCGTCTCAGCCGGACGCAAACTCCGCGATTTTCACTACAACAGCTCAGATCGTGCTGCCACAGCTTCCGGTGACCGAGTTCGAGCAGTCGTCATCAGAGAATTGGGCCACCTTGGGCTGCTTGCTCGAAGCTCTCATTTTGTTGAACTGAGCACCGCCGCCGGCGGTGATGGAGTATCTGCTCGACGACCCGACTTAGGCCGAAGGCGATACGCGACCGCGGCCACAACGTGCAGGAGCGGCCAGGCCAGCCACAGGATCGTCGCCACCCGAAACAGAATCGCAATCGAGTAGACGGTGTCGCCGTAAGGCGGGTACAGGTCGGTCTTGTAAGTCACGGGTCCGACCTGTGCCTGGATCACGTAATTCTTCACCAGTTCGATCTGCGCCGGCACGGGCGTGTCCGCCAATAGCCCCGGGCAGGCGCTGCTGTCGATACGAATATCCCCCTGTTGCTGACCTCGATCCCATCGCATCACCACCGCGCACACGCTGTTGACGGGGCTGTCCGCTATCCCTCCGTTCCATGTCACCGTGCCAGCGACCCAACGCGAGCAGACGTCTTGTGGCTTGCTTTCGGCGTCGCAGGGCGCTGCAGAACGGATCTCCGTGAGCCGAGTTGCGGCGTCGGCGTATGTCTGCGACTGAATGTTGCACGCCGCCGTGCACGCGATCGAAACAAGGACGGAGGCGACAATGGCAGGCGCCCTGGCAAGAAGTGGGACCGCGCCCGGAGTGGGATAAACCTGTTCGCTGTTCAGGTCGAGGATCGCGACCGCCACAGCGCTGTCGATGCGTCCCGAATCGGCGGGGTCGAGCCTGGCGTCGGCGAACAGGACCGTCCACTGCACTGTGGCTGCGTTCGCCGGCAGCCGGAGCGGCCGTACGGTGGCGATGCGGCGGTTGGCGACCACGATCGTCTTCGGTCCGATGACCTGGATCGGACCGTTGAGCACCCAGGCACGGCGCAGTGAGATCGCCCTGCGCAGGTAGAAGACGCGGGACTGATGAACAAGGAAAAGGATCAGCCACGGAAGGACGATGAACAACACGCCGCACACGGGGTACAGTCCAGTGACCAAGATCGTCCAAATCGCCGTGCCCTGGCTCGCAAATGATCCGTCGAGCCACAGGAGTATCGGCGCGGCAATGGTGATGATGCCGGCCAGCCCGCTCGCGTACCAGGGTGGCCGGGCGGCCTCTCGAGCGACTTTGAGTGTGGCGTCGTCGAGCGGGACCGAGGATGGTTCAACTGACGGCTCCAGGTTCAGGAGCTGAGTGATGATTTGCCAATGGGGGTCGCCGGGAACCATGGCGCGGAGGATAAGCCCGTTGTGCACGTTGCGGCTCGCTCAGCGCAAGGAGTGTGTAGATGGCTGACTCGGGCCCTGACCCCACGCGCATCTACCAGCCACTCGGTGGACGTTGGCCACGCACAATGTCTTGCCACAGGCGGGAACGATGTCCTGAGAGAGGACATTGGCGGAGGGGCTGGGATTTGAACCCAGGAAAGGCTTGCACCTTTAACAGTTTTCAAGTCCGGATGCCGAGTGGTTATGACCGTCCGATAACGTGCACCCCAGATCAAAATGGCGGTCGGCGCGCGGTGTGCTATCCGCGGACGTCCACCATTGTTCGCCGGCATTGCTGTCAAATTGCTGTCAAGCATGCGGATGGGGCCCGCCTGTCCATGTCGAGGGACCATTCGACGCAATCCTGAATCGCCTGAGCCGCAGCACGCTCGCGCAGCTTGTCGCGGTGCCTGACCTCCCCCGTCGCGCTTCGCTCAAATAGACACGGTCCTTGCCTAATCTGGGCCGTCCAGGTGATCCCCTTCTTCCATCGATCGCTGCCGAGAAGCGAACATGCTGCGCCTGGGCTTGTCCCCGACCTCGGTATTACCCCACACCGCGAAAGTGGCAGACTGAAGCTCGAGACTGTACTGGCATGAACATTCCAGGGGCGGACGAGCGATCTTCAGAGTCTCGAAGGCTGGAGGATGTACGCGCTTTCGCCCCTCTCGACCCGGGCGAACGGCCACCTCACGAGCCCCCGCCGGAAGGCCGGGGCGGAATCCAGCTTTATCGTGTCAACCTAGACCCGCACCGTCTCCGCCGTCGAGAGCTCGCAGCCATGGTGGCGCTTCCGGCCCTCGTCTTCCTCTTGGCCGTTTTGGGCCACGCGAAGGCGAACATAGCAGTGTCGGTTGGGGCCGCATTCCTGTTCATGTTGGGCTTGGTCGCCTTCGCCTTCTACAGGGCCGGGACTAGCGAGGGTTAGGCTCCCGAGCTCCCACACACATACTCGGTCATGAGTCCGTATCGCAGATGGTGCCCGGTGTCGGCAAGCTGAGATCGATTAGATAGGCGTCTACGGCCTGGCGAATGCACTGGCTCTTGTCGTAGGAACCGTGGCCGTAGCCTTTCCGGGTGAGCAGAACTGAACCGGCGAGTTCCTTGTTTACTGCCTCAGCCGACAGGTAGGGTGTGGCTGGGTCCTCGGTAGCACCGATGAGCAAGATCGGTGGTGCGCCATTCGCCGGAAGCGGTCCTATCGTGCCAGTCGGCTTGATCGGCCAGTATGCGCAACCGAGTTGGCCGTACTGGAGCATGGGTCCGAAAAGTGGCGAAACCTTCGAGAGGGCGAGGCCGAGCTGGTCATAGGTTGCGACGTCGGCCGGCACTGGGCGGTCTAGACACAAGATCGCCCAGCTGGCGTCCTGGACGTTTGAATATGTACCGTCGGCGTGACGTCCAATGATTGCGTCGAAATCTAAGAGAAGCAACTGGCCGTTAGGGGCCTTCTCTCGAGAAACGCGGCCAAAGCTCTTGAGGGCGGCGAGGAGATCAAAGGAAGGCTTGAGCGGGTGATCGAACCAGTTTGACCATGATCAGACGATGGGGGCTTCCAAAGGTCGGCCGGCCACTCCTGAATTCTGACGCCCTGCCGGACTAGGCTGTGCGACGGTTGGCTAACCAAGTCTGATGAATCGGCCAGTTCTCCTTTGGGGTTCTGATCACTGAGTGATCGAATCTCGATCTCTGCTCGCTAACCGATTCCTGGCCAGCGTCAATTGACCGCCGCGGCAGGTCGGAGTTCAGTTGGGCCGTGGGCGTTGCTCACAATCCGTGACGTCGACTTGATGACCGGCGAAGAGTTCCAAATGTTCGTCGCGGAACTCTTCTCAGTCACAGGCTATGCCATTACTTTTGGCAAGCCGAGACTGGCTTACGGGTACCACATTGCGGCGCTCCGAGGCGCCGAACGAATCTTGATCTGCACTGCGCGGCGGCTGGCGCCGGTAGGCTCGGAGCTCGTCGCATCAATCGGCTTAACGCGTCGCGAATATCCGGAAGCCAACAGGTTCATTGCGATAACTTCCGGTACGTTCAACCCGACAGCGCGCTCGCTGGCGAAACAATTGGGAGTTGAACTGTGGGATCGCGTCGTACTCGAAGTGCGGATGACCGACCTCTCCCTCTCGATCTAAGCAGTCAGGCAAAGCGAACATCTAGGAGCGCTCGGCCGAAAGCGAGGACACCCTGGTCGTCGAGGCTGGCGCGAGGCGGCCAGACGACGCTCCGCCTGTTGGGCCACAGCGCTTGAACTCGGCCATTGAAGTCATCCGGGAGTCGAATGTTCAGCCCACGCTCGAAATCGGCTCCGATGACCTGCACCACCACGTTCTTAACAAAGAAGGTAACCCCGTAGAGCTGGCCGTGGTCAGGGTGTCCGGCATTGATCCCGTAGAGGATTGAGTTGGCTCCGTTCGATATTTGGCCGACATGTCGAGCGACGAAGCCAAGGGAGTTTATTGGCGGGGTACGCGCATCGAAGAATTGGTCATATACGCTCGCTGGAATGGCGCGGACGTCCCGAATGAATTGGATCATCAGCGCCGTCTTCATGCACCAGCGTGAGAGAAGCGTTAAGGAGTCGCCACTGAGCGAGAGGGTGACTTTCTCATCGAACATGCTTTTCAGGATGCGGCTGGCTTGATTCTCCATGTCGCTCATCCAGCCTCCGTTGCAGGTCTTGCAGACGCAGTTGGCGGTTGCCGTCAAGTCGAGTCCTTGGAAACTCGCGGTCCGAATGCTCAAACCATTCTCGAAGGTGGTTGCCGGCTTGCGCCCAAGATAACGGTGAATCCACCGGGGGAAGATGTCCTCCCTATTCGTTGGCCGGCGCTTGCAGAAGGCGCAGACCGCGGGCTCGTGTACGGAGTTCAAGATTTAGCAACCGGTCCTAAATTAAGATCGAATCCGTCCGGACCGGCTTGACGGGCCTGATGACAATTGGTGACGGAAGGGCCGTGATTTTAACTCTGGATAGCGCGTCTACTGCGCCATGACTTGATGAGTGATTACGGCAGTGAGGACTGACTTCGCGACATCCACTCCCGCACCAGCAATAAACTTCGCAAAAGACCGGACTTTCGAAGCTCCCTCTGGGTCTTTCTCCTGGATCTCTGCAGCCTGAGTTTCAAGGGCCCGAAGGAAAACGTCCTGCAGAGCGTCCGACTCCCGCGGCCAGGCCCCGAGAGCCTCCAATCCCAAGGGGGTCAGACCCTCGATCATGAAGTCCGGGTACTCATCTGAGAACGCCTCCAATTTCGCGGCATTTACATAGCCTGCTTGGTGCAGGCGATCGACTGCTTTGGAAACTCTTGCGATGTCGGTGCCCTTTCGGTTCATACGCTCGGTCAGCGCTTCGAGGCTGAGCACGCCGTTAGGCGTGACCTCGTCCCATTCAGCGATTGCGATTAACGCTGGGAGCTCATGAGGCGTCCATGAGTCCGGAACATATCTTTTCTCAGGCATTGACCCTCCAAACTGGACCAAGGGAACATACGTTCGACGGTGGTTAGAGAATACTACCTCGCCGCTGAATTGGGAAGCTGCCTTTACAAATGTTGCCGTCAGAGTTGCTGTCAAACGCTTTCGGGCAGACTCGTTTCCCAGCAGATTCACACGTAATTCGGGCGATCCTGAATACGAATTTGGCGGAGGGGCTGGGATTTGAACCCAGGATAGGCTTGCACCTATAACAGTTTTCAAGACTGTCGCCATCAACCGGACTCGGCCACCCCTCCGCGAGGCAACTGCGATTCTAGGAGTCAGCGCGCG
>Ga0209011_1000518_pt1 | contig 14585 bp, 19 predicted proteins | sample BlaSpr_A8_OM1_M3_FD_187986 | JGI IMG/M metagenome (GOLD analysis project Ga0209011, IMG submission 187986) | Forest soil microbial communities from Thunder Bay, Ontario, Canada - Black Spruce, Ontario site 2_A8_OM1_M3 (SPAdes) (version 2) | ecosystem: Environmental > Terrestrial > Soil > Boreal... | reverse complement strand
GCGTGGCACCCGTAGTAGCGATGAATTCGTCCCCTACGCGAGGTGGCTTCTCCGTGCATCGGCCCGCCGCACCGAGCGCAGAGAAGGATGGGGGTGAGCGGATAGGTGTGCTTGGTCCAAGCTTTGCTGGTTCGCCGGACGTTGCCCCTCCTGACTTCTTCGCAGGCACGCCAGGTCTGTTCGTCAACCAGAGCGGGGTGGAGGCCTTCGATGAGCTCGCCTTCGACGATGACCTTGCCCATATAAGAGGGGTTGCCGACCACGTCTTTGAGGACGTCGCCGGTGAAGATGATTGCCTTCGGGCGGTTGTGGTTCGTCTTGTCGTCGCCGCGGAATGGCCTGATGCCGTTCCGGTTCAGGTGCTCAGCCAGGCTGCGGAAGCTAAATCGGCCGGTTGCGTAGAGGCCAAAGATCTCCTTGATCGCGGGGCCCGCCACGGGGTCCTCAACGATTTGGCCGTCGACGCGCCGATAGCCCTGCGGGATGGTGCCCAGCAACTTGCCGTTACGCCTGAGGTAGCGGAGATTGTCGCGGACGCGCCGGGCGACCTTCTCTCGCTCCTCCTGCGCGACGATCGCCTTGATCTTCCACGACAGCCGGTCGACGTTGCTGATCAGGCCGTTCCCGTCGAACACAAGGATTTGGCGCTCGGTCATCTCGGCCATGAAGCGAAAGAACTCGAGGTCGTTGCGATGAAGGCGATCGGCGTCATAGAAGGCAACTGCACCGATCAGGGCCGCCGGCGCAGTCCGGACGCGCTCCATCAGTGCGAGGTAGCCAGGCCGCTTGGACGTCTCCTTGCCCGATCGGTCAGCGTCCTCGAAGTGCTCGAAGGCGAGACTCTGCAACTCCGGTCGGCGGGTCACCGCGTCTAGCTGCTGGTTCAATGACGGACCGCGGGGCCGACCATCGGCATCGAAGTCGCTGACCGATTGCCGCGTGTAGATGAGCACGATCGGACTCTGCGGGCCCGCGCCAGCTGCCACGCGCAACCGCTCTAAGGCTTCAGCCTCGCTCTCCCGCGTCCACTCGTCCTGGCGGCTCACGCTGTGTCGGCTCACGCCCTCACCTTAAACCCGGGTCACTGTCATGCGATGAGAAAGCTTCACCGCGCCGAAGTGGCGCATGTCAACGGTGATGAGCTCTTCCATCCGATGTCGCTCCGCGAGCCCCAACAGCAAAGCATCGACATAGGAAAGACGCAGCTGGCTGTAACGCTCGAGGATTGCCGCCGCCCGCTGATGGTCGCTCTCCTCAGTTGGCAGCAGCTCGATTCCGCTTTCCTTTGCCCAGCGCAGAACGACCAACGCTGCCTCGGCCGAGCGCGCCGGCGCGATGCGCATACGGAACAGCGTGTAGGCCTCGCCGACCACCTCCCAGGTGGTGCAGAGCTTCCGTCCCTTGCGCCCGCTCGCTCCGATCGCCGCCACCGACGCGGCGTGGTGCTCGTCGTCATCCGAGAGCAGTCCAACGATCGGTCCTGTGTCGAGAATGACAGCCTGCACGCGTCAGCGGTAGACCACTTCGTCGACTTCCTCCGACAGTTTTCGCGGCGCCCCTTTGATAGCGCCGGCGAAGGCGAGAACATGGTCGACCTGGCTCGATGAGTCCGGCAGGGCTTCGACCGCTTCCACAATCAGGGCGCTCTGCGAAATCCCCTTCTTGCGGGCGAGCCGCCGGATTCGCTTATCTGTCTCCGACGGGACGATGATCTGCTTGCGTACGAGCACGAATCGTATGGTACATCGATCAGTGTGTAACAGCATCAAGCCGCCTCAAATGATTCGTTTTTGGGTGAATCATTTGCAATCATTCCGCGACCGACTGAATTGCCTTCAACTGGCCGCCGCCGCCGCTGGTCGAGCATGATCTCAGCAACCACGGCGATCACCTGAAGAATCTCTGGCGCCAGCTCCTCTGAATTGGCTTTCGCCTTCGATATGACCGCGCGCCTCGGGCAGCGCTTGACCTTCACCCTTCCTGCGCTCCGCCAGGTCGCCGCTCCCACCACGCGGGCTTACCGATGCAGTCCGAGATGACTCCCTCGTTTGTGTTCATCGGCTCCATCTGGTTGAGTCGAGTTCGCTCCTGGACGTTGGTTATCCCGTATGGCGGTGGGTCAAGGGCGCGGACGTTGACTGAACCCCAGATCGGTCCCAATGGTCCCCACCAACGCAGGCGATAGGCGGTCGTGGTCCAAAAGCTGCAGCAGTTGTCACTGTGGGAGTGCGGCCGGCGCTCCCAGATCGTGTAGTGGACGTTGTCCTCGCGATCATCCGAAGGAAGCACGAAGAGGACGTGGTGCTGCTGCGCCGTGCGGAAGTGTTTGTAGTAGCCGACGTAGGAGTTGATCTTCTGGCGAAGGCGAGCCAGTGACTCGGTGGCGCGGTCCCACTCCAGGTCGAACAGGATTCGACCGCCGAGCATCAGATAAACGCCGCTTCCGTCCGGCGCCGGAACGGGCCACTTGAACTCCCGCGCCGTTTCGCCACGGTCAGCCCGCACGTGCTCCTCGCTGTACCAATGCAGCAAGCCTTCAGCCTTGCGCTGCCGGCTCTGAATCACCAGCGCAACGAAGAACTGGTTGGCTTCCAGGTCGTGCACCGCGTGCCAGCAGTGGTCTCGAACCGCGTGGCTCCGCTCGACGTACGCCCGCTGATCGTCGGCGTGCCAGTCGGCGAGCACCCTGGCACCCCGCGCCGAGATCAGGAGCAGGGAATGACGACGCTTGACGCCAGGGGTTTCGATGACCTTCCAGGAGTAGACGAGGCCGAGTTCCTTGAGGTACCGAAGACGCATCTGGCAGGAGCGAAGGCTGGGGAAGAAGAGTTCCTTGACCTGGAGCGTATTCAGGTAGCGGTAGTCGTAGAGGCTTTGCAGGATGACAAGGTCGCGTTGGGTGAGCGTTCGATGGAGACGAGTGAGCTCTGATTGCGATGGACGAGCATCGGCGTGAGGAGGAAGGTCGCGAAGGATGATTGGATGAGTTAGGAGGAGAGACAGTCCTGCCTTGTTCGGAGACTGCTTTCGAGTTCGGACAGTCGTGACACCGGCCTTCGCTTCCTGAAGCGCAGGCCGCCGCGAACGTCTAGCAGCGAAGGTCGGCGCGACCGTGAGCTTATCGTCGCCGGCGGGCTCAACATCACTCCCGTCTGGATCCGCCGGCGTCACGAACACAGCTCCTCAATGGCAGCCGCGCCTGCATGCAGAGGGGGCCAGAGTTCGCCCCCGATCGGGACTGATGACTGCCACCACGGTCTCGTCGTTACAGTGCTCATATCCAATAGATCTCCAATGAGGTGGCCAAAATTGGTCGGTCGGCTCCACCTTCCGTCCGCCGTCTGTCCACCTTCGGTATTCGGCGAGACGCCGTCTGGGGGGGTTTGGCAGGAGTTCGAAGCGCTGGACTGGCCCGGCGCGCAAAGCTTCATGACACACAATCCACATCGAGGGGGCTGAAATTGGTCGGTGGCTTCCGCCTTCCGTCCGACGTTTGTCCGCCTTCCGGCCGCCTTCTTCACCTTCGGAGCACCTTCCCGGCCCTTTCGCGGCGAACTTGACCGCACGTTCAGCGGCCCTCTCCGCCTTCCGTCCGCCTTCGCAATTCGAAGTGAGCCTTCTTGGCTAATGGCACGACGCCTAACTCGCTCTCAGCTGTGCCCTTTTCGCGATAAGACGTGAGCGCTTTTCGTGACCGCCGACACCAGGTCTGAGCTCGTCGCGCGGGTGAGCCTGCACAGGGCGATGGGCGTCGGAGACTGGATCGCTGCCGGGGTGTGGCCAGCGGCCGCCAACCGTTGCGGCACGAAATTCCTCATGTCTAATAGATCTCCAACGAGGTGGCCGAAATTGGTCGGTCGGTTCCACCTTCCGTCTGCCGTTTGTCCACCTTCGGAGATCGCTTGGAGGCTTTCGGTGTGGCGCCAACTGCCCTTTCAGAAGGCTTCAGCCGATCGTCGGGGGGGTCTCAATTGCCGGGTGCAAAATCTTGTCTCGCAAACATCCACAGCTAGGGGCCAAACTGGTCGCGAACTTGTCAGAACTCTTCTCGATCGTCCCGGCAGCTGCCGGGCGGCGGCCGTTCGCCATAAGGGCCGCCCACTTACGCTCGCGCGCTCGGCTGGGCCGGGTGCCTTCCGCTCGACCTGTCCGCCCCGACCCATCCAGCTCCATCGACCTCGGGCGGTCTTGAGGTGACTAATCGGCGGCTAAACGGGAGTGCTTTGAAGGCAGCCCTAGAGGAAGTCAAGCGTGACTCGAAGAACCCGGATGCCTGGCTGCGGTTGGGGTCGGCGTATCAGGCGCTTCGACAGTTCGATGACTCGATCAAGGCTTTTCGGCAAGCGGTCGAGCTGCGCCCCGACTATCCGGCGGCCATCGCTGCGTTAGCTGTCGCACTGACTAACGCCGGCCGCTCGGGGGAGGCGTTACCCCTAGCTCGCGAGGCAGTCAAGCAATCGCCGGACGATGCGCGCATGCACGCGGTACTTGCATTCGCATTGGTCGAGCAGGGACTGACCCAAGAAGCCCTTAGTGAGGCTGATCGTGCTCTTGAGTTGGGCCCGGCTGAGGCATTTGTCCAAGTCGTTCGCAGTGAGGCGCTCAGATCACTCGGACGGGTAGACGAAGCATTCGAAGCAGCCAAAGCGGCTGCTGATCAGCATGGCGACGATCCATCGGTTCTAAGGCTCCTTGCCAGAGCTGCGCTAAACGCCAAGCAGTTCGGTGCCGCCGAAGACGCTGCTCGTCGGCTTCTTGCTCTAGATGTGGCAGCGGACCAAGGGTACCTGCTTCTTGGGTTAGCGCTCAGTCAGCAAAACGCCTTTCGCGATGCCGAGAATGCCTTTCGTAAGGGTCTGGAATTTAAGCCGGATGAGCCCGAACTGTTGAATGGGCTCGGCTACGTCCTCGCACTTCAAAGTCGGTACCAGGAAGCAGAGCCACTCGTTAGGAAGGCGGCTAGCCTCAAGCAGTCTTGGTACATCCTGGGCACCCTTGCCGTAGTCCTAATTGGACTCGCGGACGCGTACAAGGACAAGGAGCTCTTTGCTGAAGCTCGAGACGTGCTCAACAACGCGGTACAGCTAACGCTCTCGGACACTGCCGACCAGGACGAAGAAGCCAAACTGTATCTCCAGCGCGGATACGCCAACGCTCGAATAGGCAACGTCGAGGCGGCAAAGCACGACTTCCGGACCGCAACCTCGAAGGCTCGACCAATGTCCGGAGTTGGCCTCGCTGCAGGGCGTAATCTGCGAAGGCTCAACACCTCTCCGTGGCTGACTCCATCGCCTCCGGGATGGCTCCCTCATGGAGTGGCGGTGTGCGCGACGGTTCTGCTGGTGTTCTCCTCGGTCCTGATTGCCATCGGAAAGCTCGATTCCGGAGCCTACGCAGCAATTGCTGGCGCGACCTTCATTGTCGTGTTCGCTGGTTATTCGCTTCCGAGCGTAACTCGGCTGAAGCTTGGCGTTGTCGAGCTCGAACGTGTAGCCGGCCCTCTGGCCCTACCGCACCTCGAGATCGTGCTTTAGGCGCCGCTCACGCGGTGACTCGCCCAGCCCGACGGCTCGAGCACGACGCCCCAGAAATGGAGCTGTGAGACCGCGGTACAAACGGTACGCTGCGATCATGAGGGCCGAATCGAGCCAAGATCATACTGTGAGGGCTGGTGAACCCATGGGCGGCGTCGCGCGCCGAGGTATCGACATCGACCGAACGGCGAGGTAGGAAAGCGACGATCGCTGCGATGCTGGCTTCGCTTCGGCGCATGACATCTACTGCACTCGCCGTGCCGCTGAGTCTGTTGTTTGCAGGCGCTGCAGTGTACGGTCTGATCGCGGCGCAATCCCTCGTTATATGTGCTGACCATGGCTGCGAAGCAGCGTGGGGTCCGAGCCTAACGATCTCCCTGGTTGCGCTCGCCGTGGTGATTACTGCGATTGCCTTCTCGCTAGGACGCACCGATCCAGGGATCGACGCGCCAAGCCAGCTCCCAAAGCGCGCCCTAGTTGTGGTCTGCGTCGCATTGGGAGCAATGGCGCTCTTGTTGATGATTTTGTGGGCCGGCCTTTTCTTTGGGCAGGCATTTGGCGGTTTTGCCAATCCCTGGCACGGCGTACGTTTATTCGACCCTGCCGCGAATTTTCTGATTTATGGCGGAAGTACGTCCTCCGCTAAGGTGTATTGGCTCGGCTGGCCAGTCGGAGCTTACATCGAGCTCACGCTGGATATTGTTGGTAGTGCGGCTTTGTTGGTTGGCGCCGCGCTAAGTGCTTTGCGGTTATCGCGGAAGTCTCAGTCGAAGCGTAATTCTGGGCTCAAGTCATATGTGTTGGTTGTCGCTGGCATTGCAATCGTGCTCGACCTACTGGTCACTGTTCCCGCTGAAGCTCATGATGCGGCGGGCTTCCGAGCGGCTCACTACCTACTAACTTTGCGAGCCCAGTTGGTGAGCGCCATGAACGGCACGCTTCAAGCCGCCGACACACAAGACGCCGCGAATAGCGCTCAGCGAGCCTCGGACCTGGGTCAAGGTGACGCCAAAGCGTTAACAAGGTTCAGCGACCGACTAGAAACTATTTCGTTTCCTGTCTGGGCGTCCCGTCAATTGGACGCCGAGAAGGCCGCACTCGTGAACGAGATCGTGGCTGCCGACGACTTGGCGAACGCGGCGGGCCAATCTCCAGTTGCAGTTCAGAACGCCTACGCACGCCTTGACGATGCCCTTCAACGCGAAAACCTTGCCAATCGCGACCTCTACTACGTCTTGTTTCCGGCCACATATCTCAGGGAATTCGTCCTGAAATCTTGACCTACGCCGAGCCCTCGTTAGTCCCCTTGGATTGATCACGCTGTGACGGGTCATCGCCATCATGGCGCGGGGATAAGCAGGGTGTCCGGGCCACCGTGAACGTCCTGCGATGCGATCGGGTCGACCTCGCGCCGGATCGCTCGGTGAAGCTCCTGTGCGGCAGCGACCGCCAAGGCGAGGCTTAGCTTGAACTGCCCGTAGGTCACGATCCCGCCCGCCGCGCTTAGGCCGTAGCCGAACCCGGACGGCTCCTCGCCCGCCTTCTGGCGCTTGCCGACGTTGGATCGGTACTCGTCGAAGTGCTCCTGGGTGTCGCGGATCTCGGTCAGGTTTGGGACCACCGCGTCGAACGCCGCGAGGTCTGCCTGGAGTTGTCCCGTGGCGAAGGCGCCACTGAGTGCCCACTGCGCCAGTCGCCGGAGCCGGTACAGCTCGACCACGAGGAGGTCGACGTCCGCGCCGCGCTGGGCCATTGCGCGCATCCACGGGTTGGGATCGGCGTCAAGGGGTCCCCCGGGCACTGGCTCGACGCAGCGCGACAGCTGCGTCTCGATGGCCAGCCTGAGGATGTCGGAGGCGTTGCGAACGCTCAGCGCATTGGGCGGGGTCGGTTGCTGCTTGGCTTTCAAGGTCCCTCAATCTAATGCGCGGGGACGAGGCTCTCGTCGCAGTCGTCCAGTTACGACCACTCGGGGAGTGGGACTCCAGTTCGCCCTGCAGGTCGGCGGGGCGCATGAGCCCGGCGACCCTGTTCTCTTATCGCTGGCTGGGTCGTATGATCGAGACGGCGCCAGGGAGGGTGCCTCCGGATCCGCGGGAAGGACAGTGTCCACCTCCTGTTCAAGTGCTGCTTTGAGCACTGGTCGAAATTTCCGATCAGGCTCGGGTGCGGATCACGAGCTTGAGGGAGATAAGACCACGTGCAAGAAAGAGCGAACCTAGAACAACTCCGCCATCAAGCAAAAGACCTTTTGCGTGCTGCCCGAGCGGGCGACGCATTAGCGTTGACGCGCATCCTCGCGGTCGGGACACGCGTGACCCTTACATCAGCGCAGTTAGCCCTTGCCCGAGAGAACGGCTTTCAGAGTTGGGCAAAGCTAAAGGCTGAAGTCGAGCGCCACGCGGCGCCCCGCTCCAGCGCCGCCCCGAGACGTGACTTCCCCGGTGGCTACGGGCAGGGATACCTGGCCGGCGATCCCAGCAGTCACCAAACAGCCAATTTTGGAGGCGTGTTTGACGAAGAGTTCGGTACGGACCGGGAGACCGAATACCACCGCGGAGTGTGCCTGGGCTGCGGCTCGAAATACGAGTTCGAAACCACCATACTCCGAGGCTTTGCTGACCACATCGAAGCGTTCTGCCCGAACTGCAAGACATCACTCGGGACCTTCCGAGAGGATCTCGGCGTCAACATCCCGGTGCGGATCGTGGAGGCTCGAGCCAAATGATCCTGCAGTCAACATCGCCACTTCCCCCTCCGACCCGCGTCGAACGCGGCGACGAATGGGTCAGCAAGACAGACCTAAATCGGTATTACCGCTGCCCGTATGCGTACTCGCTCCTGTACCGCGGCGAGATTCGCCCCGACCAGATGGTCGACGGCTACACGGTTCTGCTCATGCAGGAGGGGATGGCCTTCCATGAGGTGGTGGTAGCGGCCGAGGTTGCCGCTGGCGCCGAACTCATGCCAGCGAAAGTCCTCGAGAACCCCAACCTCCTGATCTACGGCATCCCCGACGGCATCCGCAACACGCTCGCTGCCGAACTGCGCGGCCTGGAGGCGATGGTCCCGGTCGAGATCAAGTGGCATGGGCAGGTGCAGCAACTTGATCAGCTGGAGCTTGCCTTCTACTGGCTGCTGCTGGAACCAGAGCGGACGGCTGACAGCAGGCCTCATGGCGTGCTAATCCTGCATCGCGACGGAGCCCAGGTCGAAGTCGAGGTCGATATTCCAGCGGCCCGCATCGAACAGGTGCGCCAGCTCCTCGAAGACATTCGACGCGCCCGTCGAGAACCGACAGAACCGCGCATCTGCGGCTGCCATGTGTGCAGCACCGTTCGACGCGATGAGGTACGGCGACTAACGGCCGAGCGTCAGGACGTAAGTCTGCTTCTCGGCGTCGGTTACTCCCGCGCTGCCCAGTTGGGCAAGCTCGGGATCACGTCGTACACGCAGGTCGCTGAACGTGACCCCTTGGAGCTGACGCTGGCCATGCGACAGGTTGGAGCTCGGTCGCTAGGAGTGGAGGAAGTGATTCGCTGGCAGCATCACGCACGCAGTTACTTGACTGGCCAGGCTGTGCTGTTCGGACATCCGCTTTCGCTCAGCGATACCTACTGGGTCCTGGACCTCGAGTACCTGACACCGCCCTGGGGTGAGCACATCTATCTCGCGGGCGTGTTGTTAGTGGAACCGCTTGCCACACCACATCTCACCCAGGTGTGGGCTGAGAATGGAAAAGACGGCGAGCGGAGGCTGCTGCTGTCGATCACAGAGCTGTTCGCCCATCGTCCAGAGTTGCCGGTCGTGACCTGGGCCGGTCACTGTGCCGATGTCCCCTGGTTATTCAAGGCGGCCGCGCGACAGGGTTTGCCCGTGCCCGGTGGCCCTGGGATGAACTGGGAGCCCGGACGCCACCTCGACCTTTATCTCTGGGCGGTGCGCAGTCTTCGACTTCCGACGCCCGAGCCGGGGCTGAAAGAGATGGCCTCGTACTTCGGGATCTCCTATGGCAGCGACGTGCATGGCGGGACCGAGGCACAGTTGCTCTACCTAAACTGGGTCGAAAGCCGCAGCCGGATAAAGCGCCAGCGCCTACAGAAGCGGCTTCTGGCCTATAACCGGGACGATCTGGACGCGTTGGCGCAGGTCGTCGGCCGGTTCCGCGCCCTCAGTTCAGCGGTTGAGCCATCGGACTTGTGACGCGCCGCAGCGGCGGGATCGAATTGCCGGCTGGCCGTGGCCGTCATCCGAGGCCGTACGTGATCTAGACCGACGGCTTGGTACTCGGGGCGTGCGGTCCCGTCTCCGCTTTTCAGGCACGCATGCGTCGTCTTGGCCCAACGGCCCAGCCTTTCAAGCATGATTCCCAGCCATGGCTCCGCAAGAGGGAGGCGACACCAAGAGGCAGATCAGCGCCATCTACCACGAGCCTGGTTTGTGGGTCGGAGGGGTGCCGTGGGAATCGATTGCTGATGCGACTCACGTTGATCTAGCGCGGATGCGCGATATCGTGTTCAAAGGCAGTATCGGTGCCTTTGCGGACGTCATAGCCACGCGCGAGGGCCTCATCGCATTCGACTTTGCAAACTGGCAACCGGCTGCCGCCCTGACGATCGACCATCCATCTTTCGACCAGCTTGCTGAGGTTCAACGCAATAGAACTCTCTTCATCAACGCCTTCCTGGCGCTCCTTTACACGAACGTGGCGAAACACGACAACCTGGCGCTCGATCGCATGCTCGTCACTCCGACGTGCCTCATTTCAATGGACAGACTCGACCCGCAGTCGAACATGGGTTTCGGAAGCATTGGAGAAGCTAGCCTCGTAACCCTGAGCTACACGTTGATGCCAGCAGAGTTGCCACTATTCAATTCCCCTAACCCGCAGCTCCTGAGCAATCTTATGCCGCGCTCCGCGATCAGCGCTGAAGCAGTCAAATCGACTGTCGCCATGCTTGAGGTATTCATGGGCCAGCGAGGCGTATGGGGCCTGATCATGCTCGATCTCATCGAGCGGGCGAGCTTCGCGTTTCAAGCACATGACTACGAGGCGGCTCTCATCGACTACTGGGCGGTTTCGGAGCGCCTCATCAGCGAGTTGTGGACCAAATACCGGTCCGACCTCGCGGGCAGGCAGGCAGTAGACGCCGCGCGCCGGTCACGGCTCAATGACACTCGCACGTTCACAGTCGCGGTCGTTACCGAGATCCTCGCGATCGAAGACGTTCTTGAGGTGGATCTCTACGAGGAGCTATGTCAAGTCCGGAAAGCGAGAAACGAGTGGATCCATGGAGCAGCGGATCGAGTGCCACGATCTGTGGCGCTCATTGCAACCTCAGTCTGCGAACGGTTGTTTGAGCAGTCTCTCGGCGTGGCTGTCGTCGGACAACGCGCAGGCAAGGTCCACGGGTAGCCCTTCTCCCCGTGCGGAAAGGGGTGCCGCCGCTCAGCCGAGCCGATAACTGAATTCAACCAGGGCATTGGTACCGGGGAGGTCAACCCCCGTCCCCCGCTTGCTCGGGACCTAGCGGCGACCAAGTGCGGACGGCGCCGCGACCCGGTCAATGTAGGCTGTCCGCATCGTGGCTCGGTTCTCGATTCTCATCGCCGTGATCATGGTGCTTATTCTGCTGATCGCGATTGTGCGCAGGAGGCCCTAGAGCAGCGCTCAGCGGAACTTCCTAGTCCTTGACAGCCGACGAGCGCGAGGTAAGCCCAGCGCCCGGGTAAGGGGCCAGTAAATCAATCTCGGTCGCGCTCCACTCCTGCTAGCGCAGCGGGATAGGCGCAGGTAACTCAATCGAAGACCACACCGGCTCGAGGACCTCAACTTTGAGACCAGCAATCTCTTTGATTACGCGTGAGCGAGGGTGATACACGAGCGCCACAGTCAAGCGATAGACACCCTTATGGGACCTGGTCACCACGTGACGCTCGATTGGCGCAAGGACCTCGTTACTTCCCGATATCCACATCCACAGACCGTCGTCCCAGCGAACACGCACCGGAAGACCACCTTGTCGAGATCGAATGAGATTGCGCAAAGTGGCTCTTCGCGCCAATGGATCTACGTCTCGATCGGAAACGGCACGCCCGGCCATCGCCCGTACGTACATCAGGATCCAGATCGCCAATGCGCTTGCAGCGAGCGCCACTATGTAGCACCAGGTCTGCATCTTTGTGAGCAGCCCGTCCGACACAGCCTGAACGTCTGCGGAAGGCTTCACGCTTAGGCCGGCGCCCAACACGGTAAGAACAAGAGCTATTGCGACCAACGGCATCATCACGCGAAGCCGCCTAACCCGGAGGCGACTCAATTCGACATCGTCAATCCCAGCCAGGCAAAGCCCAAGACGTGCTGCGATCCACCATACATAGCGCGCGAGGCCAGTACGGACCACTTTGCAAAAGCCTACTCTCCGCCTGCGACGCCTAAGCCATAAATGTGCGTCTCGGGGATCGTCCACCAAGCCATCCCAACTCTTGGCTCCGGATGACTACCGCCCTCTGCGGTCCAACGCCTTGCTCGAGCTTGGTCGGTGCCTCAAGAGCCATGCTCGGACACCAATCTCCGCGCCGCCAACCGCGATAACGGGAACAAGGAAGCCAAGCGCAAAAAGGACGTCGGTCGAGGGATCCCCGGTTGCACACGTGGGAGGCTTGCAGTTCGCTAGTTGCGTCTCCAAAACAGCTGCCCAAAGTAAGCCGAATCCAACAACCAAGCCCCCGGCAGAGGCCGCGACCACTCTCGCCCTAAGCGGTAGCCGCCAGGCTAGGACCAAGATGGCGACCACCCACCCGAGCAGGAGAATCCCAACAGGGGATATCGCTTCGAGCGCCAGTAGCCCGTAAACGGCACCAACGGCGACAGCAACCAGCGCTCGTGGCCACACGATGGGTCTGAGTCTAAGGCGGCCCGATTTGCCCACAGGTTGGGATCGTCGTTTCGACAAATGTGCGGGCGGATATCAGGGGCGCTCCTGGGTCCTGAGTCCGGACAGCGATCCCAAGTTGGACGAGGCTCTTACCGGAATGATCGTCTTTTCAAGGGATCATTTCCGATCATTCCGGCTGCCGGGACCTTCGTTGACCACTCGGCCGCGTTGGACCCCTTAGCCCGCCCGGACAAACTCGAATTGGGCAGAGCCTACCGGTCCCCACCCGCTGACTAGACCGGTTTTGCCAGCCGATAACTGAATTCAACGGGGTGCTTGGTACTAGGGACGACATCCCCGATCCAGCCCGCTGAGGCGGGTGCGGTTATTCTTCCGGACTGGGCGGCGTTTCTGCAACGCGGGCAAGCTGCATCGGGAGTCTGACCTCTCTCAGAAGGTCACCCAGTCCGACTGTAGACCTCGCGCCGTTAGAGACAGCCCTTGGTTGGCGCTGGGCCGTACGAGCTTCCGGGCGGACCGGTTAAGACACTTGTTCCCCGAATAAGGACGACCGTGTCCCCCGACACAGTGGTCTCCCTAAGAACCGAACCGGTTCGGGTATCGGTTACGACAACCTGCCGAGACAGGACTCGTAGCAGCGGCACCCAGATGGTTCGTGTGCCAGGACAGCCAACCGAGGCGTGGGTGAACCCGACGACCTCTATCGAGACGGGTGGTCCGTCAACGTTCGCGACGATCACACGTGCCGGACTGACCACCAGGGCAATTACTGCCAACACCGCGATCGCCGCTGCGGCAAGGGCAAACCGTCTGGCCACCTCGTCATTTTGGTCCGAATGTCTCGGCCCGCATGAAAGTCACTTGGCAGATTAGGCCGCGCTGGACTTTCGAACCGAACGTCCAGTGAGGAGTGCCCTCAACCCAGGCGATAAATGAACTTGACTGAGTGATTGGTACTCGGGGCGTAGGACCCGCTCCAGCCCGCTGCCCGCCTGGTGGGATGTCGGTCCGGCGCGAAAGGGTATCGTCCGAATGGACGGGGCGTTTCGTCTGCCCCGCCCGACCTGATCCTCAACACGGGCGCCTCGAGGGCCACCTTTGTCACGATGGGAACCTCCGGGGCCTGACCGGTGTAATGGGGCTATGGATCTCGGAGCCAGGTCTCAGGTCGCCTGTATCGCCGCCGCTCTGCTCATCATTCTGGTCGGGGGCTGCGGATCGTCCCAAACAACACAGGCAAAGGCGAGCCCGACGGCTCCCATCCGGACTTTCGCCGGCGGGTGCGCAGGCACAGTGCTGACCGACGCCGAACCACCGGTCTGGGCACAAACTGGTTTTGCCAAGCTAACACCGTGGCCTGTGCCGTGGGCCTTCGGGTCACAGGACACCACCGTGGCCTTTCTTATGTCGACTGTGTTGGTGGCGGGGAGCGGCCCCCATATGGACGGCTCTTACAACAAGGTTACATGGGTGGCTAAGGGGGACTACCCAACCGGAGACACCCAAATAGCAATCGAAGCTCGTCCGTTGGGCGAGTCCCAACCGGTCCTGACCAATGCAGGTGGGGCCAGCCTCTCGGATTTACCAAAGCCAGGCTGCTGGACATTCCGCCTGTCCTGGAGCGCCCATGGTCAGCAACAGGTCAGCACCATCAACCTCAACGTGCTACCGACCGGGTCGTAGCCGTCGTCGCTCAGCGAAGCCCGTTCGACCAGTGCAACGATGGCGGAGCATCATGCCCCAGCTATGTAGTTGGCCTAATGGTGGTTACAACGCGGAGCACGTCGGTCCGCCAGTCGTTGCCGCTGCTCACCCGCCCGGACGGTTACTCGCCGAGTCGATAGATGAACTCGACCGGCTGATTGGTACTTGGGGCTTCATCTCCCGTCTCCCGCTCCACCGTTTGATCTCCGCGATCTTCGAGTGTGCGGCCGATCGGCTTTGGAGCGCAGTCGATTCCCTCTTTTCCCGCCACTCGCTGCCCACGTGTAAGACCAAGTGTGGTGCTCCACTTTTGCCTCCTTGTCCGAAGCCCCGTCGAGCCACTATCACTGCGCTGGTATCGATATGGCGATTTCATGAGAGAAGTGATAGACAGCCAGGCTCGAGTCGACTGTAAGGAGCCGATTAACTTGGCGGTCGTCGTCGGCGG
>Ga0209011_1000516_pt1 | contig 14594 bp, 16 predicted proteins | sample BlaSpr_A8_OM1_M3_FD_187986 | JGI IMG/M metagenome (GOLD analysis project Ga0209011, IMG submission 187986) | Forest soil microbial communities from Thunder Bay, Ontario, Canada - Black Spruce, Ontario site 2_A8_OM1_M3 (SPAdes) (version 2) | ecosystem: Environmental > Terrestrial > Soil > Boreal... | reverse complement strand
TCAAATTTGTTTACGGTGGTGTTTTGTCTGGGCGCGGGAATCGCGGGCGCCGGCGGCGTGCTGGGCGGACCGATTTTGTCTGCCTATCCCGGGCTTGATGGCGATATGCTTCCGCTGGCACTGATCGTCGTCATTTTGGGGGGCATCGGAAGCCTGCTGGGTGCGTTTATCGGCAGCTTCATTATCGGGTTCATCTATACATTCGGCACCGCGCTATTTCCGGAACTGGCCTACATTATCTTGTTCCTGCCGATGATCTTCGTCATCGCATTCCGGCCTCAAGGCCTGTTTGGGCGTGTCGGCGCATGAGAAGGATGGCCGCAACGCTCCTTGCCGTGTTGTTTCTTTCCCTGCCGTTCTTCGCAGGCGATTTTTATATCAATCTCGCCAGCCAGATCCTGATCGCGGCGATTTTCGCGCTCAGCCTGAATCTCCTGGTGGGCTATGGCGGGATGACCTCGCTTGGACACGCCTCATATCTCGGCGTCGCCGCCTATATTTCCGCGCTGCTGACAAGCCGCTACGGATTCGGACACGGGCCGGCCGCCGTCATCTCGATCGCCGGCACAACTGCGACGGCCGCCTTCTTCGGCGTCATCGCGCTTCGCGCCACCGGCTTAGGCTTTCTCATGATCACGCTGGCTTTGTCGCAAGTGCTGTGGGGGCTCGCCTATCGCATGTCCAATGTGACCAACGGTGACAATGGAATAGCCGGCCTGACCAGGCCGATGCCCTTCGGCATTTCGCTCGACAGCGCAGCATCGTTTTACTGGTTCGCACTGGCTGTGGCATCGTTTGCGTATCTGATGATGGCGATCTTCGTGTCGTCGTCATTCGGATCGTCGTTGAAAGGCGTACGCGATCAGCCGCGCCGGATGGCCGCCCTCGGCTTCAATCCGTGGATGATCCGATGGATCACGTTCATCTATGCTGGCTTTTGGGGCGGCATTTCCGGACTGCTCTATGTATATTACAATAAATATATCCACCCGACTTCACTCTCGACCACGAGCTCGGCTGAGGCATTACTCGGCGTTATTGCCGGAGGTTCGGGAACGCTTGGCGGTCCGGTCGTCGGCGCGGCGCTCGTGCTGCTATTGAAGAACTACGCCTCGGCCTATATCGAACGGTGGAACATGCTGCTGGGCCTGGTATTCCTGTTCATCGTTCTCGTAATGCCGACCGGAATCGTTCCCGGCTTGAGCAGGCTTGCGACGGGATTGCGCAGGGGGCCGCGATGACCCCGCTGATGTCGAACTATGCACTTGAGGTCATCAACCTCAAAAAGGCGTTCGGCGGCCTTTCGGTAACACAAGACGTATCTCTCGCGATACGGCCGGGCGAACGCCGTCTGATCATCGGCCCAAATGGCGCCGGCAAGACCACGCTGTTTAATCAGATCAGCGGCGACATGCGGCCGAATTCGGGACAGATCCAACTGTTCGGCACGGATGTTACGCAATTTGCGCCCTACACACGCGCGCATTTTGGATTGTCGCGTACATACCAGATCATTACGCTGTTTTCAGGCGATACGCTCGAACACAATGTCACGCTCGGCCTGCTCGGTTTGCGGCCTTCGCGTTGGCAGATGTGGCGGCCGTTGTCATTTTACGGCGATCTCGCAACCGAAGCCCATCGAGTCCTCGATGCGGTCGGACTCTTGCATTTGGCCGAACATCCGGTGTCCGATATTGCTTATGGGGAAAAGCGGCGCGTTGAGCTGGCGATGGCGCTTGCGCAAAAGCCGCGCGTGCTGCTGCTGGACGAGCCGCTGGCGGGTCTTTCAAACACCGAGCGATCCACCGTGAAGTCGCTGATTGCGTCGATACCGCGGGAGACCACCGTGATCATGATCGAACATGACATGGATACTGCCCTTGACCTCGCGGAGACCGTGACGCTGCTGAATTACGGCCGCGTGATCGTCGATGGCGATCGCGATGCCGTGATCGCGGACGAGCGAACGCGTGAGGTGTATCTTGGCGTCTGACGCGCTCAGTTTGACCAATGTGCATACATTCTATGGCGACAGCCATATATTGCACGGCGTAAGCTTTTCGTTGCAGCCGGGCGGCGTGCTGGCGCTGTTGGGGCGCAATGGGGCGGGAAAGACCACCTGCATCTCGACGATCATCGGTTTTCTGAAGCCCCGGGACGGCGAAATCAGGCTATTTGGAGAATCGATCGAAGGGCTCAGTCCCGAACGCATTTCGCATTTGGGGATCGGTCTCGTGCCGCAAGGGCGTCGCATCTTTCCGTCTCTCACGGTTCGGGAAAACCTGGTGGTGGCGCAGCAACGCCAGAGCACGGCCGGAAGACCATGGAACGTCGAGCGGATTTACAGCATGTTTCCGCGGCTGCGCGAGCGCCACGCGCAATTTGCCGGCACGCTGTCTGGCGGCGAACTGCAGATGCTGGCGATCGGGCGGGCGCTGATGGGCAATCCGCGGGTGCTTTTGCTCGATGAGCCGTCGGAAGGCCTTGCGCCGCTGATCGTGGCGGAGGTTGGCCGCACCATCAGGCGCCTGAAGGAGGAAGGACAATCCATCGTTCTCGTCGAACAAAATCTCAAACTGGCGCTCGACGTTGCCGATCAGGCAGTCATCCTCAATACCGGACGCTGCGTGTTCGCCGGCAGCGCCAACGACATTTTGAATAATGAGGAGCTGATTGCGCAAAATCTCGGCGTTTTTCATGCTCAATAGGCTAACAATCCACCATTGAATTAAGGTCAACCCCATGAAAATAGGCGTATGCGGAACTGGACGGATGGGGTCATCGATCGCGCAGCGGTTGATGTCGGTCGGACATGAAGTCGGCGTCTGGAATCGTAATTCAGCGAAGACAAAGCCCCTGATCGATGCGGGTGCAAAGCTGTTCGCATCTCCGGCCGAACTCGTGAAGGGCTGCGAAGTCGTGATCGTGATGTTGCTGAATGACGCTGCTACCGAGGCAGTTTACCGGGGGCCAAACGGCATTCTGAGATCCACACTCACGGGCAGGCTTGTGATCGATATGAGCACAGTGCGCCCGGACACGATGAAATCGAACGGTTCTTCGGTGTCGCAGCAGGGCGCTGCCTTTGTCGAATGTCCGGTAGGCGGAAGTACCGGTCCGGCGAAGGAAGGTAAGCTCTTCGGCCTGGTCGGGGGTGCGAAGGCAGATGTAACCAGGGCGATGCCGGTTCTTGAACAATTGTGCCGCCGCATCGAACATGTCGGAGCGCTCGGGTCGGGCGCGACGATGAAACTTGCGGTCAATCTGCCGCTGCTGGTGTACTGGCAGGCGCTTGGCGAAGCCCTGGCGATCTGCAAGCCGCTCAATCTTCCCGCCGACCGGCTAATCGATATTTTGTCCGACACCGCCGGCACGCCGACCGCCATGAAAGGGCGCGGCGCTGCTATCGCCAGGGTATTGGGCGGAGCGCCGATGGGCGAAGCCGCGTTCGGCCTTAGCGCAGCAAAAAAGGATCTGGCGACCGCGGTTCAATTCGGCGTTTCAATCCATGCCGAGCTCCCCGTCACGGCAAGCGCCCTTGCCTGCTTTGAGGAAGCGGAAGCTGCGGGCCTAGGCGATGCCGACGCAACCGCGGTTTCCGTGCGCTGGACCCAACGCCCGGCTGCCGCACCTAAATCTTAAGTCACATCGGACTTTGTCGTCATCACGCCCCCTGAACAATCAACCCAACAGCAGAGACAATTAAATGATCGATCGCAAGAATCGCTATGGCCGCACCGCTGCACGTATCCACGACGCCGACGGCCTAGCCCGGCGCCCGTCGTCGGCCACGATCGATATTCACGCGCACATCATAGTTCCCCAGGCCGCGAAACTGGCGCAACCGCATGTCGATACCAGCCGGATCCCGCTCGCGTATTTTTCGGATGCCGCCAGCAAGGAAATCAATGCGCAGCAGGAGAATGACGTTCGCGAAGTCATGACTACGATCGACCGCCGTCTGTTCGATCTTGACCGCATGGGCATCGATATTCAGGTCGTAGCCCCCGCCCCCGGCCAGTGTTACTATTCAATCGATCCAAAAATCGCGGAAGCCGCCCATCGCCTCGCAAATGATGGTGTAGTGGAATATTGCTCGCGCAAGCCGGACCGGTTCGTCGGGCTCGGCGTCGTTACGCTGCAGGAGCCGGAAATCGCGGTCCGCGAGCTCGACTACATCATGACCGAGCTGAAATTGAAGGGCGTCGAGATCCTGACCAACGTCGATGGCCAGGAATTGTCCGATCCGAAATTCCGGCCGTTCTTTGCAAGGGCCGAGCAGCTCGGAGCGTTCATCATGATGCATCCGAACGGATTTACCCATGGCGAACGTCTGACCCATTTCTATTTCAACAATGTTCTCGGAAATCCGCTTGATACGACGCTCGCACTTCACAACCTGATCTTTTCGGGAACGCTGGCGCGCTTCCCCGATCTGAAATTAATGGCCGTACACGGTGGCGGCTATCTTCCCGGCTACTCGGGGCGGATCGATCACGCCTGGGGCGCGCGGCAGGATTCGCATGGTGAGTTGCCATTACCGCCGACGACCTATCTGCGGCAGGTCTATCTCGACACCGTGGTTTTTACCTATCACCAGCTGGCGTACCTGATCGACGTGTTCGGCCCCGATCGTATTGTGATGGGTACCGATTACCCGTTCGACATGGCCGAATATAACCCGATCGGACACGTCGCGGGGGTGCACGGGATGGACGAGGCAACGTTGGCCCAGATTGCAGGTGGAAATGCCGTCAGAGTTCTCGGACTCGACGTCTGAAGCGTAGGCGCGATCAATGCGCGCTTGCCGTCTTGTACCCCGGTTGCTCGAACGGATGAGATGTCGCGAAAGCCGGCATCTCGAAGCAGCGGTCAGCGAGACGAGCCACCATCGGAAAAGCGTTCAGCTCAAGTTTGAGAAAATGCGCACCCACGACCTGGCCGGCGATGCAGATATCCGCAAGGCCAGGCTCGGCGCCTAAGGCAAAAGGCGCCGGGGCCCGGCGCGCGAGAAGCCGCTCGTATGTCGCAAGACCCTCAGTCGTCCAGTGCTTGCCCCAATCCTCGATCGCTTTGGCATCGGCGCCAAACGCTTTGGCGAGATGATTGCGGACGCGCGGCACTACCAGCGGATGCGCATCGGCAACCGTCATCAGCGCCAGCGAGCGCGCATAGGCGCGCTCCTTTGCGTCCTCGGGTATCAGCCGCGGTGTGGGCTGGATATCGTCAAGATATTCGATGATCGCCAGCGACTGAAACACGGAATGGCCGTCGTGAATAAACGTCGGCACCACACGCTCGGCATTTACTGCTTCATAACCCGGCTTGAATTGTTCGCCGGAAAGAATGTCGATCGGAATTTCCTCGAACGGCAGTTCCTTGAGCCTAAGGGCAACTCTCACACGAAATGATGCAATCGACCGCCAAAATCCGTAGACTTGTATGCCCATCGGGAGACCCTTACTTGTTCAATATCCGGCTTCCGTCTACTCCACCATATTATGCTGCTGCCAGCGCAACAGATAGGCCTGCAGCCGCCAGATCACGGCCGAAAGCGCTGTCCTTGACACGACACGGGTCGCCTCGGCGACCTAGTCGTGCAACTCCGCCTTGAACCCTTATCCACTTCGGAGCGACACATCCTCCGCGTGCCGGGTCAGCCGGTGCATTTGCGTGCAGGGGTACCATGGAAGACCTGTTCGAATTTCTGTTCGGCGCCAGCGGGCGCATCAACCGGGCCAAATACTGGCGCTCGTTCCTCATCTATATCGTCGCAGGGTTGCTCGCCGGAGTCATTCTCCTCACTGCCGCCGGCATCGCCGCGCCGCTCTTCATCATCATGGTCGTCGTCGTCCTCATCCCCTGGCTACTTTGGGGATTCTCCATCACCACGGAGCGGTTGCATGACCGCAACAAGAGCGCGTGGTGGCTCGTGGTGTTTTATGGGCTGCCGGCGGTGCTCGGCCAGCTTGCGAAAGCCGCATGGTTTGCCGGAGCAGCAGGCGCGGTGTTCCATTACATCCTGGCTCTGGCCGGTTTTGCGCTCACAATCTGGGGATTTGTCGAAATCGGATTCCTGCGCGGCACCGCCGGGTCCAACGCATATGGGCCCGATCCGCTCCTGCAAGCTCAACGGCGAGGCTGAACGGCAAATGCAAGGTGGCGGCGGATCAGATGCGGGCGAGTTAGCAGCCCTGCTCCTTCTTCACGGGGCGCCCTGCGCTGCGACACGCAAGCGTCAAATACCCACGGCCCCTAAAAACGAAAAAAAGCCCGATGGCCATCAGGCCACCGGGCGAGGTTTGTAATTTTGGGAGTATGCTACGCACTATGCCGCCCCACGAGGGCACGGTTCAAAAGCTCAAGTCATCGCCTCGTATCCAGAGCAGGCTGCAAGACATGATCCCAGCCGCTGTTATCCAAAAGCGCCAGCAGCCCATTATCGAATGATCGCGCGCCCTCATCTAATGGATTTACGCCAATACAGCGTACTGGGCCAGGCCCATGGATATTGCGGCTGGTAGAGCCGATAGCCACCACGGATAAAGTTGTTGGCGGAGGCGAGATTGTCGGTGGTATCCGAAACGATGCAACACCATCCATTGTGTCGCGCACGCGATTCCAACGCGCGCATCAGACGCAATTGAAGGGCGTTGCCGCAGTGCTTTTTCAACACGCCGACACGGCAGAAATATCCCGCGTTGTATGCGTGCGTGGACGCAACGACGCCGGCAAAGCCGACCGGCATTGTCTCGTGAAAAGCGAGCCACCAATGCCCCTGATCGAATTCCGGAATGGAAGCGCCGTCAAAGAATGTCAGGCGGTGAAGGTCTGCGAGCGTATCCGCGATTTCTTCATCATGGCCGTCAACCTCGCGGATCCTGTACATCGGCCACAACATCCCGACTTGCAACTGCGCTGATTTTTTCCTCCCGCACCGAAACCAGCGCCGCGTAGCGCTTCCTGACGATACTGGATTGCTGAGATGATGGCCGCGTGCCGGAGGGCGAGGTGCAAAGAGACAACGCTCTGCTTCTTTCTTGCGCAAAGCGGATAGGCCGCACGTATTGGCTATGCCTCAATCCCATATCGGCAGACACCGGCGGGAACCGGCGCGTTGCCTCAAAAATTCGCCTCAGTTCCGAAACTTCAGCGGGCGAACTTCGTTGCAGGTGGGCGGAGATTCAGATGGTTCAAACAAGTACGGCGAAACGAAGCGGGAATCCTATCCCGGTACCGCACAAGATTTCGGTGGCGATAACCGTCAACGGCGTCGAAACCACACTCGAAGTTGCACCGTGGACCACTCTGCTGGACGCATTGCGGGATCATCTCAACTTGACTGGCACCAAAAAGGGTTGTGACCACGGCCAGTGTGGTGCCTGCACGGTGCTGGTAGACGGACGGCGCATCAATTCCTGCCTCACGCTCGCCGTGATGAAGGATGGCGCCAAGGTCACCACAATCGAAGGGCTGGCGACGGAAGGCGCGCTGCATCTCCTTCAGCAGGCGTTCATCGACCATGATGCATTCCAATGCGGCTATTGCACGCCGGGCCAGATCTGCTCGGCGGCGGGCTTGATCGCCGAAGGCAAGGCGAAAAGCGCCGACGAAATTCGCGAATTGATGAGCGGTAACATCTGCCGCTGCGGCGCTTATCCAAACATCGTGGCGGCGATCCAGCAGGCGATGGGCAAAATGGGCGGCACGCCATGATCAATTTCCAGTACGCGCGAGCCGACGACGTGGCCGACGCGGTTCGCCGGATCGCCGCCGACCCGGCGGCCAAATTCATCGCAGGCGGCACCAACCTCATCGATCTGATGAAAGAGGATGTCGAACGCCCTTCCCGGCTGATCGACATCTCTCGACTGCCGCTCAAATCCGTGGAGGAGACGTCGGACGGAGGACTTCGCATCGGCGCGCTTGTGCCGAATTCTGATCTGGCCTGGCATCCTTTGATAGAGCGGCGCTATCCCCTGCTCTCGAGCGCGATCCTGGCGGGTGCGTCGCAGCAGTTGCGCAACATGGCGTCAACAGGCGGAAATCTGCTGCAACGCACGCGCTGTTTCTACTTCTACGACACGGCGACGCCATGCAACAAACGCAAGCCGGGCTCTGGATGTTCGGCGATTGACGGCATCAATCGGATCAGCGCAATCCTCGGGACCAGCGAGGCCTGCATCGCGACGCATCCTTCCGATATGTGCGTCGCGCTCGCCGCGCTTGAAGCCAGGGTGCATGTAGCAGGTCCTAAAGGAGAACGCGTGATCGCGTTCAACGATTTCCATCGGCTGCCCGGAAACACGCCGCACCTCGATACCAATCTGCAACCGAACGAGATCGTCATCGCGGTCGAACTTCCGGCGCAGGGCTTTGCAAAGAACTACTCCTACCTGAAGATCCGCGATCGCCTCTCCTATGCCTTCGCGCTGGTTTCGGTCGCCGCCGCACTGGAACTCGAAGGCGACACGATCAGGCAGGCGCGCCTGGCGCTCGGCGGCGTCGCACATAAGCCATGGCGGGACGCAGCGGCCGAAGCCGCGCTACGCGGGCAGCCGGCAAGCCAGGCGACCTTCACGCATGCGGCAGATCTTCTCTTGCGCGACGCCAAGGGATTCACGCACAACACCTTCAAGATCGAGCTGGCGCGCCGCAGCATCGTTCGGGCGCTGACCCAGGCTGCGCAGGCGACGCCACAATCCCAGTCCGACAAGAAAATTCGATGAGCATGTCATGGTGAATTACATCGGCACTGCCACCCCACGCGTCGACGGCCGCGCCAAGGTCACTGGTGAAGCCAAATACGCCGGGGAATTCAGCGCTCCCGGCCTCGCCTATGGCAGCGTTGTCGAGTCGACCATCCCGAAGGGCCGCATCGCGCGCATCGACACCAGCGAGGCGTTGCGCGTCGAAGGCGTGCTCGACGTGCTCACCCACGAAAAGCGGCCGCGTATGGCCCACACAGACGATGCCTACAAGGATGAGACTGCACCGGAAGAGGGTTCGCCGTTCCGTCCGCTCTACGACGACAGGATCAGGTTCAGCGGCCAGCCCATCGCGCTGGTGCTGGCGGAGGAATGGGAGATCGCGCGCTACGCTGCCTCGCTCGTACGCATCGAGTACGAAAAGCAGGCGTTCGTCACCAATCTGTATAAGCAGCGCGATGAGGCGTTTGTCGTCAAGAAACCCCATAAGCCGCGCGGCAACGTCAAGAAAGCCTATGCGGCAGCTCACGTGAGTCACGAGGCCGAATATTTCATCCCGACCGAACATCACAACCCGATGGAATTGTTCGCCTCCACGGTGATGTGGGAGGGTGGTGGCAAGCTCACGGTCTATGACAAGACGCAGGGCGTGCAGAACGTGCAGCGCTATCTGTGCAGCGTGTTCAACAAGAAGGCGGACGACTTGCGCGTGATTTCGCCGTTCGTCGGCGGCGCGTTCGGCTCAGGACTCCGCCCGCAATATCAAGTAGTGCTGGCCGTGCTGGGGACGCTGGCGCTGAAACGCTCGGTGCGTCTGGTGCTGACGCGCCAGCAGATGTACGGGCTCGGCTACCGGCCAGCCACCATTGAGCGCCTTGCGCTCGGTGCGAAGGCGGATGGAACGCTTGACGCGATCACCCACGAGGCGATCGCCGTCACCTCGCAATTCGAAGATTTCTCCCGCAACGATACCGGTTGGGCGGCGTTGCTCTACAAGTCGGCCAACGCGAAGTACGTGCACAGGCTGGCACGGCTCGACGTTCCTACCTCCAGCGACATGCGCGCGCCTGGCGCCGCGACCGGCGTTTATGCTCTCGAAAGCGCGATGGACGAGCTTGCGGTGGCCTTAAAACTCGACCCGATCGAGCTGCGGCTGCGCTGCTATTCGGATCGGGACCAGAACGAGGACGTTCCCTACACCAGCAAGCAGCTGCGCGAATGCTACCGCCAGGGCGCAGAAGCCTTTGGCTGGGATAAGCGGAAGCCGGAACCGCGCTCGATGCGCGACGGCAGCGAACTTGTAGGCTGGGGCATGGCGACCGGCGTCTGGGAAGCACTGCAGATGCCCGTGGCCGCTCGCATCGTGCTGACCGCGAACGGACACGCGGAGGTATCCTGCGCGGCTTCCGATATCGGCACCGGCACATACACGATCATGGCGCAAGTCGCGGCCGACACGCTCGGCCTCCCGCTCGAGAACATAACCATCAAGCTCGGCGACTCCACCCTGCCGCAAGCCCCAGTGGAAGGCGGATCGTGGATGGCGGCCTCGGCATCGCACGCGGTCGCGACGACGGCCAAAGAGGTTCGCAAGGAACTGCTGGCTTTGGCGAAAGCAGTGAAGGATTCACCGCTGGCAGGTGCAAAACTTGAAGGCGTCGTGCTCACGGAAGGCAAGGTCGTCAGCAAGCACGACACCGGCCGCGCGGTCTCGATCGCCGATGCGATGCGGCATGGCGCGATAGACCGGATCGAAAAGGAAAAGACCAACAGTTTCCCGGATGACAGCTCTCATGCGCGCAACACGCATTCGGCGGTGTTTGTCGAGGTGAAGGTGGACGAGCAGCTGGGCGTCATCCGCGTTACCCGCGTCGTCAGCGCGATCGCGGCCGGGCGGATCCTCAACACCCAGACGGCGCACAGTCAGATCATAGGCAGTGTCGTGGGAGGCATCGGCATGGCGCTGCATGAGGAGACGCAGTTCGACCACAGGTTCGGTCGGATCATGAATGCCAACATCGCCGAGTACCATGTGCCGGTGAATGCGGACGTGCGGGATATCAAGGTGATCTTCGTCGACGAACCGGACGATATTATCAATCCGCTGGGAATCAAAGGGCTCGGTGAGATTGGCATCGTCGGCGTTGCGGCCGCAATTGCCAACGCGGTCTATCACGCAACCGGAAAACGTGTGCGCGACCTGCCGATTACACTCGACAAGTTGCAGCGCTAGGGAAGTACGTGCCTGGCGCCGGGGCCGGCTGAGCAGCATACAACAGACGGCTATCCCGGAATTTACAATCGGAAAGCTCGGATTTCTTCACGGCGCCGTTACCTCTGACTGAGAAGCGAAGAAAGAGCCCTGTCCATCGATTGCGTCACGATCACGGCGGACCGCTCGTCCAGATGAACGCCGTCCGCCCAACGCAACTCTCTTCGTGTCAAATCGATGCGCAGCCATCGCGCGGCATCTGGAAATTTGGCATGAACGAGTTCGCGCGTGATTTTTGCTGATCGGGAATCTTCAAGTTTCTCCGAATAAGGAAGCTCAAAAAGCAGCACCCGCGCGCCCCTTTGCTCGACCGCCGACATTAACTGTTCGATTCTCCTTACGTTCATCTGCGCGGCGACCGTCGGATCTTCGGCATTAGACTGTTGGAGGGCGCGATCTGCGTAGATGCGGTTGTCGAAATCGCTGGGCGGCTGCGCGAGCAATCGGTGGAGGGTAAGGGAGGCCTCCGTATGACTGCGGGGAGCATGAAGCCAATTCTCGTAGGCCGCTACGGCGGTCCTGATCGGACGAAAAACCAGCGGCTCAGCGGCGCCGCTCCTCGAATACCTCTCGACCAAGGCAGTATCTGTCGGCCGGGACAAAACGTTCGCTTCAACGAGAAGGATCCTGGGAAGCCGCGGTTGGTTCGCCACGATCTCCAGCCCCGTGACGGGGGAGCCTCCGGCAAGCGCCAAGTTTCGCAGCTTGGGCGTCGCGAAGTAGTCCTCCTTAAGCCGGAAGGTCAGCGAACTGCCTACGAGAACAACGTCAGGAACGGGTTCCTTGGCATAGCGGTTCAACGTGATCAACGTGCCGTCGCGGGTTGTGGTCGATGGCAGTTGCAGCCCGTTGCCGAACCAAGCGGTAGCAAAGCCGCACGCAAGTAACAGTGTCACCGCGCTAAAACCGCATTTTACGAACCAGCGAACGACCGATATTTCTTGCATGCCTGCGCTCAGAACTGGAAGTAAATGAATGAGGTTTCGGGACCGGCCTCAAGATACATCAGCGCGGCCATCAAACCGTACAGATATGGTTCCGCGCCGCGCAGCGTTCGCTCGAACAACGAACGGGAAACAAGGTGCTGTATCATCACCGGCAGCGAGTAGAGCAATGCCAGATTGTAAAACAATTTCGGGGGGTTCGGGTTCGTGTTCGGCGTAAACATACCGGACAAATAGCTGATGGCGTGATCGAAGTTCGGCAGCTTGAAAAAAATCCATAGCATGGTGACGCACACAAAAACGACGCTTATTCGCGCCGCCCGGAAAACAGTCGAGTCGATCGACTGAAGACGCGGTATGAACGGTCGCTCGATCACGAGCAAGACCCCGTGCAACAGTCCCCACATGAGGTAGCTAAGCCCGGCTCCGTGCCAGAGACCGCCCAGCCCCATCACAATCATCAGATTCAGATAGGTTCTGAAGGCGCCACGGCGATTGCCGCCGAGCGGCACGTAAAGATAGGTCCGCAGCCAGCTTGATAGCGAGATGTGCCAGCGCGTCCAGAACTCGGAAAACGAGATCGAGGCGTATGGAAGATTGAAGTTAACCGGCAGACGATAGCCAAAGAGCAACGCAAGACCTATGGCGATCGCCGAATAGCCGAAGAAGTCGGCGTAGATTTGATAGCTGTAGAGGAAAACGAGCAGCCACCGGTCCTGCGTCTGGAGCGTCTCGTAGAGCGGGAAATCCATGTAGGATGTCATCTCGTTGAGATTGTTCGCGACGTAAAGTTTGAAAAAGAACCCCGTCAAAATCCATTTCGCGGCCTCGACGAACGGAACATCCCCAAAATATTTCGGCTTTATCTGCGGCATGAACATTTCGGCGCGCGTGATCGGCCCCGAAACAAGCTGTGGAAAGAATATGATGTAGAGGAAGACGCTCGTCAGAGCTCCTTGCGGTCCTCTTCCTCGATTCCGAATGAGGTCAGGATGGTCGCGATGGTTTTCAAAACCACGGCGTCGATATCGTTGCGGTGAAGTCTTTGCTGTTCGGCCAGTGTCTCGGCGACGACAGCCCTGATATCCTCGTCGCGCATGGCGTTCATCGCTTGATGATCCGCGCGACGTTCTCAAATCCGCGCTTGGCGAAATAAAACGACACCACGAGATTCGATGTAACGGACGCAAACCCCGCGAGAGGGTCAGTCGTTCCAAGCCCCAGCACCTTGTCCCACACCAGGAGCTTGCCCGAGCCGCGCCCTCCGTACACGCTCTTGTAGCGCGCTGCCGCAAGCAGCGGCTCGAATATTTTAGCTGTCGGGATTCTCAGGATGGACAATGACGCGCTCGATTCTGTGGATCAGTTCGAGAGCGCCGTCATCGCCAGTCTCGATCGGTTGTGTGGCCTTGCCCCAGCCGCGGTCCAGAATGGCGTTGGCCGCGGATACGCGCGCCGTGGCCGTTGCATCCTTGCTTCGCATGACGCCGACAAGGACATTGAGCGCCGTCCTGGTATGGCTTCGTGCCAGCGACCGGATTTCGGTGACGGTTTTGGGCATAGGGAATTTGCGCTTCGGGGTTTGTGATCGTCTTTGCGAGCGCAGCGATGCAATCCAGAGGATGGATATGGCAGTTACTGGATTGCTTCTTCGCTTTGCTCCTCGCAATGATCGTCGGAAAATCTGTTGGCTCGTGATGGTGATTTGGCCGCGGGATGAACTGAACGATCTCGGCGCTCACGAAAATCACCCCCACACCGCAATCGCGACGAGGCCGGCCAATGCGAGCGATATCAAATACGCGGTCATACTGGCCTCTCGTTATCATTCTTCTGTCATGCGAGGGAGCAAAGCGACGAAGAAATCCAGTCACAAGCCGGACTCTGGATTGACGCGGAGCCTGTCATCGGGCGGCGCGGGGCCTGTCATCGGGCGCGCAAATCGCGCGACTCGTTGGCTCGCGATGACGATTTAAAATATGCGGCATGATCGCGTATTAAGCGATCATTTCAGGCGCGAACCCTATCCCTCCAAGCGCGATCCGCATGGCGGATCGTCGCGGCGAGGCCGCGGGCGAGCGTGGACTTGGGCCACGCCGCGTGCCGGCACGTTCGCGCGTGCCAGCTAATAAAAAGCTCGGACGGCAACTCGCTTGAGACGCGTCTTGCGACAATGCGCCGACATGGGAGGATGTGGCGCCCCTGAATGCGGCTGCCGTCCGATTCAAAAAGCCCGCGACCGGTTTCCCGGCGCGGGCTCAATTCTTGCGATGATGAAGACATGCCAGTGATTTGCCCGACGTGTCAAATTTCTTTGGAGGCCGGTCAACTCAATTGTACCCGGACCGCCGGTAAAACGATCAAGGCCCACGCAAAATCCTGCGGCGCGGCTGGAGAGAACCGGCGCTTGGGCCTTTCGGTCAACAATTCGCGGCCCTGGACGGAACATCCCTGTTCCGGCGGGCGTTGATCACAAGTCCGACAGCGATGGAAGGGACCGATCGTATCGACGCGTCTTCAGGTTGCTTCGCCGATTTTCATGATGTCAATGCGGTTGCTTTCTAACGCACCCATTCTCACCAGGGACGCCAGCCGCTAGTGGCCGGGTTTCGCGATACCCGTGCCGTCGCGCTGCTACTGGCAGGGACAAGTGAGCAGTATTGCTCAGAG
>Ga0209011_1000515_pt1 | contig 14614 bp, 6 predicted proteins | sample BlaSpr_A8_OM1_M3_FD_187986 | JGI IMG/M metagenome (GOLD analysis project Ga0209011, IMG submission 187986) | Forest soil microbial communities from Thunder Bay, Ontario, Canada - Black Spruce, Ontario site 2_A8_OM1_M3 (SPAdes) (version 2) | ecosystem: Environmental > Terrestrial > Soil > Boreal... | reverse complement strand
CTCGACCTGAAGGATCTCAATACCGGCGTGCACAGCACCCGCCTCGCGGAATGGGGCATGCGCGTCGGTCAGGAGCTCGGCCTGGAAGAAGCGGAACTCCAAAACTTAGAAGTTGCCGCGCTTCTCCACGATATCGGCAAAATGGGAATCCCAGACTCAATCCTGAGAAAACCGGGACGCCTCGACGCGGATGAATACGCCCTGATGAAAAAACATCCCGAATACGGCTGGGCGGTTCTGCGCATGTTGCCGGGATTCGAACGCGCCGCGCTGGACATTCTTCACCATCACGAGAACTTCGACGGAAAGGGCTATCCCGCCGGCCTTCAGGGCTCCGAGATTCCCATCGTTTCTCGAATCGTCACCGTGATCGACGCCTTCGATGCCATGGTTTCCTCGCGTCCCTACCGTGTTGGTCTTCCTCACGAAGAAGCGGTCCGCCGCCTCATCGAGTCCAGCGGCACGCAGTTTGATTCCGCCGTCGTGCAATGCTTCATCTCCTTTGCGCAAGCCGAGATGGCCACGGTTTTTGCCGCCGCCGGCACCTCAGTCTCCTCCGCCCTGTAGGTCATTCCCAACCTGGCGTAGGATCATTGCGAACCGAAACTGCGGCCATAGATTAACAGGGAAAAAATCAGGGAAACATCACTTCTCTTGGCGAGCGGCACTCCACTCAAACCTGTCACTGAAGCGGATTACTGGCAACTGAGCAGCCTGGGTTTGCAGAGCGGAACAGGGAATTAACAGTGAATTCCCTCCCTACGAGCTGCGAATCCTGCACGAGAAGTGCATCCGTCCCGGAACGCCGCCGTCGTTGTAAGATGCGCGGCGTCTGGTTAAGGGTTACGTAGACCATTACAACAACATCCGCCTGAACAGCGCATTGGCTACATCACGCCGAATGACACGTTCGCCGGGCATCAGCAGGAGATTCAGGCCGACCGGGATCGGAAATTGGAAGCGGCGAGGGAACGGCGGATGAATCGCCGCCAGCGGACCGCGTGACCGATGAAACGGCTAACTTCCGGCTTGCCGACCATACGCCCGGGATCATAGCCGCCGCGAAGGGCACTTTTGTCAGGCTACGGGATCACGACCAGCCTGTGGGCGTGTGCGTCGCGTTCCCAGGCACCCTCGATCTCGGCGAGCGGAACACGCTCGGTCTCAATGCGCAGTTTGCCGCTCGTTGCGTGGTTCATCACTTGTTGGAACGCGTCGGTGAGTATGTCCCAAGACGGCATGCCTCCGGTTCCTAGAATCGTCAGCGCCGTGCTTCGCAGGACTGCCGCGGGCAGAGTGATTGTAGATCCAGCACTCTCGCCCACCTCCACCAGTCTAGTCTCCGACTCCCCAAGCGCAAATTCTTTTCCAGTGATGGCTTTCAGCAGAGCTTCGGTCGGGCGGCCCCATAGATAGTCGATGATCACGTCGAAACGCTTTTCGCCGGCCTCGCGGCGGAAGGCTGCGATCAATTCTTCATCGGGTTTGTCGAGGCGAATCGTCGAGTCGGCGCCAAGCTCGTGGAGTGTGCTCAACACCTGTTCGTTGCGTCCTGCCGCAACGACGCGTCCCGCGCCCAAGATTTTGGCGATCTGTACCGCCAGCTTGCCCGTGACTCCGGTGGCACCGAGGATCAGGACGGTTTCGTCAGCGGCCAGCTTCGCACTGTGCTTGAGAGACAGCCAGGCCGACACACCGGGATTGGGAATGGCCGCGGCAGTGACATCGTCCAGTTCTTCAGGGACCGAAAAACATTGAACTCGCCGAAGCACAGTGCGCTCGGCCATCGCGCCGTACGGCCGCCGCGCTCCGCCGAAGAACACTCGCGTGCCGTCTTCGAGCCGCCCCACGCCATCCATGCCGCAAACGACAGGAAATTCGCGCGGGCTGGCGTAGTGCGTTCCGGCCGCCATCTGTTTCTCCACAGGCTTCAGCGCAGCCGCGGAGACATTTATGAGCACCTCACCTTCGCCCGGAGTTGGATCGGGAAATTCCTCAAAGCGCGGCGGTTTGCCGAGAGCATGCAGCACGGCGGCATACATCAGTCGCCTCCTTTCAGATGTTCACCTCGGTTCGCTAGGCAATTGATGAAACCGAGTTGATGGTGACAAATGCCCTTCGCAGAGGCAAGACCAATTGCGTCCAATGAGTGAGCCTCGGTCCGATTTGAGAAGTCGCCTAAACCGGAGATGCGCTCCGCTTTGTTACCTCCGCGATTGTGTCCGGATCACGGGCAAGCCGGAAGTTATCGATTCGTCCGTCAGATTAGTACCGACAAACGCGCTGCTAGTCAGGAAATCGAGCACAGAATAATGCTTTCGCCACAGCAATTGGAGGCCGCATTCCATGGCGAAAATCAAACACAAACGAACCCCCAAGACCGTCCTGAAGCTGCCGGATCTTGAACAATCGAAATCTGCAGTTATGAACAGCCTGACGTCGCGAGTTCAAAGCGCTCCTACGATCATGCGATTCGCGAATTCATTGACTGGTACTGCTCAGAGCCTCGACTCGCCTTCAACAGGACGGTGGTCACACGATACCGGATTGCCCTCGAACAGCACCCATATGCTCCGTCGACGATCAACCTGAGATTGGCGGCGATACGCCGGCTGGCATATGAAGCGTCGGATTGTGGGAGCTGTGCTTGTAAACGATTAAACGAACCCAAGCACCAGGGATCGCCCTGCTGGTTTCTCGATGCTCTTGGAAAGTTGGCTACTCGTTCGCAGCCGATAAGCGCGCCTCTCGGGACTGTGCCTGGATGACAGGCAAGCCGGAAGTAATGCCAACAGACCTGATTCGCACCATTACTTCCGGTTTACCAACTTCCCGGCAATTGGCGGCGAGCGACAATCGATCCTCGAACTTCCGACAAAAGGACTAGAACGAAGCCGCCGGTGCGGCATACGCTTCGCGTGCTATTCTCCGCACGTCATGCTCCAGCGTAACGCATCGAATTGCGGTTCTCGCACATGCTCATTTTCTAAGTACCGCAAAACCAATAGCTTACAAATGAGTGAAAAGATTGAATTCCCGTAGCCATTAGCCCCGTATCTGTCGCAAACGCCAGCGGCTTCCTTCAAGTCGTTGTATCGAAAGCGCGCAAACACACCGTGCTCGTGCGTGCGGCTTGCTCACTCGCGCTTCCGATACAACACTAAGACTTGTAGGTCCGAGCCGCCACTCCCCTTCGTCTACAGAGATCTCTCTGATCCTGAACGCTTCTGCGTCTCGTGCCAGTCGAAGGCGTAGAGTCTTCGTTATTTTTGATCTGAGGTATTGGCAAAAAATATGTCGCAGTGGGAGGATTCAAACCTCTTGACTCGGCTCGCCGCTGACACTAAAATTCGAAGTCGTCCACCTAAGGGAGGTGTTCATGTTTCATCACCTCTTTCTCCCTCTCCCCGCCCCGAGTACTTCTCCCTCTTTTGCCCTTCCAGCGGCCCACAAGTAAGGCGTAACGCGGGCTAGGCCAAGGGAGAATTTCCAAACTATCTCAATGGGAGGGTGAGTTGCCACATTGCACAAAGTGCGGAGCCGCTGTCGCTGAGGGCGTTGCGTTTTGTCCCGGGTGCGCTCGACCTGGCGAAGGCCGGGTGATGTTTTCCGTGGTTGATCCAACACATCCCGTCGCGCTGCTAACTCGAGTCGCGGATTAGTTTGACAAGTACACAATGTGAGGTTCTCAAAGTTACGGACGTGAGAGCGGGCGAGGACGCTATCGGGAATCCGAGGACATGAGGTCATGCAAAAAAAGAGGATGCGGCTAGGCTGTTTCGCATTACTGATGATGGCGATCCATGTATTATGCGCGCAGCCAGGATCCGCGCAGCTGACCACGGGAAAGATCGTCGGGACCGCGAAAGACAGTTCGGGCGCGGTTGTTCCGAAAGTGCTCATAAAAGCGCTGAACACCGAGACGAAGATTACGCGAGACACGGTCTCCTCCGACGCCGGAACTTACGAAATTCTTCTGTTGCCTCCAGGGCAATATGAGCTTTCCGCCGAGCTAGAGAGGTTCAAGCGCTATGTCCGCCGGCCGGTTACGGTGGAAGTGAACCAGGAATCTCGCGTCGATGTGGAACTGCAAATCGGGCTTTTGAGCCAGACGGTTGAAGTTGCTGGAGAGGCCATCCAGGTGCAATCCACAACGGCAACACTCGGAAAAGTCATGTCCGAGAAGCTGATTGAAAATCTTCCATTGAATGGCCGCAATTTCAGCGACTTAGGGCTATTGCAGACCGGTGTAGCACCAATTCAACCAGGCCGCGGGTTTACGCAGAACGCCTACAACGTCAATGGCGCGCGCGATTCGATGAACAACTTCCTGTTGGATGGCGTTGCAAACTCCGAACTGGAGGGCAATACACTGCAGATTAAGCCGGCCATTGATGCTCTGGCGGAATTCAAGATACAGACCAATCTGTTTTCGGCGGAGTACGGACGTAACTCCGGAGCTGTCGTCAATGCAGTGATCAAGTCCGGAACGAATTCTTTTCACGGTGCGTTGTGGGAATTTCTGAGAAACGACAAGCTGGACGCCAAAAATTTCTTCGCGGATAGGGTACCGCCCCTGAAGCGAAACCAGTTTGGCGGTGATATCGGAGGCCCCATACGGAAAGGGCGTTTATTCTTCTTTTTTTCCTATGAGGGATTCAGTGAGCGCAGGGGTTTGACGCAGGCAACCACGGTTCCCAATGATGCGCATCGCGCGGGGGTCTTCGGTGCATCGGCACAAATCAAAAATCCTGCAAATTCAAGATGCACGGCGGGCGGCAATGTGCCCGGAACGAATTTCGTCGGCGGCACGATTCCGGACGCCTGCATCAGCCCGGTGGCAAAAGCAATTCTGAAGCTCTACCCGCAGCCCAACGATGGCGGCGAAAATTTTACTTCCAGTCCCTCGGCGAAAAATGATAGCAAGCAATTCATCATGCGCATCGATCATCTGCTGAGAAAAACAGACCAGATCTTCGGTCGATACATTTACGACAATAATAATCAGCTGGATCCGTTCCAGCCCGGAGGTACAGCCCCTGCGCAGTTCCCGGGATTTTCGCAAACATTTATCAATCGAAACCAGAACTTCGCTTTTGGTTACACGCACACATTTTCGGCCAACCTCCTGAACGATTTCCACGCCGGCTTCAGTCGAACCTTCAATCCGACGACCTTCCCGAATACGCCGAAGCCCAAGGACGTGGGCATCAATTTCCCGGTGCCGGACAACGTAGGTCTCACGGACATACGCATCACCGGTTATTCGGGCGTGGGCAACACGGTCCAGGGGCCTTCGCGTTTCATATTCAACACGTACCAGTATCACGACACTCTGATCATCGTGCACGGCAAGCACACCATCAAGACCGGCGGGGAGGTCCGTTGGCAGCAGGAGAATGTTCGCTTCCAGTTCACTGAAGCAGGAAATATGTTGTTCACCGGGAACTTCACAGGGAACGGCTTGGCGGATTTCTTGCTGGGTGAATCGGTTTCTTTCACCTACGGCTCGTTGAAACGCGACGTGCTGGGCCAACGGTGGAAAGCTTTTAGCGTATTTGGGCAAGACGATTACAAAGTTACTTCAAAACTTACTCTCAATCTCGGTTTTCGGTGGGAATACGCCACGCCGATGATAGATAAGTATGGACAAACCTCGACAGTGTTCATCGACAAACAGCCCACGTTTGGTGTCCCTGGTAGCGGTGTCGCCACCACAGTGCTAGCGGGAGACAAGTCCCGCGGGCTCTGTGACAAGTGCGGGTATTTCCCAGACAAGAGAGGCTTTCAGCCGCGATTGGGCTTCGCCTACGATGTTTTTGGCAATGGAAAGTGGGCTGTGCGAGGCGGATACGGAATTTTCTTTGCAGAGTTTGGTTCCAACCTCGTTCTACAGAATCTGTTGCAACCGCCCTTCACTACCTTTCCAACCGTGACGGATTCGGGCGGTGTCGGTTTTGTTAGCCTGGCCGACCCAACGTGCGGCGGAACTTGCGTGCCTCCGGGAACTGGCCTAGTTGTGGTCACCGATCCACATATCCGCACCAGCTACATGCAGCAGTACAACCTCAACTTGCAACACGATCTCGGCGCCGGCTTCCTCTTGGAAGCTGGCTACGTCGGAACGCTCGGCCGCAAGCTGCTCAATTTCCGGGATCTGAACCAACCGTTTGTTGTTCCGGTGAACGGCCAGCCTCCATCGGAAGCAAACCTGGAGCAGCGCAGGCCCTTCGCGGGATTCGGTGACATTTTTCGATCGAGCAGTTGGGCGAATTCGAGCTACAGCGGACTGGTTACCAGCATCAACAAGCGTTTTTCAAACGGCTACACTTTCCTTACCGGCTACACCTGGTCGAAATGCATCGATCAGGCTTCGCAGTTCCACTCCGGCGGCGGCTCTGTGATTGATCCTTTCGTGCCTCAAAACGAGTACAACCCCGCCGCTGAAAGAGGGCTTTGCGCTTTCGACGTTCGCCACCGATTCACGTTCATTGGGTCCATGGAGCTGCCTTTCGGATCTGGGAAGCGGTTCCTGGATAACGAGGGCCTTACGGACAAGTTGGTCGGCGGATGGAGGATGAGTCCGATCCTCGTTCTTTCTCACGGAGTGCCGCTGACGGTCCGCGACAACAGCGATCCTTGCCTGACGCGCATTCCGTTTTTTGCGAGTTGCCGTCCGAATCGTGTGGGTGATCCCAATCTAGACAATCGCAGCCCGAACAACTGGATCAACAAAGCGGCATTTCAGTTGCAACCCCTCGGCACCTTCGGCACCGCTGGGAGAGGCATACTCTTTGCTGATGGCACGGAGAACTTCGACCTGAATTTCGCGAAAGTCACCGGCATCACCGAGCGAAGCAATCTCGAGTTTCGCGCTGAATTTTACAACCTGTTTAATCATCCCCAATTCGGTGTCCCCGACCTAGACTTTTCAGCTGGCAACAATCCGAATTTTGGGAAGATCTTCTCGACGGCGCGCTTCAGCAACGCTCGCGAGATTCAATTCGGGCTCAAGCTTTACTTCTGAGATCATTGGAACGCGCATTTTAAACCTATACCTACTTGTTTGTGTGGTTCCATTGCGCTGCTGAGCTCCTCCTCGTCAGACCCACAAATTCCCACGGCATACGCAGCCGTAACCGACTTCGAGGCTGTTCAAATGTACTTGGAGAGTATGTACTTGCCGTCGGTCACGAGGGAGGCATTTCAATGATTGAAGGATGCGCTGGTCCTCTCGGTGTTAGAAACGTCCACGCTCGCGATTGTCGGTAACCGCATGAACATGAGAATCGCGACTAATTCAATCCAGGAGAACAGGGCCAGGGTATTCCGCAATCCAAATGAACTCTGAGAAACCCAGCCAACAGCGAGAGGAGAAATGAATCCGGCCATGTATACCGCCATATTCACCACGACGACGATTGCCGCTACCAGTGAGGGCGTCATTGACGGTAAGGACATAATGTATGTGTTCAAGACGGGAAGGAAGCCGGAGAGCCCAAATCCTGCGACGAGCAACCCTGCCTTGGTCATCGCACCTTCGCCGAAAAAAAGGGCGATGCTGCCCAAGATGACCACCGCGCAGCTTGTCCACAGTAAATGCTTCCGCCATGTAGCCCGAGTTGCTAAAACGCCAAAGGCAATTACCGCTGCTACGCCGCTAAATGGAAGTAGGGATGCCAGGCGGTTGGCATTTGCTAACGAAATACCCCGCCCGCTCTCTAGAAACAGGGGTACGAAGGAAAAGTACATGTTGTAAACCCATGAGATCGCAAAGGTGCCTAGTGCCAGCGTCCAAACGACGGGCATAGTGAGGGCTTTCGAGAGCGAACTCGGATTCTTGGCAGTGGCGCCAGCCGCTGATGTCTCTTCCGCAGAAACAACCTCTTGGCTATTTCGTCCGATTACCAGCCAAACGAGCGCCGTGGCGAGGATGCTGAACCCATAAGACCCAAGTGCGTGCCTCCATGAGCCACTGAACCAGCGAAATAGCCCGACAGTGACAACCATTCCTGCCCCGATTCCCATGAAGGTAACTGCAGCAAAAATCGTGTTAATGTACGGTTGCTCTCGCTTGGAAAACCAGGCCATGATTAAAGCACCCATCACGGGATAACTGATACCGATGCCAATTCCCTGAACAACTCTGCCGAATATAAGAAATCTTAGGCTGTGCACACCCAGCAGAATGGCTGCACCTATACCCAACAGTGCAATTCCAGAAAACAGACCGAGTTTCAGCCCTGCACGGTCGACGAGCACACTTCCCAAGGCCTGACAAATCACAATCGTAATGTTTAGAGCCGACATGATTAGCCCGAATTCCGTTCGGGTCAGCTGGAGGTTCGAGATGATAGGGCTGGCGACAGCTGCGGGAGCAAACGTTACTAACTGTATCTGGAACTGCACGAGCACAATGATGGTAAGCACCATCCAGCGCGAGGCGGAGAGCTTTTCAGTCGTATTGATGGTTGTTGCTTCCATTGGTTAAGGAACAAACAGCTAACCGCAAAGGACCTCAAAAAGCCCAGGAAGTTCGCGGCATCAAGTTCTTTCTGGCGACACTGCAACCGCCTTAGCTTCGGTCGGCAGAGAGAAATGAAACGTTGCGCCCCGTCCTGTATTAGCGCTCGCCCACAGACGGCCGCTATGTGACTCGACGATCGTCCGACTGATAGAGAGTCCCATGCCGGTGCCCTGCGGTTTGGTAGTGAAGAACGCTTCGAAAATGCGCTCGCTTTCCTCGACGGGTAATCCGATGCCCGAATCGCTCACCGAAATCAGTAATTGGCCATCCTCGGTCCTCTTGGACGTTACCATCAGTTCACCGCCCATATCTTTCATCGCCTCGATGCCGTTCAGCAAGAGGTTCATCAGTACCTGCTGAAGCTGCACGCGATCGGCCATGACTTTGGGCAGACTGGTGGCGAGCTCGGTACGGATCGCGATAGAGTGCCGATTCGACGTATCTTGCAGCAGAACGATCATCTCTTGAATGATTTCGTTCAAGTCAACCAGCTCCCGTTGTGGGGTACCTCGCCTGTAAAGGGAGCGAACTCGGTCGACAATGTCGGCGGCGCGCGTCGCGTCCCTGACCGTTCTTGAGGCAGCCTCGCACGCCTCTGTGACATCGGGCGAATCACGCTGTAGCCATCGCACACACGTCTTGGCATTCAATACCGCGGCGGCGATCGGCTGCTTGATCTCGTGAGCGAGCGATGCCGCCAGCTCTCCGACCGTGATTACCCGGCTCATATGGGCCAAGTCGGCTTGGGCCTGACGCAGTCTCTCGCGCTCTTCCTCTGCGCGCTTGCGCTCCGTGAGGTCGAGCACGAATACCAGGGTCTCGTTCCGGGGGTTCCCAATCACCGTGGCAGCGATCAGCACGGGCACGCGGCTGCCGTCGCTGCGGAAGTACTCCTTTTCATACATTTCGCAGGTGCCGCCCGCTCTGAGCTGCTCCACCGCTCGTTCGGTGAGGGCTTGCCATTCGGGAGGCGTCAGCTCTGTCCATCGGAGTCGTCCGGAGGTGAGGTCGTCACGCGTGTACCGGACCATCTCGAGAAAGGCGTCATTGGCCTCGAGGATCTGGCCTTCAAGATTCGCGATCAACACCCCGACAATATTGGCGTCCACAAGACGCCTGATCTTTGCTTCGCGTTCCTGGAGCTCGCGATACAAAAGGCTATTTTCGAGCGAAATCGCCGCCGCCGAGACGAGCACATTTAACACTGCAATTCTCGCCGGAGTAAACACATTCGCCGCCAAGTTGTTCTCGAGGTAGAGCACGGCAATCAGCCGGCCTTGTTTTACGAGCGGGAGGCACAGGATGGACCGCGCGTGCGCGCGACGAATGTACTCGTTATTCGAGAACGAGCCTCGAGCCGACGCGTCATCGAGGATGACACTCTCCTGTGTTCGCGCGGCATATTGAACTACGGGTTCCAGCAGTTCAGCGTTGGAGATTGGTGCGTCACGCAGAGCGATCGCGACGGAGCTGCCGCCGGTAGTCGCTTCCGCCTGGATCCGCAGCTCGGCACCTCGCGGCAGAATGAGCAGTCCACGTTCCGCCCCGGCGTGCTCGATGGCGGTCCGGAGCAGCGCGTCGACGAGGTTTTCCAGCACGATTTCGCCGGACACTGCCTGCGATATCTTGAGGACCGTTGCAAGATCCAAGTGTTCGATCGGCGTGCCGATCGTGCGGCGCGCGTCTGGCACTGGCTCTTCCTTGCGGAGGTGCGGATAGAGCTGGTCGAGTTGCCGCACTTTGCCGTCGGCTCCCCAGCTCTGGTAGCACTGGCGGGCGTTTCGCAGGTAAAGCTGCGCGATCTGCTCGAGACCGCGCGCCCCGTAAAAGCGCCCGGCCGTTTCGTTGGCGAGTGCCTCGTTGTGGATAAAGCCGTTTGCGCGTGCCGAGCGGATGGCCTGCTCGTAAAGACGTTCGGCATCAAGTATGCGGCCCTCGATACGTGCGATCTCTGCGCTGACAAGCGCAGCGCGGTTTTCGAAATTCTCCGGACAATTTACTGCCCAGACCTCGAGCTGCCGGTGGTGGGCGGCCAGAGCCTCCAGATGCTCCTGCCGCTCGTCGGGCAATGCGGAGTCGTAAAATGCCGCTCGGGAAAGCGCTCCGTAGAAGTAATGGCTCGCCGTTTCCAGAGTTGTTTGCCATGCCCCAAGCAGCTTTTGCGCCCTTGCTGAGGCCTCGATAGCCGACGCATAATCGCCGGCCATGAAGCGCGCCTGCAGCTTGTAGATGCAATACCCGTACTCGGCAGGCGCCAAATTCGGATTACTGGCGAAACGGCGCTCCAACCGCTTCTCGTCAAGCTGCTTCTCGTCAAAGAAGCCGAATCTCGCGGTCAACCCACGCAGAGTCTGGACCAGCCCAAGCTGCGGGCTGATGAGGTCAACGACGAACCCGAACCGCGCTTTCTGCACAAACGCCAGGCCATGCTCGACCTCGCGTTGCACCTCGACGAGCGGATCGCCCGCCGCGAGAAGGTGCGAGTTCAGATTGGCACAGCTGTAAGCTGCAAAGGTAAGGTCGCCAATCTTGTTTGCGGCCTCGAACGCCCGACGCAGCAGATCGCGGGCAGCCTTGACGTGTCTCGTCCAGGGGAGGACTTGAACTGCAAAGTTATTATAGGTCCTGGCCTGGAAACGCTTCAGTCCGCGTTTTTCGACCAGATCATAGCCGAGCTGGCCGAAGCGAAACCCGGCCTGGTAGTCACCGAAGCACGCCCCGGCGACCGCGCCAAGCCATTCAAAATGGGGGCACGAACCGTCGCTGTAGCCGTGCTCGAGGCTCAGATTGATTGCTCGGCCAGTGACCAGCGCATGCAGGTTGAAATCCGTAAAGAATGCAGCCGGCCCGAGCTTGGTTAGCACATCGAGGGTCGCAAGATACGCCGGGTCACTCATCAAGGGCAGATCGACGAGCTCCTCGATCGTGCGGCCGCCGAGCTGCGACCAGATCCGCTCGTATTCGCGCCGGGCTTCCTCTTCCGTCGGGTGCGGCGACCAATCGATGCCCAGATGCCGGAGATAGTCGAGACCGACGGCGACGGCACGGTTGCTCTGATCAAGGGTCGTGTACAGATCCGCCCGCAGGCAGGCGACCGTGGCTCGTTCCACCGTCGTTGCGGCCCGGTTTGACAGCGCCGCCAGGCGATTCTCCGCTTCCGCCAGCGCGCCGGTCAGGAACTCGCATTCGGCCCGGTGCAGCTCCAGCGCAAAGGTGAGCTCTTGCCGGCGCTCCCACGAGTCTTCCACCAGCAGCGCCGCGCCGGCGACGAGATATTTGAGCGCCGAGGCATAAGCGGTAGACGCCTTCGCGCGCTTGCCCGCGATCAGGTTGAGCTCGGCCAGCTGCTCGCGCTCGTCGCGTGCGGTGATCAGCGCGGCGCCGCGGTTGAGCTGATTGACGATCTCAAAGATCGCCTCCTCCCGCTTCTCCGGGGGCGTGTGCGCCGCGAGCAGCCTTCCGATCCGGAGATGGGCCGCGGCGCGCAGGTCTACCGGGATCAATGAATAGGCGGCTTCCTGGACGCGGTCATGGACAAACCGGTAAACGCCTTCCAGTCGCACAATCAACTCCAGACGGACCGCCTCCCACAGATCCGAGTGGATCTCCTCCTCCGAGGTCCTGTGAACGATAGAAAGTATCGTGATTTCGGCGATGCCGAGGCAGGCAAGCTGCTGCAATGCAGCCTGGGTTTCAACCGGCAGGCGGGTCAGCTTCCCGACCATCAGGTCCACCACATTGTCGGTGTAACCCTTCGCGTGAATGCGATTGAGATCCCAGGACCATCGCGCAGCGTCATGATCGAAGGTGAGTAAGCCCTCTTCGGCGAGCGCAGACATGAACTGAAGGGCGAAAAACGGATTGCCACCCGACTTCTCATGCACCAGTTCCGCGAGGGGCGCAGCGCGCTCCGGTTCGCAGCGAAGCGCATCCGCAATCAACTGCGTGAGATGTTCGCTGGCGAGCGGCGCAAGCGTGATCTCCTCTATCCTCGCACCGGCGTTCTTGACGGCCTCAAGCTTGCGCACCAGCGGATGCATGGCATCGACCTCGTTGTCCCGATAAGCGCCGATCAGCATCAGGTGCTGCAGATCCGATCGGGTCAAGAGATCCTCCAGCAAGTCGAGCGTTGCCGCGTCGAGCCATTGCAGGTCGTCGAGGAACAGCGCGAGCGGGTGCTCCGGCCGAGCGAATACGCTGATAAACCGCCTGAACACCAGTTGGAAACGCCTTTGCGCGTCCTGCGGCTCAAGATCAGGGACTGGTGGCTGTTCTCCAATGATGAGTTTCAATTCAGGAACCAGATCCACGATCAGCAGTCCGTTCGGACTTAACGCCTCACGAAGCGCTTCGCGCCAGCTGTTCAACTCGGCCTCGCTCTTGGCGAGAAGAGCCCGGACGAGGCTCTGAAAGGCTTGCGCGAGCGTGGAATAGGGGATGTCCCGCTTGTACTGATCGAACTTGCCTGATGCGAACAGGCCGCGCGGCGGAACGAGCGCCTTATGCAGCTCATTGACGACAGAGGACTTGCCAATACCTGAATATCCGGAGACCAGCACCAACTCCGGAGTGCCACTCTTGACGACGCGGTCGAACGAGGCGAGCAGGGTCTCGACCTCGCGTTGTCGTCCGTAAAGTTTTTCAGGAATCAGTAGCCGGTCTGGCGTGTCATGTTCACCCAACAGGAATTCGCCGATGCGGTGCTCGCACTCCCATTCAGCAAGGCAGCGCCGAAGATCGCTCTCCAGGCCGGCCGCGGTCTGATAGCGTTCCTCGGCAGTCTTCGCGAGCAGCTTCGTAATGATTCCCGATACGGAGTGCGGAACATCCTTTCGCCGCTCGGCAGGCGCCACCGCCTGTTTGGCTATATGGCAATGTACCCACTCCATCGAATCGGATGCCGTGAAGGGCAGAGTGCCGGTCAGCATTTCGTACAGCGTGACCCCGAGGGCGTAGAGATCACTGCGTGAATCGATAGAACGATTCATCCTTCCAGTTTGCTCGGGGGCCATGTAGGCGAGCGTTCCCGCGATGAATTCGGGAGGTTCTGCCGACTGGCGCTCGCGCGGCAATCGAGAGGCGATCCCAAAGCCCATCAGCCAGACCTGGCCGGTGCTGGGCTCGATCATGACATTGGCCGGTTTGAGGTCCTTGTGGATGAGGCCCTGACCGTGCAGCTGCCTGACTGCGGCAGAAAGACCGCTCGCAACGCGCAGGAACTGTCCCATCTCCATCGGCGTTCCGACCAGTTGATCGAGCGGCTCGCCCCCGGGATCCTCGAGGACAAGCACGGTTCGCCCCTCGTGTTGCGTGAGCTCAACTGGCGGAACTGCCCATGCTGGATCCAGCTCGGCCCGCAAGGAGTGCTCGTGTTCCAGCATCCGGACACTCTCTGGTCGGGGATGCTCAGATCTCAAGATCAGCACGAGAACAGAGGGCGGATGCGGGTTCGAGCCCGTTCGGGGGCGGCCCCTGCAAAGCACGGACTCCCCGTGACTATGAAGCGTGTCGAGAGTGTAGTCCGAGAGATCCATCGCGGGATCCTTCGATTCGGCAGCCACTTTACGTGGTGTCAGCGCCGATCACCACCACGGGCGATGGCCCCTATTGTTACGGGTTCCGAACCACTGAGAGCGCAGCGGCGCCGGGGCCAACGACGACAAGTCAGAACACCAGTTTGAGCGCGTATCACAATATACTCCATTCCCCGCCCGACGGCCCCCGCCGGCAATCACACGCATTCCGTCGATCCCCAGATGCCGTGCTTTCATGCGGAGCCAGCGAATCGCACTCTTGCCTTCCTCGGCGCAGCGCTCCGGAGGCGTATGTTGGATAGTTGTGATCCGGTACTCCGCCGAGGCTGCGACCAGGCCACGCGTGGCAAAATACTCGGCCGTGGTTGAAAACTGCGCCGGACTCCCGGTTGCCCAGCTGCCGCCAAAGAAGAAGACGATTGCAGGCCGCCGACCGGCTGCGCTCCAATCCGGCGCAAAATAGAGATAGATCTTCGGATCGCCCTGGGCGTCGTCTTATAGACAGTGACGGGCTTGTTGCCGATGGGGTGAAAATCGGCCTCGATCGGCTTTA
>Ga0209011_1000513_pt1 | contig 14621 bp, 11 predicted proteins | sample BlaSpr_A8_OM1_M3_FD_187986 | JGI IMG/M metagenome (GOLD analysis project Ga0209011, IMG submission 187986) | Forest soil microbial communities from Thunder Bay, Ontario, Canada - Black Spruce, Ontario site 2_A8_OM1_M3 (SPAdes) (version 2) | ecosystem: Environmental > Terrestrial > Soil > Boreal... | reverse complement strand
TCAATGGCATAGATGTCGGCGTCCGTAAAACTAACTTCCAGGCGGTTGGCGTACAGTGTTTTTCCGTCGGGGCTCCAGGCCACCGATTGCCACAGATGATTCGGAGTACTTTCGTGGGTGAGTGGCGTCATCTTCCGCGTGGTCCAGTCCATCAACGTAATGTCGTACACCGTGGCTTCCTTTGGCTTGGTGTTCAGCGCGATGGTCTTCCCATCGGGCGACCATCGGGGGCTCTCTTCGCGAATCTCGGGAGTGTTGCTCAGGTTGAGCACTTCACCCCCGTTGCTCGGGATGGCGAAGACATCCCACAATTCGTTTCCGCCGGTGTCCTGTTGAAAGACGATCCACTTACCGTCGGGAGAACACGTTTCGCCGTACTGCCTTTCGTCTGACTGCGCCAGTTGTATCGGCCATCCCCCGTCGGCGTTCACTTTCCACAAATTCGATCGGCCGGAGATGTCGGTGGTGAATGCAATCTCTTTGCCGTCTGGGGACCACGACGCGCTGGAAACGCTGCGCGTGAAGTAGAGATCATCAATCGGAATGGGGCGTGCATTCGGATGGGATGCCGACGTTATTATTTTTGGATCGCTGATTTGCCGCGTGTTCGGGCCCGATGATTGAGCAACCGCAGAACCACAAATGAACAGAGCCGACAAGCAAACCCAGTTACTCCGCCTGGTTTTCATCGTGTCCTCTTTTCCTATTTCCAAACGGTTAGAATCGAACCCATGACGAGATAGCAAACCAGTTGGTAACCCGTGTTGATGGCAAAAAGCTTCATGCTCTGCTTCATGAACAGCGCGCCAGTGAATTGCACGGTGGCGACGAAACCGAGCCAAATATGGAAACTAGCCATGATTCCGAAATGGAGGTCTTCTCCCCGCAGCCCATGGAAGATCAATGCCAACGTGAAGGCGGAAACCAGGCTGGCAACAAAGGAGCCACCGTAAGCGGGTCCGGCACTCTTCTGCATTTCCTGTACCTTGGCTTTGTCGTTCGGGTCGTAGCCCATCTCGCGCATCCACGGCTTCGCGAAAAGAATCGGCGAGTACCACAGAAATCCCACCACCATCGTGGATATCGCGGCGACCAGAATCGCCAGCCAATTCAAGTTGTGCATGTGCATGAAGTAGTTCCTCCTGTCAGCGATGAGGGGGAGTTGCGGGCGCTATCCTATGACGCGCTCCGCTTCGATGCAAAGGAAATAGGCGGGGGAAATCTTTCATGGTTTGCCGAGGAGCTGCCGGCGATTTTTAGGATGATTCGCCGCAACGATTTCCTTCCGAGCCCGATTTCGATGGGCGATGGCGCTTGTTAGTGGGCCCTGCGGAATTCCACGTAATCGCGCCCGGCGTAGAGCCGGTAGCTTCCCGCGGTGGCAGTGGCAAGCACCTGCAGCGGCACGGGTCGCTTCATTTCCGCGTCGTGTTGCGAGGCGGCCTGCAAGAGGTCATTGGCGCCGAGGTCCATCACCACAAATTTTCCGCCGGTGAGGAAACCGAAGCCATAGGCGCCGGGCTTCAAGGTTTGACCGGCGATTTCGAGCGTAACTTCATTGAGCAGATAGGCTTGGTATTTCTCCCTGATTCCCGTGGAGTAGCCTGAGCTGTCAACCATTCCCGCGAGAACATAGAGATCATCAGCGAAGTGAACGCCACCGCTGTTGCGGAACTGCACCGGCGCACTCTGGCCGCGAAAAAATACGCGTTCCGGGAAAATTTTTGGAGAAATGTCGGCGGCTTTGAGAACAACCTCCTTGCCTGCGGCGGGCGGGTTGTCGGTTCTTACGGCATGGAGATGCCGGAGAGGAAAGCTCAGAAGCACGAGCGGCAGGAAAATGAAAAACCTGTTGAATCGGATCATGGAAACTCCTTTGAGGATGCGGGAATCGTACAACATTTAGTTTCGTTCCGGAAAAAAGAAACGAAGGCCATCGGCGCTGCTCTGGCTCCTTGCATTTTCGGGATCAAAAAAGCGCGAAAGAGCCCAAGGGGTGGTGTGCTATCTTACGCGCGCGCCCGCGGGGCTGCATAAAGGAGAGGATAAGAATGCTGGATCGGCGAAATTTCATGAAGACGTGTTCGGGAATGGGGCTGGCAGGGACACTGTTGCCGGGAGTGTTGTGGGCGCAAGCACAAGCGCAGGGTGCGGCCAAAATCACCAAAGAGATGATCGACAATGCCGCCTCCATCGCGGACGTGGCCATCGCGGACGATTACAAGCAAATGATGCTCGACAACTTGAACGAGCACGCGAAGGGTTACGAGGAAATCTACAAGCTGCACATACCGAATTCCGTCGAGCCCGCGCTGATTTTCAGCCCGGTTACATCTTGGACGAAGTTCGAGACAGAAAAGTGGCCGATGAAAATGTCGGCGGCTCCGAAGAGCTGGTCGAGCCACGTGCCGAAGAACCTCGAAGAACTGGCGTTTGCGAGCGTACGGCAGTTGGCAGAATTGGTCCGGACAAGAAGAGTCTCATCCGTCGCGCTCACCGAAATGTATCTAGAGAGGCTGAAACGGTATGACCCAACTCTAAAATTCGCAGTGACGCTCACAGAGGAGCGGGCGCGTGCTCAAGCAAAAAAGGCCGACGCGGAAATTGCTGAGGGCAAGTATCGCGGACCTCTGCACGGGCTGCCGTGGGGCGCAAAGGACTTGTTGGCCGTGAAAGGATACCCGACGACGTGGGGCGCAGGCGGATTCGAAAGCCAGATGATCGATGAAGACGCAACCGTTGTAAAACGGCTGGACGAAGCGGGCGCGGTGCTGGTGGCGAAATTAACGCTCGGCGCGCTTGCGATGGGCGACGTCTGGTTCGGCGGCGTGACGAGAAATCCCTGGAACACGAATCAGGGATCGAGCGGATCGTCGGCGGGACCGGCTTCGGCGACCGCGGCGGGATGCGTGGCCTTCAGCATCGGCTCGGAGACTCTCGGCTCGATTTCGTCACCATCGACGCGCTGCGGTTGCACGGGATTGCGGCCGTCGTTCGGTCTAGTGCCGAGGACGGGCGCGATGGCGCTTTCCTGGAGCATGGACAAGTTGGGGCCCATCTGCCGAACAGTGGAGGATTGCGCACTCGTCTTGGATGCGATTTACGGCCCGGATGGGCACGATCGGACCGTTCAGCCCGCGGCTTTCAATTGGGATTCGAATCTGGATTGGCGAAAGCTGCGCGTCGGTTATTTGAAATCAGCCTTCGAACGGAAACCGGACGACCAGCAAGAGGCCGCAAAGGAAGAACCGTCCGCGACTCCCGAAGAACAAAAGAAGCGGGAGGAGCAGAAGAAACGGCGAGAAGCGGCGCGCGCACGGGCAGAGTACGACAGAAAATACAACGACGCAGCCCTGGCGAAACTGCGAGAAATGGGCGTGAATCTTGTGCCTGTCGAGATGCCGAAATTTCCTTATGACGCCATGAGGACGATGCTCACCGCGGAATCGGCGGCGGCGTTTGATGATCTAACTCGTAGTGGCAAAGACAAGCTGCTGACCTCGCAGAAAGACCATGACTGGCCGAATACGTTTCGAACGGCACGCTTCATCCCCGCCGTGGAGTACATCCAGGCCGCGCGAGCGCGCAGGCTGGCGATGGATGCGGTCGCAAAAGTCTTCGACAATTTTGACGTAATCGTGGCGCCGACAAGCGGCGAACAACTTGTGATTACGAATCTGACGGGACACCCCGCTGTGATTTTGCCGAACGGGTTGCGCGGCAGCGACGCGCCGAAATATCCCTGGGACGACGCGAGCGATTTCCAGAACGCGGGCGGCCCCGGAACTCCCACCAGCTTGACGTTTCTCGGGAAATTGTACGGCGAGGCGGAACTGCTCGCGTTCGCGCGCGCCTACCAGGAAGCGACGGGATTTCATCTGCAGCATCCAAAGCTGACGCCCGGGTCCTAGTCGAACCAGGAAGAGCCACAGCGAATCGCCGAATGCATAACGCTTTATTTTTTGAGATCAGCGCGCGTGCGCTGGAGCTTGGTGGCCGTGGTGCGGAGAGTTTCTGGAACGTTCTTGTTCGTGGTGAGGCGCTTGAGATCGACGGCGTTTAGCATGGGTAGCATGTGCATGGTGACGTCAAGAGGCGCCTTGGGATTGTTGATGAGATTGCGGACAACGGTGTAGTTCTTGCGGAAATTGCGGTTGCCGGCGATGAGGCGAAGAATCTCATCGGTGAGGCTGGACATCGCCGCGAAGGCCTCCACTTCCTGGTCGGTGAGGCGGGGAGACTGGAGAACCGCGCGCTGGACAACTTTGTTGTTGTCGCGAATGAGCGTGCGGCGCGCCTCCGAGCCGCCTTTCATGGCGAACTGCACGCGCTGCGCGACAGTCATTTTCGCCAGACGCTGAATCAGAGTCTGGCGCCTGGCAAGGTCAGATTCAACCGCAGCCGCGGCTTCCGCGAGCGCGGCTTCGTCGATGAGATTGTCCTGGCCGTGAAGTTCGTGGAGCTGATTTTTTTGATCCGCGGTCAGCGAGGAAGTATGTTCGAGAGCGGAGGCCAGTGCGGGAGATTCGGTTACGCGATCGAGTTCTTCCATCAGAGCCTGGATGCCGAGAGTTGAGAGGTGGCGAACGATAGGAATGAGTTGTTCGGCAGAACAGTTTTTGTTCTGCACCATGGCGTCGCAGACGCCGGGCTTGTCGGCAAGATTTTTTGCCGCGTAGGAGAAGAGCGCGGGAAGAGCCTGCTCGCGTTTGAGGGCTTCAACGAAGGATTCGACGGGCTGCGAGAGAATCGCATCCTGCGCGCGTGCTGCGACCATTTCGTCGGCGTCGCCGGCGAGCACGGCGAGAATTTCCGCGCGATCGGCGGAAGAGAGATGTGCGCCGCCGGTGCAAACGGCGATTTTTCGTTCGCGCGGGGCGCGGCCGCGGCGCAGATCTTCGAGAACTTCAGGGCTTAGGGTTTCCACCGGATTATGGCCTCAAGTCCTTCTGACTAAGTACCATTGTACCGGAGGCGCCGGGTGCACCGAGGGGCGGCATGGCCTTGCCGTTCAATTCCAGCAACACCGCGGAGGAGTCCCCGGCGGTCACCTCGAATTGCTGATTGGCCGAAAAGTGACGCGTCTCCCCGGCAGGCAACTCGGCGTCGAGAAGAAGTTTGCTGTCCGCGAGGATGTGGACACGCGTGGCGGCGGAGGTGGAGACGGAGAGATCAAGAGGAGCAGCGGCGGAGGATTGTTCCGCTGATCCAGGCGAAGTCGAACCGGATTGAGGCTGAGATTGCGTGGATAAGGAAGCAGCGGCGGATTTTTTTGTGGCGCGATAGGCGGCGTAGCGATGCCAGCCGTAGCGGCCAGCGTTGAAAAGTCCTGCGACCAAGAGAAGCAAGAGGAAAACGGCAAGAACGGTAAGCCACGTCGGCGGCGATGGAATGCGCTCCTCGGGTTTGGGGGAAGGCGCTGGCGCTTGTTCAGAGCGGGCCAGGTCGTATTCGCCGAGGAGTGATTCTTCATTGAGGCCTAGATAACGAGCGATGGTGCGCACAAACCCGTGGCCGAAGACGCCGCCGGGCAGCTGGCCCCAATCTTCATTTTCGAGGGCTTCGACGAAACGCGTGCTGATGCGGGTGGCCTTGGTGAGCTCGTCCATGGAAACTTCGCGCATCTCGCGCTCGCGCTTCAGGCGTTCACCAAAATTTCCCCTGGCCATGAACCGGAACCTGTCCTTGACAATCCAATTGCAACCGCGAAGCGGTTGACACGGCGGGCGCCCTCGGTCTCGAACACCCCGACCTGGTCGGGGCGATCGGAAGGCGGCGGGGATCCCTGAACGGACTATAGGCGGAGGAATCCGGCGGTGTCAAACGAGTACAGCAGAGATTCAACAATGTGATGCTCCTTAGAACAGATTCCCTTATCGTGAAATGAGGAGGGGTTCCCAGACTCCCGATGATCGCTCCCCGACAAGGCCGGGAGAGGCAAGGCAGGAATGCTCATCGGATTCCTTGTTTCCGGCGAGGAAGCCGGACAATCCGAGCAGATTTCCAATGATCAACGAGAAAACAATGGCCGCCGTCCCGCGCGCCCCTCGATTCGCTGTGGGCATTGAACCCTCTCCGAAGCGGTGAAACCCCCAATTCCAGGAGCCGGAATTCACGGAGCCTACCACGCAAGTCGAGGATGGCGAGATAGCCACGCCTGTACCACGAGCGGGTTGCGCGGCTTTTTGAGTGGGGCCTATACTGGCGGAGATTCGCGTCCGTGCGTGAGAATCGGGCGAATTCGTGTTTCTTGGCGATCGTTTGGCTGCCAGGAGCGGGCGCGAGCATTGCCAGGCTTGGAATCCGCAAGGGAGAGGAACAAGCGCAAGTGGAGGAAATAAATCAGTTTCCGGCCGTCGAGCGCCGCCGCAATCCCGCGGTGCCGTCCGAACAGCGGGAAAAGGGAGAGGTGGCCGTCTTCCAGGAGTTGGGGAAGGCGCTGACGTCCTCGCTGCAACTGGACCAAGTTCTCCGCACGATCATGGAGAAGATCGATGAATTTCTGCGCCCGGACAACTGGTCGCTGCTGCTGCTGGATGAGGCCAAGCAGGAACTGTACTTTGAGCTGGCGGTGGGGAAAGCCTCACAGGCGCTGAAGGACGTACGGATCAAGATGGGGCAGGGAATTGCGGGATGGGTGGCACAGCACGGCGAGACCGTGGTGGTGCCGGACACGAGGAAAGACACGCGGTTTTTCTCAAAGGTGGACGAGAAGACCAAGACCGAGACGCAGTCGATCGTCGCGGTGCCGGTGAGGTTCCGCGATACTTGCCTGGGGGTCATCGAGCTGATCAATTGCATCGGGCCGGAGGGATTCGATCCGCGGGACCTGAAGCTACTCGAGGCGCTTTCGGACTTCGCGGCGATTGCGCTGGAGAACGCCCGGCACGTGAAGAAAATTCACGAGCTGACCATCACCGACGACTGCACATCGCTCTATAACGCGCGGCACATGGGCTTCATCCTGGAGACGGAGATCTACCGTTCGCTACGCTACAACTACGAATTCTCGATCGTTTTCATCGACCTGGACCATTTCAAGCAGGTGAACGACACGCACGGGCACCTGGTGGGCTCGCGGCTGCTGGCGGAGATCGGAAATGCGCTGAAGGAACATTGCCGGCTGATCGATTTCGCGTTCCGTTACGGCGGGGATGAGTTTGTAATCCTGCTGCCACAGACTTCGAAAGACAGCGCGTTGAACGTGGCGCGGCGTTTACACAAATTGGTCCGCGAGGGCATCTGGCTGGCGCCGGAAGGGTTGAATATCCGGCTGACGCCCAGCGTGGGCGTGGCATCCTACCCCGTGGATTCACGAACGAAGGAAGGATTGCTGCACCTTGCCGATGAGGCCATGTATCTGGTGAAGAATACGAGGCGCGATAGCGTCGCGGCAGCGAATATGGGGATTTTGCCGAATCCGGTGGTGAACGCCGAGTCGGCTGATTAATCCTCTCCTGCTTTGAGCCAACGTTCCATCTTCTATACACTCCGTCGAAATTTTGCTTAACTGAAGACATGAAGAGAAGCGAAGCGGCGAAGTATGCGCGCTGGTCGGCGGCGGCGGCGTTGCTGCTGGCATGTCTTACGGCAGGTGTGTATCTGGAGCGCAAATGGGTCGCTTATCGAGAGCAGCAAAAGGCGCCACCGCCGGCTCCAAAAGACGTGACACGACTGTCGAGCGGACTCACGTTTTCAAAGGGGGAGGGAACCCAAAAGATCTTCACGGTGGAGGCGTCGAAGGCCACGGATTTCAAGGATAGAGACGCCAGTTTGCTGGAAGACGTGAAGATCACCATCTTCGGAAAGAAGGGAGAGCGGCACGACACGATTCATACGCAAAGCTGCCAGTACGAAAAAGCGGGCGGAAACATGGCATGCAGCGGCGAAGTGCAGATCGACCTGGAGAGCAGGGCGGAAGCCGAGCGGGCAGCAAAAAATCCGAAAATAAAAGCAGAGCAGAAAGTACACGTGGAGACACGCGGTGTGATCTTTAACCGCGCCAGTGGGATGGCGCGGACGGAGCAGCCCGTGAAATTCGTCTTTCCGAATGGGAATGGGGAAGCCGTGGGAGTCGAGTATCACTCCGAAGAAGGAACGGTGCGACTGCTTAGAGATGTGCAATTTTCTCTGATGTCGCCGGGAAATGACAGTGCAGGGAAAAAGAGCGCGAGTGCAAGCACGAGTACGAAAGAGCCTATTCGTGTGACAGGGAAGAGCCTCGATTTTGAGCGGGACTCGAGGACGATGCAATTGTACGGACCGGTGGAAGCGGAAACCCAAACGGTGCATTTGCGTGCGGGAAAGCTGACGCTAACGCTGGACGTGGCATTTCGCGCGGAGAAACTTGTGGCTGCGCCGGGACCAGATAGGAAAAACCCGGAATTGGAATCTCAGGGAGCGGATGGCCCGGCAAATCTGAGCGCGGAGACAATCACCGCACAATTTGTCGCCCAGGGGTGGCTGACGAGGATCGAGGCAGCGGGAGATGTGCGTGGTTCGCGGCGCTCCGGAAAAGAGGTAGATGACTTCCGCGCGGAGCACGGTACGACGGAGCTTTGGCCCAAGGTAAACCAGCCGAGAGAAATGAGCTTGAAAGGCAGCGTTCAACTGAAAACGCAGGCAGACAAGTCCGGCGAGGCAAGAATGCTGCAGACGACCGAATTGCTCTTGGAATTCGCCGATGCGAAAAAAGGCGAGGGCAGCAAGCTCAAGCGAGCGGAGACCCGGGGGGCAGGGAGCATCGAATGGACGGATGCGGCGGCGCAAAACGGGACGCGGGGAGATCCCGCGAACAGTGAGGCTGCGCGCACAAAACTGAAGGCGGATAAGCTCGAAATGGAGTTCGGGAAGGAGGGCAACGCCAGACAGTTGGTCGCGACCGGCAATGTACTGACAGAGCGGGCGGCGGGCGGCAAGCCCGTGCAGACGGCGACCGCGCAGAGCGGAGTGGCCCAACTGCTGGCGAGCGGCGGATGGTCGCAGATGGATTTGCAGGGAGCGGTAAGGCTGAAGGAGGGCGACAGGATGGGACAAGCGGACCACGCGACGTTTGTGCGGGCAACGCAAACGGCTTTGCTGACGGGAAAAGCGCTGGCGCGCGACGCAACCGCGGAGACGCAGGCGCCGCGCATTACTTTTGTGCAGACCACCGGAGAGATTCGTGCCGAGGGAGGCGTTCGGTCGACGGACTTCTCGCCAAAGGGGAGCGGAGCGCAACTTGCTGCCGTACCGGCGAACATTTCGGCGGAATCGATGCAGGCGAATTCGAAGACGGGGAGAGCCCAGTACACGGGACATGCGCGCTTGTGGCAGGGCGATTCGGTGATGGAAGCGGATTCGATCGAGCTGCTGCGCGAGGCGCGGGTGATGAATGCGATTGGACATGTTCGCGCGGTTTTCCCTCAGGCTGCGGGGCAATCGCCGGCGCAAACCGTGGCCATGCAATTGGGGCCGAAGAAGCCGCGGTTGTGGCATGTAACGGCGGGGACGCTGACGTACCGCGACGCGGAGAGCCGTGCGCACCTGGAGAAGAACGTGGTGGCCCAATCGGCGGAGCAAATTATGCACGCCGCAGTGGTGGACTTATATTTTACGAGGGCCGAGAAGCTCAATTCGAATCCGGCGAATGGTTCGGCTCCGGCAAATCCAGCGCCCGGGGCCCAGCAGGTCAGCCGGGCGGTTGGGACGGGTGGCGTGATCGTGGAACAGGGGACGAGGAAAGCCACGGCCGAGCGCGGCGAGTACAGCGCAACGGACGGAAAATTCGTAATGAGCGGCGGAAATCCGACGATTTACGACGCCGTGGAGGGGACCACGACGGGGCTTCAATTGACCTTCTTTTTGGCGGATGATACGATCATCGTCGACTCAGAATATGGTTCGCGGACGTTGACGAAGCACCGAGTCGAGAAGTGACGCAACTCCTCCGCGGCCGCCCGTGAAGAGGTATGCTGAAGCTCCAGGCCGTCGATTTAAGCAAGTCGTACCGAGGCCGTAAGGTCGTTGACGACGTTGAACTGGAGATTGGACAGGGTGAAGTCGTCGGGCTGCTCGGCCCAAACGGCGCAGGCAAGACGACAACGTTCTATATCCTGGTAGGTCTCGCCCGGCCCGACTCCGGCCGCGTCCTCCTGAACGACGACGAAATCACGGACCTGCCCATGTACCTCCGGGCCCGCAGCGGGATCAGCTACCTTCCTCAGGAACCCTCGGTTTTTCGCCAATTGACCAGCGAAGAGAACCTGCTCGCTGTCCTGGAAACGCTTCCGCTGACCCCGGAACAGCAGCGCGACCGCCTGGAGGAACTCCTGGTGCAAATGGGGCTCGAAACCGTAAGGACCAGCAAGGCTTACACGCTCTCCGGCGGAGAGCGCCGCCGGCTGGAGATCGCGCGCTCTCTTACCCTGCAACCTTCTTTTATTCTTCTCGACGAACCTTTTTCGGGTATCGACCCTCTAACGGTTAAGGATCTCCAGGAGACCATCCGGGATCTTGCGAAGTCGGGAATTGGCGTGCTGATCACCGATCATAACGTCCGGGAAACTCTCAGTGTGACGGATCGCGCGTACATCCTGAAAAGTGGCAAGATATTCCGGAAGGGCCGCCCGGAAGAATTAAGCGACGATGCGGAAGTCCGGCGCGTATATCTGGGCGATCATTTCCGCCTGAACTAGGGTTAGAAGGGGGAACACGGGAATATCCATGGCTTGGCAAGGACTCAAACTCAACCTCCGGGTGTCCCAGAAGCAGATTCTGACGCCGGGCCTTGTGCAGATGGTGAGCGTCCTTGCGCTGAACCGGCTCGAGCTGCGCGAAATGATCAACCAGGAGATGATCGCTAACCCCGTCCTGGAAGAGCAGAGCGAAGAACCCACCCAGACGGACAATTACAGCGACGAGACCTTCCTGAAAGCGGAAACCGAAAAAGTCCCGGAGAAACCCGAGGCCAATCCGTTTGACGAGTTTGACGTGGGAAGCTTCTTCAACCAGTACCTGGATACCGGCGGAGACGGCGGGCAATCGCAGGAGCGCGAAGTTTCCGAACGGCCCTCCTTCGAAAAGTTCCTCTCTTCGCCGACCGGGTTGACCGAGCATCTCCAGTGGCAATTGAGCGTTACGATCTGTTCGGAAGCCGTCAAAGAGATCGCGGACAGCATCATCGGCAATCTGGACGAAAACGGCTATCTGATGGCTTCTACCGAAGAGCTGATTCAGAACGGAAAGTATTCGCAGGATGACCTGGATGACGCACTGGCGGTGGTGCAGGACTTCGACCCGATCGGCGTGGGCGCGCGGGATTTGCGTGAATGCCTGCTGCGGCAACTGAAAGCGTTTGATCCCCAGAACACGCTGGCCCAGCAGATCGTTTCCGAGCATCTGAAGCAAGTGCAATCGAACCAGTTGAAAGAGATCGCGCGGGCGCTGAACCGGCCGCTGGAAGTCGTGAAGCGCTCGCTGGACACGATCAAGAAGCTCGATCCCCGGCCCGGGCTGCGCTACAACAAATCAGAGCCGCGCCTCGTCGAGCCGGACGTCTACTTCCGCAAGGTGGATGATCAGTGGCAGGCGTTCCTGAATGAAGACGACATGCCGCAACTGCGGCTCAGCCCCACGTACCGCCGTCTGCTGGTCAAAGATGCCGCGGACCGCGACGTGCGGAACTACGTGAAAGAACGGTTCACCGCCGCCGTGCAGTTGATGAAGAACATCGAACAGCGAAAGCACACCATCTTGCGCGTCTGCCAGTCGATCATCGCGCGCCAGGGCGAATTCCTCGATCACGGCCAGGATGCGCTGAAGCCCATGATGATCAAGGAAGTGGCGGAAGAGGTCGGCGTGCACCCCTCGACGGTGAGCCGCGCGGTGGCCAGCAAGTACGCGCACACCTCGCAGGGCGTGCTGGAGCTGCGCTCGTTCTTCAGCGAGTCCGTGAACGGGCCGGAGGGCGGCGGGATGTCGCTGCTGACGCTCAAGCGGGTCGTCAAGAAAATGATCGAAGAGGAAGATGCCACGCATCCGCTGACCGACGAACAGATCGCCAAGAAGCTGGATGACGGGGGAATTCACGTGACCCGCCGCACGGTCGCGAAGTATCGCGAAGACATGAGAATTCCCAGCACTCACCAACGCCGGGAAAAGAGCTGAGCGGCATCACCTGTGAAGCCGCAGACGCGACACGAAACCCGGCAACTCGTCATCCTTACCGGACTTTCCGGTTCCGGCAAAAGCACCGTCCTGCACGCCTTCGAAGACATGGGCTTCTACTGCGTGGACAATCTTCCAGTGAATCTCATCCCTATTTTTGCGGAACTGCACGCCGCGGGCGAAGGCGACTTTGCGCGCGCGGCCCTGCTGGTAGACGCGCGCGAGGGCATGCAACTGGAAAAACTGCCGCCACTCCTGAAACATTTGAAAAAAGATCATCCCATCACGCTTGTTTACATCGAAGCGAACGAGGATGCCCTGCTGCGGCGGTACAGCGAGACCCGGCGCCCGCATCCCCTGGGAAAGAATTTTTCCGTACGAGAAAGTTTATCGCACGAACGCGCGCTGATGGAGCCTATCCGCAAGCTTGCGGATGTGGTCATTGAAACCACGCAATTCAACGTGCATGAATTGCGCCACTTCGTCACGGAGCGATTCAAGAATCCGGACAAGCGGCCGATGCTGGTTTCGGTCGTGAGTTTCGGATACCGCTACGGAGTGCCGTCGGATGCGGACCTGGTTCTCGACGTGCGTTTTTTGCCCAATCCGCATTTCGTGCCGCGGCTGCGGCCCTTCACGGGCCAAGACCCGAAAGTGCGGCGGTATATCCGGTCGTTTCCGCAAACCGGGGAATTCCTGCGGCGCATCGAAGGCTTGCTCACCTATTTGATCCCCCACTACATCCGTGAGGGAAAAAGTTATCTGACCATTGCGTTCGGCTGCACGGGCGGGAGGCACCGCTCCGTAATGCTCGCGGAGTCGGTGAAGAAGTCGCTCGCGAAGCGCGGTTTTTCCGCCAAAGTCGTTCACCGCGATATCGACAAGTAGACGAACTGGGTGCGGCGCACTAGCCCGCCTCGGCGGGCCGCGAAAACTTGACACGCCGCAACGCGGCGAATAGCGTACCAAGTGGGTAAGTCAGGGAGCCTGCAGCGTGGCCTTGTTGTTGTCACCACAATGGAAGCGATTGCTGAGTTACGTGCGGCCGTACTCCTTTCGGCTGGCGGTGGGCGTGATGCTGGTGGCTTTCACGGCGCTGGCGGACGGCATCGTGGCGCTGATGCTCCGGCCGGGATTTGACTACGTTCTTAACCCATCCGTTGTTGGTTCGACTCTGCCGCTGGTGACTTTTCCGAACGGTTATACCATCTATCTCAACCGGTTTTTTCCGCCCAGCATCCACAACGTGTGGACTATTTTTGCGCTTACAGTAGTCCTTCTTTATGTCGCGAAAGGCATCGCGGAGTATCTGGGCGTGACGCAGATCCAGTACGTGGGGCAATCTGCGGTGACCAGGCTGAGGAATCAGGTGTACGCCAAGATCATCCGCCAACCGATTGGATTTTTTCAAATCAATCCGACCGGACGCATACTCTCCACGACGATCAACGACGTGGAGCGGACGCGCATCGCGCTCTCGGAATACCTGGCCGACCTGTTCCAAAAAGGATTCACGTTGATTGTATTTCTGGCGGTCATCGTCGTGCTCAACTGGAAGATGGCTCTGGGCTCGGCCATCCTGGTGCCATTGGTTGTCGTGCCGGTGGGCAAACTGGGAAAGAAGATTCGCCGCTCTTCCGAAAGCAGCCAGACCAGACTGGGGGACCTCAGCCAGATCCTGCAGGAGACCGTCAGCGGGAACCGCGTCGTGAAGGCCTTCGGGATGGAAGATTTCGAAATCGCCAAATTCAAGCATACGGCGCAACGGCTGCTGCGTGAGAATATGCGCTGGGTTCGCGCCGCGGCGGCAACCGGGCCGATGATGGATTTGCTGGGCGCCCTGGTTATCCCGTTGCTCATTTTGTATGCCCGCGATCAGATCAAGCACGGCCTGATGACGCCGGGAATTTTTATAGCGTTTCTTTTTGCCATGTTTAATGCCTACATGCCCCTGAAGCGCATCGGCCAGGTGTACCAACAATTTCAGCTCGCGCAGGGAGCGAGCGCGCAGGTATTCGCCTATCTCGACCGCGAAGAAGAGCAGAGCGAACAGCCTGGCGCGAAGCCGCTGCCGCCGTTTTCGCAGGAAATCGTTTTTGAGAACGTGGGCTTTGCGTATGACGCCGATTCGACTCAGGTGCTCGAGCAGATTTATCTCCGCGCGCGGCGCGGAGAAGTGATTGCTCTCGTGGGGTCAAGCGGGGCCGGGAAAACCACGCTGGTGAATTTGCTGCCGCGATTTTATGAGCCCACCTCCGGCGCCATCCGCATCGATGATCTGAACATTCGGGAAGTGACCATCAAGTCGCTGCGCGAACAGATCGCCATGGTCGCCCAAGAGAACATCCTGTTTCACGACACCGTGTGGAACAACATTTGCTACGGATTAACGAACATTCCCAGGCAAAAAGTCATCGCTGCCGCGCAAGCCGCTCTGGCGCACGATTTCATCATGGAGCTGCCGCAAGGCTACG
>Ga0209011_1000512_pt1 | contig 14652 bp, 11 predicted proteins | sample BlaSpr_A8_OM1_M3_FD_187986 | JGI IMG/M metagenome (GOLD analysis project Ga0209011, IMG submission 187986) | Forest soil microbial communities from Thunder Bay, Ontario, Canada - Black Spruce, Ontario site 2_A8_OM1_M3 (SPAdes) (version 2) | ecosystem: Environmental > Terrestrial > Soil > Boreal... | reverse complement strand
TGCGCGCAAGTTACGAGACGGGGCAGGGCAGCATCCGGGTCCGCGGCGAGTACAAGACGGAGGACTTGCCTCGGGGCGGGAAGCAGATCGTCGTCACCTCCATCCCCTACGCGGTGAACAAGTCGTCGCTGGTGATGAAGTTCGGCGACCTGGTGCGCGAGCGCAAGCTGACTCCGCTCGTCGACGTGCGCGACGAGAGCACCAAGGACGTGCGCATCGTCCTCGAGATCAAGCGAGACACCGATCCCGAGCTGGTGATGGCGTACCTCTACAAGCACACGCCGCTGCAGTCCAACTTCGGCGTCAACCTCACCTGCCTGGTCCCCACCGCCAACGTCGAGGTCGGTGCGCCCAGGCGGCTCGACCTCAAGTCCATCCTGCGCCACTTCCTCGATTTCAGGTTCGAGGTGGTCACGCGCCGCTTCGAGTTCGACCTGAAGGAAGTGCAGAAGCGGCTGCACATCCTCGAGGGATTCGAGAAGATCTACCACGCGCTCGACGAGATGATCCGCATCATCCGCAAGAGCGACGGCAAGGACGACGCGGCGCAGAAGCTGATCAAGCGGTTCAAGCTTTCCGACGAGCAGGTCGACGCGATCCTGGAGATGAAGGTCTACCGGCTGGCGCGCCTCGAGATGCTCGTCATCGAGAAGGAAGCCAAGGAGAAGCGCGCCGACCAGCGCCGCCTCAAAGAGCTGCTCAAGAGCGACCGGGCCCGCTGGGCGGTGGTGCGCGAGGAGATCCAGGAGATCCAGAAGACCTACGCCGACAAGCGCCGCACGCGCATCGGCGGGGCCGGCTCCGAGGAGATCGAGTACAGCGAAGAAGCTTTCATCACCGACGAGGACGCGCACGTCGTGATCACGCGCGACGGGTGGATCAAGCGCGTGCGGGAGATCAAGGACCCATCGCAGACGCGCGTGCGCGAGGGTGACGAAGTCGCCTTCGTGCTGGCGGGGTCCCTGAAGAGCAACCTGGTCATCTTCAGTAATTTCGGCACCGCTTACGTGACGCGCTTCAACGACGTGCCGCCCAGCACGGGGTACGGCGATCCGGTGCAGAAGTTCTTCAAGTTCGACGACAACGAGCGGGTGGTGGGCGCGCTCTCGCTCGACCCGCGGCTCCCCCGCCCCGAGAAACTGCTGGCGATCAGCCGCGACGGATACGGGCTGCGGTTCGCCCTCGCGCCGCACACCGAGCTCTCGACGCGCGCCGGCCGCCGATTCGCCCGGCCCGCCTCGGGAGACGAGCTCATCGGCGTCGTCCCGGCCGACGACAAGGACCTGCTCGCGGTGGTCACCGAAAAGAGCCATTCCCTGATTTGCAAAGTGAACGAGGTCAACGAATTGGCCGGCCCCGGCCGCGGCGTGACGGTCATCAAGGTGGCGGACGACGACAAGGTCATCGCTTTCCTCTGCACCCGCGACAAGCAGGCCGCGGTGCCGCTCGAGACGACCAAGGGCCGCAAGCTGGAGCTGACCACCTTCCGCGCCGAGGTGGTCGGGCGCGGCGGGCGCGGCCACCAGATGGTCAAGCGCGACAAGCTCAAGCCCGTTTCGCAGCCGCCCCTCTTCGTCGCGCTCCCCGAGCCGCCCAAGGAGAAGGAGAAATAGATGGCCGTCCGGAAGACCCGCTACAGCGCCGCCGACATCCAGGTGCTGGAAGGGCTGGAGCCCGTCCGCAAGCGGCCGGCCATGTACATCGGCGGCACCGACGCGAGCGGCTACCACCACCTCCTCTGGGAAATCATCGACAACTCCGTCGACGAGGTGATCAACGGCTACGCGGCGCGCATCGACGTCACGCTGCACAAGGACGGCAAGACGGTCACGGTGACCGACGACGGCCGCGGCATCCCCGTCGACGTCATGCCCAAGTACAAGAAGACGGCCATCGAGGTCATCCTCACCACGCTGCACTCGGGCGGGAAGTTCGAGCAGGGCAACTACATCCACTCGGGCGGCCTGCACGGCGTGGGCGCCTCGGTGGTCAACGCGCTCTCGGAAAAGCTGGAAGCGCGCGTCAAGCGCGACGGAAAGCGGTACGTCCAGACCTACGCCAAGGGCCTGGCCACCTCGAAGCTCAAGACGGAAGGCGCTGCGCGCGGCACCGGCACCACCATCACCTTCACGCCCGACGTGGAGATCTTCGGGGTGAAGGCGCGCTTCGACGCGGCGCTCATCCGCGAGCGGCTGGAGGCGAAGAGCTACCTGCACCGCGGCATGACGGTGGTGTTCCGCGACGAAACGCGCAAGCCGGCCGCCGAAGAGACGTTCCAGCATGACGGCGGCATCACCGAGTATCTGGCCAAGGTGGTGGCCGAGCGCGGCAAGAACACCGTGCCGGCCGCGCCCAGGCCGCCCCCGCCGCCGCCGGCAATCGAGCCGCTCCCCGAGACCGCCACCGCGCAGGGAGGCGAAATTCCCTCGGTGCCGCCGGTGGCGCCCATGCAGATTCCCCAGGGCGCTCTCTTCTACAAGTCGAGCGAGGGCGACGTGCGCATGGAGGTGGCGCTGGTCTGGACCGAGGCCACCGACGAGCACATCCGCAGTTACGTGAACGGCATTCCCACGCCCAACGGCGGCACGCACGAGGCGGGCCTGCGCGGCGGCATCGTCAAGGCGGTGCGCAACTACATCGAGACGCACGCGCTCACGCCCAAGGGCGTCAACCTCACCGCCGAGGACATCCGCGAGGGCGTGGCGGCGATCTTGAGCACCTACGTCATCGAGCCGCAGTTCCAGGGACAGACGAAAGGCAAGCTGAACAACCCCGAGACGGCCGCGCAGGTGGACGGCGTGGTGCGGCCCGCGCTGGAGAAGTGGCTCAACGAGAACAAGACGCTGGCCGAGCCCATCGTGGCGCGCATCATCCTGGCGGCGCGCGCCCGCGAGGCGTCGCGGGCGGCGTCACAGGCCGTCACGCGCAAGACGGCCGTCTCGCACCGGCTCAACCTGCCGGGCAAGCTGGCGGACTGCGCCTCCACCGTGCCGGCGGAGAGCGAGCTCTTCATCGTCGAGGGAGACAGCGCCGGCGGGTCGGCCAAGCAGGGCCGCGACCGGCGCACGCAGGCGATCCTCCCTCTGCGCGGCAAGGTGCTCAACGCCGAGCAGGCCTCGAGCGAGAAGGTGGGCCAGAACAAGGAGCTGCAGGACATCGTCAGCGCGCTCGGCTGCGGCATCGGCTCGGATTTCGACGCGACCAAGCTGCGCTACGGGCGCGTCTTCCTCCTCATGGACGCCGATTCCGACGGCCACCACATCTCGACGCTGCTGCTCACCTTCTTCTACCGGCACATGCGCGACCTGATCCGCAACGGCTGCATCTACATCGCCCAGCCGCCGCTCTACAAAATCGAGATCGGCCGCGATACCTGGTGGGCGCTCGACGACGCCGACCGCGAGCGCATCGTGCGCGAGCACGGCAAGGGGAACGCCAAGCCCAACATCATGCGTTTCAAGGGCCTCGGCGAGATGACCGCCGACGAACTGAAGAGCACCACGCTCGACCCGCGCCGGCGCACCGCCTTGAAGGTCAGCATCTCCAATGATCTGGAGACCGACCGGGTCATCAACGACCTGCTCGGCAAGGACGTGAGCGCGCGCTTCCGCTTCATCATGGAGCGCGCGGAGGAAGTGAAGGAGCTGGACGTCTGAGGCCCGGTCTGCGGCTCAAGCCGCGCAGGCGTCCTTCACTGCCGCCTCGAGCTCATCGAGATCGATGGGCTTCTGCAGCAGCTTTGCTTCGGACGCGAACCGCATCATGCGCGCGGAAGTGTCCGCGGTGAGAAGGATGACGCGCGCCTTGTGCCCGCCCGGCGTCAAGCGCAGCCGGTCGAGGAGCTGAGCACCGTCGACGGTCGGCATGTGCATGTCGAGCAGGATGACGTCCGGCATTTCGCCGCTCATCATCCGCTCGAGAGCTTCCTTGCCGTCAGCCGCCTGGTCGACCTGCATTCCGGCGGACCTGAGCGCCTCGGCGAGCGCTTCGCGCAGATCCTCGTCGTCGTCCACCACCAAGACCTTGCAAGGCGTCGGTTGCACGTCTACCTCCCGCGAGCTATTCCGTCGAACGTGCATGGCGTCTTCCGCCGTGATCTCGAGCTGGAAGTGAGCACGATGCGGCTGCGGCGCAAGCGCGGCGCGCGCCGGCTGCAAATTTTGCTCGCGCTGGCGTCGTTCGCGGCGGCGGGGTTCGATCTCTTCAACGGCAAGGAATGGATCGCCGCCGCGCAGCTGGCGCTGGCGGTGGCGTTTCTGGCGGTGCTGGGACGGGATGAAGTGGAATCGTGGCGCCTGGAGGCCGACGCACTGGTCCGGCGCACGCTCTCGCTCGGCGGCGTTCGCGAGGAGCGGCTGCCCGCCAGCCAGATCCGCGGCGTCCTGGTGGAGTCCGCCGGCGGGCGCGCGCGGGCTTGGGTCGAGATGCGCGCCGGTGAGCAGTACGCGCTCGTCGAGGGAGACGAGGCCGACGTCAGACGCCTGGCCGACCGGCTCTCGGGTTCTCTGAAGCTCGCCAAGACGACGCGCGGCGAGATGCACTAGCTGCGGGGCTAGTCAGGGGTCCCAATGCGGAACGAACTTCCGGGCAGCTGTACTAGGCCACTTCCAGCCTGGGTGGCTCGAGTTGCCGGATCACGCGCGCCGGATTGCCTGCCACCACTGTCCGCGGCGGAACGTCCTTGGTGACCACCGAGTGCGCCCCGATCACCGCGCCGTCGCCGATGGTCACGCCTCCCAGCACGATGGCGCCCTGCGCGATCCACACGTCGTCGCCGATGGCCTGGAACCCCAGCTCCTCGCGCCGGGCCGGCTGGGTGCGCCGCGCGACCGGATCGAGCGGATGGCCCGGGTCGCCGGCCAGCGTCACGCCGTTGGCGATCCAGGTGCGCGAGCCGATGCGCAAGCCGAGCCCCGCCCGCAGCACGACCCCCGGACCGATCCACACCTGGTCGCCGATCTCGATCCGCACCTTCGAGGGCGCCGCGACCGCGCCCGTCATCGTGGTGCGCGCGTTGAGCCGCACCCGGCTGCCGAGCACCAGCTGGCAGTTGATCAGCACCGGGATCTTCGAGTCGGGCATCATCTCCAACCGCGTCCCGGGCCCGACGCTTTCGCACTGCAGCTCGAACATCGGCTGGTAGTAGAAGATCCTCATCAGCTCGGAGAAGAAGTGCCGCCGGATCGTCCGCTCCGCCAGCAGCAGCCGGTGCAGCGGCGTGGGCGGAACGCGCAGCGAGAGCGAGCGCTTCGCCAGCGCCTTGAGGCGGGGGTTGTGGCGGACGTAGTCGACCGGATTCATGCGCGCTATGGTAGGGATCGCTTCCCTGCGGCGGAACTCCCGCGCGGCATCGGGAGGTTGTCCCGTGAACATGGCGGCCCTGGTCCTGCTCGCGGCGGCGGCTGCCGAACCGTTCCGCGTCCAGCACCTCACCGTCGAGGGGGACGTCGCTTCCGTGGTGCCGGCGGACCTCGACGGGGACGGCAAGAAGGATCTCCTCGCCACGTACACCACGGGCCTTCCGCCATACCAGAAGCGCTTTTTGGCCATCTTCTGGAACCGAAACGGCGTGTTCGCGCCGCGCCCCGACATGTCGCTCCCCGTCTCGGAGGAGGAAGCGTGCGCGTTCGACGTAGGGCCGGTGGGAGGCGGGTCCGACGAGCTCCTGGTGCTGACGCCGCGGGGCGTGCTCGCGCAATCCTTCCGCGGCCGCGCCGCCGGCCCGCCGCGGAAGATCGTCGACCAGCCGACGCTCTTCCACCAGCCCATCCCCGGCGAGCTGCCGCGGGTGCGGCTCGTCCACGACCTTGGCGGGCCGGTGCTGCTCGTGCCGGCGCTGGGAGCGCTCGGCATCTGGAAGCGCAACGGGTCGGCGTACGAAAAGTCGGCCGAGCTGGAAATCGACATGGACGTGGGAGGCAACGGCCGCCGGCGCGCCCGCGCCGACGTGCCCGCCCTCTCGGTTCGCTATGACTTCCCCGCGGTGCACCTCGCCGACACCGACGGGGACGGCCTGCGCGACGTCATCGCTACGCAGGAGGATCGCGTGGCGGTCTACCGCCAGGCGCCGGGACTCGCCTTTCACCGCCAGCCCGACTTCACGCGCGACTTCGCCGTGCGCACCGCGGAGGACCACCGCGAGCGCTCGAGCAACGTCGCGGTGCTGGTCGCTGACCTGGACGGCGACGGCATCGCCGACCTGGTCATTCGCAAGCAGGTCTTCCAGGGCGTGACTTCAGCCACCAGCACGAGCTACGTCTTCTTCGGCAAGAAGGGCGGCGGGTACGCCCAGCAGCCTGCCCAGGTGCTGGAGAGCGAGGGCATCGGCCTGCTCGAGTCGCAGCTCGTCGACCTGACCGGCGACGGCCGCCCGGACCTCATCGTCCCCTACACCAGCTTCGGCGTCTTCGCGCTCATCCGCATGCTGACGGCCAAGTCGGTCAGGGTCGACTTCCAGGTCTTTCCCTTCGACCCGAAGCTGCGCGGCTTCGCCGAGAAACCGTCGGCGCACCGCGCGCTGACGTTCCATCTTTCGCTCGCGGGCGATTCCGATCTGCAGGCCGTCCAATTCGTCGCCGACTACACGGGGGACGGCAAGCCTGACCTGGCCTTCGGGACGGCGGAGGACGAGCTGTCCATCTTTCCCGGGCTGGGCCGAGGGGCGTTCGCCGAGGAAGCGGCCGCCATCGTCGAGGTGCGCGCGGCGGGCGTGCTGGAGGCGGTCGATCTCGACGGCAAAGGGCGCAGCGACCTCCTGCTGCATTATCCTCAGACGCGCGGGCACCGCGGGGAGATCGTGGTGCTCGTCAACAAGGGGCCGTGGTGATGTACGTCCGTCAATTGAAGCTCGGGCCGATGGACAACTTCGTCTACCTGCTCGGCGCCGAGGGCGCGCGAGAGACGGCCATCGTCGACGCTGCCTGGGACGTCGCGGCAGCGCTGCGGGCCGCCGAGGCCGACGGCCGCACCGTCACGCATGCGCTCTTCAGCCATCACCACTTCGATCACGTGAACGGCCTTCCCTTTGTGCTGGCCCGCGGCGGCATCCGCCCTTACGCGCACGCGGCCGACGTTCCCAAGCTCGCGCCCGATGTGCAGAAGGAAGTGACCGCGCTCTCGGCGGGCGACGCGGTGGAGGTGGGCCCGCTGCGTGTTCGGGCGCTGCATACGCCGGGACACACGCCCGGCTCGACCTGCTACGAGGCGGGCGGCGGCCTGTTCGCGGGCGACACCGTCTTCGTCGGCGCTTGCGGGCGATGCGATCTGGAGGGCGGAGAGCCGGAGCGGATGTTCGAGAGCCTGAAGCGCGTGTCGCAGCTCCCTGGCGAGACGCGCCTCTACCCCGGCCACGATTACGGCGACGTGCCGGTCTCGAGCATCGATCGGGAACGCGAGCGCAACCCGTACTTCCAGAAGCTCGCCTCGCTCACCGATTTCATCGCCTACCGCATGCGCCCAAGGAAATAGGACCGCTGCCCGCTTGCGCCCCGTTCGTGGAGTGCATACCAGGGCCGGAGCAATTCCGGGAGGGCCGCATGCGCGCCTGGCCGCTTGCCTTCTGTCCCCTGGTGGTCGCTTTCGCATCTCTCCCTTTGTTCGGGCAAAGCCCGCTTCCGCCCCCGCACGCGTTCGGCCCCGACACCACCAGCACCGGCGTTTTCACCGGGGCGGGGACCACCCCGCTCGGCCTGAGTTGCACGGCCGCCGCACCTCCCATGGACTGCTCGGGCTTCCTCGCCGGCGATCTCGATGGGACGGAGCTCGACGTCACGGTGCGCATTCCTGCCGCGCCGGCGCCGCATCCCTTGGTGGTCAACCTGCACGGCTACGGCGGCAGCAAGAACAGCTCGTCGGCTTGGGACGACAAGCTCGTCGCCCGCGGATACGCGGTGCTGCGCTATTCGGCGCGTGGGTTCGGCAAGTCGTGGGGGCAGGTCAACCTCGCCGACTCGGGCGTCGAGCTTCGCGATCTGCGCAGCCTGATCGGGCAAGTCGTCGACGATCGCCAGCGGCTCGGGCTGCAGCTCGACGGCGGCGCGGTCGCGGTCCTGGGCGCGTCGTACGGCGGCGGCCAGTCGTGGCTCGCGGCATTGCACCCGGGTTTCGACAGCCCGGCGGGCAACAAGGTGCGCATCCGCACCATCGTGCCGATCGTGCCGTGGATCGACCTGCTCGCTTCACTCCGGCCCAATGGCCGGGAGACGAACTCGATCGATGTGCCCGGCTCGTACAAGCTGAGCTATCTGGAGGGACTCTTCCTCGGCGGCCTGCGGCGCGACCCGGAGCGGCCCTATCTCAACTATCCCGGTTACCTGTTCCTCTGGAACGCGTACATCCTGCTCACCGAGCCGAACAACCTCCCGCCCCTCGGGACGCAGATCGTCGATGGCATGGCCGGCTATCGATCGATCTGGTGGCAGGACTCGTTCTTCCGGACGGTCGCCGACAACGCGGCGAAACGGTTGCCGCAGCTCCCGGTGTTCGAGCTGCAGGGGTTCACCGACGATCTCTTCCCGCTCCCCGAAGCGCTGCGCATGTATCGCGCGCTCAAGGCCCTCGATCCGAACTATCCGATCGCCGAGTACTTCGGGGACATCGGGCACCCGCGGGCGGCGAACAAGCCGGGCGAGCTCGATTACGCGCTCGCTCGCGCGTTCGAGTGGCTCGACTTCCATCTGAAAGGGATCGGAACACCGTCCCCCTCGTGCCACGACCCGGCGCCCCAGCTCCGCTGCGACGTGCTCGCGGCAGTGACGTGGCCGGCGGCAGCTCCCTTCGACCCGGCCGACGTCCTGCGCGTGGACAAGGTCGCCGACCTCGCGACGGCCTCCGCCACCGAGGCGCTTGCCGGCGACGCCGTGATCACCTTCAACCCGGCGAACCTCGGCGGGCTCTTCGTCGATCCTTTCGTCTTCTCCGGCTGCGAGCAGCTCAATCCCTGCCCGGCGCCACCACCGGACTTCGTGCCGGGCGACGTCGCCGTGTACACGGTGCCGGCCTCCAGGGTCGCCGCCGATGCAGGGCTGCCGCCTGGGTCCTTCCTCGTCGCGGGACAGCCGCAGGTCTCCTTCGCGGCGACGACCGCGGCGTACCGCGAGCAACTCGATGTGCGGCTCTACCAACTGAAGCCGACGGGGCAGAGCACGCTCATCACGCGCGGAACATACTCGCTCGACTCCGGCAGCCCTCTGCGGCCGCTGGGCAGGCGCGGGGTGCGGATGGCGAGCTATGGCAACCTCATGGCGATCGAAGGGGGCGATACGCTGCGCCTGGAGATCACCAATGTCGACAGCCCATATCTCGCGCCGAGCCGCGTTCCGTCGGCCACGCTGATCTCGGAAGTGTCGCTGGAGATCCCGGTGCGGCGGCCGTTGCGGTGATTCCAATCACAGCCGGCTCGTTTCTCGCCCCCGGCCTGGACCGCTTCTACGCGATGACAGCCTCGGCCGGAGCGCTGGAGACAAGGACGCGCCGCAGAGTCACCGCGACCAGCACGATGGAGAGCAGCCCCCAGGCCACTCCCCAGACGATGGCGGGGATGAACGTGGCGCGCGCGAGAGCGTCGGCGTCGCTGCCGCCGGGTCCGGTGAGGTGGAGCAGGTCGTCGCGGATGTCGTAGAGCGCGTACGAGCACGAGAAGGCGGCGAGGAACACCAGCACGGTCCGCCGCAGCCACGAGGCGCCGAACTTCGCCAGGAGCCCGAGCGCGAGCGCGCATGCGCCGACGAACACCAGCGTGAACCCGTCGCGCACGTACAATACCGTGACGAGGCCGCACCACGCGGCGAGCGCGATCAACGGCCAGCGCCCCTCCTTGGCGCGCGCGGCAATCCACAAGAGCACGCAGCCGCTCACGGTGCTGCCGATGTAGCCGGCGCTGGAGATGATGATCTGGCGCAACAGCGACGGGGCGTAGAGCGAATAGGTGACGCCGCCCTGGTTGGGGCTGATGGCGATGCGCTCGACCGACCCGCCGGTGAGCAACGTCGCGGCGGCGTGGCCGCTCTCGTGCATGAGCACGACCAGCAGCTTGAAAGGGTAGATGGGCCAGCTGTTCCAGAAGAGAATGCCCGCCACTGCCGCCGCCGCCAGGGCGAACAGCAGCTTGCCGTCCAGGTGATGCTGCGCGTCCACGCTGTTACTGTAACGGCCGACGAGCGAGGATGTTTCAACTTCGAGAGCTGGCATGCCCGATCTCCTGGTGGTGGGAACGCTGCACACGCTTGATTCTTCCCGCCCGCGGGCGCAGGCGGCGCTGGTGCGCGACGGCAAATTCGTCAAGGTGGGGACGCGCGACGAGTGCGAGCAGATGGCCGACGACGGCGTGCAATTCGTCGAATTGGGCGAGGGCTGCGCGGTGCCTGGGCTGGCCGACGCGCACGGCCACCCGCTGCTGCATGGCCGCAACCTGGCCGAGGTGCGACTCGGCGGGGCCGCGTCGGAGCAGGAATGCGTGGAGCGCGTCGCGCGCTTCTTGCAGTTCGTCCCGGCGGGGCAATGGATCCGCGGCAACAGCTGGGACCAGAACCTCTGGCCGGGGCGCGCTTTCCCCGACGCAGCGCTGCTCAGCGCGGCCACGCCGCGACATCCGGTGGCGCTGGCGCGCATCGACGTGCACGCGCTCTGGTGCAACGACCTGGCGCTCCAGGCTGCGCAGATCACCTCGACCACCGCCGATCCGCCCGGCGGGCGCATCCTGCGCCGCGACGACGGCACGCCGACCGGCGTCCTCATCGATACGGCCATGGACCTCGTCCGCCGCGCCATCCCCGCGCCGCAGGCGCGCGAGGCGGAGGAGACGCTGCTCCGCTCGCTGCAGGCGCTCGTCGCCGCGGGCGTGACCTCCGTGCACGACGCGGCCGCAGGGCCCGAAGTGCTCGACGCATATCGCCGTCTCGCGCAGCGCGACGTGCTGCCGCTGCGGGTCTACGCGATGATCGACGGGCAGGGTCCGCTCGAGCGCCTCGACGAGCAGATGCGGCAGTGGCGCGAGACGCCGCAGATCGGCCGGCTCGTGGTGCGGTCGGTGAAGCTCTTCGCCGACGGCGCGCTGGGGAGCCGCGGGGCGGCGATGTTCGACCCGTACGAGGACGACCCCGGCAACACCGGCCTGTGGCTGATGGACCCGGCCGAGCTGTCGCAGCGCATCGGGCGCATTGCCGCGGCGGGGTTTCAGCCCTGCGTGCACTGCATCGGCGACCGCGCGTGCGCGACGGTGCTGGAGTCGTTCGCGCGCGTGCCTCGCGACCTCCGCCCCCGCGCGGAGCACCTGCAAGTCCTGCGGCCGCGCGACGTGCCGCTCTTGAAGAAGTCGGGGGCCATCGCCTCGATGCAGCCCACGCACGCCACTTCGGACGCGCCTTGGGCCGAGGCGCGCCTCGGCCGCGGCACCGAGCGGCAGCGCGGCGCGTACGCGTGGCGGCAGGCGCTGGAGGCGGGAGTGCCGCTGGCGTTCGGGAGCGATTTTCCCGTCGAGAGCATGGACCCGCGCGAGGGTCTCAAGGCGGCCGTCGCGCGCAAGCCCGCGAAGGGCCCGGTGTGGATGCCCGAGCAGCGCCTCACCCGCGAGGAAGCGCTGTACGCGTTCACCGCCGGCGCCGCGTTTGCCGAGTTCGCGGAGGGCCGCCGTGGGATCATCCGCGAAGGCTTCGACGCAGACTTGACCGTCTTCGGCCGCGACGTCATGCAGGTGCACGTCGAGGAGCTGCCGACGGTTCCTGTTTCCGCCACGGTGGTGGGCGGGCACGTCGAGCATGCGGGGTAGCAACAGATCGAAAACCCGAACGAGAACGAGAACCCCGCACCTGCTCCCCGCACCTGCTCCTGCGCGGTTTTTTTAGAATGTAAAAGTACCCGAGCAGGAGCAGGTGCGAGGAGCAGGGTGTTGGAGCAGGGGGCAGGCGCGCGCCAGCGCCTTCGGCGCTTTGGTGCTAAACCCGACCGCCGATGAACGCGCCGCTGGAGAACTGTCCCGACGTCGAGGACTGCATCGCCGACCCGTCGGAGATCGGCCGCGTCTGCACCTACGGGCCCATCTGCGGGACGTGCATCGTCTATCGGGTGCTGGAGACGTCGCGCGGGCTGCTCCTCGGCACCTGTCGCATCCGCACCGATCGCGGCGAGTTCCCCTGCACGGCGCCCATCTGCGACGCATACTCCCCTCGCGCCGGCGCGCAGCCGACACGGGTGGTGCAGATCGCGCGGCCCGCCGCCAGAACCGTGCGGCGCGCCGATCCCGTGCAGCGGCCGCGCATTCCCGACGGACCGGTGGGAGAACTGGAGATGACACGAGAAGAGCTGAAGTCGCTCATCCGCGAGGCGATGGACGAGGAGCGCGGCGGCGGCCTCGCGCCGCTGGCGCCCAAGTGGGAGGGCGGGACGGCCGTGTTGAAGCCTGCCGATCCCGCGCTGCAACCCAAGGAGCTGCCGCTCGAGGCTCTCTTCCACAAGGTGGTGATGGTCCGCGACAAGCTTCGCGTGCTCGAGCAGAAGATCAACTCCAACGCCAGGCTGACCGACGCGGAGAAGGTCGATCTGCAGGCCTACATCACGGGCTGCTACGGGTCGCTCACCACCTTCAACGTGCTCTTCCGCGATCGCGACGACGCGTTTCGCGGGGCGGGAGGCAAGGAATGATCGCTCTCCTTTGCGCGCTGTTCGCGCAGATCCCCACACCGTCGCCGCCGGCTCGACCGCCCTCGCTCACCCCGCAGGTCGCCGAAGCGGACGCAGGCGTGCAGGCCGGGGGGGAGAGTTCGCCGCCGCCGCGCCCGTCCCCGCGCCAGGGCCTTTCGCCGCAGCGGCTGCAGAAGATCCAGGCCGCACTGCAGCGGCAGAAGCTCGACGGCTGGCTGTTCTTCGATTTCCGGAAATCCGACGAGATCGCCTACCGCGTGCTGGGGCTCGACCAGAGCGGCGTGCGCTCGCGGCGCTGGTATTGCCTCCTCCCGGCGCGCGGCGAGCCGAAGAAGCTGCTCCATGCCATCGAGCCCGAGGCGCTGGACGGGGTGCCCGGCGCGTCGGCGACATACGCCTCGTGGCGCGTGCGCGACCGCGAGCTGGGCGCGATGCTGCGCGGTCTCAAACGCGTGGCGATGGAGTACTCGCCCCGCAACGAGATCCCCACGCTGGGCCGCGTCGACGGCGGCACGGTGGAGCTGGTGCACTCGATGGGTCCGGAGGTGGTCTCGAGCGCGGACCTGGTGGCAGAAATCGTCAGCCCGCTCTCGCCGGAGGAGCTGGCCTCGCAGGCGATCGCGGCCGATCTCCTCGCGGCCGACCAGGAGGCGGTGGCGCAGGAGGCGGCGAGGCGTGTGCGAGAGGGAAACCCGGCCACCGAGCGCGAGCTGCAGGATTTCGCGCGGGCGCGCTGGGCGCAGGAGGGCATCTCTTCCGAAGGATTTCCGCTGGTGGCGGTGGATGCGCACGCCGCCGACCCGCATTACCTGCCGCCCGCGCAGGGGTCCGCAGTTGCGGGCCGGGGCAGCGTGCTCTTGCTCGATTTCGCTGCCTCGATGGGGCCGGGCACCATCCCGGGAGACGTGACGCGCGTGTACTTTCTCGGCGAGAAGGTGCCGGATGAGGTGGCGCGCATCGCCGCCATCGTCTTCCAGGCGCGCGACGCCGCGCTCCAGCTCGTGCGGCAGCGCGCCGAGGCCGGCAACCTGCCCACCGGAGCGGAAGTGGACACCGCCGCGCGCGGCGTCATCGCCAAGGCTGGGTACGGCGATCGCTTCATCCACCGCACCGGTCACAACATCGGGCTTCGGACGCACGGCGACGGCGTCAACAACGATGACTTCGAGACCCACGACGTGCGCCGCCATCTGCCGGACACCTGCTTCTCCATCGAGCCGGGCATCTACCTTCCAGGCCGCTTCGGCATCCGCTCCGAGATCGACGTCTGTCTCCCCGGCGGAAAAGTCGAAGTCCACGGCGGCGCCGGCCAGAACACAATCCCCGCGCTGCTGGGGCAGTGACTCTGACGAAACCAGAACGAGAACCAGAACGAGAACCCGCCCCCAACTCCGTCAACGTCGACCGAACAGCTTCCCGAAAATTCCCCGCGACGGCTCTGGCGCGGACGGCGGCGCTGAGGGCGCCGGCGCGGAGGGCGCGGGAGCAGCCGCGCGCGCTTCCAGCTCCCGGCGGGCCTCGATCAAGGCCGCCTGCGTTTCGGCGAGCTGCGACTGCGCCTGCGCGAGCGACGCGCGCATCTGCGCCGCCTCCTCGGACGCCGAGCGCGCCGCCGCAGCATCCACCTTGGACGCCGACCGCGCCGACGCGGCATCCTCTTCGGCGGCAGCGAGCTTCTCGCGCGCCTCGGCCAATCCGGCCTGCGCTTCCTCCAAGGCCTGGTTCTCCTCGGCCGGCCCGTCGCGGCGCCGCTTCCTTGCCGCCCCGGACATTTCCGCCCGCAGCGCGTCGAGCTGCGTGCGCAGATGGTTGCGCTCGGCGCGCGCCTCCTTCAGCGCCTCGGACGCGACCATCGCCTGCTTGGCATTGCGCCGCTGCTGCTCGACCTGCTCGAGCCGCGCCGCCTCGAGGTCCCGCTGCGCGCGCATGACTTCCCCGCGGGCCGCCTGCAGCGCGCGCTGCAGCGCCTCGACGTCCGACTCGCCGCCCGCGGGGAGCCTCTCCTCGTCGCCGTCG
>Ga0209011_1000511_pt1 | contig 14663 bp, 13 predicted proteins | sample BlaSpr_A8_OM1_M3_FD_187986 | JGI IMG/M metagenome (GOLD analysis project Ga0209011, IMG submission 187986) | Forest soil microbial communities from Thunder Bay, Ontario, Canada - Black Spruce, Ontario site 2_A8_OM1_M3 (SPAdes) (version 2) | ecosystem: Environmental > Terrestrial > Soil > Boreal... | reverse complement strand
CACCCCGGCAAAGCGACAGCTCTTACCGACCTGCCAGCCCCGCCTGCCGCCGTCGACTGCCCGGCCGACCAGCTATTGGAGGGCCCGGAGAATTTCCACGTGAACCAGGACGCCAGCGGCTACCTTTCCGGCTGCTTCCGGGTCCGGGCGATGCACCCGGGCGGGTACACGGTCGGCCTCGCGAGCTGGTGGTCAAAAAACGGCGCTGAGCCCTCACAGAACCGAGCGGTTGATCTCAAAGTGAGCCCCGCGTCCGGAGAGGCGGGGACCGTAATCACCATCACCGGCTACCTCCAGGGTGGTCCTTCGGCGGAAACCGCCGCTAACAATGAGAGCCTCAATTCCGCCATCGTGTGTGTCGGCTGCCCTGGCCTGCAGGAGTTTGTCGATGTCGCCTGGTCGTCAGCCGGACACTTCGCCATCCAGGCGAAGATCCCGGCCGTGCCGTGGCTCGGGATAGTTGGACCGGTACCGCTGAAGCCGGGACCGTTACAGGTTGGGATCCAGTGCCTGGGGCCACCTGAGAAGTACGAGAGCGGCTGCGGCGGACGCGTCCAGGGCACGGCGACGTTCACCGTCAGCGGACCGACCCCCGCGGCTTGCTTGAGCGGCAAACCGTGCGCCTGGTTGCGCTTATCGCCTGCCTCGGCCACACCCGGGAGCCTCGTGCGGGTGGAGGGGTGGGCTCCCCTGACCGAAGAGATCGGGACACCCTTCGGATACGACCTTCAACTGAGGCAAGGTTTGGGGAATGACGGACCCAGCCCGCTGGCGAAGGCTCCAGGCGGCAGCGTGATCATCCTCGCGCCAACCAGCTTCACGGCGCTGGCTGGCCCCGATTGGGCGTCTCTTGGTCAAACCCACCCGACAAATATCCAGTTAAGCGGCGATGCGCCCTTCGCAACCGACCCATCCAACTCTCAGCACATGGCCTTTTGCGCTGCACACGGCATCAGGATGACCTGGAACGGCGGCAGGACCTGGTCGAGCATCTCCTTACAGGGCGCGGTCCGGGTGGCCAACGGCATGGGCTTTAACCTGTTCCCTCTAGACGGAGGTTTGCCGAGCTGCGCCGGAGTAACCATTGACCCGCATCATCCCGCCAGCCTCTTCGTCCGGTTCGTTGCAACGAAACTCAACGAGAGCTTTCCACCCTCGTACGACATTGGTCTCGTGAGTCCCGACAGCGGCACGACCTGGAGGCCGGTTCCGGTCCCCAGCGGCCAGGTCGCTGAGGGCTTTGGCGGATACCGCTACGAAAACGCCGTCAAGGCCTACTTCGTTGCGACCGTGCCGGGCTTCACCACTCCGCCGGGTCGCCTCATGGTGGAGCAGACGACGGACGGAGGGCGAACCTGGGTACCGTCGAGCCCGTCATGCCCGGCCACGGGTTCATGCGTGGCGCTTACGGGGGTGTGGAACAACAACTGCGCGAAGTTCGCTGCGCCCGAACTGATCGAGTTCTCGCCTGACAACGGCAAGACCTGGTCAGCTCCAGAGTGGCCGCGGTCTCTGGACGCGTGCAACTCCGATGAGCTGGTGGCTGACGCCGCCCATAGGGTCCTCGTGGTGTCCGGCCGCGAGGAGTTCCACATCAAAGTCTCCATCGATGGCGGAAAGAACTGGTCAGGTGTCGTGCTTCCGTCACTCGCAAGCGATTCCGTCTGGCAGATGTTCAACGACCTACATCTGCTGCCCGACGGCTCGCTCCTCGCTCTCCACGACATCACCTGGTCGCTACTGCAGCCCAGCTGGACCAGCTGGTGCAGCGTCACCGGCCAGCTTGCCTCCGCCAATGTCTGGGGACGGACACAGGTAATCGGTGATCAGCTCTGGTGGATCAGCAGTGACGGGAACCCAAGGAGCGTGGCGATCAGCGCCATTCACTGCTAGCGATCCGGATCCAGCGGCTGCTTGAAGGCGATGGCTGGGTCAACTGGTCGGGTTTGGCAACTCTTCTCGGCTCTGTAGGGAGCGACTTCGTGGCATCGCTCATGCGCCTTATGTCAGGTCAGCCGTCGTTGCGGCCCGCTGGCGTTTGACGTCCGACCTGACTCATTCGCTCCAGCTACGTTAGACCGGCCAAAGACCGCCGTCTACAGCCTTTCTATGTGCCAGAACAAGTCGCGCTCTATCGTGGTGCCACGCTTAGTGCTGACCTATCTAAAACGCGAGAGGCGCTTCCAACCAGTGGCAAGGGCTATCCCGACACTGAGGCCGACAACTGCAAGCGCCGGGCGAGCCCAGGAGACCCTCATCGCCGTCAGAACCACCAAAATAGCCGCCAAAAACACTGCCGCCGAAAGGAACCCTGCCAGGCGGCGAAGATCTGCACGTCGCACTGAAACGATGCCTAGTCCTAGGCCTCCAAACAACATCCCGATTGCCCCAACGTAACGCCATGTTGGGCCGCTGCCCCGAAACGCAAACCGGAGAGCCAAGGCCGCCACCATTACCGTGCCACTGGCATAAAAGAGCCGCATTGCGAGGGATCGCAAAGCTGCCTCGGTCTTTGATCCGTCTCTGATCAACGGCTTTCTCACTCGCGGCCAGCACCCGCTGACCCGGGCCAGGCTCACGGTGCAGTTCGCTTCTAGAATAGCGCCAACTACGGCTTAATGCTCAACAGGCCTGGTGGGTGATGGCCGCTACCGCCGCCTAGTCGCACCCGGCCGAATGAGGTCGGCCTGGGAGATGAGACGGGCGCGGCTATAACGATCCGCCATTTCGCATCTAGAACTTACACCGCTGGGAGGTCGTTGGCCAGCCAGTCCGCTGCATATCCCTCCTGGCCGCACTTTTGGCACGCGGTGCCATTCGTTAGAGGGCGTACGACGGATCGAAGCACGAGAAACGCGATGTAACCAAACGGCCCCTAAAACCGGCCCTTTTAGGAGTAGAGGATGCAACCGGCCTCACCCTCTAAGAGATAGGGATGAAAAACGGACTCACTCCCTTAGGAGTGAAGGCCGATGTATGAAATCGGGACCGAAACCGGCTCTTTAAGGATAAGGTGCGGAAACAGGGAAAGTCGGTGTGGAAACACGGTGTCCCAAAAGAGCGTCCGCACCCGCCTTTTAAAGGGTGAGGCTCGAGACACCGACGCGGGCCTCACCTTTTAGAGAGTAGGGAGGACGAAGGAACTCGAAAAGACTCGTCTTGAACGACTGACGCTGACGCACAACGATTCCGGCGGTGTGCTACCCGTGGAGGCGTCGGCCGAAGCCGACCTCTCTAACAACAATTGGGACCCCGGCTCGTACCTCGACGCGGTTCGAGAGGACCTCGCTTCCGCTTTCGCTCCTGCCCCTTCGCTTCCGTCTGCGGTTCAGGGAACGAACCCCATCGCGAAGCCCCTACGAATTCAGGAAACGCCCGTTCCCACCCCGGGACGGACACCCATACATGGTCGTCCCTCTATTCTTCGCGATCTCCGCAAACACGCCAGTTCACTCCTCACCCAGGAAACCACCTCCCGGCTTTTACGCTCGCTCACCCAACGTGACCTGTCTATCCTCCAGGCTCTCCACGACTACCGCTACCTCAACACCCTGCAGATCCAGCAGCTCTTCTTTCACGGCATCCGCTCCGCGCAAATGCGGTTGCAGTTCCTCTCCAATCACGGCCTCATTTACCGCTGGCACATGATCGATCCTCCCGGCCTTACCCGGCGGCCTTCACTGCTTCTTCTGACACCGCGCGGGGGGCGGCTATTGGCCGAATTTCGGGGCCACTCGCCCTGGTCCTACATCCGCCGCGCCGAGGATGCCCGGGACCACTGCTGGCACATCACCCACGATCTCGAGGCCAATGGATTCTTCGTGGATCTTGCCCTGGCCAGCCGACTGCAGGTGGACCAGGGATTGTGGCTGTGGATCGGCGAGGAGAGCAGCCGCAGAGCCGGCGCGTCTGGGCGAAGGAACATCGACGACCGATCGCCACCCCCGACGGCGAAGGCTTTTACGTCACGCGAGGTCGTGTCGTGGCTTTCGACCTGGAATGGGATCGTGGAACAGAGTCCGTGAGCCGCCTACGGTCGAAGCTTCGGACTTACGTCGGCTTCTACAGCGACACAAAAGGTGCCGATCGCGAGCATGTGCTGTTTGTGCTGCATCGCAGCAGCCGCGAGGAACTGCTCCACCACGTGGCTCGCGGGCTCGTTGCCGTCGGGCGTGATTGCTGCCGGTTCTGGACCACCACGGTGGAGCGCATCGACCATGTCGGCCCGTTGGGCCCGCTCTGGGCGGCGGTCGGCGAATCCGACTCGGGCAAGGATGACGACGAGGACCTCGACGAGCCGAAGCCGGTCGACCTTAAACGCCTTCGTCGCAGACGTCTCACAGACCTGTCGGCACGAGAGACCTCACCGCGGACGATCGGCGACTGCATCGGTCGAGGCAGCTGGTGGGAGCACAGGCCTGGAGGCGGAGAGGTGGCCTGACCCAGAAACGCGCGCGGGGAGGGCCAGAGTCAAGCCCCCTTCAGGACGACGTCAAGCAATCGGCCGAAGGGTCGGGCGATGCACCGACAACGCGTGTTGTTTGGGAGGCGGTCTATGGCCATCCGCTCTCCGACGAGGACCTGACCGAGGTGGAAGGCAATCTGTTCCGCTTGATCGACTTGCTCGCGAGCATCAGCGGCTCTATACTCGGGGCCCGCGAGTTGTCCACGACCGACGGAGACGAGGCCGCGTGAAGGCGAAGCAGATCGAGCGAGACATCGAAACGACGCGCACCAAGGGCGTCATCATTCCGGCCTTTGCGTACGCGCGAGTCTCGTCCAAAGAGCAAGAGCGCGAAGGCTACTCGATCCCGGTCCAGTTGAAGCGAATCCGCGAGTACGCGGAGCGCCACGGATTTACCATCGTCGCCGAGTACGTCGACGTGGAGACCGCCAAGGAGCCGGGACGCCGTGAGTTCTCGCGGATGGTCGAGGCGGCCCGTCACGACGCGACGGTCGGCGCCATCATCTGCGAGAAGGTCGATCGCCTCTGCCGCAACCTTCGGGATTATTTGACCATCGACGAACTTCGGGCGAAGACGCTCTTCTGGCAGCAGGACTTTCCGGATAATGCGGCCGGCAAGCTCTCCTTCGGAATGATGGTGCTCCTGGCCAAGCATTACATCGACAACCTCTCGGACGAAGTCAAGAAGGGTATGGCCGAGAAGGTCCAGGAAGGCGGCTTTCCGCACCAGGCGCCGCTCGGCTACCGCAACGTCCGTGAAGGCGATCGACAGGTGATCGTCCCGGATCCAATCAAAGGGCCGATGGTCCGTCGCGCCTATGAGCTATACGCGACCCGCTGCTACTCCCTCAAAACGCTATGCAAGAAACTGCGCGATGAAGGCCTCGCCACCACCAAGCAGGGGAAGATCATCAGCCTCAGCCAGCTGCAGTGGCTGCTCAAGAACCCCTTCTACTACGGCGACTTTCGTTGGAAAGGAAGAACCTGGGCCGGGAGCCATCCGCCGTTGGTCTCGCGCGAGCTGTGGGACGCAGTCCAGGCGGCCTTCAGCGCCCACGAGAAGCCCGTCTACCAGAAACACGACTTCGCATACAAGGGCCTGCTGATGTGCGGCTCCTGCGGCCGTCACCTCACCGCGGAGCTGAAGAAGAAGCGCTATGTCTACTACCACTGTGCCGGCGAGGAAGCCTGCCGCAAGACCTACATCCGTGAGGAGCAACTGGACGAGCAAGTCCGTGCCCTGCTGGCCAGCATCGCCATCCCGGAGGACGTTAAGGCGTGGCTGCTGCACGGAATCGCCAAGAGCCGCGAGGAGCAGCGCGCCTACCACCAGACGGTTGTCGAAGAAATCCGGACCGAAATCAAAGAGCAAGAGCTCCTCATGGATCGCCTCTACGACGATCGCCTTCACCGGCTGATCGCCGAAGATTTCTTCCGGCAGCGGTTCGACGGGCTCGAGGAGAAGCGCCGCCAGCTAACCCGCGACCTGGCCCGCCATCAGCACGCTGAAGGCGCCTACATGGAACTCGGGAGCAAGCTCATCGAACTGATCGCCCAGGCTCCGCAAATATTCGAGCGGGCCGATCCGGAGCAACGACGTGAGCTGGTCGGTCTGCTGACATCGAACCGCGTCCTGAGGGACAGAACGCTGGAATTTGAATTGCGAAAGCCCTTCGACGCACTCGTCTCAGCGGCAAATTGTGAAAATGGCTGGGGCGGTAGGATTCGAACCTACGTATGGCGGATCCAAAGTCCGCTGCCTTACCACTTGGCGACGCCCCAATGGTTTCGGTTGGCCCAAGTATAGGGTCGTTTCGCCGGATCTAAATACAGAACGGGCCGGAGCGAGTCGGCCCGTTCATGAACGCCCTGGACAGGTTTAACGCGGCATCGCGGTCGTGATGCTGTGCCACAACTCGTGGACCGATTGCCCCAGCAACGTCAGGGCGCCGATGACGGTGATGCCGATCAGCACCAGGATCAGTCCATACTCGGTGTTACCCTGGCCGGCCTGGCCAGCCTTGAGCTTCTTCACCCCGGCCCCATCGTAGGCGGGCATTTGCGACCGTCGATCCCCCGAATGGCCGGTATCGCTACGCATGGCTCAGGCCGCCGGCTCCTGCGGAATCCGTATCCAGCCCTCGCGAATGCCACGCGAGACGGCCTCGAGCTTCGAATGCACGTTGAGCTTCGCCAGGATGTTCTGCACGTGGGTCCGAACGGTGTTGGGCGACATCTTCAGGGTTTTCGCGACCGCCTCGTTGTCGTGCCCCATCGACAGTTCGCGCAACACTTCCAGCTCTCGCGGCGTGAGCGGCGTCGCCGGCGCCGGGTCACCCCTCTTCTGCAGGCCGCGCAACAGGCGGGCCAGCATGTAGGGGGCGATCAGCGCTTCCCCACGGGCCGCGCTGCGCACCGCCTGCACCACCTGCGCCGCGGTCTCGTGCTTGCTCAGGTAGCCGGTGACGCCGGCTTGAATAGCCGACTGCAGGACCGACTCCTCCTCGTCACTCGTCAGGATCACGACCTGGGTCTGGGGACGGCCCTTTTTGATGGCGGTGGCCGCCTCGATACCCGAGCCGTCCGGCATGTGCACGTCCAGCAGCACCACGTCAGGCCCGAGCGCGCGGGCCGCGTTGATGGCCTCCTGCACCGTCCCGCCCTTGCCGACCACCTCGATGTCGGCCTCCGTACGGAGGATCGTCGCTAGGGCGTCGGCGAAGACGGCGTGGTCGTCGATGATGAGGACCCGGATGGCTGCCACAGGGGTAGAACGAAGCTGAAGGCCGAGCCCTTGCCCCATACGCTCTCGACCGCCATGTGGCCGCCATGCGCTTCCACGATCGAGCGGGTGATGAACAGGCCCAGCCCGGACCCCCCGATGTTCATCGCGCGCTTGTCGAACAGGCGGCTGAACTTGTTGAACAGCTTGGGAAGGTCCTCTTCGCGGATGCCGATCCCCTCGTCATGGACGGAAACCTTGGCCTCCCCATCTTTGGTGGGCGCGGCGATCACGGCGATGTTGCCCCCTCGGGGCGAGTACTTGACGGCGTTATTTAGAAGGTTGAGGAGCGCCTGCTGCAGCCGGCGGCGGTCGCCCCGGACCACCAGGCCCGGCTCGACGCGCACCCGCATCGGATAGCGACGCGCATCAACCGGAAAGAGGTCGATCGCCTCCTTGACGAAGTCGGCCAGGTCGAGCCGTTCGAGGTGGTAGCTGAACTGGTTGTTCTCGATGCGGTTGACGGCGGCAAAGTCCTGCACGAGGTCGGTCAGGCTGGCGGCGCTACGGTGAATCCCATCGATCAGCGCGCTCCGGGTCTCCTGGTCGAGCCGGTGCTGCTGGGTGAGTAAGGTTTCCGCCTGCGTCTTGATGCTGGCCAGCGGTGTCTGCAGCTCGTGCGCCACCATCGAGACGAAATCGGAGCGGACCTTGTCGATTTCCTCCAGGCGCTCGACCCGTTCTTTTTCCAATCCCTCGCGGCGGCGGGTCTCATCGAGCTGGGTGGCACGCTCGATCGCCTCGCGCAGTGCGCGGTCGAGCCGGGTCCGCACGTCGCCGACCAGCAGGCCGGCGACCAGCGCGACGAAGAGGAAGAGGAAAACGCGGCCGATCACGAAGCCGGACGGGGGCGAAACGGTGCCGAAGCCGGTCAGACCGCCAATGACCACGTAGAGCAGCGCCACCACCAGCGCGGTGGCGAGCGCGCCCGGAAGCCCGAGTCGAACCGCCGAGGCGATGATCAGCAGATAGAAGAGGAGCGAGAAATCGGTCGGCGCGCCATACCCGCCGGAGAAATAAAGGATGCTGGTCGCGACCAGGAGGTCGATCCCGGTAGTGAGAAAGCCAAACCAGCGCCCCGGCTTGTAGCCGCGCACGAGCACGACCGACACCACCAGGTTGACCAGGCCCCAGCCGACGAGGATGGTGTCCACGACGAGGACGGAGGCCGAGGAGTTCCGGTTGCCGAAGTGATTGAGGATGACGGCGGCGGCCAGCACCACCCAGCGCCCGACCACCGTAATCCGCTCGGCGCTGGCCATGACGGCCGAATGGCTGTCGCGGACGACCAGGGAGGAATCGCCGGTCCTAGGCTCAGCGGCCGCCACGGCGGTATAACGCGCTCCCGGCTCGGCTCCAGCGACGGAGCGTCCAGAAACTGCCTCCTTGCGCCCCGCGCTGCCTGCGTCAGACGTGCGCGATAATCCTATGGATCGCCCACCATGAGCCTGGCTTGACCCCAAAGGGGATTGGGTTCGACGCCCGCCTGATCGGGGCGCTCGGCATTGGGCGCTATATTAGCGGGCTGCTTCCGCAACTGGCCCGCCTTCTCGGCGACCGCCTGACGGTCGTCGCCAATCGCCAGGATGCGGCGATCGTCCGGGCGCTGATCGGCGGATCGTCCCACCTGATGACCGTCAACGCGCAACCCTATCGCCTGGCGGAACAGTCGCTGTTACCGCTCAGCCTGCTCCGCGCCGACCTGGCACTGGTCCATTTCCCCCACTACAATCTGCCGCTGATCAAGCCCGGGCATTTCGTCGTGACCGTGCACGATCTTTTTCCGTTTCAGTTCCCCGAGATCCACTCCGGCCTGCTGCCGCGCCAGGTGAACCAGATGCTGATGCGCAACGCCGTCCGGCGCGCCGCCCGCATCATCACCCCATCCCAGGCAACGGCGCTCGCCGTGAAGCAAACCTTTCCTCGTTCGGCCGACCGGGTGCTGTCCATCCCGGAGGCCGCCGACGATCGCTTCACCAGCCGGCGCAACCCTGAGGCCGAGGCGGCGTGGCAGATGCGCCTCGGAATCCGCCCGCCATATGTGTTCTACCTCGGCCAGTGGAAGGCCTACAAGAACTTGCCGATCCTGCTGGAGGCGTTCGCCCGGGTCCGAAGCACGCATCCCAACAGCCAGCTGGTCATCGCCGGCGACGACCCGCGCCATCCCGAAGTGCGGCAGCGGGCGGCGGCACTCCCCGAGGGTTCGGTCGTCTTACCGGGCCGTCTTCCAGAAAGCGCCGTGCCCGACCTTTATCGCGGCGCCGCGCTGGTAGTGCTGCCCTCCCGCGGCGAAGGCTTTGGCCTGCCGGTCATCGAGGCGATGGCCTGCGGGGTCCCGGTGATCTGCAGCGATCTGCCTGTGCTTCGCGAGATCGCCGACGGCGTGGCGATCTTCTGTGACCCCAACGACCCGGCCGCGTTTGCCGCTGCCATGGCGTCGATGCTCGATGCCCCCAGCAACAGCAGCCGGCGACAGCTGGGCGTCGAGCGCGCCCGTACCTTCACCTGGGAGCGGGCCGCCCGCCAAACGGTCGAAGCCTACGAACTGGCGCTCGGTGTCCCGCTAATAGGCCCGGCGCTGGAAGAATACCCGGGCCGCCGTCAGGATAAGGATCTTCAGGTCGAGCGCTAACGACCAGTTCTCCACGTAATAGATGTCATACATGGCGCGATCCGCGAAGGCTTCGCCGCCACGCAAATCGTTGACCTGGGCCCACCCCGTCAGGCCGGGGCGCACCTGGTGGCGCTCCAGGTAGCGTGGGATTTCGACCGTAAAGCGCTCCACCAGGAAGATTGGCATCGGGCGGGGCCCGACCAGGCTCATGTCGCCCTTGAGAATGTTGAAAAGCTGAGGCAGCTCGTCCAGGCTCAGCCGGCGCAAGACCCGACCCACCGGCGTGCAGCGATCGTCGTCCGCGGTGGCCACAACCGGCCCGGTCTCGGCCTCCGCATCCGGGATCATCGACCGGAACTTGTAGACCGTAAACCGGTTGTCGTGCAGGCCGACCCGCGGCTGGCGGAACAGGATCGGACCCCGCGGGGAGGTGATCTTGATCGCCGCCGCGATGATCAGCATGATCGGGCTGGCGATCACCAAGCCGAGGGCGCTGACGACCACGTCGATCGCGCGCTTGACCGCCGCCGTGATCCCCCGGAGCCGGCTGTGGCGGATGCCGATCAGTGGCAGCCCATCGATGGCGTCCGCGGAGGCTCGAGTGCTCATGACCTCCAGGAGGTCCGGCACCAATTTGAACTCCACGCGGAGGTCGTCGCAGGTGTTGATCAGGTGGACGAGCTGCTCGCTCGTGGCGTTCGGAACAGCCAAAAAGACCTGGTCGACGTTGAGTTGCGATACCCAGTGGCGCAAGTCCTTGGTCGGCCCCACCACCCGAGCTCCGGCGTAGGTCGAACCAGCCTCGAGGCTGTCGTCCAGGACCGCGGCGACGTGGAAACCGTATTGCGGGAACATCGTCATCCGTTGGATGAGAAGCTGGCTGCCGGTTCCGGTCCCCACCATGAGCACGTGCTCCGTTCCGATTCCCTGACGGCGCAGCCGGGTCTCGTACTCTCGCAGGACGTACCGCTCGAGGGTCATGAGAATGGCGCAGAGCACGACGCTATACACCAGCGTGAGACGTGAATACTCGAGGCCGGTGTTGGTGATGGAGATGGCCGCGAGCATGAGCACCGCGGCAAGCGCGACGCCGCTATAGAGTGAAAGCAGCTGGTCGACCAGGGTGCGGCCCCGCCAGGACCGGTACTGACGATTGACGGCCAGGGAAATGGCGAAAATTACGATCACCACCGGCACCGCCGCGAGGTACGGCCCGAAGTCCAGCTCCTGGCCGTTGGTGGGATTGATTCGGTCGAGGTTGTAGCGATACCAATAGGCGGCGATGACGGAAACGCCGGCGATAATCGAATCGCCGATCAATAGGGCAACCGGCAGCCAATCCGGGGAAAGGAACGAGCGAGCCGCCGGTCGGGCCGCTGAATCCGTGGACACGGTGGACTCGTCCGTTGCTAGCGGCTTGCCACTTTGAGCGACGCGCACCGTTTGATGACCTTCGGAGGCCGGGTCGGCCACGACTGAAGGGTAGCAGTCGCCCGCGGACTCCAGCTAAGCCGCTCCCAGCAGTTTCCTGACCACCGCCTGGTGGGCGGCCATCTCGGCGCTGTCATCAAGCTCTCGTAGGCGGCGATGCAAGGCTCGAGCGATAAGAAGATCGGCAAGGTGCGGGTTCTTGGGGAGCAAAGACCCGTGCAAGTAGGTGCCGAAGATGTTCCCCGAGGCCACCCCCTCGAAGCCGTCTTCCCCGTTGTTGCCCGCCCCGCGCAGAACGCGGCCGAGCGGCTGCAGCCCGGGGCCAAGATACGTCTTGCCACTGTGGTTTTCGAAGCCCACCAGGGTCGACGGGGTCAGCTCCAGGCCGCTGGTCTCGATGACGATATTGCCAATGTTCCGGCGCGATCCCGGCACGGTGTGCAGGTCGACCAACCCCAGTCCCGGCAATTTCTTGCCATCGGCCGTTACGTAGTACTCCCCGAGCAACTGGTACCCTCCGCAGACCGCCAGCACCACGGCGCCGCCGTCGATCGCTTCGCGGATCGCCGCCACCTTGTGCTGGGCCGCGTCGTGAAACACCAGCTCCTGATCCCGGTCCTGGCCGCCGCCCCAGAAGATCAGGTCGATGCCGGACAGGTCGGGGGCCGGCCCACGCCCGATAGCATCGACGGTCACCGCAATGCCCCGCCACTCGGCCCGCTTCGTCAGCGTCAGGATGTTGCCGCGATCGCCATAGATATTCATCTCGTCGGCATAGAGGTGCGCGATTCGAAGCGCGGGCTCACCCACAACGGGTATCGTACGGCGGGTGGCCGGCAAGCTCATCTGCATCCCGACCTACAACGAGGCGAGCAACGTTCTGCCCCTGGTCCAACGAGTCCATGAGGCGGCGCCGGACGCTGACGTGCTGGTCATCGACGACGCTTCGCCAGATGGGACCGGAGAGCTGGTGCGCGACCAGATGCTCAAAGACGCGCGGCTCGAGATCATGTCGCGGCCCGGAAAACTCGGACTCGGGACCGCCTACATGGCGGGCTTCGCCTACGGCCTCCAGCACGGATACGCGAGTGTGTTGACCATGGATTCGGACTTCTCCCACCCGCCCGAGCGGATCCCTGCCCTGATGGCCGCCGTTGACGCCGGGGCGCACCTTGCGGTCGGCTCGCGCTACGTGCCCGGCGGCGCCATCCAGGGCTGGGCGCCCGGCCGCCGCGTGCTGAGCGGCACCGCCAATTTTGTGGCGCGACAGCTCCTGCGCCTTCATACCCACGACTGCACCGGCGGCTTTCGCTGTTACAGTCTTCGCGCCCTGCAATTCCTGGTCACCCAGCCGCTTCGTTCGTCTGGATATTCGGCTCTGGTGGAGCTGCTTACGCGCTGTGAGCGCGCGGGCCTGACGATCGTCGAGCTCCCCATCACCTTTACGGATCGCACGGTGGGCCAATCGAAAATCTCGCGCCAGGAAATCTTTCGCGCCATGGTCACCGTGTTGCGCCTCACGGGTCGCCGTTCGTGAGTCGCCGGCGCCTCATCCAGGCGGCCGTCCTGCTCGCGATCGGAGTGCTCATCCTCTATGGACTGCTGCGCACGGTCCATCCCGACCAGGTCCTCACCGCGATCCGCGGCGCCAACCCGGGATGGATCGCCATCGGACTTACGGGATACGCGGCCTTCATCGTCATCCGCAGCTGGCGCTGGCACGTCATCCTGCAAGCCTCTGCGCCGGCGGCGACCCTCGGGGATGCGACGGCCGTGACCGCCATCGGGTTCGCGCTCAACACCGTGCTGCCGTTCAAGCTCGGCGAGTTCTTACGGATCGGGGCCATAGCGCCCCTGGCGCGGATCGGCGTCGGCGAGGCGACCGCCACCGTCGTGCTCGAGCGCGTGCTCGACGTGCTCGCCTTGCTCGTTATCGCCCTGGCGGCCGCCGCCGTTGCGGGGGGAGGCTCGAACAGCTTCGGGTTGTGGAGCGGGGTGGTCGTCATCGCGCTGGCCTCACTCGCCATCGGCGTGGTCGCCTACCTGATGGTGAGCTACCCCCAAAGAACGTTGGCGGTCATCGATCGGATCGCGACGCGTTTGCCCCCGCGGGTGGGGGCGTTCATTGAGCGCTTCTCGGCGTCAGTCCTCAAAGGGCTCGCCTCACTCCGCTCGCCCGGACGCCTGGCGACAGCGGGCGTCCTCAGCGTCCTGACCTGGCTGTGCATCGACGTCGGGTTGATGGCCTGCTTCCGCGCGCTGACGCCGCAGCTCTCCTTCCCCACCCTCGCACTGGCCTGCACGATTTTCATCATCAGCCAGGCGGTCAGCATCACCCCGGGGTCGGTCGGGACGTATGAGGGCCTTTTTCTGCTGGTTCTGAGCACCTTCGGTGCGCGTCCCGCGGCGCTGGTCACCGCGGCAGCCGTCTTGAACCACGTTGGCAACATCGCGGTCTCCCTGCTGGCGGGAGGGATCGGCGCGCTATGGCTTCGCGTTCGGCGACCGGCCCTGCCAATAGGGTTTGAGCGCCCCGTTCCGAGTTAGCACCGACCGCAACTCGAGCATCGCGGTATAGGTCGGGAGGATGAAAAGCGTCTCCCCTGCCGGGGTTGCTTTGGCGGCGCGCCCCAGCGCTTCGCGCCAGTCGGTGACGACCTCCAGGCGATCGTCGGGGAGTTCGGCGTATTTCAGCCTCACTCGCAAGTCGAGTGCCCGATCTCCGCTCAGCACGATGTGCCGCGCCGCGCCCTTGAGCTGCTCGAAGTCGACGTCCCAGATCCAGGAGACATCCTGCCCATCGGCGATCCGGTCGTTGAGCGCGATCAGGAACGAGGTCGCGTGGCCGAACTGGATGGCGGTTCGCAGGACTTCGTTGAATCCGGTCGGGTTCTTGGCGAGCAGCAGGACCGCGGGGCGCTCGTCGACCACGGTCCGTTCCATCCGGCCGAACGCCGGCGTGAAATCGCGCAACGCGGCGGCGCTCTTCGCCAGCGGCACGTTCAGGGCTTTGGCCGCCGCCAACGCAAGGACGACGTTGTAAGCGTTGTACAGGCCCGACAGTGGAACTTCGACACTGACCTCCTGCGTACCATCCGTCACCCGCAAGCGCATGCCTTCCATGCCATGGATCGAGACCGAGGTGGCCCTGACGTCGGGCGATGGCCGCGCGAAGTCGCCCCGCGGGCAGCGATAGTGACCGACATGCCCGAAGTAGACCCCGTCGAAGATGAAGGGGCTGCCGCAGCGCGGGCAGAATTTTGCGTCGGCGCCATGGCTGAGCTCGGATTGCAATAACGACTTATCCTCAAGACCTGCGTAGATGACGCGTGGCAGGCCGTCGCCGAGGGCCGCCACCATCGGGTCGTCGG
>Ga0209011_1000510_pt1 | contig 14683 bp, 14 predicted proteins | sample BlaSpr_A8_OM1_M3_FD_187986 | JGI IMG/M metagenome (GOLD analysis project Ga0209011, IMG submission 187986) | Forest soil microbial communities from Thunder Bay, Ontario, Canada - Black Spruce, Ontario site 2_A8_OM1_M3 (SPAdes) (version 2) | ecosystem: Environmental > Terrestrial > Soil > Boreal... | reverse complement strand
TGATATGCAAGAGAGCACTTCCCACTCGCTAGCGGGTGCGAAGGAATCAAGGTTTTGGTAAGAACGACCATTCAAGATCTTGTGCGAGGTACGAACGACCCCGCGAAGGTTCACGAGGGCCCTTTCATCCACCTGATCTCTATTGAGAAGGTCGGCATCGTAGCCAAAGTCGCGAAGAAACCAATGGAGTCTCCACAGCGCTCTTTCGGTGCAATACACCCGACTGAAAAAGGACCGGTCTTGAAAGGACTGCGGCTCCAAGATGACGAATCGGAGTTCCACAAATGGTTTTTGTGGATGCCGCCGATACCACGCTCTTTCCACACGAACCAGAAACACGCCATCGAAGCTGGTTTCGAAGTCTTGGTGTCTTGAATGCAGACCAGGAATCTGATGTCTCATGCCTTCACCTCCACCGGCTGTGCATAGGAATTGAGCCGGCAAATCAACATGTTCCTGTCTTCCTTTGCGCATGCTGTAAGGTGCGAAATAAAGGACTGGACCAGATCTCGATTTGCTTCTTTCAGGGAAGGCGTGCCGCAGAAATCAGCGGCGTAGGCCTTAACGAGAGTGGGATCGAGATTGTGCTGGCGGATCAGAAGACATAGTTGATCCCGTAAACGCGGCTGGCCATTGTTGGAACCGTTGCTGGAGTGCGTCGCGGAAGGAGCATGATCCGACGCGGGGCTACGATTGCTGTAGAGGGACCCGAGTTCCTCGACGGAGCAGAGGCCGATGCCGTAGGCCTTTCGCAGGGCGCGGTTGACCGCCCGCGTTTCCGCGATTCGCATCTCTGCTCCGTGGACTAACGTCGACACATTGGAGGGATCGGCGTCGCCGTAGCCAACGAATCCCCTCGAACCAGGGGACTTGTAGACAGTTGCCCTGAACACCCAGCGGCTGGCGGCGGGATCGGAAAGACGTTGTTGTAATGTTGTTCTGATTCCGTCGCAACGGCGTCGTGTGGCTAATCGGATTAGTCCTGAGTGCGTCACATACCAATGATTGTCGAGATCAATCACCTCCCCTAGCGCGACGGACAGTTTGTATCTTTGCAGCAAGTGGCGTAACTCAGTCAGCCTCGTCCCCGCTATGTCACCCCATATCCGCTTCGCCAGCTTCAATTCCCCTGTTAGAGGGTTGGGCTTTCGTTTCATAAGGCCTCCTTCACATGCTTAGCGCTAAGCATATGCTTAGCGCTAAGCATAGTCAAGCCTTTTCTTGATTTCATTCCAAGGCAGAGATAAGGTCTAACTAACGCATGGCGAAGAAGGAAAAAGATCCAGGCGCAGTAGCTTTGGGACGAAAAGGCGGCAAAGCTCGCACCCATAAGCTCTCGCCTGAGCGACGAAGCGACATTGCACAAAAAGCAGCTAGAGCCCGCTGGTCCAAAACCAAGCCGAAAGAATAGAAATCGGTTTAGCTTGCTGTGAAATCCTTAGAAATCTTTGGTTCTAAAGAGTACTGCAGAAAAATCTTGGCCATCCTCTACGGAGACGTAGCAGATCACACTTTCCCACATATGCGGCACGGCCTGCAGAGCGACGAGATGTATTCATTCGACGTAAATCAAAGGCAGCGAGGAACAACATCAAAGCATCTAATCCTGGTAGAGGGTGAACGCACGAGGATCTGTTGTCATCGATCTAGATCGGCGCATTTACACTTATGGGAAGCCAAAGCGCACACTGTGAGGGAACATGGCAACCGATGCTAAAACTGAAAATGTCAGCAGTCCTGAACCGACGGTGAGTTGGGCTCCAGCAAATGGGGCCAGTGCAGCGCCGGGCGGCCCTCGCACTGCCGTAGTCATCCCCAGAGCAACAGGTCCGCGAACGCGGCAGGGCAAAGAGAAGAGTAAGCACAACGCACTCAAGCATGGAATTTTCTCCAAAGTGGTTGTGCTAAAGGACGAATCGCAAACGGAATTTGATGCGTTGCTGACTGGCCTGCGCAACGATCTTCTGCCAGAAGGAACGCTTGAAGAAGTTCTCGTCGAAAAACTCGCCGCCCTTTTGTGGCGTAATCGCCGCTTGTTAATTGCGGAAGCAGCAGAGATTCGGGTACGAGCGGACTTCGCCGAATGGGATGAGAAGCAGAGCCAGCGGGAGAATGCCGCCGGACTTGCGTCAGTAAGTTTCAACGGCGGCCTCGTGAGACGGATCGATAACCCCGAAGCCCTGCAAAGGTGTCTCGATCTGTTGGATGAGCTAAAGGACAAGATAGAACGGGATGGTTTTGATTTGGAATCGGACGAGATGATCCTGGGAAAACTTTATGGATATGAAGGAGACTGGCAGGATACTCTTTTCAATTCATATATGATTTGGTTGAAAGCCACACTCTCCTCTGACGAAGAACGCCAGCAGAGAGGATTCGCATCACCTCAGCATTGCAAGGATAATTTTCTGGCAGAGTTGAAGGCAGAAATAGACCGGCTCGACCGCTACAAGAAGGAGCAGATCGCAGTCATCTCCGGCAAGCTAAGATTGGAATCGCTTCGCTCGAATGTTCCAGATGCTCAACGGTTGGATCGTTTGCTCAGATATGAAACTACTCTGGAACGCAACATCGATCGGGTCTTGAGTCAACTCGAGCGCGTGCAGCGAATGCGCCTTGGCCAGCCAGCGGCGCCCTCGCTCAACGTAAATGTTTCTTCGGCATAAACACCGAGTTCCATATTCAGCGCACACCAGCCGACAGTGAAGGTACGGCTACAAGCTGAGGATGACGCAAGGGTCCGAGCCGGGCCCTCAGGTAAAGCTCAATGAAGTCAAATTGCAAAACGAACTAGCTTAAGTCCTTTAAATAGCTCCTGTTAGATTTCTTCCAAGCTACACCGCGGACGTAGTGCTTGGAATTTAACTGGCTGCGGAGGGAGCGGGTTTCATGGGGACCTTTTTTGGCTTTTGAAGCGCCCCAAATGGTAACAAATTTTCGAATCCCAGAAATGCGCGAAGCTTGGACTTTTCGTTTGAAATGCAACCGCGCTACTACTTTAAGTTAAATTCCGAGCGGTGCCTTTTGGATATCACGCCTGATCCAGGTATGATCGGGAATTTTGGGAACCCTTTTTGCTCAAGTGAAAGCAAATCGAGGAGTTGCCCGTGCTGTTGGCGGCGCATGCTTCGCACCACCAAGTGAAGCACCGCGAGGCCTGGTGCGGTAGACTCTTTACCATGCGCAGGGGTCGCATTGGCGAACCGTGATTGCATATCTGGAGAATCGGTGGGTTATTCGAGGGAAATGAGTGACGCGTTTTGAGGCTTGTTGAAGTTGAAATCAACCGAGAAAAAGAATACTGGGACCGGCGCCTGTGCAATATCCAGCGTTTCACACTCGAGGCATATTTGAGAAGTCTTAAAACAACAGGGTTATGAACAAGGTGGTAATTCAAACCGAGGGGCTGGGGAAGCGGTACCGGCGCGGGGTTCACGTCGACACAGGGCTGCGGCACGCCTTGGAACGGTTTGTGCGGTCGCCGCTGAGGTCGCTGCGGGGGGCGCGGCCGGAGGTCTTCTGGGCGCTTAGGGATGTGTCGCTGGAGGTGCGCGAAGGCGAGGTGCTGGGGCTGATTGGGCGGAACGGTGCCGGGAAAACCACGCTGCTGAAGATCTTGTCGCGGATTACCCGGCCGACGGAGGGTTGGGCGGAGATTCGCGGGCGAGTGCGGAGCTTGCTGGAGGTGGGCACGGGGTTCCACGGGGAACTAACGGGCAGGGAGAATACGTACCTGAGCGGGTCGATTTTGGGGATGTCTAAGCGGGAGATCAATCGGAAGTTCGACGAGATAGTGGCGTTTGCGGAAATCGACAAATTCGTGGACACGCCGGTAAAGCATTATTCAAGCGGGATGTACGTGCGGCTGGCGTTTGCGGTGGCGGCGCACCTGGAACCGGAGATCCTCCTGGTGGACGAAGTGCTCGCGGTGGGTGATGCGGCCTTCCAGAAGAAATGCCTAGGGAAGATGGGGGATGTATCCCGGCAAGGCCGCACAATCGTATTTGTGAGTCACAATATGACGGCGGTGAAAACCTTGTGCAGCAAGGCGGTTTTGATGAGAGATGGTGCTGTCACCGCCTCTGGCATGGTCGCTGATGTCGTTGACGATTATTTGTTGGGCACTGCGCCCGGCGCAAGCGCTAAAGAATGGCGGGATCTAGCTACCGCCCCAGGCAATGAAAACGTCCGTATCTCTTACGTGCGAATAATCCCTCCGGAAGATAAAACGACAATCACCATTGATACGGGCGTTTTGATTGAGATCGGTTTTGATAACTTGCGGGAGGATATCAATCTTGACTGCACGGTTTACCTGATCAGCAGCGACGGTGTTCTTATCTTTGAATCCGGTCACATCATTAGTTCGGATGGTGATTCCCGCCATGGATCCTATCATTTAAAAGGAAGAATACCGGCGCATTTGCTCAACGGGGGGCGTTATTCTTTAACCGTGGTTTTCGGCAAGGATCAGCGATATGTGTTGTTCCGCATGGATGAGGTTGTCTCCTTTGAAGTAGAGAACACTGCGACTGGGAGGGGGTTAAACATGGGGGTTGCGCCGGGTATTATCCGACCGATGCTATCGTGGCGACACTCCTTCGAGGAGAAATGTTCATTGGTTAAGGAATCATGATAAGTCGTAGCGAAAAGGCCCGACTGGAAGACATAAGCAACGTATCGCTCTATAGCGCAGGAGTTAATTCGGCCAGTATAAAATATTTCTTCAAGATAGCCGAGCGCCATATGGTTGGCGATAGCATTCTTGAAATGGGGCCAGCCGAAGGTGTAATGACCGAACTACTTGTCGCCACCGGAAAGAAGTTGACCTTGGTCGAGGGCTCAGGCTTGTTTTGCGATGCCCTACGCCGTCGTTTCCCGCAGGCAAATACTATCCACGCTCTATTCGAGGAATTCCAACCAAACAAGCTTTTCGACAACATCATTCTTGGGCACGTTCTTGAGCACGTGGAAAATCCAGTAGACATATTATCGCGTGCCAGGCAGTGGCTCAAACCAGGTATGGGACGGCTATTCGGCGCCGTACCAAATGCGCGTTCCTTGCACCGTCAAGCCGCCACAATTATGGGGATATTGCGACAAGAGGACGCGCTTAACGAAATGGATATTCACCATGGTCATCGCCGCGTTTTCAACCCCGAGGCATTTCGCAATGCTTTTTCTCAAGCTGGCTTGAAAATTGAGATTTTTGGGGGCTATTGGATGAAGCCGCTTTCCAATGCGCAGATAGAGGCCTCATGGACGCCGGAGATGGTAGAAGCTTTCATGGCGCTGGGCGAACGCTATCCGGATATTGCGGGGGAGATCTACATAGTGGCGAGGTAGGGCGCCTAGCGAAGCCCCAAGGCAGCAAACAAATTTCATCATGTGCGCGATTTGCTCACTAAATGTTCAATGCGCTCGACAAAGGGGAGCATGACATCAAGGGGCTCATCTGCCGGAATGGGCATGAGTGTGCCAGTCTGATCAGTTCTAGTTCGTGGCAGACGTTCAACGACGATTTTGATGCGATCAGAATGTTGATTGTAAAAAGCGCATACGCTTTCCGCAGTTTGCTTCGCAATGCTGTATTCAGCGAGTTCCCGCCGATTTTCTTGCACGGCTACGCTGGATGGGTAAAAGACGTGCAGGAGGCCTGTGGTTGCGGACGCAATCGTCTGAATAAGACGGACAAAGCCAGTTATGTAGTAATCTTGAAAATCTTGGAACTTCTCGCAGTCAAAAAAGGCCCGTCTTGGGCCAAAGATCTTTGGAGTTGCAAAGTAATAGATAGAGCGCGGAGCGCCGGAACTTTTCAGCAAGCGAAGAAAGGCGGCGGATCCTTCTTTTTTCACGTTCATCCGTAACAGAGAGCAATTGCCCCCCGAATCACGAATATCTTTTGCCACAGTTTGGGCATCTTTGGCCCCGCTGAAGTAGGTAATGATGGGATGGCCTCCCCCTGCGGCGATGATCTTTGCCGTGATTTCGCCAAGCCCCCTCGACCCGCCGATGATCAGTGCTCGGCTTGCGGAAAAAGATCCGGCTGACACCCTTGTCTTGATGGTTGAGGTGCTCGACTGTTGCACGGGAGCCGGCCGGACGAATACGTTAAGATTACCTTTTAGCCGCCCGGTCGAAACCTCAATTTGAAGCCGGCGAAAGCGTTCGTCCGATTTTGCTACCCGATAGTGAAGCAACCAAGGGCCGTTTCCAGAGGTCCAGGACACATCGAATTGACTGAAGAGCGAATGCAATCCTGGACAGCGCATTCCGACGAGGCGAGTCAAAGCGAGCAATTCGGCCATGCGAGCATTGCCTAGCGATTTGATCGATCTCGGAAAAAGCTTGCTGGCAGCTGACCGGTCAAGGCCAATGGGCATGTGACCGTTGGCACTTTTCAATTCGTAAAAGGTTGCGGATCTCAGAGGTTCATTTGGAAGAGGCGGCGGTATCGATTTTCCCTTACTGATCGAACCTGGAGGAAAATGGAGCGTTACCTGATGTACCCTCTCTTCGCCCACGAGACAAACGACTTGACATTTTTCCGCGCTCTTTTCGGTTAGGTAGATTTGGACAACATCACCCACGAGAACGGGCTTGTGGAAAAACGCTTGCATGCCACCAAGCCTTAGTTCGTTCTTCGCGACTTTCTCTAAGTATTTTAAAGCAGCCTCCAAAGCGCAAAACGCAAGATGCATCCCGTGCACCGTAAGCGCTCCCGTAAGAGTGCGCCTCGCCTCAACGGGGTCAACGTGATTGGGATTGTGATCGCCCGAGAGCAAGGCAAAGGCCCTTTGTTTGGAGAGAGAATAGCAATGGCTTCCCAAGAAGATTCCGAATGAAGCGTCGCTCGCAGGATTCATTTTGACTTTAACCGGGATTTCCTTTTGCTGTAAAAAATGGGATCGATCATATATCCACCCCGCCTGCGCTCAACATTATGAACAATTTTCATACGGACCGCCCCAACGGTTCGAGGGCGTTACTGGGAGTTGGTTGCCATGTGGTGCAACCAACTCTGCGCGTGGCGCTCCGGCGCCGTCCGCCACCATGAATTGGCCTCTCATACCGAGCCGGTCATCCGATCCATTCTTCTCCTTCGGGACAATAACCGAATAAGTCCCGATTCTGGCGCGCGACACTGCTCGCCAGCGTCTCGGGGGTCAAGCGACTCCAAATATGATGGAACAAGAGCCTATTGGTATGCACGACGTGCAAGTCGGGAAACAGTGGAGTAGTGCCGGGCACGGAGCACAGGCCATTCGGTGGCCTTCACGCGATGCTCGATCGCAGACTTAAGGGCACCGCGCACGAGAAAATGCCGGTCGAGCACGGCGACTCGGGAAGCACCAAAACTGTCGTGGAACGAAAGGACCCGAGGGTTCTCGGCCAGCGTCCGGGAGGTCAAGCTTGCGAGTCGCAACGTTGAAAAACCGACTTCGTAGATGAGCCATGCGCTTTCTAGCGCTGCCATGGAACCTCGCTTGAGGATCCAGCGGCCCCATTCGGCACCAGCAGCGTTCTCTGCTACATCATAGATCCCTATTGCGCCGTGAGGTTTGCCAGAATCCGCATCCTCGACGATGAAGTAATAGTCGTCGGGACGCAAGAAGTAACACTCCAGCCAGGCAATCTGGTCCTCAATTCGTGGAGAAATCTCGTGGAGGAAACGGCTCAGGAGCGGATCCGTACGCAGTGCCACAATGAAAGAAGCATCTTCAAGTTTGACGGGACGCAAGCGGTAGCGCACGCAGGTAAGGCTTATATTATGCCGCACTCTTTGCCTCAATCGCATGCACGATTTCATCAGAGCTGCGCAACGCTACTATTTCTTCCTCGCTGAATTGAACACCGAAATGTTCCTCGAGCAAAAGGATCAGCTCGACGTGCTTGAGCGAGTCCCAACTTGGTTCGGAGTCACGCGTAACCGATTCGGTGTGCGCAATCTGACGTCCTACACTGATACTCAATAACTCAGCGACAGCCGCTTGAATTTCGTGTCGGGTCATCCGGTCATCTGCTCCCATTTACTGGCGATCGGCGCGCTCAAGTGCTCGTTGAGTCGAGGGAGCGACTTCCAAGAGACCGTGGTGAGGCTTCCATTCGAAATATCTTGCACTCCAGTAAAACTTGTCAACCAAATGCGCGCTGGCAGATTGCGCAATCCCTCGCGAAACCAAAAAACTAGATCCCGCAGCCCGTACTGCTCAATGACCGGAGCGAGAGCGAGAGCGATCATTGGACTTTCAACGTTGCGTCCTAGTGCGCGACAACTCACTGACACCTCGTCAATAACAAGCCGATCACCATCCACCCGTGCAAAGATCGCTGCAATAATGCCGCTATCAGAGAATCTATCGCGCATGCTGACGGAAATTGTACAGTGACCCGGCGTTTCCAGCCTGCGCGCTACTTCTACTTCAGAGAAGCGCTGAAATCCTGTATTGAACTGGTTTGTTTTTTGCGAAAGCTCGGCAAGTCGTCCGCGAAAACTCATCGGATTCAGCGCAAAGATAAGTTCCACCTGCATTTCACGTAAGTAGTCCGTACCGGCACTCGAAGCTCGCAAGAGATCGCGCTGACGCGAGGCCTCCAAATCGATCATGCGAAGCGGCGTAGCTGAATTGGCGCGGTAGCCGTTGAGTGCCGGGTAGTGTCGAAGCCAGAACAGAGTTTGGGTGGGACTACGAGAATGCAGCAGAGGCGTACTCGCGTGGATGGCGCGGATCTGCGCAATTTCGCCGGGATTGTCATCGACGACCAGGATCGAATCGATGCCGATGTGCAGCTGTTCGGCGATTTGAACCAGGCCTTCCGGTTTTGTCTGCCATCCAATACTGCTGGCCGAAAAGTGCTCGGGCTTCAGAAGGAATTCCGGTCGTCTCAGGGAAAGTTGGACAAAATCGCGCTCGTCATTCTTGGAGAGAATTGATAGAAAAACGCCTTCTTCTCGTAAGCGGAGCAGCTCCTTGTAAATGGCCCCGTGCTGGGTGGTGATATGTATTCCTTCTACGCCGTCTTCTCCTAGCACGCCATCGTAAAGAGTATTATCCAAATCGACGGCGACGGCCTTAATGCGTGGAAGGAGAGTGCTAGGTAGCCGAACAAGACCGAGACTGCGGGCCAACTCGATGCAAGCGCTATTGCTCAGCCGTGTACCCTTTGCGAGGGCGGTCCGTTCGTCAAAAAACTCAGCCCGCATGTTCCGGAAGATCTCAGCTGTGTCCCAAACGAATACCGAGGGCAGGCGGTCGGCAGTCTTTTCTAGTTCAAGATTGAACCGCTCGGCGTTGCGGCTCCCTGATGGCCAATTAGAGACGACGATTGGCCGTTCGGTCTGGCCCCGCAGATTCTCCAGACGGCCGGCAAACCAATTGCCGAAGTCTGCCGAATATGCCTGTTCACCATATCGCTCAAAGTCGAGGGAAATGATCTGGACTGCAACAGGGTCGATCTGCGAAAAGCTAAGGGTATCGTCGTAATCACCGTACGCAATAATCGCTTTCAGTCGCGCCAACCAGAGGAATGGTGGCAAGATACTTCCGATCAACTCAAACGCGTAGTTGCGATGGACCTGTAAATGTACTCGAGACAGGCCTGGCGGCTCGACAAGGCGCAAAAGATCCGCGCGTTTCACGGAGGGTTCTGCCCTGATGACCTCGTCCTCGATAGTGTTCAGCAAGAGCATCGTCAATGCAGTCACTGAATTATAGCCGACGTTTCTGGACGCAGCGAGCCTTTCGATAAATTGCGTCAGGCTGCGAGTTCAAAGTAATATCAATAATGTAAATTCTGTGCCCGCAGCACATACAACTGAACCGTCTGCATTTGCGGGTGTCGCTATCATTTGAAGAATAAAACCAAAATGGAAGAACTTAGCTCATGAGTCTGACCGAATGCAGAATTATTGACCTCCCCAAAATCAATGATCCACGAGGCAATCTTACGTTCATTGAAGGCGGGCGACATGTACCCTTTGAGATCAAGCGCGTTTATTATCTTTACGATGTTCCCGGCGGAGCCGAGCGCGGCGGGCACGCACACAAGAGTTTGCACCAGCTTATCATCGCAATGTCGGGCAGTTTCGATGTGATTTTGAACGACGGCAAGCAACAAAGACGCCTTCATTTGAACCGTTCCTATCACGGACTGTATGTTTGTCCAATGATCTGGCGAGAAATTGATAATTTTTCATCGGGCTCTGTCTGCATGGTCCTTGCGTCGAATCTCTACGACGAAAGTGATTATTACCGGAATTACCAGGAATTTGTCCAAGCCAATAAGCTATGAAGATACCATTTCTTGAGCTTAGGCCTGGTTATGACGAGCTTCGCAGCGAGTTTGATGCCGCATATCATCGAGTGATGGATTCGGGATGGTACTTACTGGGGAAAGAACTTGAGGAGTTCGAAACTGAGTTTGCCACCTACTGCGGGACGAAATTTTGCATAGCGGTCGGGAGCGGACTTGACGCATTGCATCTGATTCTGAAGGCGTATGGCATCGGTGCCGGGGATGAAGTAATTGTTCCGAGTAATACCTTCATTGCCACGTGGCTGGCAATTTCCTACGCCGGCGCCACGCCGGTACCGGTTGATCCTGATTCAGAAACATTCAACATCGAATCCAAAAACATCGAAGCGGCTATTAATCCAAGGGCCAAGGCTGTCATGCCGGTGCATCTTTATGGCCAACCGGCGAATATGGACCCCATCCTTGGCATCGCTCGAAAGCATGGCTTGAAGGTGATCGAAGACAACGCTCAGGCCCAGGGAGCTAGATACCGAGGTAGGCGAACTGGCTCCTTGGGTGATGCGGCTGGCACCAGCTTTTATCCTGGGAAAAATTTTGGAGCGTTTGGGGACGCGGGTGCGGTCACGACCAACGATGCAGAACTGGCGGATCGCGTTCGCATGTTACGGAACTACGGTTCACGAGTGAAATACCACAACGATTGCCAAGGCTATAACTCGCGAATGGACGAACTGCAAGCCGCTTTTCTAAGGGTGAAGTTAAAAAGACTGGACGAATGGAATGCCCGCCGCTGCTCTGTTGCTGCTCGCTATTTAAGCGAATTGGACGGCATAGTCACATTGAAATTGCCTTTCGTTCCAGAAGGGTTGGAACCGGTTTGGCATATTTTCGCAGTGCGCCATCCCCGCCGAGATGAACTTCGAGCTTCTCTAGCCAAGGTTGGAATTGGCACTCTAATTCATTATCCGATACCTCCGCACCTGTCCGGAGCCTATGCAAAGGTAGGTTGGAAGCCGGGCGACTTTCCGATAGCCGAAGAAATTGCCAAAGTGGAATTAAGCCTGCCCATTGGTCCCCATCTTGAGCCGAAGAGTCAGGAAATCGCGATTCAGGCGATCCGCCAACTTTGTTAACATCGGAACGTGATTATGATGACCGAAATTGTCAATCCTTTGGTGAGCACGATTGTTCTCTCCTATAATCAGTCCCGATTTGCGTTGGAAACTCTCGAAGCTGTCAAAGCTCAGACATACAAACACACGCAACTAATCATCGTTGATGACTGCTCGACTGATGACTCGGCCGCAATCATCGAACACTGGCTTCGAGAAAATAACATCCATTGCACATTTATCCGCCACCAAGAAAACCAGGGGATCTGCAAATCACTCAACGATGCGCTGGCGGTCGCGACTGGAAAATACATCTCGATGGTGGCATCGGATGATGTCTGGCTGCCTGATAAAATTGCGCACCAGGTGGAGATAATGGAATCCCAGTCGGATCAGGTGGGAGTCTTATATAGCGATGCCTTCCAGATAGACGAGCAGGGACGCCCTCTACCCGATATGCTCATCGCAGCCAACTGGAAGCTGCCTGAAATGCCGCAAGGCCAAGTACTAGATACGCTGTTGCAAGGCAACTTTATCCCGGGGATGACTACGCTGATTCGGAGAAATTGCTACAACGAAGTGGGTTTGTATGATGAGGACTTGCCATGGGAGGATTGGGATATGTGGCTGCGGATTGCGCGTCACTACTCATTTCTTTATTCGCCGACACCTTCGGCAAAATATAGACTTCACGAAAAGTCGTTTTCGCACTTCGACCCAGGGCGCATACTCAAGGATTCAATCAGTATCGGACTCAAGCAATTTCGACTGGGTCATCTGAGAGAAGATCAGAAATCAACGCTCATCGGAACGCTGTTGAACTGGTCGGCATACCTTTATAATCGAGGAGATGCAGAGTCAGCCTTGGAAGGCCTGCAAGTTATCCACTCGATCTTGGATCGAGTGACGCCGACAGAAGACGACTGGCAAAAAATTTGGAGAGTGTCCGCTACTTATTGGGCACCAGCGGTAATCAGTCGACGCGTTCCACTTAGTGTGAAGCGAGCGATACTGCGTGATGCAAGGGCGATTGACCCGCATGCGATGCGAAGACTGATCCGCCCGGCATTGACATCCGTCCGGCTGAAGTTGGCGAAGGAGTTCCGGCTAGCGCGGCAACGATTTGAGAACCGAACGTCCTAAGGCGTTCATTCCGACTGCCAGCGTCCTCCTGCTGCCGGGGAGCCGCTCGTGATTGGAGGTGATCATCACGACGCTGAGCTTCATGCAGGCATTCTACCGCAGGTCGTGGTTGGGGTGAATTACGTGGAGTCCTGACGAATGAGCGAATCCTGTAAGATGTCCGTCATAATGCCATGTTTCAACCATGGTGAATTTTTGCCGGAGGCCGTGGGGAGCGTAAACAACATCAAGCGTAACGACATTGAGCTAATCGTCGTGGACGACGGCTCCACCGATGATCGAACGCGCAAAGAAATGGATGCGCTGTGCACGCAGGGGACAAAAGTCATCCGGCAAGAGAACAAGGGCCTCGCCGCGGCGCGGAACGTTGGCATCCTCGCTTCTCAAGGAGAATATCTCTTTCCCCTGGATGCTGACGACCGCTTGCGATCCGGCTGGATAGACCGTGGAATTGAAATCCTGGACTCGAACCCGCGAATTGGCGTCGTCTACGGGGATGCGCAAAACTTCGGGACCCGTACAGATCGCTGGCGAGTCGGCCCGTTCGACGCCGACCGATTGCTGTACGGCAACTTCATCCATGCCTCCGGCCTCTACCGTCGTTCTGTCTGGCAACAGAACAGCGGATACGATGGCACAATGCCAGTTCAAGGATTTGAAGACTGGGATTTCTGGCTGGGCGCATTGGAGCACAGCTGGCAATTCGCGTATGTACCGGAAGTCTTTTTCGACTATAGGCGGGCCGAGCAATCGATGATTAGTCGCACGGCTGGGTTTGAAGACCAGGTTGCAGAATTTATCGCGAGGAAACATGCCCTATTGCATCGGCAGGCTTTTCTGTCACTCCTGAGCGAGTGGCAATCGCTCGTAAGGGAGCGTCAATCCGTGAAGTGGACCTTCCGCAATCTGCGCGAATTGCTCAAGTCACGGCTGAAGCGGAGATTCAACAAAGACGCTGCTGGTATCCGTCCGGCTGAAGCTAGCGAAGGAGTTTCGGCTGGCCCGGCAACGATTTGAAAGTCGAATGTCCTAGAGCTTCCATCGGATGATGACGCGCGAAAGAAGCCGGCCCAAGCGGCTGGTGGCGGTCGTGACGCCGGTGGTGGGGCTGCCCCTTTCGGCGGAAGAAGAGATTTCGGTGCGCCACCTGCGGGAATACCTTGGTGGGTTTGACCGCTATATCATCGGCCCGCAAAAGCTGCCGAGGGAATTGTCTGATTTCGCGCTGCGCCGATTCCCGGTCCACTATTTCACCGATCGCTATGGATACAACCGGCTGCTGTTGACGGAGAAATTCTACCGGGCCTTCGCAGACTACGAGTACATCTTGATTTATCAATTGGACTGCCTGGTATTTTCCAGCAATCTCGAAGAGTGGTGCCGGAAGGGTTGGGATTACGTTGGTGCGCCGTGGTTCAAAGATGAACACGATCCGACCCAGGGATTTTTGTCGGTGGGCAACGGCGGATTATCGCTGCGGAGAGTGGAAAGCGCTTTGCGCGTATTGAACTCGAAGCAGCTCATAGAAGATCCGAAGGAACTGGGACGCAAAACCGGGCGCCGTTCAAGGTTCCTTTACGAAGGCTTGGAGTTCGCACCGGGGCTTAAGCGAATGGTTGGTGTGGCAAAAAGCTTACTTCATCGCTATGGCTATCACAACAATGTCCGCTGGCGCGTGCGAGAACTGGCGGAATCGAAGCACCATGAGGACTATTTCTGGGCGTTTGAAGCGGCGAAGATGGTGACAAATTTTCGCATCCCAGAGCCGCGCGAAGCTTTGAACTTTTCGTTTGAAGTGGCACCACGCTATTGCTTTAATGTAAATGGGGGACGGTTGCCCTTTGGGTGCCACGCATGGTCCAAGCACGATCGAGAGTTTTGGGAACCGTATCTGCTCAAGTGAAAGCAAATCGAAAAGTTACCCGTGTTGTTGCCGGCGCTCTTTACCATGTGCAGGAGGTCGGAGTGGCGGCCCGTGATTACACATCAGAAGAATTGGTGGGTTAAGTTATTCGAGGGAAGTGAGTGACGTCACCAACGTCGGGCTCCATGCGATGCCCCGTGACAATTAGCACAAAGCGTAATCAAGTTGTTCAAGACATCGCCCCCGAGTTTACTCCTGGCTCTCAAATGATGGACGTGCAAGTCTTTTGAAGAACCGCAATTTTGGC
>Ga0209011_1000509_pt1 | contig 14714 bp, 15 predicted proteins | sample BlaSpr_A8_OM1_M3_FD_187986 | JGI IMG/M metagenome (GOLD analysis project Ga0209011, IMG submission 187986) | Forest soil microbial communities from Thunder Bay, Ontario, Canada - Black Spruce, Ontario site 2_A8_OM1_M3 (SPAdes) (version 2) | ecosystem: Environmental > Terrestrial > Soil > Boreal... | reverse complement strand
TCCTCCAGGGCTTCCCGGAGCTGGACGCCGAGCCCGACCAGATCTTCCGCATCTTCGCCGCGTTCAAAGAGATCGGGATCGAGGTCACCGACGGCGAGAAGGACTTCGAAGAGGTCGAGCAGATCGACGACGAGATGCTGCTCGACATCGAGATGATGGACTCGGTCTCGCTCGATGACCCGGTGCGCATGTACCTGAAGGAGATCGGGCGCGTCAGCCTGCTCACCGCGAATGACGAGGTCGAGCTTGCCCAGGCGATCGAGGCCAAGCCGCTGCACGACGCGCTGAAGGCGCTGAACGTGATCGAGGAGATGGAGGGCCGCCAGCGCTCCGTCGAGGAGCTGCTGCCCGAGGTGGTCGAGCGGCTCGCCACGGTCAAGCGCAAGGGCCAGCAGGCGCACATCGCTCTCGAGCTGCTCGGGCTGAACGACCTCTCGAAGCTGCAGAACCTGCAGGACGCCGCCGCCGCCGAGCGCCGCCGCCAGGCGACGAACGGTGCCGCGCGCCCGCGTGTCCGGGCCGAGGCGCTCGAGTCCTACCGGATCGCGCGCTACCGGCTGACCGAGCGCTACGAGCGCGCCTATGAGGCCAAGCAGCGGCTGACCGAAGCCAACCTCCGGCTGGTCGTGTCGATCGCCAAGAAGTACATCGGCCGCGGCATGTCGTTCCTGGACCTGATCCAGGAAGGCAACATGGGCCTGATCCGTGCGGTCGAGAAGTTCGACTACCACAAGGGCTACAAGTTCTCGACCTACGCGACGTGGTGGATCCGGCAGGCCATCACCCGCGCGATCGCCGACCAGGCGCGGACGATCCGCATCCCGGTGCACATGGTCGAGACGATCAACAAGCTGGTGCGCGTCTCTCGCCGGCTGCTCCAGGAGCTGGGCCGTGAGCCGAGCGACGAGGAGATCGGCGAGGAGATGGGCATCACGCCCGAGAAGGTGCGCGAGATCGTCAAGGTGTCGCAGGACCCGGTTTCGCTCGAGACGCCCATCGGCGAGGAAGAGGATTCACACCTCGGCGACTTCGTCGAGGACCGCGAGGCGGTCTCGCCGCAGGACGCGGCATCCCTGACGATGCTGCACTCCGAGGTCGAGGATGTGCTTGACACGCTGACTCCTCGCGAGCGCCGCGTGCTTCAGCTGCGGTTCGGGCTGATCGACGGCCACCAGCGCACGCTGGAAGAGGTCGGAAAGCGCTTCGGGGTGACCCGCGAGCGCATCCGCCAGATCGAGGCGAAAGCGCTGCGCAAACTTCGCCACCCATCCCGCTCAAAGAAGCTGCGCGACTACCTGGAGTAGGGGTCTGCTCCCCCGGTGGGGATGCGTTTTCCCTCCCCGCCAGGGGGAGGGCCAGGGTGGGGGGCGGTGGACCTGGCTTAAACCACGAACCCCCGCACGATCCCGGCCAGGCGTACCGGGTCGATGACCCGCACCCGCCCCGGCGCAGTCTCCACGATCCTGGCGGCGCGAAGATCGCGCAGAGCACGGCTCACCACCTCACGCGAAGAACCGATCGAGTCGGCGAGGTCGGCATGTGTCGCGCTGACCTCGAGCCGGCCCACGACCAGCTGGGACTGGCACGCCCGATCGAGCAGGTCGTAAGCCACGCGCTCCCTGATGTTGCCCAGTGACCGCACCGAGATCAGCCTGAAGGCCGATCGCACGCGCGCCGCCAGGTGCACCGCGACCGCCTTGCAGACGTCGGCGTCGGTCGCCGCCAGCCTGCGCACCGTTTCCAGGTCGAGGATCGTCAGCGTCGAATTGATGACGACCTGGATGTGAACCCGAGGCGGGTGGCTCACGATCGCGGTGCCGCCGGCGAGCTCGCGCGTGTGAACGAACGTGACCGTGGCCTGTCTCCCGTCGGCAACGCTCGAATAGACCCGGGCCAGCCCCCTTTCGAGCACAAACGGCCGTTCCGGGCCTTCCGGATGGAAGGCTATGCTCCCGGCGGCGAATACCTCCTTGGTCGCTCCCTCAAGCACGCGGCGCCGGTTGGCGTCGCTCAAGAGCGACAGGAAGTCGATGTCCTCGTCGCCGGTAGGCCGTGGTGGGCCGAAAACACCCCGATTATGTCCCCCCGCAAGTAGCAATAACCGCCCGGGCGTTGCTTCGACGGGAACCCGGTGGCAGATATTCGCAGGACGTGGCGCCAGATCGTCTCAGCAGCCCTGCTTCCGCTCGCGGCCGGCGCCCTTCTGATCTCGGCCTGCGCGAGCGCCCAGCCGATCCAGGTCACGAACATCCTGAATCCGTCCATCGCCGGCAAGGCTGGAAACTTCGACGTCGTCGAGATCGACCAGGCCAACCACCGGCTTTACGTCGCCGACCGCGCCGGGGGCGTCGACGTCTTCGACATCACAGGCGCTCCGGCCAAGTACCTCCAGACGATCTCGCTCCCGGCCCCTCCCAACGGACTCGCCATCGCACCGGACCTGGGCCGCCTGTTCGTGGGCATCTCCAACGGTTCGGTCCTGTTTGTCGACATCAACCCCGCGTCGGCCACTGTCTACACGGTGGTCAAAGACGTGCCGACGGGCGGCAAGAGCGCCGACCTGCTGGACTATGCGGCCAAACCGCACCTCGTCTTCGCCAGCAACGGCATCGAGGGGACGCTCGCGACCATCGACGCAGTGACGGGTGAGCTCAAAGCGCCCATCAAAGTCGGCTTCGCGCTAGAACAGCCTCGCTTCAATCCCGCGGACGGGATGCTGTACGTCACCAGCCCGGATGCCGATGGCCTGTTCCAGATCGACCCGAAGGACGGCAAGATCAAGCAGAAGGTCCCTCTCGGCGGGTGCCTTCCAGCCGGCATGGCCATCAACCCGAAATCGCAGGTGCTCATCGCCTGCCGCGCCGCCGTGATCATGTGGGACCTGGGAAGCGCAAAGTCAGCAGGGTTCGACCGCGTGACGGGTGGCGACGTAGTGAGCTACGACGCCAAGACCGACCGCTTTTTCGTCGCCGCGCCGCAGAAAACTGGTCCCAGCGCTGTAGGGATCTTCGGAGGAAGCCCGATCGCGTACATCGCCTCGGTCCCCACGGCCGGAGCGGGAAAGTCGACCGCGTATGACGAAACCAACGACATCCTCTACACGCCTGACGACCGGCTCGGCTACGCGGGGCTCGCCGGCTTCCATCCCCCCGTCGAAGCCCAGTTCATATACCCGTCGGTCGCCTCGGTCGGAATCTTCGCCGCCGTCGTGGTGGTGATCCTGCTGCTGTTCGTCTTCGTCGGGCGCGGTGCGGACCCCATCCTGCGCGTCGAACCGGAACCCCGTCCACGCCGCTCGCGAAGCGCCGCACCTGCCGGCGGAGAGGTGAAGACCTAGAGGTCGATGATCCCCAGGCGGGCGGCCGCAACCACGGCCTGCAGCTTGGAGTGAACCCCGAGCTTCTCGATCACGTGGCGCAGGTGCCACTCGACCGTGTGAAGCGCGATGCCCAGCTCCGTCGCAATCGCCGCCGTGTCGCGTCCCCGGGCCAGGGCGCGCAGGACGTCGAGCTCGCGTGGCGTGAACTCCGCGATCAACTTGTCGCGCCGGCCTTGCTCTGCCGCGAGGCGGCTCTGGCGTGAGATCGCTCGCGCGAAGAGCTCGACCGGGATGAGCACCTCACCCAGCGCCGCCCGCCGAACCGCCTCCACGTACTGGTCCGGAGTCGCCGAGCGGGTGAGGAACGCGCCCGCACCTGCGTCGATGGCGTCGAGGATCGCGGTCTCACTCTCGTCCGCCGTGTGAAAGACGATCGCCGTGCTGGGCGTCGCCGCCCGGATCGCGCTGGCGACCGCGGCGCCGGTCATGTCCGGCAGGCGGAAGTTGGTCAGCAGGACGGTGATCGTTTCCTGTCTTGCAAGCTCCACTGCGTCAGCCCCGGTCCGTGCCACACCATAGATCGAAATACCCGGCGTGCTTTCCAGCAGCTCGACGATCGCAGCCGCCAGCAGGGGATGGTCTTCGACGATGAGGACCAGGATCGAAGTCACCAGGTGACGCTATGGGGGGAGCATCATCGAGCACCGTGATCAGAGTCTCAGCCGTGACTTAAATCACTCGCGGCCCTGCGTCAGGTTCTTGGCGCCCAGGGTAGGGAAGGGGGGATCGCCATGACCGTGCCGCCGGAGGTCCTCACGCAGGGCCAAGGAAAGTGTGACGGTCACCTTTCGCAAAGTCCCCCCAAAAAAATAGGGTCTCTTCCCTCTCCCCTTTCAGGGGACAGGGTCAGGGAGAGGGGCAAGGAAGAAGGCTTCTCGGGTCACCGCCGCGACATCTTCTCCATCTCGGACGCCAGCGCGGCGTTGCTCGATGCCGCAATGGAAATCCTGTGCGCAGTGTCTGATACCTGCCGGCTTCCGAGCGTGATCCGGCTCATCGCCTCTCCCACCTGCTGGGTCGCGGTCGTCTGCTGCTGCGTGATGACCTTGCCCCGCGCGGATGCGTCGACCACGTTCGCCAGCAGAGTCAGGCTGTGCTGCATCTGTTGGGCACTCCGCTCCATCGCCAGGAGCGTGGCGGTGCTCTCAGATTCGGCCCCGGTCATGATCTGCCCGATCTTCGCCGACGACGCCTTGGAACGCTCGGCCAGCCTGCGGACCTCATCGGCGACGACCGCGAATCCGCGACCGGCGTCACCCGCCCGGGCCGCCTCGATCGCGGCGTTGAGGGCCAGCAGGCTCGTCTGGTCGGCGACCTCGTTGATCATGGTGAGGATCTGAGTGATCTCTTGGACGCGGGCCGCAAGTGCCTGGGCCCTGCTGCCCGACGCCTGCGTGTCGGCCTGCGCCAGCTCGAGGTTCGATTGAGTCTCGATGGTCTTGTTCTCCATCTCCCCGAGCGTGTCCGCGATCGAGGTGGACGTGCGCGCGAGCTCCTCCATCCTTGCGGACGTTTCGGTCGTGGCAGAGGTCTGCTGGGCGGTGACGGCCACCAGCTGCTCGGATGCGGTCGAGAGACCCGAGGCGGCCGCTGCCGCCCTGGAGCTGCCATCGCGAAGACCATCCACGAGGTCCTGCGAGCTCCGCTGCCATGCCGCGAGCGCGGTGGTCAGCTCGCCGACTTCGTCGCGGCGCCGGGTTGGGTGGATCGCGACCGACTCCCCGGCCGCCAGCTTGGTGGCCGCTCGGGCCAGCCGGACCACTGGGCGCAGGATCAGGTAGAAGAGAGAGAACGCGAGCAGCATCAACAAGACCCCGGCCACCAACCCCAGAACCACCGTCACGTTCCTGGCCGTGGCATTTCGCTGATCAATGAGCGTCTGCAGGTTCTGAAGGTCGCCCTGGATGTACGCGTCAATGGGGGCACGCCCGGCGCGCCACCTGCCGAACGCTCCATCGACCTGATACAGCATGTCGGCGTCGGTATGGCGCCCGGCAGCGATGAACCTGCGCGCGAAGGCCGTCAGCGCGCGGAACGAAAAGCCGTCCACCTCGACGAGAAGAGCGTCGCTTCTCGGCAGACTGAGGCCCGCGATCTTCGCCACCTCGGCCTCGATGAGCATGATGTCGGTCTCGGCTCCCGCCTGATACAACGATGCTCGCACGACGTCGCCGTCGAGCTGCGCGTTGTTCATCGTCGCCAGGTCGGTCCGCAGCGTCTCCGCGGTCAGGCTGGCGTGGATTGAGTCGTAGCGTGCCGTGACCAGTGCGACCTGCACCTGCTGGTTGGCTTCGCTGGCACGGGCGACGGACGCCAGGTAGAGCTCTCCCCCAATGGCGGCGGCAACCAGCAGCAGAAACAGTGCCATGGTCTGGATCCGCAGGCTGGATCGCGCGAAATTGAGCCAGCCCAGCCTCCGCCGGCGCGGAGTCGGGAGGCGAGCGGGAGGAATCACCACCAGACGCGCTCGAATCTCCTCAGGCGAGGTCATGAACCAGTCTGACGCCACCCCACCCAGTAAGTCCCCCTACGAAATGAGGGCAAATCACCCCTGGCCAGAATCCCTCCCCCGCCAGGGGGAGGGCCAGGGTGGGGGGCGGTGGAGCCGGCAACCACTCTGAAACCAAAACCACCCCGCCTGCGTCTTAACTGACGAGGGTGTTGTGCAAGAGCTCGCGATGAGTCGGTCGCAGGACGATCGGACGGACTTCGACGCTGTGATCGGCCCACACCTCGACGCCGGCTACCGCACCGCCCTGGCGATCCTGCGAGACCCCGACCAGGCGCACGACGTGGTCCAGGAGTCCGCGTTCAAGGCCTGGCGCAAGCTCCACCAGCTGCGCGAGGGCAAGCCCGCCCGCCCCTGGTTCCTCGCCATCGTCGCCAACCAGTGCCGCAGCGAGCAGCGCACGCACTGGTGGTCCGTGATCCGGATGCCTGAGGTGGAGACGGGTGTCCGAGAGGCACAGACCGAAAGCATCGACCTCGACCGCGAGCTGGCGAAGCTCCCGCGCGAGGACCGCCTCGCCCTGTTCCTCTACTTCTACCTCGACCTTCCTATGGAGGAGGTCGGCGCCGTGCTCGGCGTCAGCGCCGGCGGTGCCAAGACCCGCGTGTACCGGGCGGCCAAAAAGCTGCGCCCCGGACTGGAGATGGACTGATGGACGAGATGCGCTCGGAGATTCGAGCCGCGTTTGAGAAGGAGCAGGCGGGCCACGCGCCGGCCGCCGCGCTGCGCCGCAACCTCGTCGAGGCGGTCGCCGCGCAGCCAGAACCTCGGCGGAGCTACCAGTGGCTGGCGGTCGCTGCGGCCGTGCTGCTCGCGATCCTCGTCGTCGCGGGACTCCTGTCGTCGCGCGCCCTTCGACACGCCAATGTGACCAACCCCCACGCGTCGCCGGTCCCTCAGGCCACCCCGCTCGCGGATTACGGCCCGCCGCCGGCCGGGGTGCCCCTGCTCTACGTGCACGACCCGAACCATCGAGGTTGGCTCATCGGCTACGACTGGTCCGGCAACCCGCGAGCCACCGTGAAGCCAGATCAAGCGGCGGCCATCAGGATGGCGCCGGACGGCCAGGCCTTCGCGCTCGGCTTGAACGCGAAGGGTGGAACAGGAGAGCTTCGCGACCGTCTCGGACAACCGATTCCCGGTTCGGGCGCGCTTCCCGGTCCGACTCTTCCGATCTGGGCTGACGACAACCTGCACATGTGCGGGCTGACTTTCGACACGCAAGCGCTTACCTATTCATTGAGCACTGTCGCGCCGGGCGAAGCCGTCAAAAGCTTCGTCGTGACCACACGGAACCAGATCGGCGACCAGGAATCATTCACGTTGACGTCGTGCAGCTTCCGCAACGACAGAGCCATCATCTTCGGGGGCAATAATTCTGGCCCGAGCGAGGTCTGGGTCGTGAAGATCTCAGATGGCAAGGTGCTGTCCCGCACCACCTACAATGCCGGCTTGCTGGCGAACGTGGTCGGCAGCGCGGACGCGGCGTTGATCGCGGAGGACTCGGGCCTTTCCTTCGGGCAGCTCGGAGCGACAGCGCCGAAGACGACGATTCGAAAGGTTTCGGACAAGTCTGTGGTCACCACGCTCGATCCGTCGATGGGGGTCCTTCAATTCAGCTCCGACAACTCGCTTGTCCTCGTCACCACCACCCCATGGGTCGGTGGAACGCCGGTGCATCTTGCTGTCATCGAGCTGCAATCCGGCGCGACGATCTGGAGCTACAGCGGCCCCGAGAACTTCGGCTCGTCTGTGGCCCAGCCGGGCGGGCGCGACTTCGCCCTGCTGTTCAGGCCCACCGGAGGCCAGGGTCCCGAGGCCGGCGTGACGATCGTCCACGGGGACGGTACGACGACCCAGCTTTCGGGCCGCTTCGAGCCGACGTGGTGAGCTAGATTGATCCGGCATGCCGGTCATCACGATTGGCCGTCAGTTCGGGGCGGGGGGCACCAGCGTCGGCGAGATGCTCGCCCGCGAGCTTCATGCCGACCTGCTCGAGTCGCGGATCATCGACGAGGTCGCGCACCGGCTCCAGCTGCCCAAGGAAGAGGTCGAGGCTGAGGACGAGCAGCCCGGCTCCCTGCTCGCGCGGCTGCTGGTCGCGCTGGGGTCAGCCAGCTCCGAGCCGCTGATCCCGCCCGAGGTCGCCGCCTGGAGCCCGCCCAACGCCGACCCCGCCTTCGACACGCGCAAAGCGGTGCTGCAGATCACGCAGCACGTGATCGAGGAGGCGGCGCGCGCGGGCAACGTCGTGATCGTGGGCCGCGGAGGCGCCTACATCCTTCGCGACTTCCCGGGAGCGTTCCACGTCTTCCTGCGCGCGGCCGAGTCGGTGCGGGTGAAGGCGCTGATGGCGCGGTATGACATCGCGTCCGAGGATGATGCGCGGCGGAGGCTGAAGCGGACCGACGAGAACTGGACCGCCTACATCAAGCAGGTGTACGGGCACGACCGAAACCTTGCCGCCCACTACGACCTGGTGATCGACACCGGCCGCCTGGGCTACGAAAAAACGGTGAAGGTAATCCAGGCGGGCCTGAAGAATTGATTCCCCTCCCCCGCGGCTAATTCCCTCCCCCGCCAGGGGGAGGGTCAGGGTGGGGGGACGGGGAAGGTCTTACTCTTACCGATGAAATGACCCATGCGCTCGGCTCTCGCACGTCCGGCGTCGACGGCTCCAGCGAGGGCGGCCGGATCAACACCATCAACCTGCCCGGCGCGCTCGTCCTCTACGGCGTCGCCCTGGTCCAGTCTCTCCAGCGCAAGAACCCCAAGACGAAGTTCTCGGTCGCTCCCGCGCAGGTCGAGGGGATCTGGTGCCTCGAGCTCACCTACACCGGGGACGAGCCGGTAGGCGTCCCCGACCACTGGCACGGCCACCGCGTGATCCTCCGGAAGCAGGAGCCTCCACCGAGTGCCTGAAGCCGCCGTCCACTCGTTCGGCGCCCAGGGGAAGGTGCGCGAGGTGGTGGAAGCGCTGGGCGACCGCGGCCGCGAGCTGCTCCTCAAGCACGGCTACGACGTCGGCGAGGGTTTCGTCGACGTCCTCTCCCAGTACCAGACGCTCGAGCACGCCGCTCGGACGGAGCGGCTCAGAGACCTGGAAGGACTTCTGAAGGAGCTGAACTCCGCCGCAAACCCCTGAAAACTCAGGGGCAAGGAAGCGCGATCTCGCTCGTTTTACAAATTCTTGAACGATCCAAAGGGCGTACCGCGCGTGTACCATGTCACGAAATCAGGTTCTGGTCCGTTAAACAGGTCAAGGAACACGTCATTGCAAAAGTCGAAGGTGGAACCGGATAAGGGCAAGTGCGCTTGCGGGCGGCGCAAGAAAGATGCGTCCGTCTACATCTACCGCTCACACACCGACCGTTTCCTGTTCCACCGCTGCGAGTGCGGCACGGAATGGACCGAGCACCAGAGGGACGTCGACCCGCTAGACCCCATCAGCTCCGACGAGGTGATCGAGGTCCACAGCCGCCTCGCCAAGTTCGAAGGTTCAATCGCGGAGCTGCTCGAAAGGCGCGCCTAGAAATAGCAGTGGTAAATGATCGCGCCAGGGTTTAGCGCGGCGCTGTAACCGTAGGTCACACCGGCCGGCACGTACATCCAGTCTCCCGACTTGAGCTCGACTCCGTTGGTGATGATCGAACCCGAAACCACCACGCGAAACAGGTCGCGCTTGTGTGAATGGCTCGGCACGATCGCGCCAGGCTGAGCAACGGTCAGGAAAAAGAAGACCGAGCCACCTTCCCCCGTGATCGGCAGCTGCCATGACTGGATGCCGCGAGGCATCTCCCGCCGCTCCAGGTCGTGGAGGAGGTCGCCCATGCCGGGGTCTCGAGACGTGATAACGCGGCTTGTGACATCGACCCGGCGCTTCTTGAGAGCGGCCTTGATGCGCGTCACTCCAGGCTTGCCCTCGATGACCGAGTCGTCAGGTTTCCAACCGGCTCGCGTCGGACTCATGGCTTCCCCTCCCTAATAGCGTTGGCGGTGCTTTCCCAGCGCTCAGACAGTACTCCCGGGCGGGTTCTTGTCAAGGCTGCGGGCGACAATTCCGTGCTCGACCGCCCACGTGGCGACCTCGGTGCGCGACCGGACCCCGAGCTTGTTGCGAATCCGCTCCACGTGGCCTTCGGCGGTGCGCTCGGCGATGAACAGGCGGTCGGCGATCTGCTTGCTGGTCATCCCCGCCGCGACCAGGGCGACGACCTCGCGTTCACGTCGGCTCAAGATGCGCAGCGCCGCGCTCGCCGCCGTCTGTGGTGTGTTTTCACCCAGCGCGTACTCCAGCGCTCGCGCGCTGCCCATCGTCTGACCGTCGTTCCACGCGCCGTCGCCTTTGCGCGCGCCGAGCCGCGTCCTGGCACGCCGGCCGGCATCGTCGAGTTGGGTCCTCCGTAACGACCACGCGCTCAGCGACCATTCGCGCGACATGCGATTTTCGACCGCCGCCAATCGCAACGCACGTTCGTCATCGCCGCGTGCCTCCGCCACCAACGACAGACCGCCGAAGCACCAGATGCTGCCGAACGCATCGTTGAGGTCGCGGAACGTCGCCAGCGATTCCATCCAGCTCGAGGCGGCGGCATCGAGGTCTCCGAGGCCGAATTGAGCGTTGGCGAGGCTCTCGAGGAAACGAGCTGTGCCCAGCACGTCACCTTCAGACCGGCTGAAGGCAACGCACTCCGCCAGGATCTCGAGGCCTCCTTGATATTGGCCGCGCTCGGTGGTGAGGACGCCTAGCTGGTTCTTGACCTCGATCGCAAGCCGGCGGTCGTCCGAGCCTTTCAGGTGAGAGAGCGCCTCTTCATACATCTGTGCCGCGACGTCGAGGTCGCCGACAGCGTGGTACACGACGCCCGCTCCCCGGAGCGCGTAGGCGATCAAATCCGAGTCGCCGACCTCTCGCGCCACCGCAACGCTGGAATCGGCCAGCTCCCGGGCGCTGGCGTGGTCTGCCTGCCTCATCGCGAGCCGGGCGGCGAGGTTCAGCGCTTTGGCCCGGGGCGCACCTTCGGCCTTCGAGTGCTCGAGCAGGTCGAGCAGGAGATTGCGCGCACGGGCCGCATCGGTGAACTCCAGGGCGTTGACCTCGACCGCCAGCGCGAGCCCCATGTCCTCGACGCGGTCGCGCGCCCAGACGAGCGCGGCCCACAGGTTGGCCGACTCGCGTGCCTTCCACCGTTGGTCGGCGATGTCGCGCGATTGAACGGACCCGAGGAAATAGTCGTAGTGGTGGCCCTGAATCGTGTCGACTTCGCCGGAGTCGCGCAGCCTGTCGGTGGCGAACGCGTGATTGGACTCCAGCAGGCGGTATCGCGTCGTGCCGTCATCCAGGCGGTCGGCCACGACCATCGACTTCTGGACGAGAGCGGTCAGCAGCGCCAGCACGCTTCCCATGCCGGCGACCGCCTGAGCGCCGTCCACGGTAAACCCGCCCTGGAACACGGAGAGGCGTCGGAACAGCCGCGCCTCGTCCTCGGTCAGGAGGCGGTGGCTCCAGTCGATCGCCGCGAGCATCGTCTGCTGGCGCTGCGGCGCGTGGCGCGTGCCAGAGGTCAAAAGACCGAAACGGTCGTTGAGATTGGTCAACAGCTCGTGCTCGCTCATCACGTCGAGTCGCGCCGCCGCCATCTCAATCGCAAGCGGAAGCCGGTCGAGCCGCTCGCAGATGCGGGACACCGATCCCTGGGCGGCCGGCGCGAGCTTGAAATTGGGCGAGACAAGACGTGCGCGGGCTTCGAACAGCTGGACCGCGTCGGCATCGCGCAGCGACGACACCGGCCAGCGCACCTCCCCGGAAACGCCAAGAGCCTCGCGGCTCGTCGCGAGGATCGTGAGCTGGGGACAGCGCGTGAGCATCGCCTCGCTGAAGGTGGCGCATTTGCCCACCAGCTGCTCGCAGTTGTCGAGGATGAGCAGAGCCTTCCTGCCGGCGAGCCAGGAGGCGACGACGTCCTGGGCAGAGCCTCGGCCGGGCAGCTCGAGCGTGGCGAGCACGGCCCCGGGCACGTCGGTCGCCGCCTCCAGCTCGATCCACCACGCGCCGTCGGGCCACTGGCGGAGGTTGGCCTTCGCGAGCTCGGCCGCGAGCCTGCTCTTGCCGGCGCCGCCGGTGCCGATGAGGGTGACCATCCGCGCGGTGCCGAGCATGCCTTTGAGCGAGCGAAGATCAGCCTCGCGGTTGACGAAGCTGGAGAGGTGGTGAGGCAGGTTGCTCGGGGCGCCGGGAGAGTGGCGGCCCCGGACAGCCACCGTGTCCATCGGCCTATCTTCGGGCCTATCTTCGCCCACGAGCGCAAAAGAAGAGAGGAACCTTGGACAGGTCCCTCTCTCGACGGGCCGCACCCGATGGGGGTCGGGCGGGGTGGGAACACGCCTACTCGATCGGACCGAAGTCGCTCCGTGGCTGGGGAGCACGCGGCGCCGCGGTGCTGCTGACCGGCGTCAGGTTGTCGTCCAGGTTCTTCACGCCACCGCGCGTGCCCTGCGCGTAGCTCGGCGCTGACGCGGGCTGGGCCTTGACGGCGTGAGTCTGGGTCGCGGACGAGCCGCCGGCGTTCTTCGCCACGGCCGCCGCCATGACCGCCAAACCCAACGTGATGAGCACCGCGACCACCGCGATGAACCCCTTCGAGATCCCTGTCCGACCGAATGATGCCCTGGCTTCCATTTCCGTCTCCTAACCGATTTCTTATTCGGCTTTCCTCTCGTGTAGGCCGTGAGACGAGACTAGGAGTGAGGGTGTATGCGCCAAAAGGCGAGAAACACCCGAAAAGTGCAGACGGAGGTACCTGTTTTAGGTACCTGCCCGTTCCCTCCCTCTCCCCTTAAGGGGAGAGGGTCGGGGAGAGGGGCGAAAAAGAAACGGTAGGCGTGGCTTCGCGCCCACGAGCACAAAGACGTCGCGACCAGGCCGGATTAACTCCGGCCGTCCCCAGCGTCCAACTTCATCACGCCACGTGGCAGGGAGTGGCTACTTAAGACAATCCGATCCCAGTGAAGGGGTGCAGGGGCGCGAATCCGGCCGAGCTGACGATGGGGGTAAGTTGACCGCCAACGGCCGTTGAGCGCCCCGATGAGGGGGAACCGCGTTAGGTTCCCCCTCATATAAGTAAGAGAGGGCCCCTTGGGGAGGAACCCTCTCTCGACGAACGGTAGGAACGCGCTTTACTGAAGCGGACCGTGACCACCCCGAGGCTGGGGAGCGCGCGGCGCCGCGGCGCTGAACTGCGCGGGGCCGTCGTCCATGGTCACCTTCCCGCCGCGATACCCTGGCTGCTGGACGCTTGATGGCTGGGCCTTCACCGACTGCGCGTAGCTCGGGGCCTGCGCCTTCACCACGGCGTGAGCCTGGGTCTGAGTCGTTGCGGACGAGCCGCCGGCGTTCTTCGCCACGGCCGCCGCCGCGACCGCCAAACCCAACGTGATGAGCACCGCGACCACCGCGATGAACCCCTTCGAGATCCCTGTCCGACCGAACGATGCCCTGGCTTCCATTTCCGTCTCCTAACCGATTTCTTATTCGGCTTTCCTCTCGTGTAGGCCGTGAGACGAGACTAGGAGTGAGGGCGGATGCCCCAAAAGGCAAGAAACACCCGAAAAACGCACGACCAGGTACCTGTTCTTGAGTACCTGGTCCCTCCCTCTCCCCCTTCAGGGGAGAGGGCCGGGGAGAGGGGCGAGGACGAAGCCCTAAGCCGGCAAATGCGCCTGAATGAAGGCGTTCGGCTCGATGAAGCCGTAGGGAAAGGCCGGGAAGCCGGAACACGGTGTCGGGGGCAGCGCGCCGTTCCAGGCGTGCGGATCGTAATCGCCGTTGAAAACCGCGAAGTGCAGGTGGGTCAGCCCGCCCATGTCGGCGACGTCCGCGAACACCTGCCCCCGCGTCACCGGAGTACCGACCTGAAACCCGGGCCGCAGCCACACGTGCCAGTACTGGGTGATCACGACCCCCGTGGTGGTCGAGTGCCGGATCAACACGCCGCCTTTGAAGGTCGGGTCGACCGAATAGCCGGCAATGACGCCATCACCCGCAGCCATGACCGGCTGGATCCCCGACACGACGTCGATGCCCGTGTGCAGCCAGACCGCACCTGACGGACAGGCCCTGAGTACCGTGCCTTTGCAGATCCGCCACGGGCTTCCGAAGCCGAGACAGTGCGGCTCCCACGTGGGGAGCGGGTACTGGAAGACGTCGGCCGAGTTGACGGGTGGTGGAGGCGGTGGCATTGGAATGGCAGCAATGTCGGCCGGTCCGGGAAGGACTAGCCGCGAGAGCACGCCAACGAGCAGCAGGAGGGAGCGCAAGCGTCCAATCTACAAAAAAGAGCCCTCCTCATGGGTGAGGAGGGCTCGCACGGGAGGCAGGAAGTCGGGTTAAGCCGCGGCTGAGTGAACCTCCGCCAGCAGGCTTGTCGCTTGCCGGATCAGGTCACGAACGTTGCCGTCGTCCCAATCGCCACTGCGTGGCGCGGTGGTATCGAGCAGCACGATCATCTTTGCCGCGAGAGCGTTGCGGCGCGTCGTCCATCCGGCGATGGTCGCGTCGGCGTTGATGTAGGTCTGGTCACCAGTACTGGTGCTCAGGACCGCCCTGGTCGCGAATCGCACGCTGTCGAGCGAGAGCTGGCCGACAGGCGCCTCGATCTGCTTGTAAATATTGGCGAGCTGCTTGACGTTGCCATTGCCGCCATTGCTGTCCTGGCCCTCGCCGTTGAAGATCTCGGTGATCGGCCGGCCCTGGTGTGCGTAGTCGTCCCTCAGGCCGGTGAGCGCAAGGACCGTCGGGCGGACGTCCGCGTGGTCGGGCCAGAGCCG
>Ga0209011_1000508_pt1 | contig 14716 bp, 11 predicted proteins | sample BlaSpr_A8_OM1_M3_FD_187986 | JGI IMG/M metagenome (GOLD analysis project Ga0209011, IMG submission 187986) | Forest soil microbial communities from Thunder Bay, Ontario, Canada - Black Spruce, Ontario site 2_A8_OM1_M3 (SPAdes) (version 2) | ecosystem: Environmental > Terrestrial > Soil > Boreal... | reverse complement strand
GGCTGCAGGCCGTCGCCGACTTTCATCTTGGCGGTGCGCTCCTGCAGCAGGTCGATGAACTCGCTCGCGACTTTCTTGTCGACGATCAGCCTCGAGGCCGCCGTGCAGCGCTGGCCCGATGTCCCGAAGGCGGCCCAGACCGCGCCGTCGACGGCCAATGGCAGGTCGGCGTCATCGAGGACGACGATCGCGTTCTTGCCGCCCAGCTCCAGCCCCAGTCGCTTCAGGTTGCGGCCGGCGATTTCCGCGATGTGCCGCCCGGCGTCGGTCGATCCGGTAAACGAGATGCCCTGGACCCGCGGGTCCTTGACCAGCACGTCGCCCACGTCCTTGCCGCTGCCGGTGACGAGATTCAGCACCCCGCCCGGCAATCCCGCCTCCTCGAGGATCTCGACCAGCTTGGTGGCCACGATGGGCGTGTCGGAGGCCGGCTTGAACACCACCGCGTTGCCGGCCATCAATGCCGGAAAGATCTTCCACGATGGGATCGCCATCGGAAAGTTCCATGGCGTGATGCAGGCAACCACGCCGAGGGGAACCCGCACCGTCATCGCCCACTTGTTCCGCAGCTCCGAGGGCACCGTCTCCCCATGCGGATGGCGGCCGAGGCCGGCGGCGTACTTGCCCATGTCGATCGCTTCCTGCACGTCACCGCGCGCCTCTTTGAGGACCTTGCCCATCTCCTGCGTCATCAGCCTGGCCAGCTCTTCCTTGCGCGCCTCGATGATCAAGGCGGCCTTGAGGACAATCTCGCCCCGAGCGGGCGCCGGCGTATGCCGCCAACCGGGAAATGCCTTGACCGCCGCCTCGATGGCGGCGTTGACGTCGTCCGCGTTCGACGCCTGCATCACGCCCAGCACCTGGTCCTTGTGTGCCGGGTTGTTGGAGGTAAAGGTCCGCCCGCTTTTCGACTCGACCCAGCGGCCGCCGATGTAGTTCTTATAGGTCTTGGCGTCCGTCTTCTGGCCCCGTTCGCTCGTCATCGTCTGACTCATGCTGCCACCTCCTGAAACGCCCCATTCAAGATTTCCCATCCCTCATCGAGCTCCGCTTGCGAAATATTGAGCGGCGGGATCAAGCGCAGGACGTTGTCATGCGCGCCGCAGCTCAGAACCACCATCCCGGAATCGAGACACACCTTCCGGATCTTCTTCTGCAGGTCCTTGTTGGGGGTCCCGTCCTGCTTGATTAGCTCGATACCGACCATCAGCCCGAGACCGCGGACCTCGCCGATCGCCGGCGTCCGCCGCTGCAACTCGCGCAGGCGGCCGACTAACTGGGCGCCTTTGTCGGTCGCGTTCGCCAGGATGTGCTCGCGCTTGAAGACATCGAGGGTCGCGATGCCGGCGGCGCAGGATACCGGATTGCCACCAAAGGTCGAGCCGTGCGCAGCGGGCTCCCACTGGTCCATCAGCTTCGAAGTGGCGACCACGGCGCTCAGGGGCAGGCCGGAGGCGATCGACTTGGCCAGCGTCATGATGTCGGGGACGACGCCGGTATGCTCGCAGGCGAACATCTTGCCGGTGCGTCCGTAGCCGGATTGCACCTCGTCGGCGATCAACAGGATGCCGTGCCGGTCGCAAAGCGCTCGTAGTCGCGGCATGAACGCCGGCGGCGGAACGACGTACCCGCCCTCACCCAGCACCGGCTCGACGATGAAGGCGGCGACGTTCTTAGGCGGCACCCGCGTGTCGAGCATCTCGTCGATGAAGTTGAAGACATAGTCGAGCGTCGCGGCCTCGTCCTGGCCGGTTGGATTGCGATAGGTATACGGGTAGGGCGCGTGGTAGACCGCCGGCAGCAGGGGCTCGTAGCGCTCGCGGTAGTAGCCCTTGGAGGCGGTCAATGAGAGCGCGCCGTAGGTGCGTCCATGGAACCCGCCCTGGAAGGCGATCAGTCCGGGCCGCCCGGTGGTGTAGCGGGCGAGTTTGATGGCGCCCTCCACCGCTTCGGCGCCGCTGTTCGCGAAGAAGACTTTATCGAGCTTGCCGGGCGCGAGCGCGGCGATCCGTTCCGCCAGCTCGATGGCCGGCTGGTGATGGGCGACGACGGAGATGTGCATCAGCTTGTCGAGCTGTTCGTGCGCGGCCTTGACCACGTCGGGATGGCCGTGCCCCAGATTGGTGACACCGATGCCCGAGGCGAAATCGAGATAGCGGCGGCCGTCGACGGTGTACAGATACGAGCCCTGGGCGCGATCGATGACGAGCGGCGTGTAGCGATAGAGGACCTGGGAGAGGTGGGCGCGTTCGCGCGCCAGCCACTCCTCCTGGCTATCGCTGTCGGGAAATTCCTTGACGAGTTTCATAGAGCCTCCTTGTTCGTGCATCCGGGTCGGGCGCTTGGCCGTCGCCGGCTGCTGGCGGAGGCTGTCCGTCGGTCGAGGCCCACCAGTTGCAGCTGATACCCGCGTGCGTCATAGGTTGTGCCGTTTCAACGGCGCATTTATGGTAGTCCCTGCGTCAACCGCTCCTGCGCCTTCGACCCCCTCCCCTCTTGCGAGGGAGGGTCGGGGTGGGGGGTTCGTCCTAGCGCGAAGCCGCCGGATTGAGGTTCGCGGCTCGGCGAGGGACCCTCTGCGCGGCCAGGAAGCCGCCGAACATCACCAGGACGCCGATCGCCTGGCCCACGTAAAAGAGCTCGTAGACATGGAACAGGCGCGTCAGCGTGGAGGCGCCGGCGACGATGAAGGCGCCGGCGGCGATCAGGATATTCGCCACCAGCCGTGATTGGGCGCCGCCTTTGCGCCAGGCGCCGTAGGCCGACCAGAGCGCGCCGCCGATAAGGATGACGCTGCCCACGATGTTGAGGATGGCGGCCATCAGGATCGCGACCGCATTGAAGGCGCCGTGTTCGAGACGGACGGTGTCGACCGAGGGCACCTCATGGGCCTGGAGCAGCCCCGGCTGCAGGCGCGCGCCCAGGATGCCGGCCAGCCCAATCGCCGCAAGCACGAGGAGAACCCAGAGGGCGAGCCGCCCGAAGCGCGGCGCGAGCAGAAAGATGGTGCCCAGGGCCAGGACGCCGACCACCAGAATGCCGCCAAAGTAGTAGTAGGTCCGGTAGAGCAACGGGCTCCAGCCCGCGGCCGCGCCAATCACCTCAGTAAGTGCCGCCACCGCATAGATGGCCAGCGCCACCGACCAGGCCAGCAAATAGGGACGCGGTTTCGACCGGTACTGCATCCAGAGCGTGAGGGCAAAGGCGGCGCTGATGGCCGTCGCGGCCAGGGCGTAGAAAACCATCGCTGCCTCAGTCTATGAAATTGGGGGTTATCCACACTCAAGCTTGACGCCGCCGCCGTATTGCCGTTAAATAGCCGCAGCCACGTTCCAGCACAGAGGTCTAACCACCGTTTGAGCAGAGTCATCGCGATTGCCAACCAGAAAGGCGGGGTTGGCAAGACGACCACCGCGGTGAACCTGGGATGCGCGCTCGCTGAACTCGGGAAGCGAGTCCTCCTCATCGACCTCGATCCCCAGGGCCACCTGACGATCAACATGGGCTTCAAGCAGCCCGATCAGATCGAGCTCACGCTCTACCACCTGCTCCTCGATCCTCAGGTCACCCTCGGTCACGTGGTCAAGCACAGCAACCTCGGGGTCGACTTCATCCCGTCGAACATCGAGCTCTCCGGTGCTGAGATCCAGCTCGTCTCCGAGATGGGCCGCGAAACGTTCCTCAAGGAGAAGCTCGCACCCGGTCAGGACGAGTACGACTTCATGGTGATCGACTGCCCGCCCTCCCTCGGCCTCCTCTGCGTCAACGCGCTGGTGGCCTCCAACGAGGTCATCATCCCGTTGCAGTGCGAGTACTTCGGCATGAAGGGCATGCAACTCCTGCACAACACGATCGAGCGGGTGCGGGCCAAGCTCAACCCGCAGCTTCGCATCAGCGGCATCCTGGCCACCATCCACAAGTCGAGAACGCTCCACTCGCAAGAAGTCCTCGAGCTGGTCCGCGAGCGCTATGGCGATGTCGTCTTCGACGTCGTCATCAAGGACAGCATCCGGTTTGCGGAGACGCCGCTGGCCGGCATGTCGATCCTCCAGTACGCAGGCAGCTCCGAAGGTGCGACCGCCTACCGCACCCTCGCCAAGGCGGTCATCAAGCGCGCGCCGGCCGCCCCGGTCGAGACGAAGCAGCCCGTCGCCTCTCGTGTTTAAGCGGGTTTCGCTGGAGGGGTCAGCCGAGCTCTTCCGGGAGACCTCGAGCACCCCGGAGGTCCTCGCCGAGACCGACCCGGAACCGGTCCACGCGCCGATCCATCACCTGCCGATCCATCGCGAGATCCGCCCGGAACCCATCACCTACTTCGAGTACCAGCTGACCGAGCCCCAAGTGCAGGCGCTGATCGACGCCGTGCAGAAGATCAAGTATCCGCACAATCTAAAAAACACGGCGAAGCTCAGCATGGAAGAATTCGAGCGCCTCGAGGCGCTTCGACAGCTCCTACTCGACGGCCTGCGGTAGCCTCTCCTCCTCTGCGCGCTGGGACGTCGCCACGTCCCAACGACGGGCCACCTGCTGCGCCCGGTAGAGGGTGGCGTAAAGCCCGGGCGCGTCGACCAGCTCATCGTGGCGGCCTCGCTGCACCACCCGGCCCTTGTCGAGGACGATGATCTCGCCGGCCTGCCGAATCGTGGAGAGCCGGTGGGCGATGACGAGCACGGTGCGCTCCGCGACGAGGCGCGCGAGCGCCGCCTGGATCAGATGCTCGGCCTCTGGGTCGACGGATGACGTCGCCTCATCCAGGATCAGGATCGGCGCGTCGTGCAGCAGCGCACGCGCAATCGAGATTCGCTGTTTCTGCCCGCCCGACAGCCTGACGCCGCGCTCCCCGATGACCGTGTCGTAGCCCTTCGGCAACTCCTCGACGAACTCGTGGGCGTACGCCGCCCGCGCCGCCGCCTCCACCTGCGCGTCGGTCGCATCGGGGTTTCCGATCTTGATGTTCGCTTTCACCGTGTCGTTGAAGAGGAAGACATCCTGCAGGACGAGGCTCGTCGAGCGATGGACGTAGTCCAGCGGTAGCTCGCGGAGGTCGACACCGCCGAGGCGAACCGCGCCCTGCTGCGGGTCCCAGAAGCGAGTGATCAGGTTCGCGACCGTCGTTTTGCCGGCGCCACTCGGGCCAACCAGCGCGAGCACCGAGCCTTCCTTCAGGTCGATCGACACGTCGTGCAAAACCGGCCGCTCCTCGTCGTAGGCGAAGGTCACGTGATCGAGTGCGATGTCATAGCGGGGATCCTCAGGAACCCTCGCCGCCGGCGACTCCTTTACGTCGATCGGCGTGTTCAAAATCTCGAAGATCCGATCGGTCGCCGCTTCCGCATTGCGATAGCCCTCGAGCTGCCGGTTGAGCTCGGTAACAGGCCGGTAGAGCAATGTCGTCAGGAAGACGAAGAGCACCAGGTTGGGGATGCTCAACTGGCCGACGTTGGCCATCAAGCCGCCGACCAGCAGCACCAGGGCGACCGGGATGGCCGCCATCCACTCGACGCCGGAGAAATACCAGGTATGGATCAGGTTGGCCCGTGTCTCCGCCTTTTTCAGCGCCTCGCTTCGCTCGTCGATGGCGCGTCGCGCATGGCCGAGCGCCGCAAATGCCTTCAGCACCCCAACGCCCTGGATGTAGTCGATCATGATCCCGTTCAGCCGGCCCAGTTCGTCGCGGGAGCGCATGAAGGCCTGGTAGGCGGATTGTCGAAATGCCGCCAGGATGAGCAGAATCAGCACCAGGGGCGCGAGGGCCACGAGTGCGAGCTTCCAGTTGACGACCAGCATCAGCGTGCCGATCAGGAAAGGGACGGTCGCCGCGCTGATGAGTTGAATGCCGGCGTGGGCGGTGAAGAATTCGATGGTCTCGACGTCGCCGATGACCTTGGCAGCGATCGTGCCGGACTGCTGCCGGGTGTGAAATCCCATCGAAAGTCGCTGCAGCTGCTCGTAGATTCGCATCCGCATGTCGTGCAGCACCTTGAAGGCCGCGATGTGACCGAACCCGCCTTCGAGGTATCGCGCGACCGCCATCAGCGCGGTGGCCGCGACCATCGCCAGGCCGAGCAGCACCACGGGGCCGGTGGGCGATGGCTGGGTGAGCACGGTCAGGATCTGGCGGATGATCAGCGCCGGCAAAACGCTGAGGGCCGTGTAGAGGACCGACCCCAGGACGGCGGTCGAGAGCAGCCCACGATGCCCGCGCGTGATCGCCCACATACGGGAGAGAAAGATCATGAGCAGGCCAATTTTATTTGGTTTCCCTCCCCCGCTCGCCGGGCCCGTCGGCCCACGCGAGCGGCGCTTTAGTGCCAGGCGAGCGTTTGAGACGTTCGGGCAGGGCAGGGTGGGGGCTCCGCTCAGCGACCAACGCGTGCAACGCCTGCGCGAGCCGGGGATCGGCATTGAGCATTGGCGTGCGCCTCAGCTCGATCCCGAGCGCATCGGCCCTCTCTTTGGCCTCGATGTCGATGTCGTAGAAGATCTCGAGGTGGTCGGCGATGAACCCGACCGATGAGACCAGGATCGCGCGGTGGCCCTGGGCAGCGAGCTCCTCGACCGTTTCGACCAGGTCCGGGCCAAGCCACGGCTCCCCCGTGTGGCTCTGGCTCTGGTACGAGAAGCGCCACTGCTCGATGCCGGCCCGCTGAGCGACCAGCTCCGAGGTGCGCAGCAGCTGCTCCTGGTAGGGATCGCCTTCATCGAGGATGCGCGCCGGCAGGCTGTGGGCCGTGAAGACCGCCACCACCTCCTCGGGATTCGCAAACTCCGCGCGAACCATCCGGAGGTTGTCGGCGACCGCCTGCAGGTAGCCGTCCAGCTCGTGCCAGCTCTCGACGAAGTCGAGGCTGATGTCGGGCGCGGCGCCGTTCAGCGCCTGCTCCACCTGTCGCCGGTATCCGCCGATACTGATCCTCGAATAGTGCGGCGCCAGCACGATGGCGATCAGCCGGTCCGCACCGCTGTCGACGATCTCGTCGATCGCCGTCGCGATCCGCGGCGTCCAGTGCTTCATCCCCAGGTGCACGGTATAGATCCGATCGTCGGGCGGATCGAGGTTTAGAAGTCGCTCGAGCTCGCGCCCGAGTTCCATGGAGACGGCCAGCAAAGGCGTCGGCACGCCAACCCGACGGTAGCGCCCCGTCAGCTCCTCGATGGCCTCGCGGGACGGTGGACGTCCGCCGCGGATATCGGTGAAGTAGGCTTCCACCTCCTCGAGCCGGTTCGGGCTGCCGTACGCCATCAGCAGTACCGCGGTGTGGCTAGGCGCCATGGACAAACTCCACCAATCGCTGCAAGTGCTCGACGGGGCTGGCCGGCAGGACGCCGTGGCCGAGATTGAAAATGTGCCCCGGCCGGCTGCCGGCGGCCTCGATCACCCGGCGAGCGCCATCCTCGATCACGGGCCAGGGCCCGAGCAGCAAGGCGGGGTCCAGGTTCCCCTGGATACCGCGGTCGTACCCGATCACGCGCCAGGCCTCGCCCAGATCGATCCGCCAGTCGATGCCGATCACATCGCCGCCGGCCTCGCGCATCAATGAAAGGATGCCCGCGGTGCCGGTGCCGAAATGGATCGACGGCGCACCGCCACGCCGCAGCCCGTCGAAAATGCCGGTCATGTGCGGCAGCACGTAGCGGCGATAGTCCGCCGGCGAGAGGCAGCCGACCCAGCTGTCGAAGACCTGCACGATCTGGGCGCCAGCGGCGACCTGGGCCAGCAGATAGTCGAGCACCAACCCCGAGAGACGCGTCATCAGCGCATCCCAGAGAGCGGGCTCCGCATACATCATGGTTTTGGTAGTGAGGAACTCCCGGGACGGCTTTCCCTCGATCAGGTAGCCGGCCAGCGTGAAGGGCGCTCCCGAGAACCCGATCACGGCGACCGAGGGATCGAGCTGACGGCGAAGCAGCTTGATCGTCTCCATCACGAAGGGCACCGCCTGGCTGGGAGGCCGCGACTGCAACCTATCTATATCCGCTTGCGACCGGATTGGGTGCTCGATCACCGGGCCGACGCCGTCCACGAGCTGCAGCTCGACACCCAGCCCGAAGGCGACCGGCAGCATGATGTCGGCAAAGAGGACCGCGCCGTCGACGCCGAGCCGCCGCACCGGCTGGAGCGTCACTTCGGCGCAGAGCTCAGGGTTCTGGCAGATGGTGAAGAGGTCGTAAGTCTCGCGGATCTTGCGATACTCGGGCAACGATCGTCCCGCCTGGCGCATGAACCAGACCGGTCGCCGATCGACGATTTCGCGGCGAGCGGCTCGCACCAGGGCAGGCGCCAGGTGATCGGCCGCCGGACGGCCGACTTCGCTGGCCTCGATTGTCCTCATCCGCCCGCGATCAGGCTGACCTGTCGCTGGAGCTCGTGCGCCTCCCCGCTCAGCCCGAGCGCGAGCTGCAGGGCATCCGCTGGCGCCATCAAAACGCAGGTGAAGATCGGCGTCTCGCGTTCGGTGTAGCGGCTCGCCTGCGACTCCCGCAACTCCATCACCAGGTCGAGGAAGGCGGCGGGCTCGTCGCATTCGAAGGCGACGACGAATTCCTGGTCGTCGAGGCCGAACGAATACGCGGTATTGATCTTGACCTGCGGGTAGCGATGCCCGATCGCGAAGTGCTCGACCATCATCGCCTTGCGCCGCTCGTAGGGAAGGCGGTACCAGATGCGCTTCTTCACCATCGGGTAGACGAACAGGTAGCGTCCGCCCGACGGCTTCAGGCGCGTCCGGCGCCCCTCCTGGTCGGGGTGTTTGTGGCGCCCGAGATATGGCGACGGCCGCATCATCGCCAGGAAGGAGTGCGCGACTCGCAAATAGGGCCCCAGCCGGGTGGCACGCCATTGCGACTCCGCACGCTGGATGGCGTCGACCGTGTCGGCGGCCTGCCAGATCAGGAGATCGCAGTCGCCCCGTAACCCGACGGTTGAGTAGGTGAGCAGGGCCTCGGCTGTCGGACCGGCCTCCAACAGGTCAGTAAACTCGCGGACCGCCGCCTCCCGCTCCTCGAGGGGCCACCCCAGGACGGGGGCCTCGACTTTGAGGAAGGTGTACTTGACCGCCTGGCGCACGTCTGCCATCCGCTACAAGGGTATCGCACTAATCTTGAATCGTGGCTCGCCTCTCCATCCAGAAGGTGCACGTCGGAGAGAAAGACACCAATTGTTATGTGGTGTCCTGCGCCGAGACCAAGGAAGCGGTCGTCATCGACCCGGGCGACGGCGCCCCCAAGATCCTGGGACAGTTGTCCGGCCTGACCGTGCGCTGGATCTGTTGCACTCATGGCCACCCCGGGCATACCGGCGCCAAGGAGCGGGTGAAGGCTGCAACCCAGGCCGTGACCGCGATGCACCTGTCCGATGCCACCGCCATGTTGAAGTCCGCTGACCGGTATCTCGTCGCCGGCGACACCCTACCGTTCGGCGACTTTGCGCTCGAGGTGCTGCCCACGCCTGGCCACACGCCCGGTGGGCTGTCGTTCAAAGTGGGCAATCACGTCTTCACCGGCGACACGCTGCTCGCCGGAAAAATCGGACGCGTGGATCTCCCTGGCTCGAGCCCTCAGCAAATGTTGCTCAGCCTCCACGGCCAGTTACTGACGCTGCCCGACAACACCATCGTGTACCCCGGGCACGGCCCGAATTCGACGATCGGCGCGGAGCGTCTCAGCAACCCGTACCTGCGCATCCGCTAAGACTCAATCCACTTCGAATCGTCCGCACGGGTCGTTCCCGCAGGACGTCGGGAGAGACGGCCCGAGCTTGCAACAAGACCGATGATGATTAGGAGAGTCAGGAGCACGCCCGCGGCCGCCGCCAGCAACAGCGGTGAGTACCCGGACGGTGTGGAGATTCCGGGCACCACGGAAAAAATCCAGGCCGTCGTGGGCGAGCCCACGCCGAAGCCGCCGGCAATCAGAAGGCGACCATCGGCCAGCATGGTGGCGGTGTGAAGATAGCGGTCCATCTGCCTACCCGTTGAGGCCCACTGCTCGGTGTTCTTGGGGTCAAAGATCTGAGAGTCAGCATTGCTTGCATACGCGCTGCCGACCACCAGCACGGTTCCGCTCCGAAGAAGCGTCGCGGTGTGTTCGAACCGCGGGATCGTCGAATAACCGACTCTGATCCCGGTGTTTCCCCGGAAGTCCAACATCTCAGACGTCGTCAAAAACTCATTGCTTGGGTAAATGAAGCCACCGGAGACCTGTGTTTGGGTTGAGTAGCCGCCCACCAGGAGCACCTTGCCGTCTGGCAGGAGGGTGGCCGTGTGACCGTACCGCGCCGTGGCCATGGGCCAGGTGGTCGGTTGCCAACGGTTTGTTGCTGGGTCAAATCGCTCGGCACTGAGCGTGGCAAATCCCGTGTCAGTGGAACCGCCCGTTACCAGCACGGCGCCGTCAGGCATTAGGGTCGCCGCTTGGCCACTCAACGGCGGCAATCCCGTACCAGCTAACGACCAGCTATCACGCTGAGGGTCGTACAGTTCGGCCTGCTCCTGCTCCACCGCTGGAAGAGGAGAACCTGGTGCCATGTTCGTCCCGCCAACGACCAACACCCGGCCGTCGTGGAGGCGGATGGAAGTGTGCATCCGGCGGGCAGCGTGCATTGGCGCCACTGCCGTCCAGGAATTGCTTGCCGAATGATAAATCTCGGCGCTTGCCAGCGCCTCAATAGGAAAAACGCCCAACCCTGTCTCGCCGCCCGTGATCAGCACGTTGCCGTTCGCAAGCAACGTCGCCGCGTGACCCGCCCGCGCGCTGGTCATACTGGCGGCACGAATCCATCGGTTCGCCTTCGGATCGAAAATCTCGCTGCTCGAGGTAGCGACTCCACGGACATTGGTGCCGCCGGCGATCAATACCCGGGCGTCGTTCAGAAGGGTTGCGGTGTGCGCGACGTGTCCCTCGAGCAGATTCGGCGCTGGCGCCCATGTGCCAGAGTAAGTTGCCTTGGCATCAGCAGGTATCGGGCCCCAGCCGGCGAGCCCCGTCAGTATCCCGGCCACAAGGACGCGCCGAAGGGCCGCCTCCACTGCTCTCACATACCGCAAATTGCCCGCGGTGGTTCCGATTCGCTGGTTGGGCGAGCAGTGCCTTGCCGTCAAGACAGCAGCATGCCTTCCATTGCGGCGAATTCAGCAAAAGTGAGGTAGCAGAACGCGGCGAACCAGATCGCGCCGATGACGAACTGCGCACGCCGCCGGACACTGCGGTAGTAGGGCGTGCGGTGCTGACGGAATCGATTGACGACGACGAACGCCGTCAGGCCGGCGAGCACGAGCAGGAATGGACTGAACTGGCCGACGAGCGTCAGCCAGCCGCTGAGCACGATGGCGAGCAACATACCGAAGACAGAGATCCACCGGGAGATCGGCGCGAGGATTGATCCACCGTCGAGGATGCCTATCGGAATCAGGTTGGCCAGGTTGATGAGCGCTCCCAGCTGGGCGAAGAGGATGACCGACTGCGAGTTCGTCACCGCCGCCGCGAGGCAGGCCGCCGCGACGGCGAGCGTGCCGACCAGCGGTCCGGCGAGCGCGATCCGCGCGTGGGTGGCGGCGTCGCCCGGCATCTTCCGCAGGGTGACCGCCGCGCCAATGAAGGGAATGAAGAACGGCAGGCGGACCGACAAACCAGTCCGTCGAGCCTCGGCGAAGTGACCGAGCTCATGGATGAGCAGGATGGCCATGATCAGCGCTCCGAGCGTCGCCCCGAAGAGGAGCGCATAACCGCCCAGGCTCAAGAGCCCCGTGACGGCCATCACGACGAGTCCTACCCGCAGGCCGGCGGAGATGCCCCGACCCTTGGGAGGTGACGTTTCCTCGGTCGTCACCGCTTCTGTTCCGGTCACGCGCTGGTACAGCTGGCGCAGCGACTGCCGGCGGCTGCGTTCCGACGGCTGCCGAAGCTGCCGCTTGAAAAGGATCCCTCCCATGATCGCAACCATCGGAGAAAGCGTGAGGTCGTGCGTGGCGGTCACCAGGGTCCCCTCCCCTTCCGGAGTTAGGACATGGCGATGAGCTTGCCGGGGCCACAGCCGCGGGTAACCGACCGCAATCTCACGACCGGGTTCGAACGCAGTCAGGACCGACGCGATTTCGACCCGGGGGCCCTTGGGGATCTGCTGGACTTCCCGATACGTGCTTCGCAGCCCGACCGGCCCCGGGGACGTGCGCTCCACGGAGACGACATCCGGTTCCAGTCCGACTGTTCGATCGGCGAGCGCAGCCCAAACCGCGTGCGGCGAAGCCGGGATCACGAGGCTGGCAGTGGCGCGGTCTCGGCGGAACCAGGGTGGGAGGAGGACTAGAAACCAAACGATCGCCACCCCGAGGACCGCCAGCCCGACCTCGAGGCGCGCCTCCGCCACCGAGCGGATGATCTCGACGAGGAGCGCCGCTTCGATGGACAGGACGAGGAGGCCCAGGAGTGTGGTCTGCCGCTGCAGCGCCCTGATCGTTATGAGGCGTGGTGTCGATGGGGCGGTGGCTCCTGGGGCGCTGGAGGTCGGACCATCCGGCTCGGCGCTGCTCGGACGCAGGTAAAGCATGAGGCCGTAAGCGGCCGCCACCAGGACAATGCCGACCAGAGCGATCCCCAGCCACGGCGGCGGCTCCGTCGATCCGCTCATCAAGACCGTGCCGTCCAGCTCTCCCAGCAATCGACTCTCCAAACCGCTCTGGTACGTCGGCACCAGCGCGCAGGCTTGCCACAGCCGATGACCAGCCGTTGTTGTGTAGTAGCCAGGCGGGAGGTACTCGGACCTCGTGACGTGCTGCGGGTGCCACCATGAATTCGCAGTGGTACGTCCTGAGCGGACGGCGTAGCAGGCAAGCTCCGACCCATCCGTCAGGCCGGCGGCGTAATAGTCTGGCGCGTCGGCCTCCTTCATACCAAGCGGTCCCGCGGGAAGCAGCGCGTAGCCATCGAAACCCACTATGGGAGCGAGATCGTCGGCGCCGGCGTAAAACACAGTGTCGATGGCCAGCTTCCAGGGAGTCTGGGCGTTCGGCCGGCTCATGACGATCCCCTCTCGGCGACTCTTTCGGCCCGACGCATTGGTTGTCACCACGGCCATGAAGGCCGCCGGGAATGTCATCTGGCGCGCCAAGATGATGGTCGTCCCACTGATCGTCCCCGGATCTCCGTAGATGGCCGAGTCGATGTTGTCGTCGAACTCGGCGGCCGCCTGCGTCTCGTACGTATTGGTCAACGCCGGGATGTGGTTCGCGAGCGCGAGCGCCCGGGCGATCCAGATGGCGCGCACGAGGCGGTCTGCCTGATCGGGCGTGATGACGGGCTGGCCCCGCGGATTGACCGCTATCTGTAGCGGCAGGTAGATACCGGTGTCGCCGGCCGCAAAGGCCGATGCCGAACTCAGCGCGATCGCCGCAAACAGCACCACCGCCGCGCGGACCATGTCACAGGGCGCAACCCGCCGGCGTCGCCGTTATTGCGGGGTGGGCGTTCTCTTTTCCGCGTAGATCGCTTCGATCTCGGCGCCGTATTTCTCGGCGATCCGCTTCCGCTTGACCTTCATGCTCGGCGTGAGTTCATCGCCGACAACGAAGTCGGTGTCGAGAATGCGCCACTTCTTGATTTGCTCCGGGTGCGAGAGCCCGCGGTTGAGATCCTGCACGGCCTCATCGACCAGCCGCTTCGCGCCGGGATCGCTGGGCCCGGCTTTGCCTTCCGGGGTATCGCGGTCGAGCGTGAACAACGCGGCCACGAAAGGGCGGCGGTCGCCAATGACCACCGCCTGGGCGATTCCCTTTCGACTTCTGAGCTGGGTCTCCATGGCGCCCGGCGCGACGTACTTTCCCCCAGAGGTCTTGAACAGATCCTTCTTTCGGTCAGTGATCTTCAGGAAGCCGTCTTTATCCAACTCGCCGATGTCGCCGGTCTTCAGCCAGCCGTCGACCAGCGTCTCCTGGGTCGTCTTGGGATCCTTGAAATAGCCCTGGAAGACGTTGTTGCCCTTGACCAGGATCTCGCCGTCGGAGGCGATGCGGATCTCGACGCCAGGCAAGGGAAGCCCGACGGTGCCGAATCGCGCTTCGCCCGGTCGGTTGAACGTGGCGGGCGCCGTGGTCTCGGTCAGGCCATAGCCTTCCAGGATCTCGATGCCGAGGCCATAGAAGAAGCGAAGCATGTCGGGTGACACGGCGGCCGAGCCGCTGATGCACACCTCGATCTTGTCGAAGCCCAGCGTCTCCCGGATTTTGCTGAAGACCAGGCGGTCGGCCAGCGACCACTGCCATTTCACCCAGGGCGACGGTGCCTTGTGCTGCTCATACGCCGCGGTCCGGAGCGCGCCCATCAGCAGCGCCCAATCGCGGATCATGCGGCGAGGTCCGCTGACCTTGTCCATCCTCGCCCGAATTCCCGCATAGATCTTTTCCCAGAGCCTCGGCACCGACGTGAAGTAGGTGGGATGGACTTCCGCAACAACCGCCATCACCTGGTCGATGCTCGGAGAGAAGTAGACCTCGCAACCGGTGCAGAGCTGGCGAAGCTCGCTGACTACCCGCTCGAGCACGTGCGCCAGCGGCAGATAGGAGACCACCCGGTCGTTGGGGTCGCCGCGAAAGCATTGCAACGTTGCCACCGAGGTCCAGGTGAGATTGCGATGCGTCAGGATCGCGGCTTTCGACAGGCCGGTGGTGCCCGACGTGTAGATCAAGCTGGCGGTGTCCTCCGGCCTGACCGCCTGCCAGCGGCT
>Ga0209011_1000507_pt1 | contig 14728 bp, 10 predicted proteins | sample BlaSpr_A8_OM1_M3_FD_187986 | JGI IMG/M metagenome (GOLD analysis project Ga0209011, IMG submission 187986) | Forest soil microbial communities from Thunder Bay, Ontario, Canada - Black Spruce, Ontario site 2_A8_OM1_M3 (SPAdes) (version 2) | ecosystem: Environmental > Terrestrial > Soil > Boreal... | reverse complement strand
CTAGACTTTCTTGAACAGAGAGTGCCTGCTCAATTTCCAGGGCACCCAGGAGGTGAGAGCTAACCACTTGAAGGGCGCGAGCCATCTTGGCCTCCGCCGCCTCGTTCCGAAACACGCTTTTCAATAATTCCTGAAACGAACTAGCCGCTGCCTTACGCAAAGTACGAGGGGGAAGACTCTGCAGCAGGGCCAAGGGAACCAACTGAAGGCACTAGAATACTTTTTTCGCGGACATTTGCAACCAGAATTAGTCCAGATGAAAGCGTCCCTGCGCTTTCTGCGAACCATCTGCTGCGCCTAATACGTATCGTCCTTCCTGTTCTCCTTTTGTTTGCTGTCCTTGGAGCGGCCAGGAAACGGCAGGAGGAACTGCCTCAATTAATTGGATCTGAGACGTGGTAATTGCCGGAAAACGGGATGATCATGCGGCTTCGGAAAAGCATTTGCCAGGCGAGGTCATCTGGCAATTTTCAATGAATTTACTTACGTGCCTGGATCATTTCAATGCTCCGGTTGCGGTCAGAAAGATAGTAAAACGCCGCGAGGCGGTTTTGATCTCTGTCCGGATTGGTTGCGGGCGAGTCCCTTCCGCTAACCCAATCCAGTGCGGCAGAGATCGCGATCTGTATAGGCAATTACCCTGGTTGCCCGCCAGGTCGGTTTTAGATTTTGTGCAGACCGCGAGATTCTCCACGGGCCGTTCGAATCCGCCGGTCGCTTACAATTCGGGAGTACGTCCTCCTCTGCAGTCCAAACAAGGACGCTGACTCCGTTTTTTACCGAGCCGAGCAATCCTTAACTCCATCAGGTGACGCGCCGAACGAAGTCCGTCGTGTGTCTATCGTGCGCGCCATCCATCGTATCCATTCCGAACGATAGAACATGAAAGGGGTTACTTCATGAGAGAAAAACGACTGATAGCGCTATTGATAGTCTGCGCGGCCGTCGCAGCCGCCTTGCTGTTCTCCACTCGGCCCATATCGGCGCAAAACCACGAGCACGAAAAGGGTGAGCCGCCATTCCCGCTTTACAACCCGTACCCGCCTGGGATTCTCCCCGCCAATTTGGAATCAGAGATAGCCAGGGTTCTGCGCGAGATAGATGTCATCGAGGAGAGGGCGATTCAAAGGTGGCACTCCTTACCGCCGCCGGTACGGTTCGGTCAGCGGCCAGGACCGAATCCGCCCGTCCTTCAGGGTACCGGCACTGAATCAATAGAAACACTCGGCGAGCTTATGCTTTTCGACAAGAACATCTCGCCCGGCAGAAATCAAGCGTGCACGTCTTGCCACATGCCGTATGCCGCCTGGAGCGGACCGATCCCGTCAGTGAACCTGACGATAATCGCCTATCCCGGAACGGTCCACTTTCGGGCCGGCAAGCGGACGCCGCAGCGACACACGTATGCACCGTTCTTCCCTGTGCTCCAATACAACCAAGAACAGGGTCTATTCTTTGGTGGAAATTTCTGGGATTCACGCGCGACCGGATATAGGCTACGGAATCCCGACGCCGAACAGGCACAGGGTCCTCCCGTCGATACTCAAGAAATGGGCTTCCCTGACACTGCTTGCGTCGCGTTTCGGCTTTCGCAGGCTGTGTACAAACCTCTCTTCGAAGTGCTTTGGGGCAAAAACTCGCTCGATGTCAAGTTCCCGCACGATACTGAGAAGATCTGCGCAACTCCAGGAGGGGCTGCGGTGTTCGGCGGAGACCCCGAACCAATCAAGCTGACACCGGAAGAGCGCACCGAGGCAGAGACGGTCTATGACCACTGGGGTGCGTCTATTGACGCATACGAGCAGTCCGTGCAGGTCAGCACTTTCACGTCGAAATTCGACGCAATGTTGAAAGGCAACTACACGTTCACTCCAGACGAGATGGCCGGCCTCCAGTTGTTTAATGGCAAGGGCAACTGCAACTCATGTCATGTCGACGGAAGAGGGACGACTCTGAACCCAGGTCAGGTGGACACCAGCACAACCGCCACGGCGAACCCTCCCGTGTTCACCTGCTTCGGCTCGGCCAATGAGGGTCTGCCTCTGAATCCCAGGGATGCTTTCTATTATCAGACCACGCCGGATTCCTTTGGGTTCATTGGGAATCCTTACGGTTTCGGCTACAGAGATTTGGGAATGGGAACTTTCCTCCGAAGTGGTTTCGGCTCCGGCCCCAACCCAAACCGGACGTGGATACAATTTGCACCAATGGTTGACGGCCAATTCCAAGTGGCCACGACTCGCAATGTGGCGATGACACCGCCACAGTGTCCCACCACCGAAGCCGGCACCGGGAAACCTTACTTCCAGAAAGAGTTCTTTCATAACGGCTACATCAAGAGCCTGAAGCAGCTCGTACATTTCTACAACACGCGCGACACCAGCTTTGCCAAGAACGTCACTTCCGGACACTGCCCGGCAGGAACGATTGAGAGGGTGACCTGCTGGCCGATGAAAGAGGTCCCGAACAATCTCGACACGACGACGGGGATGCTCGGCTTAACGGATACGGAGGAGAACCAGATCGTTGCCTTCCTGGAAACACTCTCCGATGGTTTCACGACGCCTTACCCCAACAGCGACACCTTTACTGGTGCTTGTATGACATGTAACCCCGCCACAGATCCTAATTGTTCGCCGTCGAGGCAAGGGAATGGCGAACTTATCCCGACACCGCCGCTGCCGCCCTGCGCATCGGCCGTATGCGGCGTTGCGCCTGTCCCAAGCCCGCCGATTCCGTAGCGCAGTACGCGCTATACGGAAGCCATGACATCGGCTTCTCTGGCTCGTCCGTCTCGCAAAATCTGATATGCGAGCGGACGAGCCGGAGCTAAGGAGGGTCGATGGCTGTTGACCATAGTTTCTTCGCCTTTAATCATCTTGAGTTACTTGAGGTGTGAACATGAATAAAGCTCTTCTGACATTGTCGATCATGATCTTGAGCGGCAGTCTGCTAGCTCAAGAAAGTCCAATCACTCCAAGAGCCGAGCGGGTACAGATCAGCGAGGGGCCAGAAGTCCCGTTGGTGGGTGGCTATTTGACGGTTATCCGATGGACGGTAAATAACCCTGGTGGCTTGCCCGTGCACTACGGCGTTGTGCATTATGGTACGGATCCAAAAAATCTGAGCCAAACTGGCAAAAATCCGATCAGGTTAAACCCTTACCATTCATCGACGGTGTTCCGGGTGAACCTGTACGACCTCCCACCGAAGACGACCTACTACTACAGCGTGCAATCGATGGATTCTAGCGGCAAGAGCGACGGAGTCACCAGTCCGATAAAAACCTTCACCACGCAGTAGCGGCGCACTTACGCGGCCTTGGTTTTTCGGTGACGGGAAGTAGTGACCGTGGAATGAAAGGAGGCAGGCATGTCTAAGAAGAATCGAAGGGAACTGCTCGTGAAGGCTGGGCGCTTCGCACTGGCTGGAGCAATCGCGCCCATATTGTCGTCAGGCGCTTCAGGTGCGTCCGAAGCGCCTGCCCAGTCGCATGACACGAGAGCGGATGAGAAGCAAACCGAAGCCACCGCCGAAAAAGTAATCGATGCCCTCGAAGGCGCCTATGGAGTACAGCGGGGCAAGCGCCGGAACCACACCAAGGGCGTAGGTGCACTGGGTTCTTTCGTTGGAAATCCCGAAGCCTCCACCTATTCGCGCTCCGAGCTTTTTTCGGGCAAGGCACTGGAGGTGATCGCGCGCTTCTCCCTGGCGGGCGGAGATCCCGAGGCTTCCGACGCTGAGAAGAGTCCTCGTGGCATAGCACTCCAGTTCCGGATGCCCGACGGTGGTCTGCATCATATGACGATGATTCACACGCCGATGTTCTTTGCCGCGGTGCCGCAGACTTTCCTCGATAAGTTCATCGCTCTCGCGGTGGATCCGGCGACGGGCAAGCCAGACCCCGAGAAATTCCAGGCGTTCAAGGCCTCACACCGGGACAATGACGGGCAGGCGAAATTCTTGTCGGAAAACAATCCTCCGCCGAGCTATGCCAACTGCGCCTACTACGGGATTCACGCCTTCAGATTCATCAACAGAAAGGGGGAGACCACGCTGGTGAAATTCCGCTTCGTCCCGCGGGACGGAGAGAAGCAGCTGTCCAATGCAGAGATGCAGTCGGCGCCACGCGACTTTCTCGAAAGAGCGCTCATCGAGCGGACCAAGAAGGGACCGGTACGTTGGGATATGATCCTGACAATCGGAGAGCCGGGCGATCCGGAGACGAATCCGACAATTCTATGGCCGAAGACCCGCAAGGAAGTCCATGCGGGTACGCTTACGATCACATCGGCGACTCCATCGGCCGAAGCGGGAAGCTACAAAATCAACTACGATCCCCTAGTGATGGCTGACGGCATCGCACCCACCGATGATCCTGTTCTGCTATTTCGCTCTCCGTCCTACGCCACGTCCTACACCCGACGGCTGCGCGACTTGTGATCGTGATAGCAACGAACGTGGTGTGATCTGGAATGCGCTATATCGCGAGTCTCCAGAAGCAACAGCATCGAGCTGCGATCAGGGGCTGGATGCCAAAAGAAATCCTCACCGAGGACGAGGTGAAGTGTTCTCTCTTGACATCCCCCTTTTATAGAACCCGGCAACCCATCGCTTTCCGCATGCACATTAATAAGAAGTGTCGGCGATAGTGAAAATCGACGGTGTGGAGTCCACAACGAATCGGGGCAAAGCCTTAGGCGGGATTTACTTCTGCATCCGCAATCTCTGGAAAGTCAGGCGGTGATGGCCCATGGTGCAAGAACCAATTTTCCCCCTAAGAAGGCGCACCTCGCGAGTCAAGACACCGGAGGGCGTCTGGGTCCTATGGACCTGTGATGGACGTGACGAAATTTCCTCAGTTCGGGATTTGAGCTTGGGGGGTCTGTTTGTCGAGACGGCAAGTCCAAACGCCGTGGGTGTGACGACCGCGCTCGATTTCCTTGTCCAAGGAGGACGGATCAAGGCCGACGCCGTAGTGCGGCATCTAAATCCAGGTCATGGCATGGGCCTTAAGTTCACGGCGGTGAGGAACGGAGATCGCTCACATCTGGCCGCCTTGGTGAGCCGGCTGAGCCGTTCGTCCTTATTCTAAAGTTGGGAAGAGGCGAACCTGCGCCAGGCAATCGGGCGGGGTGCCATTTCCCGCCGCTGATACCTATGCCTGAATCCGCTAATCAATCCCTCAATCCCCAGTCTTTTCAACGCCTTCCCGCCCCTTTCGAATGATATCGAAGTAATTACTTGACATTTACTTAATCTCATGCTACCTTTCCCCGTGTTTGCCAAACGCATCCCTCGCTCGCCTTCAGCCACATGCTCCGCGCTTCGCGGACAGGGGGCCACGTTTTTCAACATTCAAGCCGTCAAGCTTTCAAATGCTACAACGTTGCAACGTACGTCCGATCTATCCCCTTTATTTTCAAATTCTTGCACACTCATCTCCGCAACGGGCGTCTCACAACTCTTTCCATGTCAATCACTTCCGCACTCTTTTCAGCTCGACGGAGGGTGTACCCCCCACTCTTTGGAACCGTGTCTCCCCATCCCCTATTCCCTTTCTTTTCATACTCTTGCGCAATCGATTGCACTTTTCTGCACTCGTCAAAAACTCAACCCTTTTATTTTCAGCCGGTTCCGCACTCTTTGCCAAAAACACGGCGGTGTGGGGAGGGGTCTCTTGTTGACTAGCCGTCTATCCTCTCAGAGCGCTCGCTCCCTCGGTGAGCGCGGCTTGTTGTATCATCCCTCGGCTCACCCCGCAGGAACGGATATTCGGATGAGAGCTGCAGCACAGCGAGGGTCCATGAAGCGCACATTCTTCCGCTTGCTCGCCTTCTTGCTCACGGCCATCGCCGGCCGGGCACAAACGCAACAGGCGCCGCTGGTCTCTCCCGAGGTCCACTCCGATAATCGCGTCACGTTCCGCTTCCGCGGTCTCAACGTCAAGGAAGTTGCCGTATCGATCGAAGGCAATCCCAAGCCCCTGCCCATGCGGAAAGACGATCAGGGTGTCTGGAGCGTGACTACAGATCCGCTCGCCCCTGATTATTATGGATATACGATCATCGCCGATGGTGTGAGCATGTTCGATCCTTCAAATCACGCCATCAAGCCCAACTTCCTCTATCGGGCGAGCGAGTTGCACGTGCCCGGACCGCAATCTCTTTCCTGGGAGATCGGCGCCGTGCCCCATGGCGAGATTCATCATCATTTTTACAAGTCGGGAGTTGTGGGCGACAATCGAGACTTCTTCGTTTACACTCCGCCCGGCTACGACCCGCGCGCAAAGCAAACGTATCCCGTCCTCTATCTGTTGCACGGTTTCAGCGACGACGCGAGCGCCTGGACGGCGGTCGGCCGCGCCAACGTGATCCTGGACAATCTGATCGCGCAAGGTAAAGCTAAGCCCATGATTATCGTTATGCCGCTCGGTTACGGCGCGCCCGAGGTTCTTCTTCCCAACTCCGGGGTGTGGCACGAACGCGCGATCACGGAGCGAAACTTCAATAAATTCCACCAGGCCTTGCTTGCGGAAGTGATCCCGCGCGTGGAAGCCGAGTATCCGGCGATCAAGGACCGCAACTCCCGCGCCATCGCGGGCCTCTCCATGGGCGGCTCCGAATCTTTGCTGACGGGCCTGAATACGCTGGACGAGTTTGCCTGGATCGGCGCTTTCAGTTCCGGAGGCATCACTGAAGAATTTGACATAGAATTTCCGGCGGTGAACTCCAAGTCCACGGAGCAACTTCATTTGTTTTGGATTGCGTGCGGAACCGACGATCGTTTGATCGACATCAATCGCAAATTGCGCGCCTGGCTGGCGTCCAAGAATGTCAAACACGTGGACATCGAAACGCCCGGCGCGCACACCTGGATGGTCTGGCGCCGCAATTTGACGGATTTTACTCCGCTGCTCTTCCGTTGATGTTTTGGAGGTGACTGTTTAGACCGGGACTCCGGTTTCAATCGTCATCTTCTTTTTTGGAGACGCTTTCGTCGTCATCCACTTTGGCGATTCCAAGCCGCATGGCTTCATACGCGGGTAGCTGCGTCGTTTGCGGGATGTTTGATCCGCTTCCAGTGCACGCGAACCAGATCACCGCATTCAAAACTTTCGGGTCGGCCATGTCCGCATGCGCGAAGTTCTGCCGATTCGATTTCTTCATCCACTCTGCGGTGGCCTTGTCCTTCGGCTTCTGCGTCATCAGGTTGTCCGCGGCAATCGTTGGCAAGACAGCTTTGTACGGCGTTAAATCCGGCGTTTCCTGGAAAATATCCATCGGCACGGCCGAAGCATCGAGTTGGTTCATGGGCGCGATCCCCAGCAGTATCTCGATCGTGCGAATCATGCTAACCGTACTGTGAAAGTTGTGGATCAGCGCACCGGGGCGATTGTAAGCGCTGATCGCCAGTCCAACCGACCGGTGCGAATCCACGTGGTCCGGCCCGGCCTGCGCATCATCCTCCAAGATGAAAATCGCCGTATCTTTCCAATACACGCTTGAAGAAATCGCTTCCACCAGCCGCCCCACTGCGTAGTCATTGTCCGCAACCATAAATTGCGGCGTCGGAAATCCATTTTTCATTCCGGTCGTATGATCGTTGGGAAATCGCAAAACGTTAAGCGCCGGCATGGGGTCGGTACGGCCCGCTTCGCGTTCCGCAACGAAGTTTCGAAACTCCGCAAGCCATTCGCCGAAACGCGAATTGCCGCGGCAATTCGAATTCGGATTCGAATTGTCGCGCGTGACTGCAGGATCAAACGACGCCGAAAGGTCCGATGCGGACTTATAGCAATCCACGGTCATGCTGTCCGGCGCCGTCAGGTCAAAACTCCGGAAGCTCGGGCTGTGATGATTCGTCAGCGACTCTTTATTGGGTATGGCGCGCTGGGCATTCGAAATGTCCGGATAGCTCTTGTGTTTTTTTTGCCCCGCGGCTTCGACATCTTTCGCCGAAATCACGGTTACGAATTCGCCGTAATTCCGGTACGTCAAGCCGGCTCGCGCAGCCGCATCCCATAGATAAAGACTCTTCGGTTCCGCGAGATCGGTGAACCCCTGGTGATAGGGAAGATGCTTTTCGAGCAAGTCCGTCAACGCTGCCAGCACATCGCCGTTGAACTTGTCTATTTGCAGATCGCCAGGTGGCTCGTAATCCGGCAACCTGTTAAATCCTTCCCAGTCATAGGTGCGACCTCGGTCCGAATATTCCCAGCGGAACCCTTTGTCCACGTAGTCTGTCGAAAAAGCGGCCGTCGCCCAGTTGTGTCCGTCGGGGCTGGCTTCTGAATTCACAAAGAACCGGTCGAACAAGCCGAATCGTTGCGCAAGAGCACGATGGTTTGGCGTCACCACTTGCGGCGCGCCGTCAGGCCGTTGCGCAGCCGCGCCACTCCCAAAAATTGCAAAATCGGGTTCTCCATCCGCGGCGTGCCCATCGCCCGATCTCTTCACGTCACCAAAAACCTGGTCGTACGTGCGATTCTCCTTGATGATGTAGACCACGTGTTTGATGGGGCTCTTCCCGGCAAAAAGTTTCGCGGGCGCAAATCCCATCAGGCCGTCATTCTGCAGGGTTTGCTGCGTGTAACGCGATAATGCCGGCGCGTCCGGAAGCGAAACGATGCTGATGTTTCCCGAAACAATCGACCCGCTGTATTGCCCGCCCTGCCTGTTCTTTTCTTTATTCGGAGGAAACGCGGCGTTGGGTGGATTCGGAGTGCGCCCGCTGTTGTTCACGCGCATCGACGAAGGTTCGAATCCCGTTCCTTTTCCATTTCCGATGAAGAGTTTGCCGTCTGCCACGGCGACTGCAGACGGATACTGACCCGTGGGAATGAATCCCAGTATTTTTGACTTCGCGGCTTCAGCCATTTTCTCCGCTGCGTTCCCGCCGCGTGCTTTCTCGGAAAGCGCAACCACCGCGACCGCGTTGCTGTGGGCATTGGCGACGTACAGCGTCTTTTCGTCCTCGCTGAGCGCCACGCCTTCCGGACTTGCACCCGGCAACGCATCCTCCGCCAAGCGAACGTCAATGCGCTCGATCTCTTGATCCGTGGCTGTGTCAATCACAGAGACGCTGTCCGCATCCGAGTTCGCCACAAAAAGCCGCGTGCCCCCGGCATTCGGCGTCATCGCGGTCGGATGCCGGTCCACGGTGATGTACTTTCGAACGACGCTCTTGCCGCTCAGCGAAATCACCGCCACCGACGAATCATTCCAGCACGACACGTACGCCCGCGCATTTTTTACGCCTCCCAGCGCCACCACGCCGTACGGGTAAATGTTCTCGCTCAGCTTTCCGGGATGGTGCAAATCCACTCTCTCCATCCGCCGGGTACCCCGGAGGCCGCGCACAATCGTGACGCTATCGCCCAAGTTGTTCGCCGTCACCAGCGTGTTGCCCTCTGCAGTTACCGCCAGCCCCGTCGGATAGAGCGCCGCCTTTCCTTTGTTGTAGTCCGCTCGCGAAACTTCGCCCGCTTTGCTGATTTCGAAAGAGGGCGCTTCCACTTTCGAATCCGGCCCAGGCGAGCCCGGCTGGATCGGTGCCGCCGCCTTCGGATCAAAACGAAAGACCCACACTTTGTTCTCGAAGCCGCCGGAAACGTACATTTCAAAGTTTCCATCGGCGCCCGCTGCCGGAGAAAAGGCCAGGCCGACGTTCGCACTTTGCGGCGAAGGAAAATAGACATTTTGAATCATCGACGGCTCGGGAGTCGCATTCAGGTCGATCACCGCAATCGATTGCTGGGCTCTATTCGTGTCCTCGCTGAACTGCACGCCGAACCCGCTGTTGACCACCAGGAGATATCGGCCCTTGCCGCCGTGTCCGAGAGAATCCGGACTGCGAAGCATCGCCATGGGCATGGCCCCGACCGCAGGCAGATGGGTCGTCGCATCGATCACCAGCGTACCGGCCGGCGTGATCGGTCGCCCTTCTCCGGCGGGCTCTTCCTGGCACCATGCACGTCCGCAAAAACCCAAACAAATCGTAAGAAAAACACCGGTTATGGCTCGCGATTTCATATGCCTGCTTCCCCGATCCTCGAAGATTATTCTCTTCTTGTCTTTCGCTGCCGCTCTAAATCTACATTCAGCGGAGTTTAATGAACCATTGTTTCGCGAACATTACAACACACACGTCCCATAGGCGCTGCCCCGCTTGGCAACGCATTTGACCCAAAACACTTCTACTTCTAGGATGATTCTGGCGCCGCCCTCAGTCTTTGACGAGCCGCCAACGAGTCGCCAATGAAAACCAGCATCTTCTCCGTCACTTTACTATTGTTCCTGCCGCTGGCCGCGTCCGCTCAGACCGCCGACGAAATCGTCAAGAAAGCGCTCGATGCTCGCGGGGGATTCGACAAGCTCAAAGCGGTCCAATCCGAGCGCATCACCGGCCGCATTTCTTTCGCGCGTGACGTGGAAGGCGCGTTTGTGGTGGAGCTCAAGCGTCCCATGAAGATGCACGTCGAGATATTGCTCGAGGGACAAAAAATCATCCGTGTTTATGACGGCAAGTCTTCCGGGTGGATGATCAATCCTCTCGCGGAAAGCAAAGAAGTTCAGCCGCTGTCTTCCGAAGAGCTCAAGAACATCGCCGATGAATCCGACTTTGACGGCCCGCTCGTGGACTACAAAACCAAGGGCAACCGGATCGAACTGGCCGGCAAAGAAAACCTGGACGATAAGCCCGTCTATCGCCTGAAACTCACGAAAGAAAGCGGGGACGTCCGCTTTTACTTTTTTGACGCCTCCTCTTTTTTACTTTTGAAGTGGGAAGGCATTCGCAAGACCGGAGAACAGGAGCTTCCCTGGGAGTCCTTCTTCTCCGACTTCCGCGAGGTCCAGGGCCTGAAATACCCTTTCAGGATCGACCAGGGCAGTCCGGGAACCGAAATCAAACAGACCCTCACCACCGAAAAAATGGAAATCAATCCACAGATCGATGATTCTCACTTCGCCAAGCCACAGAGTCCCGTGGCCCCCGCGGATCCGCCCCCACCTTCAGCCACACCTCTTCCATCTGCTTCCATTTCGCACTAGCGGCTCCTTTTGTTGGCGCCAAGGCGTAATTGATCCTGCAATCCGGGTGGAATGCTGTTGCGCCTGGGGGGCGAGTCGCATACTCTACTTTAGAGACCATGGAGCTGGCGCTAAATCTCATTTGGGTATGCGTGGCAATCGCAGGAATCGGATTGCTATGCAGAAGCTTGTCCCGCGCCGCGGCCTGCCCGGACCGGCGGCCCAGTAATTGGCGGAAGATCGTGGCGATGAGCTGCGCCTTGATCATCCTGTTTTTTGTCATCTCCATGACCGATGACTTGCACGACCAGGAAATCGTCGTCGAGGAGAACAAGTCCTCGCGGATGGTACCGGTGTCGGGGATTTCCGCGCTTTCCGCTCCTGGCCACGCTATTCCCGCAGTATTCCTAGTGTTTTCCGTTCTCACCAGCTTTTCTCCCGCTTTGCCGTCCGCGCGACGGCCAGTCGATGGTCCGAAACTTATTTCCGCGGCCGAGATCCTTCGCGATCGCCTCTACGGGCGCGCGCCGCCTGCCCCGCTCGCCTGAACCGGCACGTCTACCCATAAACAGACGTTGTTCTTGGAGAAGGTCAATGAAGCCAGGTGCCCTTGTCTCCGAATTTTTCGTTATTGGCGGCAGCGCCCGCGAGCGGGCCTCACCTTATTGCGGAGTCTGAGCAATCATGAACAAACATCTTTGGAAGTACGTTGCAGTCCTTGCGATGTTCCCGTGCTGCGCGCCGGCCCAAACATCAGCGCCGGCCCCAACAACCTTGAGCTGGGAGCAAGTCCGGCAACGGTTCGAGCAGAACAATCCAACTCTGCTGGCCGGCAAGCTGGGAATTGATGAGTCCAAAGCGCAAGAAATCACCGCTTATTTGCGCCCGAATCCGGGGTTCACTCTGCTGACGGACGGGACTCAAATCGCTCCTTACCGAGGAGTTTGGCATCCCCTCTCCGGGACTCTGCTTTCAACCAGCTTGAGCTATCTGCACGAACGGCAGCACAAACGGGAGCTACGCCTGGAAAGCCAACAGAAAGCGACTGGAATCGCGGTTTCTGGGAATGCGGATCTTGACAGAACTCTGGTGTTCACATTGCGAACGGCCTTCGTACAGACACTTCAGGAAAAGGCGATCCTTGAACTGGCGAAGGAAAACCTGGTGTATTACGACCATGTGCTGGACGTGAATCGCGAGCGCTATAAAGCCGGCGCGATTGCGCAGGTGGATCTGGACCGGCTGGAGCTTCAACGAGTGCAGTATGAATCCGACCTGCAAATCGCGGAAGAGAGTTTGGAAACCGCGAAAATCCAGCTTCTCATGCTGCTGAACGACCGGACGCCGGTGCAGCAATTCGACGTGACCGGCCCCTTCGATTTTTCAAACCAAATCGCGCCCTTGGACGAAGTGCGGCAAAAGGCTCTCGATAACCGCCCGGACTTGAAGGCGGCGCTGCAGTCCATCGAGAAGGCCAAAACCGATCACCGGCTGGCGATCGCGAACGGGTCGACTGATCCGACCTTAAGCGCGTGGTGGACGTACAACCCCTCGTTCAACAACCCGTTTGCCCATCAAACGATCGGCGCCAGTGTCAGCATTCCCCTCCGCATCTTCGACCGCAACCAGGGGGAGAAGCTGCGTACGCAGTTGGAGATCGATCGCGACGAGAAGCTCATGGAAGCAAGCCGGGCGCAGGTGTTCAGCGATGTGGATTCCGCCTATGCCACTGTCACGAGCACGGTGACGCTCCTGCAGCCCTACAAGGACCGGTATTTGCAGCAGGCCTTGAGAGTGCGGGACACGATTGCGTTTTCCTACGAACACGGCGCGGCATCGCTCCTCGATTTTCTAAGTGCGCAGGCCGAATACCGGAGCGTGCAAGTCAATTACTTGAACCTGGTTGCTTCGTATCTGGGCGCCGCAAACCAACTGAATCTGGCAGCAGGACGTGAGGTCATCCAATGAGACGCGCGGGCTTCGGAACGATGGCCCTGTTCTTCTCAGTTGGCGGGTTCCTCGCGGGCTGCGGCGTGGGCAAAGGCGATCCCAAGGCGGAGGCCCCACCCGCCGCGAAAGTCGAGCACGAGGAAGACGTCAATGTCGTGCGGGTGGACCATCCCGAGCAGTTCCCGCTGGCTACCGCGGCCGCGCATGTGTCGACGTCGCAGTTGTCCGCGACCGGCACGGTAAGCCCGGATATTTCCAGGACCGTTCCGGTCATTTCGATTGCCACCGGCCGCGTCGTGGAGATTCACGCGCGCCTCGGCGATACGGTGAAAAAAGGCCAGCTCCTGCTGCGCGTGCAAAGCGCGGACATGTCCGCGGCATTTTCCGATTATCGAAAAGCTGTCGCCGACGAACAGCTTGCGCACACGCAATGGGAGCGATCGAAACTCTTGTACGGCAAGGGCGCAGTCTCCTTGAACGATCTGCAGGTTTCTCAAGATATGGAAGACAAAGCCAAGGTCGATGTAGAGAACACAAGGGAACGTATTCGCGTTCTCGGCGGTGATATCGATCATCCAGCCGCGATAGTCGATATTCGTGCTCCGGTTTCGGGCGTGATCACCGACCAGCAGGTTACCAATGCCTCGGGCGTGGCCGGCCTGAGTTCTCCCAATCCCTTCACGATCTCGGACCTCTCCAACGTGTGGATCCTCTGCGACGTTTACGAAAACGATCTCGCTGGCGTGCACGTTGGTGAAACGGCTGAAATCCGCCTGAACGCCTATCCGGACAAGATTTTCAGCGGGCGCATCAGCAACGTAAGCCCGGTCCTCGATCCCGGCCTCCGCACCGCGAAGGTCCGCATCGAAGTGCGTAATCCCGGACTCATGCGCGTGGGAATGTTCGTCACCGCCACGTTTCACGGCCAAAAGAAGGAGACGCGCGCGAGCGTTCCCGCTTCCGCCATCCTCCATTTGCACGACCGCGACTGGGTCTATATACCGGCGGGAGACAAGAAGTTTCGCCGCGTGGAGGTTGTTGCCGGAAGCTCGCTGCCGAACAACATGCAAGAAATCGTGTCCGGTATACAGCCAAGCCAGCAGGTCGTGAGTAACGCGCTGGTGCTGCAGAACACCGTGGAGCAATAGGTGAGAGTCCCTCAGACATATTTGAGGACGATCCGATGATTCGCGCTTTTGTCAGCTACGCGCTGGACAACCGATTCATCATCCTGGCGCTTGCAATTCTCTTGCTCCTCTGGGGCGCCATCTCGTTTCACAACCTTCCGGTGGAAGCCTATCCGGACGTAGCCAACAACTACGTCCAGATCATTACCCAGTGGCCCGGCCGTGCCGCGGAGGAGGTCGAGCAGCAAGTCACCATTCCGATCGAAATTCAGATGAACGGGATTCCTCACTTGCAGCACCTGCGCTCGGTCTCGCTTTTTGGGCTTTCGAGCGTGATGCTCATTTTCGATGATCAGTCGAGCAACGATTGGAACCGGCAGAAGGCCCTCGAAAGACTCTCTTTGGTGACGCTTCCCAACAATCTGCAGCCACAGATGGGAACGGATTGGAGCCCGGTCGGGCAGATCTATTGGTACACCCTGAAAAGCACCAATCCGAAGTACGACCTGATGGAACTGAAATCCATCGAGGACTGGACGCTGGAAAAGCAATTCAAGTCGGTTCCGAATGTCGTCGATGTAGTGAGCTTCGGCGGCGCCACACGCGAATACCAGGTCC
>Ga0209011_1000506_pt1 | contig 14742 bp, 10 predicted proteins | sample BlaSpr_A8_OM1_M3_FD_187986 | JGI IMG/M metagenome (GOLD analysis project Ga0209011, IMG submission 187986) | Forest soil microbial communities from Thunder Bay, Ontario, Canada - Black Spruce, Ontario site 2_A8_OM1_M3 (SPAdes) (version 2) | ecosystem: Environmental > Terrestrial > Soil > Boreal... | reverse complement strand
CGTCAACTGGTCGGGAGCCCAGTTCGACGTCTCGGTGGAGCGCGCCGTGCGCGTGCTCTCCGCGGAGGATGTCCACGCGCGTTTCGGCGAGGCGCCGACGTCGGCAGCGAAATGGGTCGCATTCGAGAGCGTCAACCGCATCAAGAACGTGGGCCAGCGCCCGTGGACGCGCCGTGAATGTGCGCGGATGTTAAATGACGCCGAGGAAAAACTTACAGACACGGCAGAAGTTGACAGCGAAGCGCAGAAGCTCATTTTAGCGCTTGAGAAGGAATTTAACTCGGAAACCGAAGGGCAAGTTGAGGGCGAAGGCGAGGCGTTCCGCGTGGAATCGGTTTACTTGCGGACAGAACACATTTCCAGAGTGCCCCTTACTGACGGTTTCACTTTCGCACAGACCCACATCAACGATTTTGGGCGTCCGTACGGCGAAGGCTGGGGCACAGTAAATGGCTTTTCTGCGTACGCCACGTGGGGCCGTTGGGTTGCCTATGTGCGCGGCGAAGAGCAAAGCGCGCCTAGCATCCCGGCATTTTCCCTGGCTATCCGAGAAATTATCCAGCAGGTGGATGCTACTCCTCTACCACCGGGCACAGCCAAGCCGTCGGTAATGCAATTCAGCTTGCTCGATGCGTATGTCGGCCTGATGTTGTCGAACTGGCAGGTCTCCTTCGGGAAGCAAAGCCTTTCGTGGGGGCCGGGCGACGGCGGTTCGATGACGCTCAGTAATAATGCGCCGCCGATCAACATGTTCCGGATTAATCGCGCGACGCCGCTCAAGTTGCCTAGCTTTCTCGAATGGTTGGGACCGATGAGGATGGAGTTCTTTCTTGGCCAGTTAACGGGGCAAGAATTTCTATTGAACCCATCAGGGTTGGTCGGGCAATTCGGCCAATCGCTCTCTCCGCAACCATTCATTCATGGCCAGAAAATTAGCTTCAAGCCCACTCCCAACTTCGAATTTGGCTTCCACCGAACAACGATCTTCGGAGGACCCGGTTATCCGCTCACATTCCACACGTTCATCCGCAGCCTGTTCACCACCGGGAACGAGAATGCCGGGGGACCCTCGAAGCCAGGGAACCGAACGTCGGGGCTGAATTTTAGCTATCGACTCCCTCGCCTGCGCAATTGGCTGACGTTGTATGGCGATGGATACACCGACGACGAGTTTTCGCCCATCGCGTACGTGGACGTCTCAGCGTGGCGCGCCGGACTCTATCTCTCCCGCTTTCCCGGCGTTTCGCGACTGGACCTGCGCGCCGAGGGCGTTTACACAGATGTGCCCGGAGGAACATTCACTAACACTAAGTATCCGGGTTCTTTCTATGCAAACGGGACTTGGCGCAGCGGTTATACAAACAATGGAAACTTGATCGGCAGTTGGATCGGCCGCGGCGGCCAGGGCGCACAGGCTTGGTCTAACTACTGGTTTAGCCCGCGCAACCGATTGCAATTCAATTTCCGGCACCAAAAAGTCAGCCAAGAGTTCATTCCCGGTGGGGGCACGCTGACCGATTTCGGTGTGCGCGGCCATTATTGGGTTCGTTCCAACCTCGGTCTTTCCGCGTCGGTGCAATATGAGCGCTGGCTCTTTCCGGTGATTCAGCCCGGACCAGAGAGAAATGTGGCCGCGTCCGTCGAGATTCAATTTCAGCCGCAAAAGATATTTCGGCCTTCGTTCCATCATGTGAAGCAAACAGCTTCGGAAGCAGGGGATCAGAATTGAGCTCCACGGGCAGAGTAACGATTCGCGACGTACCTCTATCGAATTGAGCCTCTGGCCTCATCAGTGGAAATGAGCGGGCCCGAAATCGGGGGCAGTAATAGCGAGAGAAGGAGAGACGTGACGCAGACAGCCACAAAGCAGCCTGAGGCGGCGCCACAGCCGGTCATGGGAGAGGTTTCGCTACCCGCAGTGCAACTCGAGGATGCGCGCGAGTGGCAGGCGGAACTGTTACGTCGGCTTTGGGGACGCCGCCGGCTCTTTTTCCGGGCCGGGGCAATCGGCCTCCTCGTGTCAACATCGGTCGCGTTCATGATTCCGAAATCCTACATGTCGACCACGCAACTCATGCCGCCCGATCCGCAGTCTACCTCGGGCATCGTCATGATGGCGGCGATGGCGGCGAAAGCCGGGGGAGGACTGGGGACCGTGGCGGGAGACTTGCCCGGGCTCAAGAGTTCGGGCGCGCTGTTTATCGGCGTTTTGAGGAGTCAGACCTCACAGGACCGCCTCATAGACCAGTTTGATTTGAGAAAAATTTACGGCAAGCAGCTTGTCATCGATGCGCGGACAAAACTTGACGAAAACACATCGATTTCGGAAGACAGGAAGAGCGGCATCATCACTATCAGCGTGACGGATCACAGTCCGCAGCGAGCCGCAGCCATCGCGAACGCCTACGTCGACGAACTTAACTCGCTCGTTTCCGAGCTGTCGACTTCCTCCGCGTATCGCGAACGCGTGTTTCTCGAGGAGCGCCTCCAGGTCGCAAAGCAAGATCTGGCCGATGCGTCCAACCAACTCGCGCAGTTTTCCAGCAAGAACAATACGCTGGACATCCAGACCGAAGGCAAAGCCATGCTCGACGCCGCGGGAACAATTGCAGGGCAGGTAATCGCCGCGCAATCGGAGCTCGAGGGACTCAGACAGTTATATACCGACAACAATGCGCGGGTTCGCGCTTTGAATGCACGCGTCCTCGAACTTCGCAAACAGCTCCAGAAGCTCGGCGGCACAGCCGGGGACGCCGCGAAAGCCGCGAATTCGCTTCCGGAAGTTTCAAATGGCATGCCTTACCCCACGATTCGCAGTTTGCCACTGCTCGGTGCGAAATATGCGGATTACTACCGCCGCGCAAAAATCCAGGAAACCGTTTTCGGTCTACTGACCGAGCAATACGAACTCGCGAAAGTACAAGAAGTGAAGGAAACCCCTACTGTCAAAGTGCTGGACCCGGCGAAAGTTCCGGAGAAAAAATCGTTTCCTCCTCGGATGCTGATCATGTTTCTAGGAACGTTTTTGTTTTTTTCGATATCCGTGGTTTGGGTTATTTGCTCCGGCCATTGGCATCAGGCCGATCCGGATGACCCGCGCAAAATTCTCGCGCAGGAAATTGTGGCCACGTTGAAGGCGCGGACGCGCTGGTTCTTGCGGAATGGCACGGGACCAAGCGGGGACGAACAAAAGGATTTGGGCCGGCTCGTCGATCTCCAGCCGCAAACACAGGGGCCAGTGGATCGGTAGAGTTGGATGCAAAGTAAAGAAACAAAATGGGTTAAGTCACATATCGCCCTGTAAGTGACGGGGCGAAGCTGTATTTGGAGTTCGATATGGCATCTTCGACACTGACGATGGCAGCCTGTGAGCTAGCAAATTACCCCGGCGCGGTTGGGCTGCCTGCGCCGTCACCCGAACCGCGCTGGTACGCCGCGTACACATGCGCAAACCATGAAAAGCGCGTCGCGGCTGAGCTGGGGGCGCGAGACGTCGAGCACTTTCTTCCGCTTTACAGTTCCATGCGCCGCTGGAAAGACCGCCGGGTGCAACTGGAGCTTCCCTTGTTTCCGGGTTACGTTTTCGTGCGTCTCGCGCTGCGCGACCGGCAGCGCGTTGTGCAGATTCCGAGCGTCGTTCGCCTGGTCGGCTTTGGCGGATTGCCAACTGCGCTGCCGGATACGGAAGTGGATATCATGCGGTCGGGGCTTTCGCAAAGTCTGCGCGCCGAGCCGCACCCTTTCCTGACTGTTGGCCGAAGCGTCCGGATTACCGGGGGCCCGTTCGCGGGACTAGAAGGCATCCTGAAGCGGAAAAGAAGTAATTTGCGGGTTGTGGTTTCGCTTGCTCTCATCCAGCGATCAGTCTCGGTGGAGGTCAGCGCCGCGGATCTGGCACCCGTCTAGAAATATTCGACACTATCCAAATTGCACGCCATATGGCGCAACCAATAGCAAATCATAACCTTCACCTGACCAGCGGCCGATTGCTCGCCAAGAATGCCGTGTGGAATCTGATCGGCAACGGTGCGCCGCTTATCGTGGCGGTTTTCTCCATACCCATTTTGATTCAGGGGCTGGGAAAAGACCGCTTCGGCGTGCTGGCGCTGGCGTGGGCCGTAATCGGCTATGCGAGCCTCTTTGACATTGGACTTGGCAGAGCACTCACGCAACTGGTGGCGAAGAAACTGGGAGCAGGAGAAGAGCACGAAGTTCCCGCGCTGGTGTGGACATCCCTCTTGTTGATGTTGGCCTTAGGCGTGGTGGGCGCGGTGGTCGTCGCAGCGATATCGCCCTGGCTGGTGCATCACGCGCTGAAGATTCCCGAAGCGCTCCATTCAGAGACGCTTCTTTCCTTTTACCTGCTTGGACTATCGGTTCCGGTGGTCATCTCCGCAGCCGGGCTTCGGGGTTTGCTGGAGGCACATCAGCGATTCGATCTGGTTAGCGCACTGCGTATTCCTATGGGTGTGTACACATTTGTTGGGCCGCTTCTGGTTCTGCCCTTTTCACAGAGCCTCGTGCCGGTAACGGGAATTCTCGTTGCGGGCCGGTTCGTAGGTTGCTTGGCCAACTTGTGGCTTTGCTTTCGGGTGCTGCCAGAACTGAAGCGGCGGGTGGCATGGCATGGTCCATCCACGGGGACTCTGCTGCGTTTTGGTGGATGGATGACGGTGACCAATATCGTCGGTCCGCTGATGGTCACACTCGACCGGTTTTTGATTGGTTCGCTAGTCTCTATGACAGCGGTGGCTTACTACGCCACTTCGTATGAAGTGGTTACCAAGTTCTGGCTCCTTCCTGGCGCCCTTATGGGGGTGATGTTTCCTGCCTTCTCGGCGAGCTTTGCGCAAGACCGCAAACGGACGGCGCTTCTTCTTGGTCGGAGCGTCAAATCAGTCTTGCTGATGCTGTTTCCGGTCACGCTTTGCACAATCGTTTTGGCACAAGACGGGCTGAGGCTCTGGCTGGGGGCGGAATTCGCGAAGAACAGCTTTCGAGTACTGCAATGGCTGGCGGCTGGGGTGTTCCTCAACAGCCTGGCGCAAGTTCCGTTCGCTCTGCTGCAGGGGGTGGGCAAACCCGACCTGACTGCCAAGCTGCATCTTGTTGAGTTGCCTGTTTACTTGATCTTGCTTTGGTTCTTGATTGGTGCGCGGGGCATTGAAGGTGCGGCCATCGCTTGGACCGTGCGCGCGGCGGTGGACGCTTTGTTTCTGTTTGGCTTGGCGAGGCGGCTTCTGCCACGCAAGGAGCCCATGAGATTGCGGACAGCAGTCTTTCCAGCTGGAGTCATATTGACGCTAGTGTTGGCCACCCTACTTCAGGGTGTAATCGTAAAGGGCCTTTTCCTCCTTGGAACGATTCTGAGTTTTGCGATGGTGGCGTGGTTTCTGATTCTCACACCAGAGGAAAGAGCTCTCGCGCAAAGCTACCGTTAAAGCGAACCATGTCCTCCCCCCAACCGATCTTGTTTGAGCAGCAGACTCCAGATGAGATCCGCGCGCGCCCCTGTCCTGCCTGCTACCTTTGCGGCGCCACGGGTGAGCCGCTCTACGAGAACATGAAGGATAGGCTCTATGGCGCGCCGGGAACCTGGAATCTCAAGCGCTGCCCGGAACCGGGATGCGGACTCCTCTGGCTCGATCCCATGCCAGCCGAGGAGGACATCGACAAGGCCTACAAGGATTATTACACGCACGTCGAGGTGAACCCGGTAAGGAGGGGCTGGCTCAAGCGTGCCTACGGCCACGCAAAGATGGGGTATTGGGCACGCAAGTATGGTTACCGCAAAGACTCAGTCGGGAGATGGAAAAAGCTTTTGGGCATGATGATCCATCTGCACCCGGGTCGAAGCTCAGAAATGAATTTCAGCGTCATGTATCTTCCCTCCCGACGAAACGGACACTTATTGGACGTCGGATGCGCCAGCGGTCAGGCTTTGCAGTTCATGGCTGAGCTGGGTTGGCAGGTCCAGGGAGTGGATTTTGACTCAAGGGCTGTGCAGATCGCGCGGAAAAAGGGGTTGGAGGTACATCTTGGAAGCCTGGAAGCCCAAGCTTTCCCGTCCGATAGTTTCGATGCCATAACCATGAGTCACCTCATCGAACATGTCCACGATCCGCTCTCGCTCCTCAGGGAATGCCGAAGGATCCTGAAGCCGGGGGGACATCTAGTGATGGTTACCCCAAATAGCGGAAGTTGGGGACATCAGAGATTTGGACCGAATTGGATGCACTTAGACCCTCCCAGGCACTTGCACATCTTCAGCGGACAATCTCTGCATGGGCTCATAGGGAGAGCCGGCTTCCAATTACTCAGTTTAAGCACCACCATTCGGGACGCCGATGGACTGTTTATAGGTAACCAGTCCATCGAACGCACGGGACGACACCGGATGGAGAGGTCCCATCACACCCGTCTCCGCCGTCTTTGGGGGCGCGGAATGCAGTTCGCCGAGTGGGCGATCTTGAAGTTGAAGCCAGGCCTCGGCGAAGAGATTGCCCTTATTGCGATAAAAGGACCGGAAATCCGCGAGTAAGGGCAACGCGATGGAGAGGCACCATTTATCGGTCGCGATGTGCACCTACAACGGTGCTCGCTTCCTTGCCGAGCAGCTAGAAAGCATTGCGACGCAAACGCGGCTTCCCGACGAGCTGGTCGTCTGCGACGACTGTTCCACCGATGGGAGCGTTGAAATCCTGAAGAGCTTTACGCGTCATTCGCCCTTTGCAGTTCGATTGGAGATTAATGAGGTCAACCTCGGGTCAACAAAGAATTTTGAGAAGGCCATCGAGCTTTGCCAGGGTGAAGTCATCGCGCTCGCGGACCAGGACGACATCTGGTATTCGAACAAGCTCGAACGCATTGCGGCAGTTTTTGCAGACAGGGCTTCGGTTGGGGTTGTGTTCTCAGATGCTGAGATTGTGGATGAGAACCGGGTTGCATTGGGCTATCGGCTTTGGCGATCGGTGGGGTTTAGCCCAGCTCGGCGGAAGGACCTCTCGAACGGTCGAGGCACACAGGTGCTGTTAAACCACAACGTGGTGACAGGCGCCACGATGGCTTTTCGCAGCAAATTCAAGGATCTGGTGCTGCCAATCCCAGAGAATTTGGTACACGACGGATGGATTGCGTTATTGATTTCGGTATTCGCGGATTTGGCGTTCATTCACGAACCGCTCGTTCGATATCGGAAGCACGCGGGGCAGCAAATTGGACCGGTCCCTCACAGTGTCCCTGAACGCATTGCCCGAGCAAAAAGAACAGGTGCGGACGAGTATTTTGCGTTGGCTCAGCAATACGGGTCAGCGCGTGAGAGGCTCTTCGCAGCCGGCGACGATCCACGCATCCAAGCCGTGATTCTACAAATTGAGATGAAGATCAAACACCTAGAGGGCCGGGCTAAGGTGGCCGCCGGAGGGGTAGCGTGCTTGCCTCGAATTCTCGAAGAACTCCTGTCACTCCGTTATCATCGCTATTCGAACGGATGGAAAAGTGCGGCAAGGGATCTTCTTTTCCCGGCGGAATAGCCCGTGTGGCAGCAGCTAGTGAGAAATCCGAATAACTGAGGGATAACGCCGTGCCAGCCTGAAGGTTTGGGCAGATCTTGCAGAATATGAGTTCATCACATTCATTGACGGTTCGACATCCAGACACCATCCTCAGAGGCAGAGCAATACACGCTGGTTCTCTATTCACCATTGTGTTGGTTTTCCTATTCGCTGCAAACGTTTACGACCCAGGCGGGGCGCTCGGCCTAAAATACGTGGCCATCTTCCTCCTGTGTGTTTCGGCGATTCGGACGCTGAAATACTTCGAGCTGTCGTCTCTGGAAGTCATCGGAGGCATGCTTCTCTTTGTTGTCTGGCCGTGTTGGGCCCTTCTGTTCGGTGCCGTGAGGAAGGGAGATATGCTGGTTGGCGCAAGTCAGGTTACACCCTTCCTTTTTGGATTGGTGCTCGCGGCCGTGCTTTGTGCTTTCGACACGCGCATACCATTGCGGCTCTTCTACGCCTGTCTCTTCTCCCTAGCGATAGTTGTACTTACTTCGTTTGCTCTGGTTTATTTGCTGCCGGATAATCCCTTCAGCTCGGCTCTTTTTGCTGTGTTAACCAGCCTGCACGAAAAAGAGGGTTACTTTGGGATGCAATCCTCGGGCGGTGTTGAAGTTCCAATCATCTATTTTGGCAGCACCCTCTTTCTTGTCCCAACATTCGTTTATTACCTGTTTGTTGGCAGAATGCTGCGTGCAGGAATTGTCTTCTTGGCGATTGAGGTGACGTTTTCAAAGGCGGGAATCATCATCGCTCTTGTGTTTAGCGCGCTGTACTCCGTATCGGTTCTTTTCGGTCGCTCTAGCCCGGCAGTACGAGAGGGAATTCGGGCACCCGTGGGTAGGCGCCTTCGAAAGTTCCTACCCATCGTGATTATAGTGGCGGTCGCTTCAGCGCTCCTTCCGTTTATCCCAGCGCTCTCCGATGAGATGAGGGATTCTTTGGCGGGTGAATCGGATACCATTTTGGTCCGGATAGGGCATTTTCAGTCGGTCATGAATCTGTTCCGCCAGCATCCTAGCTATCTCATTGTCGGACAGGGCGTTGGAGTACCGTTCTACAGTCTTGGTGAGTCAACTTATGTTCAAAGTTTCGAAATCGACCACCTGAATACTATCAGGAAATTCGGCCTTCTTTGGTTCATCGGGTTCTCGGCCGTCGTGTTCTACTCGGCGTACAAACTCATTCGAAAGGGACGAATCGAGGAGCGAGCATTCGGGTGTGCGCTGATAAGCATTTATTTCGCCGCCGGAACAAATCCTCTTCTAATCAGTCCGTTGTTCATCATCGTTATGATGCTTTCCTACTTTGCCCAGAAAGGACAACTTGAGAGCCCGTGTGAATGTCCTGCTAGCGACCTACAACGGGTCTAAGTTTCTGCGCGAGCAGTTGGATAGCATAGAATCTCAGACTTTGCCCGTCGCCAGAATTACTGTCCGTGATGACGGGTCAGCAGACGGTACTCTCTCTCTACTGCAAGAGTGGACCGCTGGTCGCCCAGATGTACACCTGCTGTTGGGCCCGCGACTCGGTGTCACGAAGAATTTCTTTGCACTGCTTGCAAGCCAAGACAACGATTCAGAATATTTCGCATTCAGTGATCAAGATGACGTTTGGCTGCCGGGCAAAATTGAGAGAGCTGTCGCTCGTCTTGAAGGATGTCGTCCTGAAGAACCTGCGCTGTACGGATCGAGGGTCGAATATGTCAGCGACAAGCTGGATCATCTGGGTTACTCACGGATTCCGAAGCGGGTGGGTTTTGCCAATGCTTTGGTGGAAAACTTCGCTACCGGCTGCACAATGGTGTTGAATCGCAGCGCGCGTGATTTGATCTGCGCAAGGTTACCTGCAAATGCCATGATTCACGATTGGTGGTGCTACCTTGTTGTATCCGCATTTGGAGGGATTCTTTACGACGAGTGGCCGAGCGTCAAGTACCGCCAGCATGGGAGCAACCACACTGGTGGTACTTCATCAGTTCCTGATCTCTTCAAGCGTCGGCTCAAAAGATTCTTGAACACGGATCGGCACGCTCGGCTCTTAAGCGGGCAGGCCCTGGAATTTGAACGATGCTTTGGGGACATTCTTCCGCAGCAGCCCAGAGCAATGCTTGCTCGCTTTCTAACCGTTAGGGATAGTCTCTTGAGACGATTCGGCTACAGCTCCGGGATGGATGTGTGGCGGCAATCGACAGTCGACACAGCTATTTTGCGGGCCTTAATCCTGTTGGGCCGTGTCTAGTGCGCATGAAACTTGCCAGAGTTGAGTTTGCAACCAAAACAGAGCCGGATGCGTGAGCTTGTTTGGAGCTGGAAGCATTCATCTCGACATCCTTAAGCCGGGTACGCCCTGCGGATGTTCTGTGCGTAGCCTTGGGTTCAGACACCTCCGGGAACGCTTTGTATATCGACGAACGGTTGGCGTCGTACCTTAGACATTCGAGCAACTTTACAGCCGCCAAGTTGAGCCGAGTGCGTCAGTTACGGACACGCTGGCATCTTCTGGAATCAAACCCAAGGATTGGAGACGAACACGCTGTGGATCACAGCAATGTGAACAGTCCCGGGCGTATTCTGCACATTGGCAAATACTATCCGCCGCACGTGGGGGGGATGGAGACCCATCTACAATACCTTGTTTCCTACCAGAGTTCGAGGATGGCCGTGCGGGTAGTGGTGGCAAACGATCGGGCCGTGACGCGTACAGAGGTTCTGGATGGGGCCAAAATTACGCGGGTTGCTTCGTACGGGACGGTGGCTTCACAACCTGTTTGCCCGTCTCTGCCATGGAAGTTGGCCGGGCGCGGCGACTCAATGGTTCATCTGCACCTACCGAATCCGTGGGCTGCGAAGGCGTATTTGATGAGCGGACACAAAGGAACACTCATTGTCACGCATCATTCTGACACACTGGGGCGGAGCCACCTGCGGAAGATTGTGGACCCTTTTATGCGCCGCGTCATGAAACGCGCGGCGGCGATTATCGTCACATCCGAGCAACATCTGAAGAACTCGGAAGAATTGGCTGGCTTCCGCGACAAGTGCCATGTCGTTCCGCTAGGTATTGACGTGGAAGCATTCAAGGCGGAAAGGCCAGAGGAAGTGCGCAGTATTCATGCAGAGTATGGGCGGCGACTGATCGTCGCTGTAGGCCGGCTGGTGCCATACAAAGGATTTGAGTTTCTGCTGAAAGCGATGAAGAACATCGATGCCGCGCTGCTGTTGATTGGCACGGGGCCTTTGCAAAAACAACTGGAGACTGCGATCACGAGGCTTGGAATTGCGGACAAGGCACACCTGCTCGGACACGTGGAAGACACTGTGCCTTATTACAAGGCTGCGCAGATGCTGGTTCTGCCGTCGGTGTCGCGAGCGGAGTCGTTTGGCTTGGTTCAGGTGGAAGCGATGGCCGCTGGAATCCCGGTCGTAAACACAGAGCTTGATTCAGGGGTACCGGAAGTTTCGCTCGACGGCGTGACAGGGCTTACCGTTCCCCCGAAGAACTCGGAGGCATTAGCGGGTGCCATCAAAATTCTGCTCGATAACGCACAAACTCGGGAGAAGTATGGTCAGGCGGCTTCCGTGAGAGCTCGGGAAGAGTTCTCTGCCCAGCGGATGGCGGAAAGCACTCTTAGAATATACCAGTCGGCTCCGTTGGCATCTGCGACCCGTGTAATAGTGAAGCGTTCCGTTGCTACGATCAGAAGAACCGCTGACAGTTAGAACACCACACGCATAAAGAATAGATCAGTTTGGATATACAACCCAACTAGACCTGCGGTTTCGTTCCATTTCTATCGTGAATCGAGAGTAGCGCCGGAACTTATGGCTTATCTCGTAGCGTTTGTGCTGTGTTTGATTTTGTCCATTGTGTCGACGTGGTATGTGCGGAAGGTTGCGAACGCAAGAGGGTGGATCGACCGTCCGAAGTCCGACAGACAAGTGCACACGATTCCTGTGCCCAGGCTTGGTGGAGTCGCGATCTATTTTTCATTCATGGCCGTGGTGATTCTGGCGATGGTGATTCCGCATTTGTGGGGAAGCGGGTCGCCGCTGCACGCAAAGGAGATGGCTGGCCTCCTGGTGCCGGCACTCATCGTTTTTCTCTTAGGTTTATATGATGACGTGCACTCGTTGCACGCCTATTGGAAATTCGGAATCGAAACGATCGCGGCGGTTTTGCTTTATACGGGAGGGTACGGGATTCACAATTTGGGTCTGATCCATGGCGGGCAAGTGCTTGGCTGGGTCTATTGCCTCCCGCTGACCATCCTGTGGGTGTTGTTGGTTACAAACGCGTTCAATCTCATTGATGGATTGGACGGGCTGGCTGCCGGGTCAGCGGTCTTCTCGACCGTAGTTGTTTTTATTATGTCTCTCATTGTGCCGAACCCGCTGGTAGCGTTTCTTACGATCGCATTGGCGGGCGCAATTCTCGGTTTCTTGCGGTTCAATTTCCATCCAGCGTCCATCTTTATGGGCGATTCCGGAAGCTTGTTTATCGGATTCATGTTTGCGGCGCTGGCCCTTGCGGGATCGCAGAAGGCACCGACGATTGTCGCGGTAGCCATTCCTATCGTATCGCTGGGCTTTCCGATTCTGGATGTTGCCGTTGCCGTGATACGCCGCTTTCTCGCAGGCAAACCGTTGTTTGACGCCGACAAGTCCCATATTCACCACAAATTGCTCAAGCGCGGGTTGTCGCAGCGAGGTGCGGTACTGACTCTCTACGCAGTAACCGCTGGATTTGGATTCTTGAGCCTGGTCTTGCTCCAAGAGCGAAGAGCGATCGCTTTGGTTCTCGCCGTGACGGGAATTGGGATTTTTCTTGGAGTGCAGCAACTACGTTATCAGGAATTTGCAGAGCTGCTCTCTGTGCTGCAACGCGTGACCCGGCGCCGCCAAATCTTGGCCAATCATGTGGCCATCCGGCAAGCTGCGGAAAGACTGAGAGAGTGCGGCGATCTCGGCTCCATCTGTCGACTTCTGCAGGAAACCCTTAAGCCGATCGGATTTGACGCAGTCCGTTTTCGGAAGTCGGGTAAGAATGGTTTTTCTTCGTCCATGCTTCAGCCCCTGCGCTATTTGCCCGATGGGTCCTGGCTGTTTTCCTGGTTCGAGCACGGAATAGCCGAACCACCTTGGGAATTGAAACTGGAACTGATTACAAACTCAACGAATCGGTGGGGATACTTTTCTTTAATCCGCATGTCCAATGAAGATCCTCTACCACTAGACCTGAATACGTTGACCGAAGAGTTCCGCAGCTCTCTTTCTGGAGCGGTCGAACGCGCCAGTACTCGTTTGGAAGAATTGGAACAGGTTGGTGGCCATGGGAGAACTCGAAAGACTCGTGCGATCGCGGCTGGAACCATGGCGGACTGAAGACACAAACGAAAGCGAACGCACCGCTACGGGTGCTTGCCAGCTCCAGTCGGGAGCGGCATTGTTATAGTCTTGCCGACATCGCCGGGCGACACTCCGGGCGGAACTCCCATTATCTTCGCCGCGTCCGAGATCGGGAACGTCATCGCTCGGCCTACGTCGGCGGGCGATACACCTGGCGGAACTCCTATGGCTTTTACTGCATCTGCGAGAGGCCTGGTTGACGGTGCCAGAGGCAGCTCGGGGAAAGCTTCTGCCGCGGCTGCATTTGGTTGGCTGGTGGTCCCGGCTTGCGCTTGGACTGGAGTTGGCGGGGAAACTTGTGCTTCGGCGTTGTCCGGGACCGGCGAGGCTGTGTCATGTGTCACGCTCGCTTCGCGCGGGGCCGAAGGAATCACAAACACCTTCACGGTGCGGGATCCATTCACTCCACCCAGGAATGCATAGCCCAGTCCGCTGCCTTCCAGAAGTTTTGCTAAAGCAATTGAAGGTTGTGTAGTTTCTACGTGCACATAGGAGAGCTTCAGTTCATCGGCTATAGCAGGAATTTCGATCTCCCAACCCGACTTTCCCTGCAGGGCCTGCAGAACTTCTCCGTAGCTCACGTTCCTGGCAAGAATCCTGACCTGTTGATTCCGTCCGACTTCCATCTGCAGCTGACGAAGGGCTTGAGCATACACTGCGGGTGCAAGCGCAGCGCCGAGGAACACCGCCGCTAAGATTTTAGAGTTCGCCAGCTTGCTCATCGTGAGATTTGCCATGTTCAGCCTCCTCGCCGCTAGGATGGTGCTTCCCCAGTTTCCTCACTGCCCGATGGGCTTCTGGACCGGCACATCGCCGTTCGTCCCCCATAGGGTGATGTTGAACGTTGAAGGTGCCGACGACGGAATGACGTACCAATTTCCGTCCGAGGGCCGCCAGACAGCGATGTCCGTCTTCCCGTCGCGGTCGTAATCTACCGGCACTGGTATATCTCCCTGCGTCCCCCACTGCTGCAGAATCGGAATGCTGGGGTTACTGGTGGGCACGATGAACCACATCCCCAGCGAAGGGCGAAACACAGCGATGTCCGTCTTCCCATCACCATCGTAATCCCCCGGCACCGGGATGTCTCCCGGCGCCCCCCACGGCTGGACGATCGGAGCCCTTGGATCGCTGCTGGGGATGATGAACCAGCTACCACTCGAGGGTCGAAACACCGCGAAATCGGTCTTCCCATCGCCATCGTAATCCCCTGGCACGGGGATGTCTCCCGGCGCCCCCCACGGCTGGACGATCGGAGCCCTCGGGTTGCTGCTGGGGATGATGAACCAGGTACCATTCGAGGGTCGAAACACCGCGAAATCGGTCTTCCCGTCGCCATCGTAATCCCCCGGCACCGGGATGTCTCCCTGTGTTCCCCACAGCTGGACGATCGGAGCGCTCGGGTTGCTGCTGGGGAGGATGAACCAAGTGCCATTCGAGGCTCGAAACACCGCCATATCCATGACCCCGTCGCCATCGTAATCCCCCCGCACTGGGATGTCCCCAGCTATGCCCCATTGCTGCACGAGGAAGTTGCTCGGAGTCTTGCTGGGGATGACATACCAAGTTCCGTTGGAAGGCCGCCAGACAGCTACGTCGGCTTGGCCATCTCCGTCAAAGTCACCCGCAATGGCAGGAAGAAAGATTTTGGCAACAAAAGCATCACTGTACCCAAAGATGCCTCCCCCGAATATGGACTGAAAGGGATTCGCCAAGGGAAAGTTGATGGACTCCGTCCGACCTGTCACGTAGGCGTTGCCCACCGCATCTACCGCAAT
>Ga0209011_1000505_pt1 | contig 14775 bp, 16 predicted proteins | sample BlaSpr_A8_OM1_M3_FD_187986 | JGI IMG/M metagenome (GOLD analysis project Ga0209011, IMG submission 187986) | Forest soil microbial communities from Thunder Bay, Ontario, Canada - Black Spruce, Ontario site 2_A8_OM1_M3 (SPAdes) (version 2) | ecosystem: Environmental > Terrestrial > Soil > Boreal... | reverse complement strand
TCGCGCACCATCTTCGAGACCTCGTCCTTGTTCAACGTGGTGGAGGCGGTGATCGTCACCTTCTGTTCCTTTCCAGTCCCAAGGTCCTTGGCCCGCACATTGAGGATGCCGTTGGCGTCGATGTCGAAGGTCACCTCGACCTGCGGGACCCCACGGGGTGCCGGCGCAATGCCGTCGAGGTGGAACTTGCCCAGCGTCTTGTTGGCCGACGCCATTTCGCGCTCACCTTGCAGGACGTGGATCTCGACCGACGGCTGGTTGTCCGACGCGGTCGAGAACACCTGGCTCTTCGAGGTCGGGATCGTGGTGTTGCGCTCGATCAACTTGGTATTGACCCCACCGAGGGTCTCCAGGCCAAGCGACAGCGGCGTGACGTCGAGCAGGAGCACGTCCTTGACCTCGCCCTTGAGCACGCCCGCCTGGATGGCGGCGCCCACGGCGACGACCTCGTCCGGGTTGATGCCACGGTGTGGCTCCTTGCCGTTGGTCAGCTTCTTGACCAGTTCCTGGATGGCCGGCATCCGGGTCGCGCCGCCCACGAGGATCACCTCGTTCAGGTCGGCCGGGGTCAGCCCGGCATCCTTGAGCGCCGCGTTGAACGGCGCGATCGTCTTTTCCGTGAGGTCCGCCGTCAACTGCTCGAACTTCGCTCTTGTGATCTTGATCTCGAGGTGCTTGGGGCCGTTCTGGTCGGCGGTGATGAACGGCAGGTTGACCTCGGTTTCCATCCGGCTGGAGAGCTCGATCTTGGCTTTCTCCGCGGCCTCGGTCAGACGCTGCAGGGCCTGCCGGTCCTGACGCAGGTCGATGCCCTGTTGCTTCTTGAACTCGTCGGCGATGTAGTCGACGAGCCGGCGGTCGTAGTCGTCCCCACCGAGGTGGGTATCGCCGTTGGTCGCCTTGACCTCGAAGACACCCTCGCCGATCTCCAGGACGGACACGTCATAGGTTCCGCCACCGAGGTCGAACACGAGGATCTTTTCGTTTTCCTTCTTGTCGAGGCCGTAGGCGAGCGCGGCCGCGGTCGGCTCGTTGATGATGCGGACGACATTGAGGCCGGCGATCTCGCCGGCGTTCTTGGTGGCCTGCCGCTGCGAGTCGTTGAAGTACGCCGGCACGGTGATGACCGCGTCCGTGACCTTCTCGCCGAGGTAGGCTTCCGCGTCCGTCTTCAGTTTCTGCAGGATCATGGCCGAGATCTGTTCCGGGGTGTAGCGCTGCCCCTGGATCTCGACCTCCACGCGGCCGTCCTTCCCGGCGATGACCTTGTAGGGCACCATCTTGCGTTCGGTCTCGACCTCATCGTATTTGCGGCCCATGAAGCGCTTGATCGAGTAGACGGTGTTCTCGGGATTGACGGCCGCCTGCCGTCGGGCCAGCTGGCCCACGAGACGCTCCCCCGACTTGGTGAAGGCGACGACCGACGGCGTCGTCCGCCCGCCTTCGGCGTTCGGAATGACGACCGGCTCGCCGGCTTCCATGACGGCGATTACCGAGTTCGTGGTCCCAAGATCGATGCCTACAGTCTTTGCCATCTTTCGACTCCTTGAGTATGTGCGGGCCCCGGCGCGTAGCGCTGGCCCAAGCTGGGCCGTATATACCCTCGCCTATTGGGCACTAAACGATACGATCCCTAGAATATTCTTCAGGCTTACATGCGCACGGTGATCGTGGGCTGCGGGCGGGTCGGCTCCAGCCTGGCCCGGCAGCTGAGCGAAGAGGGTGACGATGTCGCCGTGGTGGATTCCAACGAGGCAGCCTTCAACCGGCTGGGCGAGGATTTTGCCGGCGAGATGGTCTTCGGGTCGGCGGTCGACGAGGACGTCCTCCGGCGCGCCGGGACCGAGCGCGCCGAGGCCTTCGTGGCGGTGACCAACGCCGACACCACCAACATCATGGCCGCCCAGCTGGCCCAGCACGAGTTCGGGGTCAAGAAGGTGATCTGCCGGATCTACGACCCGGCCCGCGCCGACCTCTACGCCGAGCTCGGCATCGAGACCATCTGCCCCACCACGGTGGGCGCGGACAAGGTCACGCGCTTCTTCGAGAAGGGTTGAGCGCGCCGGAACAGACGCCCGCGGGCGCCATCGGGAGCAGTGAACTTCGGCGCGACGTCAGCGTCTGGGGCTCCTATATGTGGGGCTACGCGGACGTGGGCGCCGACATCTATGTCGCGCTCGGCATCGTGGCCTTGGCGGCGCTCGGCTTTACGCCGCTCGCCTTCCTCGCCGCCGGCCTGGTTTATGCGATGGTCGGCCTCTGTTATGCGGAGCTGGCCTCCGCCTACCCGGTGGCCGGTGGCGGCCAGTACTTCGCCCTCCGAGGGTTAGGCGACCTCTGGGGTTTCGTCGCCGGTTCGGCACTCTTGCTCGACTACACGATCGATATCGCGCTCTTCACCGTGATCTCGTTCGGGTACTTCAACTACTTTTTGCCGTTCGCCAAGACGCTCGCGATCCAGGTCGGTCCGAGCCACGTCTACTGGTTCTGGCTGTTGGAGACGCTGGCAGGCATCCTGCTGCTGGTCTGGATGAACGTCCGCGGCATCAAGGTTTCCTCCACGTTCAACAACTTCCTCGGCGTGATCGCGATCGTCGGCCAGGCGATCATCGTCATCGCCGGCTTCAGCCTCGTTTGGGACCCGAACCTCGTGGTTCAGAACTTCACGCACTACCCGGCGACCCTTGGCGATTTCGCCCTGGGCTCATCGCTCGCCATCATCTCCTTCGTCGGGCTCGAATCCATCTCGCAGGTGGCCCAGGAGACCCGGCGGCCGGCGACCATCATCCCGAGAACATCGATCGGGCTGATCCTCTCGGTGCTCTTGTTCGCCCTGGCCTTCTCCATCCTTGCGGCCGGGATGCTGCCGCTCGGCCAGGGCCCGAAGAATGGCTTTTACGGACACAGCGGAGATCCCGTCGCGCTGATCGCCAGCCACATTCCGGTGATCGGCTTCGTCGCGGCGCCCCTGACGGCGCTCATCGGCGGGATCATCGTGTTCATCTCCGCCAACTCCGGCGTCGTGAGCGCCTCGCGCCTCACCTATTCGATGAGCCTCTTCAAGCTGGTGCCCCACTGGTTCAACCGGGTCAGCAAGCGCCACGCGACGCCCACGCGAACCATCATCGTCTTCAGCGGTGTGGCGATGGTGCAGACGCTGGTCGCGTTCTTCACGCCGGGAGGCTCCGGCGCGACCGACAACGCGGCCATCGAGCTGCTCACCGACCTCTACGCCTTTGGGGCGACCACCGGCTACCTGATCGTCTTCGTCTCCCTGATCACGCTGCGTTTCAAGGACCCGTACACCCCGCGGCCCTACCGGATGCCGCTCAACGTGACCATCAACTATCGAGGCCGCCCGATCTCATTTCCGGTGCTCGGCGTTCTCGGCTTGATCGGCGTGGCCATCACCCTGTTCGAGGTGGTCCTCACCCATCCGCTGGGCCGGATCGCCGGCCCGCTCTGGGTCCTGATCGCCGCATCGCTCTACTTCGCCTACCGCAGGCACCAGGGGTTGCCGGCATTCGGAAACGTTCCGCGCAACTGGGAAGCGGCCCAGAAGCGCGTGCTTCGTGAAGCCGAAGAATTCGAATCCCTGGAGGAGTACGAAGCGGTGCTCGCCGAGCGGGACGCCGCTGCGAAGCCGCCGGTATGACCCCGTATCGGTTCACTCGGATCATCGGCTTCGCGTCCCTCGTGATCGGCGTGCTCGTCCTGGCGCGTGACGTGATCGAGGTGCACTCGCTGCCTTATGGCATCGCCGGCGTCGGCCTGCTGGCCTTCGGCGCCTGGCGCCTGCAAGCGGCCGACCGGCTGCGCCCTTGAACCTCGTCCTCAGCCCGCTCGGGATCACTCTGGCGGTCGCGTTCACGGTCGGGCTGGCCGGGACGCTCGGCTGGATGCTGCGGGTGCCGCCGCCGGCCCCGCGAGGCGCAACCAGCAGCGTGCGCTCGGTGGAGGCGATCCGCAAAGTCCTGGTCCCCATCCTCGACCTGGGCGCCTCGGTTCGCGCCGTAGAACTGGCCGCCCGGCTGAACCAGGGACACAAGGCCGAGATGGTGATCGTCTACGTGCACGAGATCCCGCTCCAGGCGCCGCTCGTCATGCCCGAGAAGGACCCGCGCATTCAGCGTGCCCTCGACGCCGCTGCCTTCATCGCCACGCAGCACGCCATCACGCCGCGCACCAAGGTCAACGTCGCCCGCCAGGCCGGCCACCGAATCGTCGAGATCGCCCGGGAAGAAAACGCGGACCTGATCGTGATGGGGATCAGCCACCAGATCCGGCCGAACGAAAGCCCGCTGGGGCGGGTCGCCGAGCACGTCATTCGCAACGCCCACTGCGAGGTAGTCGTCGACCGGGTCCCGCGTCAGAAGGTTTCGCTGATCCCGAGCGAGTTCAACTAGCCCCCACCCTGCCCTCCGCAAGCGGGGGAGGGAAATATCGTTAAGCGCTGGACTGGTAGTAGACGGCCACCGTCGCGATCGCGTTGCTGAGGGCGTGCAGAAGAATGTTGTTGGTCAACCAGCCGGTCCAGGTGTAGACCACGGCCAGCACGATCCCCATGTACACAAAGGTCGGCAAGAGCGCTGGGCTGACCGCCGGGCTGGCATGGGCGAGGCCGAAGGCCATCGCGCTGAGGAGCACCGCCGCCCACAACGCGACTCGAGTCCGCAGCAGCTGAAAGAGCATGCCGCGAAAGAACACTTCCTCGCAGATCGGGGCGGCGACGGCGGTCGCCAGCAGCGCCAGCAGCAGCACGCCGATCCCACCGGGTCGCTGCACGAAGATGAGGCGGCTGTTGCTCGGAACGATTCGGCCACCATTGAAGACCACGGCTGACGCGGCAGAAACGATGATGATGCCCACGTACCACGGGATCAGCAGGAGAAGCGTCAGGCCCAGGTCACGCGGCGTCGGCCAGCGCAATCCAAGAAACGCCAGGGGTGCTCGAAGTCGCCGGAGCGCAGCCACGATCCCCGCGCCGACGGCGAGGTAGACGGCGAGCGTCGCGCTCAGCGAGATCGTCTCCAGGTTGGCGCGGTAGAACGCACGATCGCTGCGCGCAAGGCCGAGCAGCACCGCGAACACGAGGATGATGCCGAGCACGGTGAAGGCGATCACCGGGAGGAGGTCGAGCCAGCGCAGCCGGTCCGCCGCCGGTGGTGGTACGGCCGGGGCCAGCCCTTCCATCTACCTCATTATCGGTAGGCGATGGCGTTCAGCCGGCGAGGCGCTGGCTGATTCGATCGCCGTAGGGCAGGCCCAGCGTCGCCCGGATCTCCAGGCTCAGCCGCGGGAGGACGACCTTCGACTTCAGAAAGTAGCGCTGAACATTGGGAGCCGTGTGCCACCAGAGGTTATCTTCGGGCGTGCTATTGCTGACGATCCAGATCGGGATCGCACCCGAGACCGAGTCATCGGCCCAGCGCTCGATCAGCTCACGTCCGTCGAGGTCCGGCAAGTTGAGATCGACCAGGATCAGTGCCGGGACGCGAGTGCGTACGAAGGTATCGGCTTCCTGTCCGGTGCGGGTGTGCTCGAGAGGGATGCCATCGCGGCGAAGCTGAAACAGATAAAGCGCAGCGAGGTCCTGATCGTCGTCGATCAGGAGGACCCTTCTCTCCCTCGTCACATCAGCGACATTAGGAGGGCAAGCTTGCGGGTGGCGTTGCGTCAGCTTCGCCGAGCTCGTTGCCCGGCGTCTTCGGATCCGGCGGCTGGTCGCATACGGTTTTTTGCGGTGCGATACGCATCGTAGGCGCAGAAGGCCCAGAGCCCAAGGCCTCCGAGGTCCAGCGGAATTCCCAGCATGGCCCCCACCACCGTGAGGTCCAGCTCCGTACCGATCACAATCGGACCGACGATGGCAGCGAAGAAGGCCAGCCCCTTCAACGGTGCGCCCGCGTACCAGTGACCAAGGCCTGGGATGAGCGACAGCCGCGCCGCCCGGCCTGGGTCGGCCGGCCGGTTCTTTTTGAATCGCGCCGTTCCATCGATGATCTCGCCCTCGACCGGCTGAACCTGGAGCTGGGCACCGCAGTAGGGACAGAACGCCGCCTCGGCGGGCACCGAGCGCCGGCAGCGCGGACACGTCTGCATGGCTCCAGCGTACTAAGTTTTTCGCGGATTACGAATTCCCCGCATGTAGCATTACCGACGGTGCCGGCACCCGAATCGCCGTCGGTTCCAGTCACGGTGGTTGTCCAGGATGGGATCGCCCGCATCAGCCTGGATCGCCCACCGCTGAATGTGCTGGACATCGACATGCTGCGACAGCTCAATGACGCGCTGCGGCAGTGCGATCGGACCTCGGTGCGCGTCGTCCTTCTCGGCAGCGCCCTCCCGCGGGCGTTTTCCGCCGGGGTCGATATCGCCGATCACGTCGCCGACCGGCTGGACGCGATGCTGGCGGAGGTGCGGGAGAATGCGCGCCTGCTGCTGAACCTCGAGCCGGTCACCCTTGCTGCCATCCACGGATCGACGCTCGGCGGCGGGGCGGAGATCGCGCTGCTGTGCGACCTGGTGCTCGCGGCCGACGACACCGTTTTCGGATTTCCCGAGATCACCCTGGCGGCCTTTCCGCCCGTGGCGGCCGCCTGCTTGCCGGAGTCGATGATGGGGCCGCGCGCGATGCGCCTGCTGCTCGGCGAATCCATCGACGCCGGCGCGGCGTACGACGCCGGTCTGGTGAGCCAGGTCCAGCCGCGGAATCGGCTGGCGGACACCGCCGACCGGCTGGCCAGGGAGCTGGCCGGCTACAGCGGCGTGGCACTGCGTGCGCTGACAGCGGCAACCCGCAGGCAGCGATCCGCAGCGATCCTGCAGCGCCTGGATGCGGCGATCGCGATCTATCGGACGACCATCGCAGCATCGCACGATGCCGAAGAAGGCATCCGCGCCTTCCTCGAAAAGCGGGCGCCGGTCTGGAGCCACCATTGACTGAGAAACCCCTAACCCCGACCCTCCCCCGCAAGGGAGGAGAGAAATTGACGTCGCTGCGCGAGGCGATCGCCGAGCAGGTGCACGACGGCGACGCGATCGCGCTCGGGCTGGCCCTGGAGTCCGGCATCCCGTTCGCCGCGGTGCACGAGATCATCCGCCAGCAACGCCGTGACCTGACGCTGATCGGTCCCATCTCCGACATGGCGTTCGACCAATTGATCGCCGCCGGCACGGTCGCGAAGGTGATCGCGGCCTGGGTGGGAAACGTCGCCGGTGGGTCCGGGTACGGCTTCCGCCGCGCGTACGAGCAGGGCCAGCCACGGCGCATCGTGATGGAGGACCACTCCAACTTCACCGTCGGATTGGCACTGAAAGCGGCGGCGATGGGTCTCCCCTACCTGCCGACCTTCACCGGGATCGGCGGCGATATCGTTCGCGGTCATCCCCGCATCCGGCCGATCGACGATCCCTTCGGCGGCCCCAACCTGCTCGCGGTCGGCGCGCTTCGGCCGGACGTCGCCATCATCCACGTCCAGCGGGCGGACCCGCAGGGCAATGCGCACCTGTGGGGCAACCTCGGCCTCACCGTCGAAGCGGCCTACGCCGCCCGCCGCACGATCGTGATTTGTGAGGAGATCGTGCCGGAGGCGGTGATCCGCAGCGATCCCAACCGGACCGTGATCCCCGGCTTCCTCGTGAGCGCGCTGGTCGAGGAGCCGGGTGGCGCCCTGCCGTCATCGGTGCAGGGCTACTGGCGGCGCGACTTCGAGCCGTTTCTCGCCTACCACCGGATCTCGCGGACGCCCGAAGGCTTCCAGTCGTGGCTGCGCGAGTGGGTCCTCGACCTCCCCGACCGCCCAGCGTACCTGCGCCACATGGGTGACGCGGTACTCGAGCGCTTGCGCGTCACGGATCGACGGCTCGCGGCTGAGGCGAACTTCGCGCCATGACCTCGCGCTATACCCGGCGAGAGCTGATGGTGGTCGCGGCCGCTCGCGAGATCCGTGACGACGAGGTTGTCTTCGTCGGTATGCGCCTGCCTTTGCTCGGCTTTGGGCTCGCCAAGGCGACGCACGCCCCGAACGCGGTGGGGCTCTTCGAGAACGGCGTCATTCGCGACCGGCCCGCCGAGGCATTCATCTACACGATGGGCGATCCGCCAAACATCGCGGGTGCGGTCGCCTGCCTGGGGCTGGTGGACGTCATGAGCCTGCTGCAGCAGGGCCGCGTCGATGTGGGCTTCATCGGTGGGGCGGAAGTCGATCCACTGGGCAACCTCAACACCACCCGGACCAGCGGCAGCGGGTCCCTCGTCCGCCTTCCGGGCAGCGGTGGCGGCGGCGATATCGCGTCCCTGGCCGGCCGCACGGTGTTGATCATGGAGCACGAGCCGCGGCGCTTTCGCGAGCGGGTCGACTACATCACCTCGCCGGGCCACTTCCCTGGTCGGCGCCGCGGCGGTCCCGCCACCCTGATCACCACGCTCGGCGTCTTCGACCTCACCACCGGCCGCGTTCGGGCCGCCAGCCTGCACCCGGGCGTCACGCCGCAACAGGTCCGCGAGGCGACTGGCTTTCCGATCACGATCGACGACCACACGCCTGCCACGGCGACGCCCTCCGCCGATGAGCTGGCCTACATCCGTCACGCCGATCCGGAAGGGTTCTGGACGGGCGATAGCATGAAGACCGCATGAGCGCGGTCGGCCTCGCGTGGTCGCCGACCAAGGAGCAGGCGCAGAGCAGCCGGCTCTGGCATTTCATGCAGCAGCATCACTGCGCGAGCTACCCCGAGCTCTGTGAACGAGCGGCTCGTGACCCCGACTGGTTCTGGGACGCGCTCGTCAAGGAGCTGGGCATCGTGTGGTCGGCGCCCTACCAGGCGGTAATGGATACCTCGGCCGGCCTTCCCTTCACGCGCTGGTTTCCCGGAGGCCTGCTCAACGCGTACGACTCAGCCGTACTTCGCCATCGCCGGTTGGATCCGAACCGCGTCGCGCTCATCGGCGAGACCGAGGCGGGGACCACCCGGCAGCTGACCTACGCGCAGCTGGAGAACGCGGTCGAGCAGACCGCCGCCGGGCTCCACACCCTCGGCGTCGAGCGCGGCGTCGCGGTCGGCCTCTACCTGCCGCTGGTGATCGAGAACGCGGTCGCCCTGCTCGCGTGCACCAAGCTCGGCGCCGTGGCCGTCCCCCTCTTCTCGGGCTTTGGCGCGGAAGCGATCCGTCAACGGCTGGCCGACGCCGACGCGCGCGTGCTGATCACGGCGGACGGGGCGATGCGCCGCGGGCGCGCGGTCGCGATGAAGCCGATCGCGGACGAGGCGGCCGCCGGCCTGCCGCGCCTGGAGCGGCTCGTGGTCGTTCGCTGCGCCGGCGTGGACGCGCCCATGGAGGCCGGTCGCGACCTCGCCTGGGACGACCTGCCCCGGTCGGAGCGAGTCCCGACCGAGGCCATGCGCTCCGACGAGCCCTTCCTCCTTCTCTATACGTCGGGGACGACCGGCCGGCCCAAGGGCACCGTGCATGGCCACGCCGGCCTGCCGATCAAAGCCGCGCAGGACTGGGCCTTCGGCATGGACGTCCGTCCGGCCGAGCGCGTCATGTGGGTCACCGACATGGGCTGGGTGATGGGGCCGCTGCTGGTCTTCGGCAGCCTGATGCTCGGCGGCACCGCCGTTCTCTATGACGGGGCCCCCGACTACCCGGATCCGCGGCGCGTGTGGACAGTGGCCGAACGGCACGGGGTCACTCATCTCGGCATCTCCCCCACCCTGACCCGGGTGCTGATGGCGTCGGGCGAGCGAGCGGTGCCGGCGCAGCCACTCGCCCGGCTCCGGGTCCTGGCTTCGACGGGCGAACCCTGGACTCCCGAAGCCTGGAGCTGGCTCTTCGAGGTTGTCGGGGGCGGCGCGGTGCCGATCATGAACTACTCGGGCGGGACCGAGTGCGGCGGCGGCCTGGTCAGCGGAAACTTCCTGACGCCGTCAAAAGCCGGCAGCTTTGCCGGTCCCATTCCGGGCATCGACGCCGCCGTCTTCAATGAGCACGGCCAAGCCGTGCGGGGCGAGGTCGGCGAAATCGTCGTCCGTCAGCCCTACCTCGGCATGACGCTCGGGCTCTGGAAGGACCCGGAGCGCTACCTCGAGACGTACTGGTCGCGCTGGCCCGACGTCTGGGTGCACGGCGACTGGGCGATGATCGACGAGGAAGGGCTCTGGTACATCCTCGGTCGCTCCGACGACACTATCAAGGTCGCGGGCAAGCGGGTGGGGCCGGCAGAGGTGGAGGCCGCGGCGCTCGATGGCACCGAGGTGGCCGAGGCGGCCGCCGTCGGGATTCCGGATCCGCTCAAGGGCCAGTCGGTGGTCGTCTTCGTGGTACCGCGGCCGGATGCGGACCCGGGGCCGATCCCCGCGGCGGTCTCGCGCAGTGTCGAACGCTCGCTCGGAAAACCCTTCAAGCCGGCAGCGGTTCACGTGCTTCCGCGGCTGCCCAAAACACGCAACGGCAAGATTCTCCGGCGGGTGATCCGCAACGTCTTTCTCGGCGCCCCACCCGGCGACCTCTCGGCGATCGACGACATGGCAACGCTGGACCCGATTCGCGCCCTCCGCGACAAGAGCTAGCGGAAGTACTCGCGCAGGGGGACGTTGCTCGACCAGGCGGCGGCGCCGAGATGCCCCAGCTGGAAGCCGTCCTCGATCGTCCGTAGCAGGCCGTAGTGATTCTCAGCAATGGCCGAACGGAAGCCGCTGATCGACCTCGCCGAGATGACCAGGGTCGCCACGTGGCCACCCCAGGCATCAGCGCAGCAACTGGCGTTGCTCGACCCCTCATCCCAGGTGATGAAGAGGACGCCGCCGTTGCGGAAGGCGGCCGAACTGGTGATCCGCGGAACGACGGTGCCCAGCCACGCATCACCGGTAGCGACCGGGCAGTCGTGGGTGTCGTTGCACATGTTGGGTGTGATCCACACGAAGTTCGGCACCTGGCCGCTGCTCATGTCGAGTCCGAACTGGGTGAAGGGCACGACGTGGGTGACGCACCGCCCGGGGTTGTTGCGGATGTCGTTGTAGTACATGAAGGGGTTGTGCTTCATCGCGTAGTTGCCTGATGAGGCCCCCGTAAAGCACGGCGTGGGCATGTCCTCCAGGTAGGCCTTCCAGGAACGCCCGCTCGATTCCACCTGGTCCGCGATGTTGGTCGCGTTCACGTAGCAGGTGGTGCAGTCGCTCGCGATGCCAAAAGTGCTGCCCGCGGTGAGGGCGAGGTAATTCGGAAGGCTGGGATGGGATGCCGCGTAATAGGTCGTGGCCAGGCCGTAGGTCGCCGCCAGGCTGTTGACATAGGGCGCGGCCGAGTTGCCGACGACCGCACCGTACTCGTGGTTCTCCATCACGATCACAAAGATGTGCGAGAAGGCGGGGACGGCAGGCGGCGCTGGCGCCGGCGGCGCGGGACGGGTTAGGGCGGGCGCGGTGACGGCGGCGGCGGTGGCGGCGCTTGTGGGTGACGGCGTCGTCGCCGCCAGCCGGCTGGCGATCTGGGCCTGGTGGTCGTCGAAGTCTGCGCTGGATTCGACCGCCAGGGGGCGGGTGATGCTGGTGGGTGTCGCCGGCGGACGCCCGAGCACCATCGCCGTCGGGACCGCCACCGCCAGGGTAAGGCCGACGACGGTGGCAGTCCGCACTACGAGGAGCCTCATGACCCGATTGACGCGATCGGGCGCGGCCGTCTTGCGGATTGCACGTTGCGTGACACAACGTGCAGGTGAATCGATTTGCCTGGTCCACACGTTGTATACGGGTAGGAGAGCCTGATGAAACCGCTCAACGCCGAGCTGGCCGCGCGAGCGTGGGAGTTTGCCCAGGGCCTGGACCTGGAGGAGTATCGCCGGCTGCAGCACGAGGTTCGCAGCACCTGGCCGGCGACGGCAAAACTCAACGGTCTCGACTTCGACCGGGCCTTCCTCGCCTTCATCGCTGAGCGCTGGCTCGACAAAGCCGCGTAAGTTCACGACAAGTACGTCGTTACTCGCGCAGGCCCGGACATGTCTATCAACGATGGCCTGGCGCTCATTCGCCGGCATGACTTCGAAGGCGCACTGCCGCTGCTGGCCGCCGAGGTGCGCAAGCGTCCCGACGACGCGTATGCCGCCTACTACCTCGCCTACGCCTTCGTCGGCGCCCAGGACCCGCAGCCGGCCGTGACGCTGCTCGCGAAGATCATCGAGGTCCACCCGGATTTCACCGACGCCCACACCCTGCTCGGCCTGGCGCGGATCCGGACGTCGGACTTCGCCGGCGCCGCCACGGAGTACGACGCGGTTCTCGGACGGGAGCCCAAGAACCCCGCCGCCCTGCTCGGGATGGGCATGATCGCCTACTGGAAGCGCGAGACCGCCATGGCAGAGGACTATCTCGATCGCGCCTTGCGCGGTGATCCCGGGGCGCGTGATGCCCTGGTCTTCAAGGCCGACCTGCGGTTCGCGAACGGCGACATCACCGGAGCCGTGATGCTCCTGCGCGACGCTAAACGCCTGCGCCGGCCATCCCTGCCGGAAGTCTCCGATTCGGAGATCACCGACCGGCTGCTTCGCTACGAAGCGGCGCTGCAGCCGCTCCGGAAAGCGCGCGGCGGTGTGCCCGACATGCCGGGCTGGGTCTTATGCGTGATCGGCGTCACCCTGGCGCTCACGTTCATGGCCGGCGCCGGCCTTCCCGGGGCGTGGAATGGCATACGGCACTACCAGGACGGCAAGGCCCGGCTGGTAAGCCTGGATTATGCGGGCTGCGCCAGTGAGATGGAGCAGGCGGTCGAAGCGGCGCCGACGTCGCCCAAGGCATGGGCCTACGAGGCCTACTGCTACTTGCTCGACAAGGACAACAAGGCCGGGCTCTCCGCCTGGTACACCGCGCGTAACTACGACGCCGGGATTACGCTCGACACCAAAGCCGACCAGCAGGTGCTCATGCTCAAGGTCAAGCTGGCCGAACAGCCGCCGAAGGTCGCCAAATGAGCGGAGCCCTCGACCCTATCCAGGAAGACCTACCGCTGGATCTGTCGGCATCACCGGCGAAGCCTCCCGTTACGCCGCGGTCGCCCCAGCCCAGGGGCGAACTCCCGCCTTCGCTCTTTGAGCAGCTGCTCACACGCCTGCGCGCCGTGCCCTGGGCCAGGTGGCGCGCTCAAGCAGCCCCCGTCATTCGGTCCGGTGCCGAGCAGTTCGGGACCGTCGCGAGGGTCGCCGTGACGCGGGGCAGCACGGTGGCCCGTGTCGCGGTGACGCGCGGGACGCCGTACGCGCTGCAGCTCGCGAAGGGGACGGCCCGCATCAGCTTCATCCGCGCCTTCCCCCTCCTGATCGCCCGCACCATCCACCTCTTCGGTTTTCCGGCGGTCGTCATGCGAACGGCCATGCAATTCACGGTCGCCCACCGCGCGGGACTGGCGATCGACGAGGTGGTGTACTTCCGGGTCGATGACCCGGCGGGGTACACGGTCTACGAAGCCCCGCCGAAATTGGGCACCGCGATCGCGATCGCCTATCTGCCGACGCTGGTGCTGGCAATCCTCGCGGTGGTCTGCCTCGCCCCCGCGCTGACGCCTCGCGCGGTGCTTCATATGCCGATCACCTGGGTCACCTGGGTGCAGCTCTGGCTCGGACTGTCGTTCGCGTCGCACATGCTGCCCTCCTACGAAGAGGCCGGCCCGGTGGCGGAGCAGGCGCGGGTTGGTGTCGTGAAGGCGGACCCGGTCTCGGTCTTCTGGGTGATCCCGGCGCAGATCGTGGCGTTGCTGACTCGTCTCGGCGGCATCCTGCCGGCGGTCGCGGGAGTGGCCGCCTGCTGGTGGCTGGCGAGCGCCATCTTCCACTAACCGCGCGGTCTGACGCCAAGCGTTTGCTGTACGCTTGCCCGAGTGGCCAGCGCCCGCTTCCCGGGGGTACTGTTGAGCCTGCTTGCGGCAATCCTCCTCTCCGGATGCGGCGACGCGAGTTCACCACCTCCTCTGCAGGCGACCGCGTCGTCGTCGGTCGGCTGCGCGAAGGGCGAGAGCTATCAGCACACAACGCTGGGCTATCATCTCTGCTTCCCCAGCGGGTGGACCTCACGCGACTACACGGCGGAGCCGGGGGCCGGCGGTGCGGTCAGTGTGGTGGCATTCGGACCGCCCGCGGCCGTGCCATCCCATGTGCCGGCGTCAGGTTCCTTCATGCCCCCGATTGAGGTCCGGGTCGTGGCCGGACCCAAGGATCAAGCCGAGACCAGTCTCGCGCAGGGCAACCAGGTAAGCCAGACCAGGGTCGCCGGCATCGCCGCCGACAAGATCACGGTCACCACGTCGGGCCCGGCCACCGGCGCGGTGATCATCGTCTTCGAGCACCAGGCCAACACCTTCGAGATCGAGCAGGCACCGGGCGGCGACGTCGCCGCTCTTCAGCTGGTGCTGGACAGCTTTTCTTTCCCGAGCTGATCAGCGATTCCCTCCCCCGCTCGCGGGGGGAGGGTCAGGGTGGGGGCTCCGGCCGGCTGGTGGAGGCGGCGAGAATCGAACTCGCGTCCGAAGCAGCGTCCCGCAAGGCATCTACGAGCGTAGTCCCGGTTTTGCATCTCACCTGCCCGGCTCCCGTGGGACCGGATCCGGACAAGCCAGTCGCGGTATTGAGTCCCCCCGACGGCCGCGACGCCCGCCGGGAGCGAGTCAGCGGAGTTTACGCCGGACACCGCTCCTGCTGACCGAGAGCGGGCCGGCGCCGGGGAAAATCCCCGGATGACTTCGCTACTTACGCAGCGTAAGCCAGTTCGCGATTGGCGTTTATAGCC
>Ga0209011_1000504_pt1 | contig 14811 bp, 14 predicted proteins | sample BlaSpr_A8_OM1_M3_FD_187986 | JGI IMG/M metagenome (GOLD analysis project Ga0209011, IMG submission 187986) | Forest soil microbial communities from Thunder Bay, Ontario, Canada - Black Spruce, Ontario site 2_A8_OM1_M3 (SPAdes) (version 2) | ecosystem: Environmental > Terrestrial > Soil > Boreal... | reverse complement strand
GAAGCTGGGCTCCTGCTCGAGCATGAGCCCATCCGGCGTTTTCTGATCCGGTTGGCTCGCCGGATCCGCAAGTACGGCGGAAGTTTGATCCTAGTGAGCCAGAATCCCGGCGACCTATTCGAAACCAAGGATGGGGCGGTCCTTGCAACCAATCCAAGCATCCTTTTGCTCGGCTCGCTCAAACACTCGGAGGCAGCCAAGCTTCAAAGAGCGTTCAACCTAACGGAGCCGCAGGTCAACTATCTGGAGACGGCGCAACGCGGCGACTTTCTACTGATTGCCGGACCTAACCGCGTCCCCGTCCATGTGATGGCGCCCCCATGGATGGACGAGTTGATCGTGATGTCGCGCGGACACTAATCACGGCTATACGTCGAGACGCGGTGGGAAGCGGCCTATCGCGGCAACGGCTGCGCTCGAGGTTGGGTGTGGAGTTTAGCCGTGCTACAGTCCCGACAGGAAAGAAGTTGGAGCGCGGGTTCCACGCTCCTGTTTAGTGGAGGAAAGCCAATGGTGCGACGTCCGATCCTTGCGTTGGTCCTCGCGACTGTCTTTGCTATTGCCGGCTCGAACATCGCTCTTGCTGCCGGCACCCTGACGGGTGAAACGTTCGCCTGGACCGGGTCGTCGACTTCGGTCACGGGCAGCATCAGTTGTACGTCGACCCATATCCATTACATGGTTCGAAAGGGCGTAGCCGCCGGACCGATCTCGGGCCGGTTCGACGAGTCTGGCGATATTGCGGTGACCAACGGCGTGGTGACTGGCTGGACCGCGACTTTCAAGATCTATCCCTTAACCGCGACGACTCCCGTGCTGGCCAACGGCACCAAGTCACTCACCGTCGGGGGTGGGGCAACCTGTAACGGCATCGCTGGAGCGGACTCCGCGACGGCAACGGCCGTGCTCAACTACAGCGTGACGTTCACCGCCGCCGGCGGCGGGGGAAGCGAGACCGGCACGTCGGTGGCCAATCTCAACATGACCCTGGGGTTCTTCGACATTGTCACCGGCACATTCACCGAGACTTTTGGACAGCAGCCCGGCTGTGATACGACCGGGAACAGCCAGGGGAACGACGACTGCCAGCAGTAGGGCTACAGGATCGCGCGGAGGTGGCTCCGAGAGCCGCCTCTATCTTTTATCGGGATAGCGGGCGAACCGACCGAGCTGTTGGCCGTAAAGTCGAGGGGGAGCACCTTCGCAACGCGGGCCATCCGCTGCCAAGGTTCCGTTGTCGGATGGCATTGCTTTTTGCGGGTCCAAAGCTAATAATTAGCGGCTGAATTTGCGCTTACCGTCACCTTAAGGGCGACGGGGCGCGTGTGGCTGGGCACGGTCACGCAAAGGGGAAAACACGGTGCAGGACCTCACCGAGCGTCGCAATGAGGAGGCCCGGGAGGTCCGCGATTTGCTGGCGGCCAAGCTCAAGATGCATCCAATCTGGCTGGGCGGTCTCGATACTCAGGCGGCCCGACACATCTATCTATTCATCCAGGCGCTCGAGGGGCGCAAGCCCTTCGGACGCGTCCGGCGGCAGCGCGCCCCGAATTTGACGTTAGACTGACGGCGATCTGGACTTAAAGCCGCTCGCCGACCAGCAGGCCGGTACGTTCTCCATCTTCGCCGGCGATCGCCCGCTGATTGCGCACGCCACCTGCGCCATCAAGCTGAACGGCGAGTGGTATCCGAGCACCAGCAGTCCGCTTCCCCACCAGGATGGCTTCGCCCTCCACTGGCAGGCCGGGGCGGCGCTGGCGACCGCGCGGCTCATCCCGCATGAGGGCGGGGTTGTCATCGAATGCGAGCTCAACAATAGCGGCAGTGCGCCCGTCACGTTCAACGGTTGGCGGCCCGTCGCCCTCGACGGGGGCGGCGCGACTCTGCACGTTGGGGACGAGCCATGGCGCGCCAGCGCGCTCATCAATGGCTACCAGTCTTGGGATTACGCCGGGATCCATCCACTCGATGAGGCAATCACCGAGGGCGACCGCAAGCCGCCGGCCTCCTCATGGTGGACCGCCGCCATCTGCGATGGCCAGACGATGTTCGTCGCCCAGGTGCTCAAGGCGAGCCGCTTCGCCACCAACTTTCGCTGGCACTACCACCGCGACGAGCACGACGGCGATTCACTTCCCACCACCATCGCGACCTTCGTCGCCGAGCAAACCGGCTCACCCCTGTCGCAGCCCGAGCAGCGCTCCGGGCTGCCCGAAGAGCTTCGTCTCGAAGTCCCGCCAGATAGCGGCCTGGTGTCAGATCCCATCCTGCTGCTCTACGGCGATGACGGCACAGCGACCCTGCGAAAGGCGCTCAGCGCCGCCGGTCACGCCGCCGGCGCGCTCGCTTTTCCCACCGTCCCGCGTGGATGGTGCAGCTGGTATCACCTCGGTCTGGCAGTGACCGAAGCCGACATCGCGCGCAACGCGGCCTTCCTCGCCAAGCGGATGCCAGAGATCGCGAAAAGCTCGTCGAATGGCTTCCGCCCAGTCATCCAGCTGGACGACGGTTGGATGCCCCGCTGGCAGCGATGGGGCGACTGGATCGCGAATGAGTACTTCGCCGGTGGACTGCATGCGCTGGCGACCGGCGTCCATCGTCACCGACTCGAGGTGGGCATCTGGCTGGCGCCCTTTCACGTCGCGGGTGACTCGCAATTGGCCGCGGCGCATCCGGAGTGGCTCCTGAAGGCAAGCGACGGGTCACCACTGGTCGATCCCCGTCTCGGCCGGCCCTATCACGTCCTCGACCCCACCCATCCAGATGTCGCGCGATTCCTCGGCGATCTCTTTCGCGGGCTACGCAAAGACGGCTTCACATACTTCAAGCTCGACTTTCTCTATGGCGCCGCCTACGAAGCCACGCGCCATGACCCGGAAGTCACCGGAACCCAGGCGCTGCGCATGGGTCTGAAACAGATCGTCGATGCCGTCAATCCACCCGGCAAGCCCGAGAAGGCCTTCATCCTCGCCTGCGGCGCGCCGCTGATGCCGATCGTCGGCCTGGTACACGGAGCCCGGACCGGCGGCGATGTCGGCGTGCCTCAGATGGAGGACGGCAAAGCCGCAGCCCCGCACGTTGGCTTTCCACTGATTCTTTCGATGGCCCGCAACCAGGCCGCTCGCCTCTTCTTCGACCGCTCACTCTTCGCCGTCGATGCCGACGTCGTCATGGCGCCCGCGCCGCAGCTCACGCCGGACGAGGCGCGGGTGATGATCACCATCGCTGCACTCTCGGGCGGGATCTTCATGCTCAGCGACGACCTGGAGACGCTACCGACGGACCGGCTGGCCCTCTTGCGCAATCCGAACGTGCTGGGGCTTGTCGGAGGTCCGGCGGCCGAGCCAGTCCATCTCTTCAGTTCGCCCGAGCGCGAGGCGCAGGACCACTGGTTTGCCTTCCCGCAGGAGCTGCCGCCGCTCTGGGTGCGTCGCGACCCCGACGGCAGCGCCGTGGTCGCCATCTACAACTGGAGCGATTCGGCCAGGCCGTACCGGCTGCTTTTCAGTGAAGCGGTCGGCACCGACGGGACCTTCTCGGTGGTCGATCTCTGGTCGCCGCGGCGGGGCGGTCGGTCCCTGGGACTGAAGCACAATTTGCTCCGGCTCAATCTGCCGCCGCACAGCGTACGACTACTTAGAATGAAGGCCGCTGCCGCCGGCGAACGGCCTTAACGACTGCACCAATACCACCATGCGCCGAGTGCTTTTCTACCGGCTTTACGACGTCGTCCCCGCTCGGCTGGCCGAGCTGGAAGATGAGGCGCGCGCCTTTACGCGAAGCCGGGCCTGGCGAGGCGACGCCTTCTGGCTCGCGAGCGAGAACACCACTGAGCTGTTCGCGATGGAGTACTTCCGGCATCTCCGCAACGAGGAAGGACCGTCTCTGTCGGCGGCCGGGTTTCTGCGCCTGCTCGGCGACGAGACCGACGCCATCGCCACGCTCTATTTCCTGAACGACATCTCCCAGCGCTTTCACGCCAGGGCAACCTTAGAAGACGAGGAGAACCCGATCGCCAAGCTCCGCCACCTGGAGATCCGCCAGGGGCGGCTGCCCTCGGGCATGCCGATCGAGGACGTGCTCGCCGCAAGACCAGTCATCAAAAAGATGGAGGGCGAGCCGATCACGTTTTACCCTCCGACCTACCGCCCCAACTCGTACTTCCGCCGCGATAAACCCGGCATGTGGGGCTTCAGCCTCAAGGGCATCCGGGATTTCGCCCCCTCATTCCTCGAGGCGGAGGCGGAAGCGATGCGCATCTATCGAGGCTTCCGCCAGCTCAACCCGTGAAGGAATCCACCGCCACCCTCGAGACGGCCGACGGGCTCGATTTGTACCTGCGTCGCTGGGAAACCGAGGGGGTGCCGCATAAGTGGACCTTCCTCGTCGTGCACGGCCTCGGCGAGCACAGCGGGCGCTATCAGCACCTGGCCGCATGGTTCACGCCACGTGGCGCCACCGTCTACGCCATGGACCAGCGCGGCCACGGGCGCAGCGGCGGACAGCGGGGCCACGCACCGAGTCTCAAGGCGCTGCTCGACGACATCGATATCGCCGTCATGCGCGCTCGCACGGAAAGCGGTGGCCCGCTGGTGCTGATCGGCCATTCGTTTGGCGGATTGCTGGCGATCGCCTACGCTCTCGACCACCCCGATCACATCGATAAAGCCGTCGTCTCCGCACCCGCCCTGGTTGCCAGGGTGAGGGTGCCGGCCTGGAAGCGGGCCCTGGCCGGCGTGCTGCCAAAGATCGCGCCAAAGGCCAGTTTCGCAAACGAGATCGATCCCAACGTGCTGAGCCACGATCCCGCGACCGGCCCCGCTTACAGCAGCGACCCATTGGTCCACAACCAGATCACCGCCGGGATGTACGCCGACACCATCGCCCGCGGCGAGGAGTTCATCCGACGCGCACCGGAGCTGCGCGTGCCGTTCCTGCTGCTGCACGGACAGGAGGACCAGATCGTCGACCCCGCCGGCAGCCAGCGTTTCTTCGCCCGCGCTTCGGCGCCCGACCAGGCCTTTCGACTCTACCCCGGTTTCTATCACGAGATTTTCAACGAGGTCGAGCAGGAGCGGGTTTTCCAGGATATCGAGAGCTGGCTGACGCGTTGAGGGCGGTGATCCAGCGCATCAGCGAGGCATCGGTTCGGTGGGATGGCGGCGAATCATCGGTAGGGGCTGGCTATTGCATCCTGCTGGGCGTGGCCGACACCGATGTCGAGCGCGATGCGGATTACCTGGCAGACAAGATTCTGAAGCTCCGGGTGTTCAGCGACGAGGCCGGGAAGTTCAACCTCAGCGCCGTCCAGGTCAAGGCGGCATTCCTGGTGGTCTCCCAGTTCACCCTTTTCGCGGATGCCCGCGGACAGAATCGGCCGAGCTTCTTGCACGCGGCGCGGCCCGAGCAGGGCATCGCGCTCTTCGATCGCTTCACCGCCCGGCTACGCGAGAGCGGGCTGACGGTGGAGACCGGTTCCTTCGGCGCCCAGATGGCGGTGCGGCTGGTCAATGACGGGCCGGTCACCATCGTCCTCAGCACCGACCCCTGGGATCCCCGGATCGGCTGAGGAGCGATCAGCAGCGCGACGTACGAAAAGTACGGACGGCGACGTATGAGGTGCGAAGGTCCTGTGCGCGCGCACTGATGGGCCGCCACGAACCGCCAGCGGTCGGTGACGTAACACTCGCAGAAATGTTGCGACGCCGACGACGCAATAGTCTGATGACGAGGCAATTCAGATGGGCATCACGAGTCGGCTGTTGGGCGTGGTCATCGCCTTCGCACTGGGGAGCGGCATCGTTGCCCACGCGTCGCAGGCGCCCGAGCGCCCGCTGGTGCCGGCCACGCTGACCTCGGGGCACACCGCACTGCCGGTCGCGCTGCAAACAGCCGCGAGCCATGTGGCCGAGACCGCGACCGGTACGATCGATCCCGCCGCCGCCATCCGCGCCGCTTACCAGCGGGACCATGTGGCCCTCGAGCATCTCCGTCAGCAGGCATCGCCGCTCAAGAGCAATGTGCGCCCGGGCTTCAATCAATACATCTCCGACCGGGAAGCCGCCCTCGCCGAAGTGGAACGGACGGCTCTCGCCACCAGCCGGCCGGCCGTCGCCAGCACGATCGCGGCGATGGACACGCTGGTGGCCGCGGCCCAAGCGCGACTGGACAGCGAGCTTGCGCAGAACAGCGCCGACAAGTCGACGGGTTCCCAGCAGGGTAAGCAATCGGATTCGAAAGGCCAGTCGCAGCCGGGTCAGTCCAGCCAGTCCGGCCAGTCGAATGGCAACCACTAACATCGAAAGGCGGGACCATCCCCGGCCGATGACTTTCGGGTTGCCGGTCGGTCTGCCTTATCGATATGGAAACCAAGAATCTCGACATCTACGGAGACCCGCCGATCCCCTGGTCGCGCGCACTGGAACTCCTCGAGGCACCCCCAGACACGCAAGCCCCGCGGACGACATGGCTGAGCACGGTCCGTCCCGATGGGCGCCCGCACCTGACCGGCATCGGCGCGCTTTGGGTTGACGGCAAGTTCTACTTCACGAGCGGCCCCGCTACCCGCAAGAGCCGCAACCTTGCCGCCAATCCGAACTGCTCGCTCTCCATGGCGCTGCCTGGCCTCGACCTGGCCGTCGAAGGCCGAGCGGTCAAGGTGACCGACCAGGCAACGCTCGAGCGGCTCGCGCAACGGTATGCGGCCCAGGGCTGGCCCGCCCGCGCCTCTGACGGTGCCCTCACCGCCGAATACAGTGCGCCCAGCGCCGGGCCCCCGCCCTGGGACCTCTATGTGGTCAACCCGCTCGTGGCGTTCGCGGTTGCGACCGAAAAGCCGTACGGTGCGACCCGCTGGCGCTTTTGACCGGAGCTGAGTAGACAACCGGATACCGGTTGTGGCTGGCGGCTCGGGAAGAGCTGGTGTATCCTACCCGCTGCTTGAAGCGTCGTACCCTGGTCCCGCTGCTGATGGTGCCGCTGATGGCGGCCTGCTCCGCGCCTACCAGCGGTCCGACCGGGGTCTCACCCGTTGGGGCGGTGGCCACGACTCCGAAGCCCACCCCGACGCCCACGCCCACACCGCCGGCGCTGGCGCTCTCGAGCATCTTCGGCACCGACAAGCCCGACCTGGCCCAGTACGACCAGTCCCAGCTTCGGGTGATCACCGCTACCGGTGATGTGATTCCGGCCCGCGAGGTGAACTACCAGACCGTCCTCCACAAGGACTGGCTCTACCCGTGGCGAAAGGTAGCCGACGACCTCAAGACCAGCGACCTGTTGTTCATCAACCTCGAGTCACCCTTGATCAAGGGCTGTCCGATCATCCACGGCGGGTTCAAGTTCTGCGGCGACGAGCGGGCGATCGCCGGCCTCGACTACGCCGGCGTCAACGTGGCCAACCTGGCCAACAACCACCTGACGAATTTCGGCCCCGCGGGCACCAATGAGACCCAGATCCTGCTGGCAAAGCACGGCATCGGAATGTCGGGGCTCGGCCTCTACGAGATCCGCGATATCCGCGGCGTCAAGTTCGCCTTCCTCGGCTTCAACGGTGTGGGGACTCACATCGATCGTGCCGAGATGAAGCGCGAGATCGACCTGGTACGGCCCAAGGCCGATGTTGTTGTGGTCGCCTTCCACTGGGGTAAGGAGTACGAATTGATGCCGGTCGCAGGCCCCGGGATTGCTCCCGACACCCCCCGGGAGATCGGCCACCTTGCAATCGACGACGGCGCCGACCTCGTTATCGGGAATCATCCGCACTGGGTGCAGCCGGTCGAGATCTACAACGGCCACCTGATCACCTACGCGCATGGCAACTTCATCTTCGACCAGATGTGGTCGCAGGAGACCCGCGAGGGGATGGTCGGCCGCTACACCTTCTACGGTTCGCGGCTAGTGCGGGTCGATTTCCGGCCGCTGGTGATCGACGGCTACGCCCAGCCGCGCTGGCTGGACGAGACCACCGGCGAAGGGAAGGCGATCATCGACCGGGTCGCTAAGGCGTCGGCACAGCTCGCCGCGGGCTGAGCGCCGCGGCCTCCGGGCCGTTGGGCGAGGCGAAGGCCTCGACCTCGACCGACCCGCGGCGGTAGACGGCCACGTACCGCTCCGCCATGTGCCGCGGACTGAAGCGCTCGCGCGAGACGCTGGCACAGCGAACTCGGTCGATCTGCTCGAGACGGTTGGCACCCTCCACCAGGTCGTCGACGTCCTCGGCCAGGAAACCGGTGACGCCATCCTCGATCAGCTCGGGCGTGGAGCCGCTGCGCAGCGCGAGCACGGGCGTGCCCTGCACCATGCACTCGACCATGGCCAGCCCAAAGGGCTCTGCCCACTGGAGCGGGAAGATCCCAGCCGCGGCTCGCGAGATCAGCCGCGCCTTCTGGGCGCCGGCGACGTTGGGGTAATACTCGACGGTGGGGCTGAGGAAGGGCTCGACCTGCTCCTCGAAGTAGCGCAGGCCTTCCTCGGAACGCTCCACCTTGCCGGCCAGGATCAGCTTGCGGCCGGCCCGCTGCGCCACCTGGATTGCCAGGTGCTGGCCCTTGTCCGGGATGATCCGAGCCACCTCGATCAGGTAGCGCTCGTGCGCCACGCTGGGCGGCGTCGTCGGGAGCTCGACGGCGTTGTGGACGATGCCCGCGAGCTTGATGTCGGGCGCGCTCGCCGCCTGGCTCAGGCTGATGGCACACAGGCGCGCCCGCTCGTCCACCTCCATGTAGAAGGTGCGCATTGGTTCGGTCAGCTCGCCGTGGATGGTATGCACCACGACGGGCGCCAGTCCGCTTTGGAGGGCCAGCAGCAGGCCTTCGAAGCCTGTGTGATCGTGGATGACGTCGAAGCGCTGGCCGGACATGGCTGCATAGACGCGAGCCAGGTAGGTTGCCTGGCGGGCCATTTCCGCCTGTCCACCGAGGTCGTGGCTCCACGCGGCATCGGCCAGCATCGTCACCCCCGGCTCGGAGCCCTCCGCCCCGAATACGGTGACCTCATGGCCCAGCCGTCGCAGCTCGGTGTGGAGCAGGTGGACGACGAGCTCCGTGCCGCCGTAGCCTCGTGGCGGCAAGGGGTACCACGCAGGCGCGACGATCGCGATCCGAAGCGCGTCGTCCACCAGCTCACCTCCTGCCGCCCAGTGCGGCAAACCGATGATAACGGTCAGCCGCACCGCGGCCGTCTGTCCAAAAGTTGATAGCAGGGGGGTGGGGTTGGCGAATCATTCGGAGGGGTCGATTTTCTGAGTCACCCGCGGTAAAGTTGTCGCGGTGATTACGGCGCTCCGGGTCCTCCAGGCTGTCGTCAGCCTCAGCTTCCTGGCTCTCGGCGTATTTACCGTCGCCGACTGGTTGCGCCACCGCGAGCGAAGCCGCGCCTACCTGGCCCTAGCCTTTGGCACGCTTGGCCTGACCAGCGCGCTTGGACAGGTCAACGTACTCACCGAGTATCGATTGGGTCCGGTGTTCGAGGACCTTACCCTGCTCCTCTTCATGTTGTCCGGGTATGCACTGCTCCTCTTCCGCGACACCTTCATCCCTCTCAGCCGCCGGCTCAGGCTTGGCGCCCTGGTGCTGGTGGTCGCGACCACGCTCTTCGCCCTGCTCGTACAGATCCCCTCAAAACCCGGGCAGCACATCAACGCCGCCCAATCGGCGGCGACGATTGCGCTTGTTCTCGTCTGGAGCGCCTGCGTCCTCGAGCCCATCGTCCGGTTCTGGGCCGCCTCCCGGGGGCGGCCGGCGGTGCAGCGTGCCCGGTTGCGAGCCCTGGCCGCGGGCTACGGCGCCATCGTACTCATCCTCCTGGTGGCGGGCTTCGCCGGCTCAGCGGCGACCGGTCCCGTCGTGCAATGGCTGTTTGAGATCGTCGCCATCGTGGCCCTGCCGCTGCTCTACGCCGGGTTCGCCGCGCCGCAGTGGCTTCGCCGCCTCTGGCGCCAACGCGAGGAAGAGCAATTTCGCGAGGCGGTGCACGACCTGGTGCTCTTCAGCCCGAACCGGGAGACGCTGGCGAAGCGCGCCGCGGAGTGGGGACTTCGCCTGGTGGGCGCCGAAGGCATTGCCATCCTCGATGCGAACGGCGAGATCCTGGCGATCCATGGCATCGATCCAGACCAGACCCGCGAGCTCGCGGCGCGAGCCGGCACGGACACGCAGCCCAAGCTGCTCCGGACGCCTGACGCGAGCCGGGAAAACGCGATCGTCGTGCCGCTCCCGCTGGATACCGGGACCGGGTCGATGGTGATCGTCTCTGGACCGTACACGCCCTTCTTCGGCACCGACGAGGTGAGCCGCCTGCGCGGCTACGCGGCGAACATCACCGCCGCCCTCGACCGCACCATGGTGACCGAACGATTGGCCGCTGTCGAACGCACGAAGTCGCAGTTCCTCAACCTGGCGTCACACGAGCTACGCAGTCCGCTCGGCGTCATCAACGGGTATCTCTCCATGCTGGAGCAGGGCGCACTCGGTGAGCTCAAGGAGTCAGGTGTGCGGGCGATCGAGGTGCTCCGGGCGAAGACACTCGAGATGAGTCTGCTCGTCTCACAGATGCTGGACGCGGCGCGGCTCGAGGATGGTCGCCTCGCGCTGAAACGCGACCACCTGGACCTGGGTAAGGTCGCCGCCGAGGCGGTGCAGGTCGTCCGGCCCGTGGCAACGGCCGCGCACGAGTTGACGCTGGAGACGCCGGCCACCGAGGTCATGGTCTTCGGAGATGCCGACCGGATGGTCACCATCATCAGCAATCTGATCGAGAACGCCATCAAGTACTCGCCGGAGGGCGGTAAGATCCGTGTCGTCGTCTCGGCCATGGATCGCGAGGCGCATCTCCAGGTCTTCGACCACGGGGTTGGGATCGCCCCCGAAGATCTTCCGCGACTGTTCAACCGGTTCGAGCGGATCCAGAATCGACAGACCAGCCACGTTGGCGGCGCGGGAATCGGACTCTACCTCTCGCGAGAGCTGGCCCGCCAGCACGGCGGCGACATCCGCGTCGAGTCCCAGGTCGGCGCCGGCAGCACCTTCAGCCTCGTGCTTCCTCTGGCGGTCGTGCATCGCGAGGCACCGCCAGTGGCGCCTGAGCCGCAGCCGTCAGTTCCTCGACTCCACGTCCTTGCCGGCGAAGGCGAGGCGGAGTCTGAGTCTCGCCTGGCCTAACGAGGCTGGCGGACGGCGCGAAGCGTGTCGCGCATCTGGTTGAGATGGAAGCGATCGTGTCCAGCGAGCATGCGGAACATCAGGCCATAGCTCTCCGGCCCTCGCTCGGCGTGCATCGCCACTCGATCACGATCCGCGGCGGTCGACCCGCGCCAGAGGCGAAGGTTTGCGGCGCGCAGCGCGGAGAAGACCGCCAGCAGCTCGTCGGGCTGCGCCTCGTTGTGGTGCAGGCGCGCGACCCATAAATCCTGGTCGTACCCGAGGAGAGGCGGCTCGTCCTGACTGATGGCCCAGCGATAACGCCCGGACATGACGATCTCCGCGTCGACCAGGTGGCCGACCAGTTCGAGCACGGACCATTCGCCCGCTGCCGGACGCTTGTGGAGGTCTGAGCCCGCTTCCTTCACGAGCGATTGCACCGCTGACGCCGTGGTGCCGGCAACATTGGCGGGGTCGTCCTCCCCGAGCAGGCTGAGAAGCTGCTGCTGGTAGGCGCGGCCGGCGACGAGCGAGTCGGGCGTTGTCGTCACGGTCCGGGTGGCCTAGCTACCCGGTTGTGTTGCCTGCTTGGGCGTGGAGTCGAGCTCGCCCACGGCGCGACGCACGCGTGCCGCGACCCCCTGCGCATCGAGGCCGAGCTGTTTGAGCAGTTCGGTCTGCCCGCCTTGCTCGATGAAGGTGTCGGGGACGGCCATAACGGTGACCGGGATACCGAGTGGTGCCAGCGCTTCGGATATCGCCGATCCGAAGCCACCAGTCGCCACGTTGTCTTCCAGCGTCAGCACGGCAGGATGCCGGCGCGCCCAGCTCTCCAGCCGGGGATCGAGCGGTTTGATGTAGCGGCAGTTGACGACCGTCAGCGGCAGGCCCTCCGCGTCGAGCAGCGCGGCGGCTTCCATCGCGACCGAGACGAGTTTGCCGGTGGCCAGCAACAGCGCGGCGCTTCCCTGCCGGCGCACGTCCCACTCACCCACCGGAAGAATTCGTGCGGGTTGCGACTCCGTCTCTCCAGCCGCTCCTTTGGGGAAGCGGATGGCGAACGGGCCCGCACCTTCCCTCGCGATTGCGGTGTGCAGCAGATCGCGGAGCTCCTGCGGGTCGCTTGCGGCCGCCAGGGTGAGGCCAGGCATCGCCCGCAGGAAGGTCAGGTCGAAGATGCCGTGGTGCGACGGGCCGTCGTCACCGGTGATCCCAGCCCGGTCGAGAACGAAGGTGACCGGCAGCTTGTGCAGGCAGACGTCCATCATCACCTGGTCGAGCGCGCGCTGGAGGAAGGTGGAGTAGATCGCGACCACCGGCCGGAGCCCTGCCATGGCAAGGCCGGCCGCAAAGGTGACGGCGTGCTGCTCGGCGATTCCCACGTCGTAGAAGCGGTCGGGGAAACGTTCCGCAAAGGGACCCAACCCGGCGCTGCTCCCCATGGCGGCCGTGATCGCGACCACTAGCGGCTCGCGCTCGGCCTCCTCGAGCAAGGCCTCGCCGAAGACATCCGTGTAACTGACCCGCCGGCTCAAGGGCTTGGCCGTTACCAGGTCGAAGGCACTGACGCCGTGCAGGTGGTCGATCTCGTCCTCTTCCGCCGGCCCATAGCCTCGCCCTTTTGTCGTGATCACGTGCACGACGGCCGGCTCGCCCAGCCGGCTGACCTGGCGCAGGGTGCGCTCCACATCCTCGATGTTGTGGCCGTCGATTGGACCTGAATATTTGATCCCGAGGTATTCGAAGAAGGTGCGCGGCGAAACCAGCTCCTTCAGACTTTCCTTGATCCGGCGGCCAGCCTCGATCGCCTTGTCGCCGGCGGGCACGCCGCGCAACATCCGGTCGACGCGGTTCTTGGTCCGGTGATAGCTGGGGTTCAGGACGGTGAGCTGCTGTGCGAGGTGCTGCGCCAGCCCGCCGACGGTAGGCGCGTAGGATCGGCCGTTGTCGTTGACCACGATGATCACCGGGGTCTTTCGATGGCCGATGTTGTTGAGCGCTTCGTAGGCCATGCCGCCGGTCAATGCCCCGTCGCCGACGACCACGATCACACGACCCGCGTCGGGCTGGTGGCGCGCGGCCTCGGCCATGCCGGAGGCGTAGCTCAGCCCGGTGGAGGCGTGGCTGTTCTCGATGAAGTCGTGCTCGCTCTCGGTGCGGTTCGGGTAACCGCTCATGCCGCCCAGCTTGCGCAGCCGCGCAAACCCCTCGCGCGGACGAGTCAGGAGCTTGTGGACGTAGGCCTGGTGCCCGGTGTCCCAGAGGATGCGGTCCTTGGGGCTATCGAAGACGCGATGCAGCGCCAGGGTGAGCTCGACCACGCCCAGATTGGGGCCCAGGTGGCCACCCGTTTTGGAGACCGTCCTGACCAGGAACTGGCGGATCTCCTCGGCCAGGGCGCGCAATTCGGTATCGCTCAGCGAGCGAAGATCGGCCGGCGTGCCGATCCGATCAAGGATGGGTGTCGGTGAAACCTCGTCCATCTCCTCTGTTCGAGTCTAGCGAAGAGCCTGCAAGCCCAACTCGATGATCAAACGTGATTCGTGCGCGTTTGGTTTCAGCCATTGACTGATCACCGGCTGGCAGGCTACGATGCCGCTGGCCACTCGGTGTGGCGTAAGAGTCCGTTAAGCGGGGGCAAAGGGGTAGGAGGATATGCGAGGGAAATTGCGCTTTTCGCTGGCTGCAATCGTATTCATGGCGGTGGGTGTTCTGGTGCCCACGCCCGCTTCCGCGGCCGGAACGCCCACGCTGGTCGCCGGCGGCTTCGACAGCCCGCGCGGGGTCGAGTTCTTCAAGGGGAAGCTGGTGGTCGGCGAGGCGGGCCACGGCGGCAAGAACTGCATCCCCGGCGTGCCGACCATCTGTTTCGGCCGCACGTCGCAGATCTCGTGGGTGAACATGGCCAATAAGACCCACACCCCGCTCGTCGACCACCTGTTCTCAGCCGCCGAGTTCTTCAACCCTGCCCAGGGCGAGGCCCTGGGGGTGGACGGAATTTCCGCGCGTGACGGCAAGCTCATGGCAATCCTTGGCGTGTTCCCGCAAGCCTTCGAGAATTACCAATGCGCGCCGGGCGACGGTGAGTGCGCGGCGGATGTGGACGCCGCCAAGAAGCAGGCGGGCGCCTTGATATCGGTGAAGTCGAGCGGCGCCTGGCGCAAGGTCGCCGGCGTCGGTGCATTCGGCTTCGACTACTCGGCCGATATCCCGAACCAGGAGCACGACTCCAACCCATACGGCGTCCTCGCGGTCAACGGCGGTTCGTATGTGGCCGATGCCGGGACGAACACGCTGGAGTTCGTCAGCAATGGTGGCCACATCAGCGTTCTCCACTACTTCCCGTTCCGACAGGATGCCTTTCCAAGCGATGAGGTGCCGACCTGCGTGGCGCGCACCGATGATGCGCTCTGGGTGGCGAGCCTCTCCGGCCACCTCTACCGCGTGCACGGCGGCAGCGCGACCCTGGTTGCGATGCCTCTCCTCAAGCACGTCACCGGGTGCACGGCGGGCGAGAACGGCGCCCTCTACCTGGTCAACATGTGGACCAATGACGGTCCCCCGACGCCCTTCAGCGGAAATGTCGTCCAGTTCAAGCCCGACGAAGGCATGTCGTCGGTCGTCGCCGGCCACCTCAACTTCCCGAACATGATCACGGCGAGAGGCGAGCACA
>Ga0209011_1000503_pt1 | contig 14825 bp, 11 predicted proteins | sample BlaSpr_A8_OM1_M3_FD_187986 | JGI IMG/M metagenome (GOLD analysis project Ga0209011, IMG submission 187986) | Forest soil microbial communities from Thunder Bay, Ontario, Canada - Black Spruce, Ontario site 2_A8_OM1_M3 (SPAdes) (version 2) | ecosystem: Environmental > Terrestrial > Soil > Boreal... | reverse complement strand
GGCCCATCGTGCCGGGATGCGCGCCATCGGCGTGCTCGGCGGATCGCCGGTGCCGGAGCGGCTTCGCGGCGCGTCTCCCGACGCAATGATCCAAACTATCCGCGAGCTTCCCAGTCTGCTGAAAAATTTCTAGCCCGCGTTTCTCACCATGATCCGAATATATGTATCAGTGGTCCCGCACTTTGCCGCGGACTACGGTGTTTGGTGGCGCCAGCGTCCCGCTGGCGATTTTTGCATTTCCATCGCGGCATAAAACCGCCCCGACGCGTCGGGGCGCCACCAACTCGCGCTCCCCGCGCACGATAGGACAAGAGCAGAGTTCATGCTAAATCTGTTGTGATAATCCAAGGCTAGGGAGCGCCCTTACGAGGGTACTACTTGGAGTCCGTCAGAAAATTGTCGGGAGGCTTCGCAGCCCCCGGTGAGGTCGCCGGCAAAGCGCCGCCAAGGGTGTAGTCGGTCCAGCGAATCACAACGCGAATCGGCAGCGTTGTCTTGTCTGCCGGAATGGTTTCGTCCGAGCGCGAATACGAGGGGAACCACAAGTTCTTGTCCACCTGTTGCCGGTAGGTTTCAAAAACCGCGAACGGCAGCATGGGAGATGTAACGTCGCCGGTTTCCATGACCCACTTCCCAATCGTTTTCACGATGACCATATCCTGTTCGTCCACCCACACCACTCCGGAGAAGTAGGCATGCGTGCGATCCAGGGCACGCGGCTTCACCGCGAAAATGTATGCGCTCAACTCGTCTAGGGGCTGCTTCCCCTGGAATGTGATTTCGTATTTCGGAAGCTGCGCAGTGGTCAGCGGGAACAGCGGAGTCGAAGCGATGAGTTCTGAATCGCCGCGCTCCGCTTGCAAATACTGGAGCGTGGATGCCGACCGGCGGACGGGTTTTTCATAGCGCCGGCCGTCCGGGGCGACAAATTGCTGCGTAACGATTTCAACTTGTCCGGCAACTTTGTTATCGTGGCCGATCTCTTCGAGGCGCACACTTTTCTGGAAACCGTAGCTCATGCTCGCGCGAAGCATCTCGTCCTCTTTCGCCGCGAAGCGACGGATGATCTCTTCGGGAGGGACGGGCGGTGGTTCAGGCTTATTAACCGGCATGGGAGCAGGCAGCGTCGCTCGTGAAGTCGGCGTCATCGGGCCGGCGTCCTGCGCGCGTGCGGGAACCATTGCAAACGCAAGGAGCGCCGCGACTGCGGGAAACGGTGCCATGTTGATCGAGCGGCGATTCATTATGTGTGCTTCAATCCACAAAGCGTTAGATGCGATCCTCGGCCCTTCTGTAGCGTCGGTCTTCAGGCAGACACTTCAAATTCCAGTGCATGCCCGACTGAAGGCGGGAGCTACATAGGCCAGATCCAAGCTTTCGCATAGGCTCTACGGTCCCGGCTCGCCCACAGTGTATCGCAGAGTGAACTCGGTGGGTGCAGCACCCGGCGGGGGCGCGGGTATGGCGAATTCAACCTGCGCGGAGAAATTTCTGGGGACAATGTTTGCGTGCGCGGAGGTCCATTCCACCGTGAGCGTGCGGCGGCCAGCAGACTGGATTTCGAGCCTCGTAATCTCCGCGGGAATCGTCACCGGCTCGCCAGAGGGAATAAAATCTTGGCAATGAGCGCCGGACCCGGACTTTGCTGTGGCGTTCGTGCTCGTGTTGGACGCTGACGACGATACAGACTGCCAGCAGAAGTGCGTAGTTACCTCTTCCGAGGCGAAAGCTGGAACGGAAAGCATGGAAATGAAAGACTGCTTCGGTCCGAAATCATTCGCGGGAGCGGAAGGGGCCGATGCACCTAGCGAAATGCGGTAGGTGGTCTCGATTGTTTCAGGCGCTGTGAGGCGTAAGGTTTTTTCGACGTGAAGGCCAGCGGGAGAATTTTCATGTTCATTGTATGCTAGTTGTAGGCCCGTTCCCTGTTTCTCCTCCACCCAAGCGGCACGGTACGCGCGGTTGGAGGCGAAATCTCCTGACGCGGGCATCGCTGCCGTTGCAGGCGTGTCCAGAACCAGAAAATCATGGAGGGCGCCGCCCAGCGCGATCAGGTCATCATTTGTTGATTTATCCACTAATGCCAGTGCGCGGCCTCCATCCGCGGGCGAGACGATCAAGCGCAGGCGATTGCTCTCCAGCACCCATTCGGGCGAACCGTCGCGATCAAAATCATATTGATAGTGTGTGTTTCCCGCCTCGTTGGCGGTCACAAACAGGATTGGAACACTCGTGTGTTCATGGCCGGATCGAAGCGTGAGCTGACCGCGAAGCAAGCCGTCACTCCCCGCGATTGCGGCTGTATCGGCTGTAGTGGAGTTGTGAATGGGCTGGAATCGAAGGCGGCTGAACAATTGTTCTCCCGGAAAAATTCTTCCCGATCCCGTGCCGTGGAACGCGCCATCGAGACTGAAATCGATGGGACGTACGTTGTCGGCGCGATTCCACGATGCGACGACAAAGTTGCCCCCGCTGCCCGGCCCCGCGAGAATTAGCGGCGGGCCGGACGGAATTGAAGCGTCGGTGGCGAGGGGAAGGCGCACCGCATCGAAAACTTGGTATTCTGAACTCTGGCGATGATTTTTCCCCGCGTCCGGTTTTTCAGCAACATGCGGCTTGTAGCGGAGATGGACCAAGAGAACGCGAAGATAGCCCGGCGCAGCCCCGCGCAATAATGAAAACTCGAGTTCGCCGGTTTCCTGTTTCCACTGGCTTTCAAGCCGGAAGTCCGGCCCGAGTTCAACCTTGGTGGGTTGGCTCTCCAGGTGCAGCCGGACCGTCGCGTGTGCGGGGGTGTAAAATGTCAATTCGAGAATCTTACCGTCGCGCTCAGCTCCCAGCAATTCCGCTCCGGCGGAGATGACTTCGTCCGTACAATGTTCGTCCACGGAGGCCGAGCAAAGTGGAGCGTGGACCGGGAGTAGAAGGGATTCGCGCGCCGGAACAGTGACGTCGAATGGGATGGTAGCCGGGGTCGCCCCCGCTGCGCGCGCACCAGGGTCCAGGATTTCGAACGACGCTTCCGCGGGCTGGTCCGCGCCCAGATTTGTGACACTGACGAGTGCGGCGGCGCAAAGTTGCTCTTCAACGCACGCATGTGGGCGCGCCGACGATGGGGAGTCTTCATTCGACATGAGCTGCGCAACGAATACTTCCGGGTTGAGCTTGCTGGAGTCCGTGCTGCGAAGGCTCCGAGAAGCGCCGGCTCTGGCGAGAAGCGTAGTCAGGCTTTCGGCGGCTGGAGAACTTTCAGTCTGCGCGCGATTCTGCTCGAGATTTTCCGTGAGTGAAACCCAAGAGTAGAAATCGTTCGAAGACGCGATCACGCGGCCTCGTTCGAACGGCCACTCTACGAAGCCTTCACCTGTTGTGGGGCTGGCAGGTGCTCCCTTCCACAGTGGCTCAAGGAGCGCTCCTGTCGGACGAGAAGGAAAATAAATCAGAACTCCCCCGCGCCTTACAAATTCTAGCAAGGCTGTTTGCGCCTTCTCGGCGAGAGGAAGATTGCTTCCATTTCCCCCAGGGACCGGTAGCAGAATCACAGCGCTGCGCAGCAACCGGTCAACCGATTGCGCGGCCGGATTGAGCAACTCAGGCGTGAAACCCGTCAAGCCGGAGACTCGAAAAATTTGTTCAATCGTTCGTGCAATTTGCGACGCGGCGGCCTCGCCCGCGGTCGCCGCACCGAGACATGTGCGCAGGTCCACGATGCCAAAATCCGCACGCGGATGCGACGATGCGAGCATCGCGCCCCATGTGGAAATGAGTCGACCGTTTCGCTCTACTCCAGTGGCGTTAGGTCCGTGGTTTCCTGCAAGGTCGAGCGCGGCGTCCCATCGAAAATAGCGAGCGGCGAAGGGTGTTCCCCAGCCCGCTGGCGTAACTGTGTCCTGGAGAGGCGAATAGGTGATTCCGCGAACGCCGTTCCCCAGCAGGAGACGCGATGCAAGCAGGATATTTTCTGGAGGCGGCTGTACCGCCCGGATATCGCCGGCAGGCGCAAACGTTGTGGTGGCGAAACCGGAAAGCAACGGAGGAAAGTCCGGCTGCGTTCCGAGGGAAGTTACCAGAAATGAAATTGCAGATGCATGAAATGAAGTAAGACGTGCCCTCTCATGCCCCTCCGAAGAGGCCGCCGCATGCTCCGGCACCGCCTGTTCCGTCGGTGGCTTGAAGAGCCACGCGGCAGTGAGACCCACTCCTTTCCGATCCTCTGTCTCAGATGCGATGGACAATGACGGGGCGCCCTGAGACACAATACTCGGCACGTTCATGAAAGTAGCCGCGTTGAGCCCCCCTCGTGCCAGCGCTCTGCGAAGCTCGCTCAGATATTGCAAGAGGTCGGGTGTGCCTGAGCCGGTCTGAATTGTCACGGCATCATCAAGCGCCACAAACAAGAGTGGGCCGCTGATTTCTTTTTCTTGCGTTTCCACTTCGCGCTCGCCTGGCTCCGTGATTTGAATTGTGTTTCTTGAGGCATAAGGTGCAAGTTCCCTGGCAATTGCGGTCAGCCAGCGCCGGGCATAGGTCATGTGCGTTTCGTTCGCGAGCCAATCGCGCGCAGCCGCGTTGCCGTCTTGCGCGGCGAGTTCCGCGTCTGGCGGCGCAAGACCCGCCTCGATGGCGGATTCATTCATCTTGTAATCGGAGTACGCGAGCAGCCAGGCGGGGTAGCCCGCATTGCGCCAGTGGTCGCCGATCAGCGGGCCGGGACGCGCGACGCATTTCAAGTGTTTCTCGGCGATGAGCTGCAGTAGACCACGCAGATTGCGGCGAGGGTTCGTGTGCCCGTCGAAATCGAATTCGGCATCGCTAATCTCGTGCCAGTTCCAGGGGATGCGCAGGTCGATCGTATTGATGCCAAGCTCCTTGTACCGTTCGAGCGATTGGAACCAGAGGTCGGGCGGAATGCGAAAATAATCAAACTGGGCGGCGTGAATAAAAAATGGGACGCCGTCGACGCGCAATTCGGGTTCGCCCGCGTTTGAAACAATCTGCACACCCGCATGTGGGCCAACTGGTTTCTGAACCGCAGTTTTTTGGGGCAAGGCATGCGCTGGAAAAAGCGTCGTGGCAAGAATTGTCATGACCATAGCGCGCCAGGTGCGGCGAAGTGCCTTTGATTTGTTGCACCCTGCGGTTGTTGTTCTGATCTCGCCGCGGCGGGAAAGATCCGGCGAGAGGTCTTTTCCGGTGATTCGCGCGGAAACCATCGTCCCGTCCCAGCCGGGACGAGCTACAACCTGCAACGGGTTGGAGTTTTGCGGCAACATGAATCCTGAATGTTACATGACCTGTGGCAACATTTCGATCTTTGCAAACGACGCTACCGAAAGTCTGATGCAGTTTCCACACCGCTGGTTGAGCGACCTCTGCTACAATCGCGCGGCTGCGCGAAGGAAATCGCAGCATGGCATTCCGTCGTGGAGACTCTGGCCAAGCGATTCTATGTGTCTGGATCCGTGCAGGGTGTGGGATTTCGTTTTTTCGCGGAGCGCGCGGCTGCGCGATTGGGCCTAGCCGGATACGTGAAGAATCTGTTCGATGGTCGCGTCGAAGTGTATGCCATCGGCAGCGCGGGCCAGCTCGACGCGCTGCAGAGCGAACTGCGGCGCGGACCGCGCATGGCCAGCGTGGACCATGTCGCCGAAAGCGATGCGGAAATCCTGTCACGGTTTGCGCGTAGTTTCACCATCGAGCGGGACTGCTGAATTCTTGGAACGGAGCGCACGGAATGAACCATCTGAAAGAATTGATTCGAGCGATCCCCGACTATCCAAAACCGGGAATCCTGTTCTACGATCTGACGACGCTCTTACAGAACCCCGCTGGATTTCACGCGCTTGTCGATACTCTTTGTGACCACTACGTCGGGAAAGTGGTGGATGCCGTCGTGGGAATCGAGGCGCGCGGATTTATACTTGCTCCGGCGCTTGCGTTCCGGTTGAACGCAGGATTCATCCCCGTTCGCAAACCCAAGAAGCTGCCGTGGAAAACGGTTTCGGTTACCTACCAGCTCGAGTACGGCACCGACACGCTCGAGATTCACCAGGATGCAATCAAGCCCGGCCAGCGCGTTCTGATCAGCGATGACTTGCTCGCGACCGGGGGCACTGCCGCAGCGACCGCCGAGTTAGTGCGTAAGCTGGGCGGCGAAGTAGTCGGCGCATCCTTTGCGGTGGAACTCACATTCCTAAACGGCCGCGCAAAGCTGCCCGGGATCGATGTTTTCACGATGATCCAGTACGACAAGTAGAGTTGCAGCGGAGTTGTCAGAGAGTGATAGCGGCTTCCCCGATTTATTCTTCCTGTGAGGATGCTACCGGCGTTGATCTTGTTTCTGCACGCTGGCGGACAGCTTCAAAGAGCACGATTCCGGCGGCGACCGACACGTTCAACGCGCGTACGGGACCGGTCGTTGGAATCGAAACCAGAAAATCGCAGCGTTCGCGGACCAGTGCGTGCAACCCTTTTCCTTCGCCACCCAACACGACACCAACCGGGAGTCTGAAATCCACTTCGGTGTGGCGCTTTTCAGCGCGCTCGTCGAGGCCCACAAGCCAGTAGCCCGCCTCTTTCATGTCCTCCATCGCGCGCGATAGATTCTTGACGCGGGCAACTGGAAGGTGCGCAAGCGCTCCAGCGGATGCGCGAGCGACGGCATCCGTAAGCCCGGCGGCACGTCGTTCCGGGATGATAACGCCCTGTGCGCCTGCCGCCAGTGACGTTCGCACGATGGCGCCGAGATTCTGAGGGTCCTCAACGCCGTCAAGAAGAACTAACAAACCGGGGGCCGCTTGCGGATCGCGCGGCTTCAGTAAGTCCTCAAAACTTGCCGTTGGCGATGCCGCAACGAACGCGACAACGCCCTGATGCTCCCGCGTGCCGGCGGCTCGATCGAGCTGTATGCGTTCCTCAAAGCGCACTGGAATGCCATGCTGCCGCGCTTGACGCACCAATTCTTCGATGCGGTTGCCGTGGCTGCCTCGCGCGACAATCAGGGAATCGAGCGGCTGATTGGCTTCGAGGGCTTCGCGTACGGCATGGATGCCGGTGAGACGATTCATAAACTTGGGAATCTCCTGTTCAATCCACTGCGGCGCAGAATTCAAGAATGCGAGCGCGAACGGACTTGACCGGCACGAAACCCTCGATCTGCGCGGCGCGATCGAGCAGCAGGACAACGCGGTCAAGCTCGCCACCCCCGACACGTCCGGTAAGCGCCACGCGCAAGGGATGAAAGATTTCGCGGCTAGAGTAGGAAAGACTGGACTTGACCGCCGCGACGATTTCCTTCAGCCGGTTCGAATCCACGGGTCCGCCATTCAATATTTCGATCGCGAGTGCGCGGAGGACGTCACGCCCGCCGCGGCGGGCCAGGACCTCCTGGCATTCCCGCGAAGCGAGCACGGCATGCGCGTCATACTCGAAAACCAATGCTAGTAGGTGCGCGAGTGCTTCGCGATTCCCCGCCCGCGGGCCGAGCAGCGACGCGGCCTCTTCCGTCCAGAACGCGACGCCTTGGTCCTCGCGGCGCAGCCATCCCCTCTCACGAAGAGTCGCGGCCACATCTCCGGCCGTGAACGGATTCGCAGTTGCGTGAATTTCGGGCGCGGGTTTCGGAATCATGCGACGAGCAGTGTACCGCAGGCTCAGGCTTCGAGGGTGACGATCGCCTGCGCGGCAATTGCTTCTCCATGGCCAATCGCGTCCACGCCCTCGTTGGTTTTGGCTTTCAAATTAATTGCAGAGATGGAGATCCCCAATGATTTCGCCAGCGCCTCCCGCATGGCTGGAAAATGCGGGCCCAGCTTCGGCTTTTCGGTGATGACGACTGCATCCATGTGCGATATGCGGAGTTGGTGTTCGGCCAGCAAGTCGCGTACGCGTTCCAGAAATCGCAGGCTCGAAACATCTTTCCATTTCGGATCGGTGTCCGGAAAATGCGTGCCGATGTCGCCAAGCCCCGCAGCGCCGAGCAGCGCGTCGCAGATCGCGTGCGCCAGCGCGTCGCCGTCGGAGTGTCCCACGGGTCCTTTGTGAAACGGAACTTCGATGCCGCCGAGGATCAGTTTGCGGCCTTCCGCGAGGCGGTGAAGGTCATAGCCAATCCCCACGCGCGTCATCGTGCTGCGCGCTCCTCGCGGAGATAAAACTCGGCAAGTTGCATGTCACCCGGGCGGGTGATCTTCAAGTTGCGTTCCGAGCCTGCCACGACGTGGACATCATGGCCCATACGTTCGATCAGGCCGGCTTCGTCCGAAGCCGAAACACCATCCTGGCGTGCCTTGGCAAACGCTTCGAGCAGCAAAGAAGCGAGAAAAACCTGTGGAGTCTGCGCAAGTACGACGCGCTCACGCGGTATCGTGGCTGTAATGAGCGCGACATCGGCAGGCAAGCTGGCTCGCTTCACTTCCTTTACGGTCTCCATGGCCGGTACGCCAAGAATGGCGGCGCCGCAGGAAACCGCTTCCGCGATCACGCGCTCGATCTGGTCGCGCGTGACCAGGGGGCGTACCGCATCATGCACCAGGATCAGGTCGGCGTCAGATGGGGCTTCCGCCAGTGCGTTGGCGACGGAATCCTGGCGCGTGTCGCCCCCGCGGACAACACGAACCGGACAGCCCAGATTCTCCCTCGCGACGCGCGCGGCAATGGAATCGACTTCCTCCGCCCGCGTGGCGATGACGACGCCGGTAATCGCCGGACAAGTCGCGAGGCGGCGTAACGTGAAGATCAGGACGGGCACGCCATCCAGTTCCAGAAATTGTTTCGGCGTCTCCGCACCCATTCGGGTGCCGAGTCCGGCGGCGGGCAAGATTGCGGTTATACGAATCATCGTCGTTTCGGTCAGGGGTAAAAAAGCTTACACCAATTGAAGCCGCATTTAAACAGAAGTTGAAAACCCATCGAGACCTTGCTGCCGATTCGCGCCTGTTAGAACGTGCGCGCTTGGAGGCACGCCTCGCATGCGCTCGATTGTTTAACTCAATAGTTAATAAACGTATATTATAATACATAATGTAGTTATCGATACAAACGGGCCGATTGACGCGGAATCTGATGGACTCTACGATGTTTAGTACGCGCTGGTGTTTCAGAATGGAACGGAATTATAGCGCATGGTCTTGGGTGTCGCGGCAGGGACGTTCTAATCGCCTTCCCAGATGCGGCCATCGAGTCGCGCACACCTCAAGCGGAACCGGCATCGCGGCCCAGTAAGCAAGCAACTGTAACTCCAAGTAGAGCCTACAGCCGTATTTGGCATCGGGAGACTGAGACGTGCTTCCAGGTAATCCAATGCTGGCCAGTTCGTATGATCCCCGTCTTGTGGCTCTATCCGTCGTGATCGCGATTTGTGCTTCTTATACGGCGCTTGACCTCGCGGGTCGTGTGACAGCCGCACGGGGCCGCGCTCGTGTCATCTGGCTGATTGGCGGCGCCGCCGCCATGGGGCTGGGCATCTGGTCCATGCATTACATCGGAATGCTGGCTTTCAGCGTGCCGGTGGCAGTGTTCTATGACTGGCCGACCGTACTGCTGTCTCTGATTGCAGCCATTCTCGCCTCGGCCGTGGCCCTCTACGTGGTTAGCAGGGAAAAGATGAGCTGGCGGCGGGCCATGGCCGGGAGCGTCGTGATGGGCGCGGGCATCGCGACAATGCACTATACCGGAATGGCGGCCATGCGCCTGGCTGGGATGTGCCACTACGATACTTCACTTGTGGCATTGTCGATCGGCCTTGCCATCGTTATTTCATTTGTAGCGCTCTGGCTCGCGTTCCTCGTCCGGGAGGAGAAAAAAAGCGCAACCCTGCGAAAAATCGCCAGCGCGGCCGTCATGGGCGCGGCAATCCCGGTGATGCACTATACAGGGATGGCGGCGGCTCATTTCATGATTGGAGGCACGGCTCCTGATTTTTCACACGCGGTGAGCATCTCCGCACTCGGAACAACCGGCATAACGATAGTCACGATCATGATTCTTGCACTAGCGGTTCTGTCGTCCGTTGTTGACCGCCGGTACTCTGCCCAGACCCTGGAGTTGGAATCAGCAGAACAGCGTTATCGTTTGTTGTTTGAAAGAAGCATGGCGGGAGTGATACGAACGACTCTGGATGGACGGATTCTCGACTGCAACGAGGCCTGCGCCCGGATTTTCGGATACTCTTCGCGCGAAGAAATGCTCGCCAGCCCGGTCACCAATCGATCCGTGCGTCCCGAAGATCAAGATGCCTTTATGGCTCGGCTTAAGGAAGAAAAGAGCCTAACCAACTACGAGCACTGCGTCCGTCGAAAGGATGGGAGTCCCGTCTGGCTCCTCGGGAGCGCACACCTTGTGGAAGGAAAAGATGGCGCACCCGAGGCGATTGAAGAAACTCTGATCGATATCACCGAGCGCAAGAAGGCCGAGGAGATTTTTCGTACGGCGTTCAACGCCAACCCGGAACCCATCACCATCGCTACCATCGCGGAAGGCCGCTATATCGATGTGAACGAGAGTTTCCTTCGCGTTACTGGCTATCGGCGCGACGAGGTGATTGGCCGCACTTCCTTGGAGCTGAAATTCTGGAAAAAGCCTGAAGACCGCGCCAAACTCGTCGAGATGCTTTGGGAACAGGACTCCGTGCGCGATATGGAAATCACGTACTGCACAAAATCAGGCGAAGAGCGCGTCGCGCTGGATTCGGCCGAAGCCATCGAAATCGCCGGGCAGGAATGCATCATCGCCATTCTCAGGGACATCACGGAGCAGAAATTCCTCGAGAAACAGCTTCGCCAAACGCAGAAAATGGAAGCCGTAGGGCAGCTCTCCGGAGGGATCGCGCACGACTTCAACAATTTGCTTGGCGTAATCATCGGCTACAGTGAAATTCTCGAGTACCGCCTGCCCGAAAACGACCCCCTGCGCAAAGAGTGCGGTCAAATCAAGAAGGCCGGGCAAAGCGCCGCATCTTTGACCCGCCAACTCCTGGCTTTCAGCCGCCAGCAGGTGCTGGAACCCAAAATCCTGGATCTCAACACCATTGTCCTGCATGTGGAAAAAATGCTCCGGCGTCTGATTGGTGAAGATATCGATTTGAAGGCTTCGTTCGGCCCCGGACTGGGGTGCATCAAAGCCGATCAAAGCCAAATCGAACAGGTGATTATGAACCTGGCGGTTAACGCCCGGGATGCTATGCCGCAGGGCGGGAAGTTGATGATTGAAACGGCAAATGTTGAATTGGATGAGGAGTACGCGCGCCGGCACCGGCCCCAGAAAGCGGGCGCATACGTCCAATTGACCGTGGCCGATACTGGAATGGGGATGGACGCGGAGACCCAGAGCCGCATCTTCGAACCCTTCTTTACGACCAAGGAACTCGGAAAAGGGACGGGACTCGGTCTTTCGACAGTCTATGGAATTGTCAGGCAGAGCGGCGGCCACATCTGGGTTTACAGCGAATTGGGACAGGGCACAACATTCAAGATTTACTTACCCCGCATGGGACAAGCGGTCCAAGCGGAAAATCCCGCCCCCGGCCTCGCTATGTCCTCGCGCGGCTCGGGAACCATCTTGCTTGTGGAGGACGAGGAAGCGCTTCGGGAGTTGACGCGCAATTTGTTGGAAGGCGACGGCTATGCCGTACTCGAAGCCGAACGCCCCGACAAGGCGATCGAGACCGCTATGCGGCATACCGGCCCAATCCATTTAATGCTGACGGACATGGTGATGCCTGGCATGAACGGACGAGATTTGGCCGCCAATTTGGCTGCGATAAGACCCGACATGAAAGTGGTCTTTATGTCAGGCTACACTGGTTTCACACATGCCGGACTCACTGATTTCGGGGAAAACTTTCTCGCGAAACCCTTCACCAGAAATACGCTGCTTCGCAAACTGCATGAGGTACTCGAATCAGAAGTGAAACTCGAGTCAAAGTAAACCAAGCCAGCCGGACTGTGGTCTGCTTCCATGCGAAAACACGGATTCTTCTGGCCCTGGCGTCCCCAATAGCCCTGGCGTTTCCCATAGTCGATGAATGCGGCCTTGGAGTGCCGTGTTGCGCCGCGTCTAAGACACCGCTGTTGCCTCAGTTGCGACCCATCGGGGTGGCTGATAGAATCGCAGTGCGGAACGTCGCGCGAGTGCCGATTCGATCGGGACAAGCCGTGCGGAGGGGTGGCAGCCGGCTGTTTTTCTACCTTATCCCAGTGGGCTCCATGCCCCGACCCTGCGGGACGTTCGGCGTAGGAGCAGAGTCCACGCGCGAACCAGTGCTTCAGTAGCGACGCACCCGCAAGCCGCGGAGGACACGCTTGGCCAAATACGATCTGGCAATCATTGGTAGTGGTCCCGGAGGATATAACACTGCGATTCGGGCCGCGCAGTGGGGCCTGAAAACCTTAGTCGTTGAAAAGGATGGCTTCCTGGGGGGCACGTGCCTGCACGTCGGTTGCATCCCCACGAAAGTCCTGCTGCACCACGCCGAAATATACGACACATTCAAGAACGCTAAGGAATTCGGCATTGACGTGAAGGAGTTCACGCTGAACTGGCCGGCGGTGCTGGCGCGCAAGGAAAAGGTCGTCAACAAACACGCGAAAGGCATCGAGTTCCTGTTCCGCAAAAACAAGGTTGAATCGATGCAGGGATGGGGCAGGTGGGCGGGCCCGGGGCGCGTCAGCGTCGAGAACGGCGGCAAGACCACCGAGCCCAAGACCACCGAGATCGAGGCCACGCATATTCTATTTGCGACGGGCTCCGCCGCGCGGTCGCTGCCTGGCGTGGAAATTGACGGCAAGATCGTGCTCAGCAACATCGAGATTCTGCAGTTGCCCGCCGTGCCGAAGACGCTGGTCATCGTCGGGGCTGGGGCGGTGGGCGTGGAATTCGCGTCGATCTTCAATTCGTTCGGGACGCAGGTCACCGTGCTGGAAATGCTGCCGCGCGTCACACCCCTCGAGGACGAAGACATCTCGGCGGAACTCGAGAAGGCGCTGCGCAAGAAAGGCATCCAGATTTTCACCGAGGCGAAGGTCGAGTCGGTGAAGACGGACGCGAAAGGCGCAAGCGTTTCGTTCAAGGACAAGGCCGGAAAAACGCAAACGCTCGCGGCCGAGCGCGTGTTGATGGCCGTGGGCCGCCTGCCGAAGACGGAAAATCTCGGCCTCGAAAAATCGCAGGCCAAGCTCGAGCGAGGTTTCGTTCACACCGGTCCGTACATGGAGACGGCGGAGCCGCGCCTCTACGCGATCGGCGACATCGTCGCCGGAATGCCGCAACTGGCGCACGCCGCTTCCATGGAAGGCATCACCTGTGTCGCGAAAATCACCGGCAAAAATATGCCCCCCATCGAGAAAACGCGTATCCCCAACGCGACGTATTGCGAGCCGCAGGTCGCATCGATTGGTTTGACGGAACGCGCGGCGCGGGAAGCGGGCTACGCGGTGAAAACTGGAAAATTTCCGTTCCTGGGGAACAGCAAAGCGACCATCCTGGGCCATCACGAGGGATTCATCAAAGTTGTTACCGACGAGAAATTCGGCGAAATCCTCGGCGTGCACATCATCGGGCCTTTCGCAACGGAAATTATTTCGGAATCGGTCGCGGCGTTGCAGCTCGAGGCTACCGTGGATGACTTGATGTCCACCGTGCACGCGCATCCGACCGTTTGGGAAGCCATGTCCGACGCGGTGGCGGCGGTCCGTGGGCTGTCGATCAACGCGTAGAGCGAGTCGAGAGTTAAAAGTTAAAAGTGGAGAGTTGAAAGTCGACAGATCGAAGCGCGGAACGCAACAGGGTAGTAAAGGAGCGCGATCATGAAGGAGACTCCGCAGGAATACATCAAGCGGATCCTGGGAAACGCGGAGGGGCTGGATCCCCTGAAGGTAGAGGCCGGAACGCCAAAGAAACTGGAACGCCTGATCGAAGGCGTGCCCGCGGCAAAATTGCGCAAGCGGCCCGCGCCCGGGAAATGGTCCGTCGCCGAAATTCTCGAGCATCTCGCCGACTCGGAAATGGTCAGAGGCTGGCGGATGCGGCAGATTCTGGGCGCGCCCGGGACGCCGATTCAAGCCTTCGACCAGGATGCCTGGGCAATCTCCGGCCATTACGAAAAGCGCGACCCGCGCAAATCCGTCGAGCTGTTCCGCGTGGTGCGCGAAGCGAATATTGCTCTGCTGAAGTCTCTCACACCGGAACAGTGGAAACATCACGGCATGCACGCGGAGCGGGGCGAAGAGAGTATCGAGCATATCGTTCGCTTGAATGCCGGGCACGACATCAACCACACGAAACAAGTCGAGCGGATTGTTGGGGCGAAGAAGACTTGAGCGAAGTCGAGTTGAACGAAGTCGAGTTAAGAGTCGACAGTCGAGAGTCGGGAGTTCAGAGCGCCGGAAACGCTTGCTGACCATGAAGACAGGTTTAGTCGTCGATCTCGGGTTCGTGGAGTATGGCGCCTCGTGGGAGCTGCAGCGGCGCATCGTAGCCGCGCGCAAGGCCGGCGCCGTGCCGGATGTGCTGTTGCTGTGCGAGCATCCTCACGTGATCACACTCGGGCGTAACGGAAAGCTCGGGAATCTGCGCGCCTCCGATCAAGTTTTGCGCCAGATGGGGGTTTCGTTTTTTGAAACCGATCGCGGCGGCGACATCACCTATCACGGGCCGGGACAACTCGTGGGCTACCCGATCCTGAATCTCGGCGAGATCCGGCGCGACGTTGCCTGGTACGTTCGCGGCCTCGAGGAGGCAATGATTCGCGCCACGGCTGAGTTTGGCATCACGTCGCGTCGCGTTGCCGGCCGGACGGGCGTGTGGGTCGACGTGCCCACCGGACAAGA
>Ga0209011_1000502_pt1 | contig 14826 bp, 16 predicted proteins | sample BlaSpr_A8_OM1_M3_FD_187986 | JGI IMG/M metagenome (GOLD analysis project Ga0209011, IMG submission 187986) | Forest soil microbial communities from Thunder Bay, Ontario, Canada - Black Spruce, Ontario site 2_A8_OM1_M3 (SPAdes) (version 2) | ecosystem: Environmental > Terrestrial > Soil > Boreal... | reverse complement strand
CCACGTTTCGCGCGCGGCGGCGACATCGCTGGTCGCGGTCACCTGCGGCACCCCGACGCCGAGCACGCCGCGGGTGGTACACGCAGCGCCCGGCCCAACACCGACCAGGATGCCGGCGATACCGGTTTGCATCAACTCCAGCGCGGTGTCGTAGTCGACGCAGTTGCCGGCGACGACCGGGATCGACAGCCCGGCGCAGAGCTTCTCGAAGGAGAGCTGTTCATAGGTGCGCGAAATGTGCCGGGCGGTCAGTACCGTCCCCTGGATCACGAAGCAATCGGCACCCGCCTCCTGGACCAGTCCGGCCCGCCGGCTGGCGTGGGCCGGCACGCTCGACACACCGACCGGAACCTGAGCGCGCTTGACGGCCGTGATCCGCTCGCCGATCAACTGTTCGCGAACCGGGGCCTGGTAAAGCTTCTGCAGCAGGGCGTTGATGCGCTCGCGCGGCGCCTCGGCGATCTCTTCAAGGACGCTCGTGGGGTCCGCGTAGCGGGTCTGGAGTCCATCGAGGTTGAGCACCGCCATACCACCGAGACGGCCCATCTCGACCGCGAATCGCACGTCCACGACACCGTCCATAGCGGCCGCCAGGATCGGGACGGCGAGTCGCAGCGAGCCCAGCTCGAAGCTGCTGTCGACCTCCTGGGGATTGATCGTCACCCGGCCTGGAACGAGGGCGACTTCGTCGAAGCCGTAGGCACGTCGCGCCCGCTTGAAGCGACCAAGTTCGACAGTCTCGCCGGCCTCGAAGGCCGAGGCCTTCAGGGGCGCACGCACAGTCACCGCCGTCGACTCCGGAGCCGTGTCGAGCTCAAAGGGTATGCGTGTACCTCAGAACGAGATGGTTTTGGGGGATTATAGCGGATGGCTTTCGTGATGGATCAACGACTTTCCGCGCCCGAGCGAGTTCAGGCGGCACTATTGGCAGCCGGCGTAACGGCGCGCATCGAGGAATTCCCATCCTCGACGCGGACGGCGCAGGACGCCGCCGCCGCCGTCGGCACCAGCGTCGAGCAGATCGTGAAATCGCTGGTCTTCCTCGCCGGCGACACCCCGGTGCTGGCCCTGCTGTCGGGCGCGAACCGACTGGATCCCGCTCGACTCACCGAAATTACCGGCCTCCTCATCGGCAAGGCCGACGCCGATGCCGTGCGCCAGGCGACCGGCTACGCGATCGGCGGCGTGCCACCTATTGGGTTTCCCGCGCCGATCCCGACCTTCATCGACCGCGATTTACTGCAGTACGACGTCGTTTGGGCGGCGGCCGGCACTCCACGCCATGTGTTTCCGATTGCGCCCCAGGACCTGGTGCGCATCACGAGTGGCCGGGTGGCGGATCTGAAGCCCCCACCCTACCCTCCCCCAGAGGGGGAGGGAAAATCTCAGGGGTAGATGCCGCGGATCGTCGTCGCCTGCGCGACCTTGTCGACGGCGAGCACGTAGGCCGCCGTCCGCATGTTCACCTTCTTCTCGAGGCTCACCTTCAGGACGTTGTCGAACGCGCGCAGCATGATCCGCTCCAGCCGTTCGTTGATGTCGTGCTCATCCCAGAAGAACTCCTGCAGGTCCTGCACCCACTCGAAGTAGGAGACGGTGACGCCGCCGGCGTTGGCCAGGATGTCGGGAATCACGAAGGCACCTTTCTTGTAGAGGATCTCGTCCGCTTCCGGCGAGGTCGGCCCGTTGGCGCCTTCGCAAATCACCTTCGCCTTGATCCGGTTGGCATTACCGGAATGGATCTGGTTCTCGAGCGCGGCCGGAACCAGCACGGTCACCGGCAGCTCGAGCAGTTCCTCGTTGGTGATGAACTTGCAGATCTTCTGCCGGAGCCTGCCGGTGAGCTCTTTCTCGCGCACGACCTCGTCGAGCTCGATCCCGTCTTCGTTGTAGCAGGCGCCGTTCGAATCGCTGACCGCGATTACCTTGCAGCCCTTCTGAGCCAAGAGCTTGGCCGTGGTGTACCCCACGTTGCCGACCCCCTGGACGGCGACCGTCGCATCTTCGGGGCGGATCCCGAGGTGCTTCAACGCCGCCAGCGTGGTCAGCATGCAGCCTCGGCCGGTGGCTTCCGGACGGCCCTCGGAGCCGCCGATGCCCAGCGGCTTGCCGGTCACGACCGCCGGCACGGAATGGCCGGCCTGCATGCTGATCGTGTCCATCATCCAGGCCATGATCTGGGCGTTGGTGTTGACGTCCGGGGCCGGGATATCACGGTCCGGTCCGATCACGATGCTGATCTCGCTGGTGAACCGCCGGGTGAGATTCTCGAGCTCGTTGCGGCTGAGATTCTTCGGGTCGACGACGACGCCACCCTTGGCTCCGCCGTACGGAATCCCCACCACGGCGCACTTCCACGTCATCCACATCGCCAGCGCTTTGACTTCGTCCCGGGTGACGCCCGGGTGGTAGCGGATCCCTCCCTTGGCTGGGCCCCGGTCGATGTTGTGATGAATGCGATAGCCGGTGAACATCTGCACGGTGCGATCGTCCATCAAGACCGGGAAGGTGACGATCAGCTCGCGCTTGCACTCGCGCAGCACCCGCCGCATGTTCGGATCCAGGCCGAGCACATCGGCCGCGATATCGAACTGGCGCTGGGCCATCAGCCACGGATTTGCCTGCTCCGGTGATGCCTCGGCGAAGCCCCTCATCGGCACCGCCTCTATCTTCTGAGCCATTGTTCCTCCTGCCTGTTGCATGCCGGCCATTCGGCTAACTGGGCGCTCGGGTACCCATTACACTACACGGCACCGTGACGCCGCGGATGACTGTCCTCGCAAGCGTTTCGCTTGCGACCTTCCTCGTCACCAGCCTCGCCGCCACCCAGTTCCGAAGCCAGCCCCTGCCCCCCTCCAACCGCCTGGCCCGGGACGAGGCCCTGCGCAAGAGCGTCAACCAGCTCGAGGAGCAGAACCGGGCGCTCAAGGCGCGCATCCAGCAACTCCAGGGCGAGGTCAAGGCCGGCGAAGACGAGAGCGCCCGTCGTTCGAGCGCGGTCCAGCAGGTGAAGGCCCAGCTCGATGATCAGAAGGTGATCGCCGGGCTCACCGCACTGCACGGCGCCGGCCTCACGATCCTGCTGCACGACGGCACCGACCCGAACGACCCCAACGACCGGTCGCTCGGCTGGACCATCCACTACCAGGATCTGCAGGACATCGTCAACGTCCTCTGGGCGAGCGGAGCGGAGGCGATCGCCGTCAACGGCCAACGGATCGTGCCGAGCACCGCCTTCCACTACGCCGGCGTCAACATCCTGGTCAACAATGCCAGCCGGCTGAGCGGCCCATACACCGTGACCGCGCTGGGCGATCCGTCCAGCCTGGCCGGCGGCCTGGGCAATCCCGACCAGCTCGCCGAGCTCAAGAGCCGGAGCCGCATCTACCGACTGGGCTTCAGCTGGCTGCGTACCCCCAAACTCAGCTTGCCGGCCTTCGACGCCACCTTCCTGGTGAAATATGCTCAGCCGATCGGCTGAAGGAACCGCCCGTACTCAACGGCTGATCGTCGTCAGCTTGATCGCCATCGCGCTTGGCTTCCTCGTCGTCGTGCAGCTGCGCTCCCAGGCGGCGGTCGCCCGGACCCTGGCCGCCCAGGACGATACGAGCGTGGCACTGCTGATCAACGACTTGAACCGGGCGAACAACCAGCTGATGCAGCAGGGCGCCGCGCTCGTTCAGCAGGAGGCGCAGCTCCGCGAGGCGCTGACGGCCGGCGGCGCTGACGCGCAGGCGATTCAGAAAGAGCTCACCACCTTACGCGAGGTCAACGGCGCAGTTCCCGTCCATGGGCCCGGCTTGCAGATCCGGATCCAGGGCACGATCATGGACTTCGAGCTGCAGGACGCGCTCAACAATCTGCGCAATGCTGGGGCCGAGGCGATCGCGCTGAACGGCCAGCGGATCATCAGCAGCACCCCCGTCCAAAGCCGCGGAGACAGCCTGTTGATCAACGGGCACGCGGTGAGCTCGCCACTGAGCCTGCTGGTCATCGGCGACCCGGAGCAACTCGGACCCGCCGCCGATCTCTCGGCCAGCAGCCTGCAGACCCGCGTCCAGGTGCAGATTCAGCGCCAGACCGAACTGGCCATCACGCAGATCGTCACGCCGCGCCCGCTGATCTATGCCCAGCTGGGAAAATAGGGCAGCAGAATGGCACGCACCGTAGAGCTGCGCAGCGACACCTTCACACTCCCGACGGAATCGATGCGGGCGGCGATGGCGGCCGCCGAGGTCGGCGACGACGTCTGGGATGAAGACCCGACGATCCATCGCCTGCAGCAGCGAGCCGCGGAGATGGTCGGGAAGGAGGCCTCGCTCTTTGTTCCGAGCGGGACGATGGGTAACCTGTGCGCCCTGCTGATCCACACGCAGCCCGGACAGGAGGTCATCCTCGAGGTCGACAGCCATATCTTTCAGAACGAAGTTGCCGGTGCCTCGGTCGTGGGCGGCCTTCAACTCCGACCGCTCGACACATCGGACGGGCGTCTTCAACCGGAGCAGGTGCGCCGCGCGATCCGCCAGCCCGATATCCACGAGCCGGTGACGGGACTCCTCTGTCTCGAGAACACCCACAACCGCAAAGGTGGGACGTGCCTGAGCCCGACGCAAACCGCCGCCCTGAGTGACGTCGCGCACGAGGCCGGCTTTCCCGTGCATCTGGACGGCGCGCGGGTCTTCAACGCCGCCGTGGCGCAACGGCTCGACGTCCGCGAACTGACCGCCCCCGTCGACTCGGTGATGTTCTGTCTTTCGAAAGGGCTCAGCGCACCGGTCGGCTCCATGCTGGCCGGGTCGAGAGACTTCATCGAGCGCGCCCGCCGCATGCGCAAGATGCTGGGCGGCGGGATGCGCCAGGCCGGGGTGCTGGCAGCAGCCGGCTTGTTGGCGCTCAATGAAATGGTCGATCGACTCGCCGAGGACCATGCCAGCGCCCGACGCCTGGCCGAAGGCCTGCAGGGACTGCCGGGGATCGACATCGACCTGTCGAGGGTCGAAACGAACATGGTGTTTGGCGATTGCCGTCCGCCGCTCACCGCCGGCGCGTTCATCGACCGCTGTCGCGAGGTCGGCGTGTTACTCGATCAGGCCTCGGTCTATCGCTGGCGCATGGTCACTCACCGCGGCGTCTCGGTCGACGACGTCGACTACGCCGTCGAGGCCGTCCGGCGGTTGTTTGCCGCGCCGCTTCGGGTCGCCGGCTAGCGGACCGGCAGGCCGGTCGCCGGGTCAAACGAGGGACCACCGAAGTTCGCATCGGGCAGCAAGAGCAGGCTGCCGAAGGCTTGCCAGTCGCCGCTCGCATCGGTGAGGATGCCAGCCGGCGCCTGCGCCGTCCCGGCCAGGGTTATCGCCGCCGGTTGACCCGGCAGCGCCCACGTCGCCGGCATGGCGGCGAGGGCCGCGTCGGCGCCACCGAAGGCGCGCACCGCGCCGCTGCTGTCCAGCGCCAGGCCCGAGTGGGTTCCCGGGAACAGCGCCGCGTCGACGACCGTAACGCCCGCGGGCAACGCTGAGGCGACGCTTGCGCCACTCCCCGCAATCGCGCCGGCCGCGTCGACCGCCATGACCGTGCCATCGCTCGCCGCCAGCAGACGAATCGGCGCTGCCACGGCAAATCGTGGACCAGCAGCACCGGCGCTATTCCAGGTGGTGCCGTCGGCCAGCAGGCGGAGCGGCCCCGCCGGTAGGCTGACGACGTCGACGGCGGACGCCAGCGAGGTGGGGGCAACAGGCGTCGTCGCGGGGACCCGACCCAGGCCGTGCAGCGAGGCGTCACTGCCGAGTAGCAGTGCGCCGTCCGCCGACGGATGCTCCTGCTTGACTCCCATCACCGACAGGGCGCCGTCCGGCTGCGACGGCATCGGCCCCAGGATGGCGCGATCCCCGGCGGTTGGTGGAGGACCGGCGCTCGCCGGAACCGATCTGTTGAGAACGACGGGCGGCGCAGAGTTGCGGGCCGCGTCACGGACCGTCAGTCGAAATTGATAGGCGGTGCCTGGGTCTCCAAAGAAGCGGACAGCCCCCACCGTCGTACCAGCCGACGGCTGGTCGGCGGTCTGTGTGATCCACGGGCGGAACGCGGGGCCGCCGGTGCCGACCTCGACGGCGACATCCTTGACTCCGGAGAGTCGGTCGTCCCCGGACCAGTGAAGGTTCAGGGCACTCCCCTGCGCCGGATCCGCCCGCAGCGCCGAGCTTGGCGGGTCGACGTCATATAGATATAGGTAGGTGATGTCGGCGCTAGTTCCGGCCCGGTCGAAGACGCGCAGATGCAGCGTGTGCGATCCCGGGCCGGGGACGGCCGCCGAACCAGTGGTGGCCTGGGTGCGGGCCGCCGCCGCCCCGGGGTCGGCATCCCATTGCGCCGCGAAGCCGGCGAGCCCGTGGCCGCCATCACGGAGATGCCAGCTCACCGGTGGGGGCGGGCCGTCGTTGCCGTACCAGTAGTTCCAGCGCGCCCCGCCCGGGAAGGCGAGCGGCAAGAGGAATGGCGTCGGGGTGCCGTTCAGCCACAGGTTACCCATGTCCCAACGCCAGGGGTCGGGGCCTGGTCCGGTCCACCCGTAGGGATCGACCGAGTGCCAGGGCGTCAGCAGGTCACGGACCTCGAAATGGACATGCGGCCCGGTCGAATTCCCGGTGCTGCCGCTGAGGGCGATCAGCTGGCCGCGCGACACGTGCTGTCCCGGATAGACGAAGAGCTGGTTGTTATGGAAGTAGGCGGTCCGATCGTACGCGTGATCCATCACCACACCCCAGCCGCCGCTGTCACTCCATTCGCTGTAGATGACCGTTCCGTCGTCCGCGGCCACGACCGGCGTATTGGAGGGCACGGCGTAATCGGTGCCCCGGTGGCCGTCGTAGGCGTAGCCGGTCGCGCCGTCGAAGCGGATCATGATGCCATCCTCCTTCCGATCCGGGTAGTGGTGGTCGGTCCAGGAGGTCACGCGTGGGTTGGGGATCGCGAAAGGCAGTGTCAAGTTGCCGGCCGCCTGCGCCGGCTGCGCCGTCAGCCACGAGAGGCCAAGCGCCACGGTTACGGCGCCGCGGAATCTGAACGAGGGCAAGCCGCCGCGATTGTAATCGCTGGAGGGACACGAGGATGCGGGGAGTGCACTCACCGTTGCCCCCAGGCAGACCCTACAATGCGGGAAACGTGGCGCACGCCATCTACTGCTTCCTGGACGGCGAGACGTTGCACGGGGATCCGCCGAAGCGGGAGTTGGACACGCCCGTCGTCGAGACTCGAGTTCACAACCTGGGAACCAATAATCGGGGCGCCTTTGTCCCCCTCAGCAGCCTCAAGTACGTCCTGCTCGACTCCCGCGCACCTTCGGAGGCGGTCGATATCGCGCGCTACCAGCGAATCGCCATCCACTTCGTCGACCACGAGGTGCTGCGCGGCTACAGCGACCGCCAGCTGCGGACATCCCGCTACGGCGTCACCCTCTCGCTGGTATCCCCCGACCAGAGCGAAGTGAAGGATCTGGCGATCCCCTTCACCGCCTTGAAGGGGATCTTTTACCTCAAGACCTGGGAGGGCGGGGAGCCGGCCATGCTCGAGTCCGACTGGGTGCCGCGAATCCTGGAGGCGCGCGAGCAAGAACAGCTTCGGCGGCAGTATGGCCCGGCAGGCAAGCCACGGCACAAGATGCCGTTACTCGAACGGATCCTCCGTCGCCGCAAAATCGCCGAATAGCGCGATTCCTGGCGGCCGGTCCCTGATATGTTGAAACCCGAGATGCAACCGGCGGCCGTCCCGCCGCAGGCGGCGGCCCCGCGGTCCGCGCTTCGCGAGCGGCTCCTCGACCCTCGCACCCTGATTTCGTTCGTGATCCTGGCCGTCGTCCTCTTTGTCGTGCTGACTCATGTCCAACTGGACTACGGCGAGAGCCTGCGGGCGATCAGCCAGACCAACTTGCTCCTCTACGCGCTGGCGTTTGCGGCCTTCTACTTCTCTTTCGTCATCCGCACCCTGCGCTGGGAAATCCTGCTGCGCAACACCGGGGAAGACAACCGCTTCGGCGAGTTGTTCCACATCATCATCCTCGCCTGGTTTGCCAACTGCGTCCTCCCGGCCAAGATGGGCGACTTCTACCGCGCCTACCTGCTGCGACGGCAGACCGACATCTCCGGCTCAAAGGGCCTGGGCACGATCTTCAGCGAGCGCGCGCTGGACTTCCTGGTGCTGATGAGCCTGCTGGTGATCAGCGGTCTGATCAGCTTTCGCGCGACGGTGCCGGAGCGCTTCGTCCCGGCCTTCATCGTCGGGCTCGTCATCGCCGCCGGGTTGATCGCGGGCCTGCTCGTGATCCGCTACAGCGAAGGCCGCCTCTCGCGCTTTCTTCCCGAGCGCCTTCGGGAGCGGGCCACCCGCTTCAAGCACGGACTGCTCAGCGCGTTTGCCGGCCGCCTTCCGCTCCTGCTCGGCCTCACCGTCCTCGTCTGGATGGCGGAGTCCGCCCGCCTCTTCCTGGTGGTCCAGGCGCTGCCGCTGCACATCTCCCTGAGCCTCGCGCAGATCATGTTCATCGCTCTGGTTGCCTCCCTGCTCACCACCATCCCGGCTTTGCCCGGGGGGCTGGTGCTGGTGGAGGGCGGGATCATCGCCGTGCTGGTCTTCTTCGGTCTGACCGCCTCGCAGGCACTCTCGGTCGCGATCCTCGACCGCCTGATCAGCTACTGGAGCCTGATCGCCGTCGGGTTGGTGGTCTTCCTGCTGAGTCACCGGCGTTGAAGGTCCTCGTTACCGGAGGCGCGGGCTTCATCGGCTCGCATGTCGCGGACCGACTGCTGGCGGACGGCCACGACGTCGTCATCCTCGACGACCTATCGAACGGGCACGTGGAAAATTTGCAACCGAACGCCCGCTTCTACCAGATGGATCTGCACTCGCCCTGGATCGACGAACTGTTTCGGATCGAGCGGCCCGAGGCGGTGGTCCACCAGGCGGCTCAGGCCAGCGTTCGCCGCTCCGTCGAAGACCCGGTCTTCGACGCCGGTGTCAACGTGCTGGGAACCGCGGCGTTGCTGCAGGCCAGTGTGCATCACGGCGTCCGCCGCTTCCTCTTCGCGTCGACCGGGGGCGCGCTCTACGGCGATGCCGACGTGATTCCCACCCCGGAGGACTATCCGACACTGCCGGTCTCCCCCTACGGCGCATCCAAACTCGCCGCCGAGGTCTACCTGCGCACCTTTCACACCATGCATGGGCTGTCCTACGCGGCCCTCCGTTATGCCAACGTCTACGGGCCGCGACAGGATCCACATGGCGAGGCCGGAGTCGTCGCGATCTTCGCGCGGCGTCTGCTCAGCGGAGAGAAGGCCCGCATCAACGGCGACGGCAAGCAGACTCGCGATTTCGTTTATGTGGGCGACGTGGCGGAAGCGAATGCTCGCGTGCTCGCCTCGAACGCGGTCGGGTCCTTCAACGTGGGCACCGGCATCGAGACCGACATCACGACGATCTTCCAGGTGCTGCAGCGTCTCACCGGCAGCAACCAGCCGGAGGAGCACGGGCCGCCCCTGCCAGGGGAGCAGCGGCGCTCGGTGGTGGACGCTCGGAAAATCGAAAAGCTGTTGGGCTGGAAGCCGAAGACGGCGCTCGACGCCGGCCTCGACGCTACGGTGCGGTATTTTCGCGAGGCGCGTCCAGCATCGGCGACGGCTCCGGCTCGACCTGCTTGAGCGCGGCGTCCCCCGCGTCCATGAGGCGCCGCGCCGCCTCGAGCACGAGCGGGTTGTGGAGGCTCTCGCTCCCGAGCATCCGGCTGGCCCAGTCGTAGGCCTCGCACGCCCGGCCGATCGCCGCGCGCGCATCAGCCGCCAGATCCGGTCCGCTCGAAGGGCGAAGCCGGAGCGTCTGGTAGTACCCGGTCTGGAAGATCTTGCGCGCGGCAGCCGCCTCGTCCTCCAACCGCCCGTCGGGTCCGGCGACCAGGGCAAGGCGGAGCCGATCGGCGGCTCGCTCGACACTGGTCCTGACATCCGCGAGGACGACATCGTAGTCGCGTGGTGCCAGGCGCGACGGCGTCCCCAGCACCCGGTAGGCGCCCCAGAGGGCGACGGCCAGCAGCAGCAGGATCACGGCGTAAAGCCAGACCATCCTTAGGGACATTCTCCTCCCCCGCTTCCGCGGCAGGGCAGGGCGGGGGCTGCCGCTATTTGTAGCGGAAGGTAATCCGGCCGCGCGTCAGGTCGTAGGGGGAGAGCTCGACGCGAACCCGGTCGCCGATCAAGATCCGGATGTAGAACTTCCGCATCTTCCCCGAGGTATAGGCGAGGATCGTCTGTCCGGTCTGCAGCTTCACCTTGAACATGGCGTTGGGCAGCGGCTCGACCACCTCGGCATCCATCTCGATGGTCTCTTCCTTGTCGGCCGGTGTCTCCTTGACTTCCAGCGTGTCGATGCCGGGGCGCAGCGTGGTGGGACCGCCGCGTTTCTTGGGGTAGCTCCGTTTCTTGCGCAAACCGTCGACATATTACCCGAGTTGCGCGTGAGAGAATCGGGCGCGTGCAGATCAAGGCCGAACTGGCGGGCAACCTGTGGAAGATCGTGGTCCGCGAAGGGCAGGAGGTCCGGGCCGACGAGACGTTGATGATCCTGGAGTCGATGAAGATGGAGATTCCAGTGAACGCCCCCACCGCCGGCCGTGTGACGAAGATCCACGCCAAAGAGGGCCAGACCGTCCAGGAAGGTCAGCTGCTCATCGAGGTCGACTAGGGCGCGCTACGCGGCGGCGTGCTCTGGCTGGAAGAAGGCGATGCCCACGACGGACATCCCGCGCTTGCATGTCGGACAAAAGGTGACGGTCACGCTCTTTCGCGTTTCCCACCGGCGCTGTTCCCGCCGGCCGCAGTGGTTGCAAACCAGATCGAACATCATGTCAGCCATCTCGCCGCGACCGTACCACCGATCTCCTCATGTGAAGGCGACAGACCTCCCACGGCGGCGTAAGGAGATGTAAAGGGAAGGGAGTTGTTAGTGGAGCAGCTGGTCGATCCCGGCTTTGAGTTCGTCGCTTGCGGTCGGACCCTCGAACCGGGATTGGATGACGCCCTTCGAATCGATCAAGAACACCCAGGGCTCGGTCTGTAGCCGCCAGTCGACGACCGCCTGAGCCAGCTGCCGCTTCGACGGGTCCGGCTTGTAGTCGCGGTAGATCTCGACATGGATGAACGCCAGCCGGTTCCGATAGGCCGGCTCCAGGCCCTGGACCACCTTGATCTCGGGCCCACAGGTGTTGCTGGTGCAGAACGCTGGTGTGGCGAACACGACAAGCGCCGGCCGGTGCTGCTGGATCGCGTCGGCGATCGAGAGCTGGTGCATGTCGTCGGGAGGTCGGCCGGAGTCGATGGTCTCGACATCGGCGACGTCTCGGACGGTTGGATTGCGGGTCATTGGCGCCGGTTGGCCAACCCCCGGAACGACCGGCAGAGCCAAGATGTTCATGGGCAATCGCGCGGTCGTATGCGTCCCGTTGGGACGGGAGGCCGTGACCTCGACTCCCCAGTCGCCGGCCTTGTCGAAGGTCAGGTGGGCCACGTACGTGCCGGCTCCCTGCAGGCCCTCGCCCTTGAACGGGGCGTCGGACTCCCCTTTGAACGTGGCGGTGGTGCCGTTGAGGACGAAGGAGCGGACGTGTACCGTGGCGTCGCTCACGGGCGTGTTGTGGTCGGTGATTCCAATGGGGACTCGCTGCTGGTTGCCCACGATCAGCTCCGAAGCCGCCACCACGGCCTGCAGCGTGGAGCTGGTTGGTGATGCTCCGCCCGGTGCCACCTCCCCTGCACAGGCAGCGACCACGAGCGCCACCGCCAGCGCGGCGGCGGTTCTCACCGCAGCCTGGCGCGCTCGATGTACAGCTGCGGCCGTTGGATCTCCGCCATCGTCGGCAGCCACTGCGGCCCCTCCCAGACGCGGGCCAGCAGGTCATGACCACCGGCGTCGCGGACCTCGCGGCAGAATCGCTCGCCGATGACGTACTGACGCATCTTCATCTCGAGCCCCGTCAGGCGGAGAAAGGCGCGCTCGAGGGGCGTGCGCTGCTCCTGGCGCCGGCGGTAGGCGCCCTCCAGGAGGGCGAAGTGCGGCAGCTCGCGGCGTCCGACCTCATTCATAACCAGGTTGCTGTAGCCCTCCAGCAGGCTCATCACCGCCTGCAGCTTGGAGATCGCCTTCCACTGCTGGCCGACCCCCACGGTCAGCGTCCGGATCAACTCCAGGCGGGTCGGCCGGTGCCCGTCACCGAGGCGGCCGACCAACACCTCCTTCAGCAGTCCCTCGAGGTACGTCTGCAGCCACGGGTGGGCCTTGAATTCCCAGGCGTGCGTCATCTCGTGCATGGCGAGCCAGCGGCGGAGCTCGTCGATCGGCAACTTGTCCTTGTGCGCCCAAGCCTGGACGTTCGGCTCCACCAGGATCAGCGAGGTGGTTTCCACCGGTTCCCTTCCCAGCAGGGCGGGGTCATACTGCCCCAGCACCCGGCGGGCAAGGAGCCCCAGCATCAGGCCGAGGTAACGGGTCAGCCCCTTCTGGCCGAAGCTCAGGATCAGCGAGCCGGGGATGAGGCGCTGCAACCCCTCGAGCGGCTCGAACATCTGCCGGAAGATCCGGATGTTGAAGCGCACCCACTGGCGGCGACCGACGGCGGTCAGACCCGGGTATACCCGGGTGCCCGACGCGGGGGCACCGGGCCCCAGCGCCTCGACCAGTAGCGGCTCCAGTTGGGCGGCAATTTGCTGGTAGGTCTGGTCGGTCGCCAGATCGGCCGGGAGGTCGTTCGGCTCGCCACAGCGGGCCAGCGCGATCTCCTCCACCCGTTCCCAATCGATCAGGCGGGCCGGCTGCTCCCGGGGCCGAACCAGCTCCCGAAGCACAACGGCACCCACACCGATCGCGACGCCCCAGGCCATTGCCCGGCCGACGCGCCGGGGGGTGGGGGTGGATTCAGGAATACCCATGGGGAAGGCCGCCCAGGCGACCGACCTCATTCTACCGAGGCCCTGTCCGGCTGGCGCTCGGGGGGGTCGATTGCTAGCACTCGCCGCCTAGGAGTGCTAAAATCTTGGGTGCTTACCGCCTCGTCAATACTGGCTGTTTGCTCACTCATCATTTAGCAGGAAGGAGGACGATCAATGGCGAAACAACTGGCATACGACGCCGACGCCCGGTCGGCGCTGAAGCGCGGCGTCGACAAGGTCGCCGACGCCGTTCGAATTACCATCGGCCCCAAGGGCCGAAACGTCGTACTCGACAAGAAGTTCGGCTCCCCGACGATCACGAACGACGGCGTCACGATTGCGAAGGAGATCGAGCTGGAGGATCCCTTCGAGAACATGGGGGCCCAGCTCGTCAAGGAAGTCGCGAGCAAGACGAACGACATCGCCGGTGACGGCACAACCACCTCGGTGGTCCTGGCCGCGGCGATCATCGGCGAAGGGTTGCGCAACGTTACCGCCGGCGCCAACCCGATGCTGCTCAAAATCGGCATCCAGAAGGCCGTCGACGAAGTCGTCAAGGCCATCAAGGAGCAATCGGTCCAGATCTCCGACCGCGAGAAGATCGCCCAGGTGGCGACGATCTCGTCCGGCGACCCGAAGATTGGCGAGATGGTCGCCAACGCGATGGAGAAGGTCGGCAAGGATGGCGTCATCACCGTCGAGGAGTCCCGTGGGATCGAGGACGAGCTCAAGCTCGTCGATGGGATGCAGTTCGACAAGGGCTACATCTCGCCCTACATGGTGACCGATGCGACCCGGATGGAGGCGGTCCTGGAGGATCCCTACATCCTGATCACCGACAAGAAGATCTCGGCGATCGCCGACCTTCTGCCGGTGCTCGAGAAGGTGGTCCAGAGCGGCAAGCCGCTGCTGATCATCGCCGAGGACGTCGAGGGCGAGGCGCAGGCCACCCTGATCGTCAACAAGCTGCGCGGCACCTTCACCGCCGTCGCCGTCAAGGCGCCGGGCTTCGGTGACCGCCGCAAGGCCATGCTGGAAGACATCGCGATCCTGACCGGTGGCCAGGTGATCTCCGAGGAGCTCGGGCTCAAGCTCGACTCGGTCCAGCTCAACCAGCTGGGCAAGGCCCGCCGCGTGAGCATCACGAAGGACGACACGACCATCATCGAGGGTGCCGGCAAGGCGGACACGATCAAGGGCCGCATCAACCAGATCAAGGCTGAGATCGAGAAGACCACCTCGGACTGGGACAAGGAGAAGCTCCAGGAGCGGCTGGCCAAGCTGGCCGGCGGTGTCGCCGTCATCAAGGTAGGTGCCGCGACCGAGACCGAGCTCAAGGAGAAGAAGCACCGGATGGAGGATGCCGTGTCGGCCACCCGCGCCGCGGTCGAGGAGGGCATCGTGCCCGGCGGTGGCGCTGTCCTGGTGCACGCCCAGAAGTCGCTCGACACGCTGAAGCTCACCGGCGACGAGGCGACGGGCGTCGCGCTCGTCCGCCGCGCGCTCGAGGAGCCGCTGCGCCAGATCGTCAACAACGCCGGCTGGGAAGGCTCCGTCGTGGTGGAGAAGGTCAGGAACCTGCCGAAGGGCCAGGGCTTCGACGCTAACAAGGGCGAGTACACGGACATGGTCAAGGCCGGTATCGTCGACCCGACCAAGGTCACCCGTTCGGCGCTGCAAAACGCGGCCAGCATCGCCGCGATGCTGCTGACGACCGAAGCGCTCGTCTCCGACATCCCGGAGAAGAAGTCGGCGGCGCCGGCGCCGTCGATGCCGGATTACTAGGCCGTAAAGGCTGAAGAAAGGGCCGCCCCGCCGGGCGGCTCTTTTTGTTCGTACCGGCCCGGATACCGGCGGG
>Ga0209011_1000501_pt1 | contig 14836 bp, 9 predicted proteins | sample BlaSpr_A8_OM1_M3_FD_187986 | JGI IMG/M metagenome (GOLD analysis project Ga0209011, IMG submission 187986) | Forest soil microbial communities from Thunder Bay, Ontario, Canada - Black Spruce, Ontario site 2_A8_OM1_M3 (SPAdes) (version 2) | ecosystem: Environmental > Terrestrial > Soil > Boreal... | reverse complement strand
AGCTAGAAAGTGCCGCTGGGCGAGGGCTCGGGGTAGTCTGCGGCGGATGCTCCAGGAACGGCTGCTCGCCATCCTCGACCGCAAGAACCACTGGGCGTGGCCCTGGTTCGCCGAAGGGCGCGTGCCGCTCTCGCGCCTGCTGCCGCATTTCCAGCAGGAATGGGAAGTCTACGTGCGCGACTTTCCCATCATGCTGGCGCGCATCCTCGGCCACGGCCCGCCGCAGGAGGTGTGCGCCATGCTGGCGGCCAACATCTACGAGGAGCAGACGGGCGGCATCAGCGGGGCCGCCTCGCACCCCGAGCTGTTCCTGCGCATGATGGAGGGCTGCAGCTATCCGCGCACCGCCTTCGCCCGCGTGGAGCTGTTGCCTGCCGCGCGCGCCTATCGCGAGCACCTCGACACGTCGAGCTGGGGATCGCCCTGGGTCGTCGGCGCGTCCGTCCTCACCATCTTCGTCGAGGGCAGCGTCAACGAGCGCCGCGAGCTGGCTGCGCTGGAGGAGCCCATGCCGGGCGACGAGGAGCACGCCGCCGCCCTTTCCAATCACCCGCTGGTGCGCTTTCACGGCGTCGATCCCCGCGCCTTGGAGCTGGTGCGCGTGCATCGCGTGGTCGAGGGCGGCCACCGCCGCGACGCGTGGCAGGCCGTGCTGGGGAACATCGCGCCCGAGCTGGAGGAGCGGGTGGTGGGCGCCATGGAGCGGTCGCTGCAGCTCTGGCTCGCCTACCGCGACGAAGTGGCGCGGGCCTGCGGCATCCCGCGATGATCCGCTGGCCGGTGAACCTCCGCCTTCCGGTACGCCGATTGACCGCCGCCGCCCCTCTCAGGTACTGAACCGCCGCCCCGAACAGGAGCGCCCATGGCCGAAGCGATCGCGCCCCCCGCCGAGCACAAGCCCTACATTCCCGACCATGCGCGCGTCGCGGAGTTCACGACCAAAGCGGTGGTCGTGGGCGCGTTCTTCGGTCTCGTCTTCGGCGCATCGACGGTGTATCTCGCTCTGAAGGCCGGCCTCACCGTCTCCGCCTCCATCCCCATCGCGGTCCTCTCCATCTCGCTGCTGAAGAAGCTGGGCGGCTCGACCATCCTCGAGAACAACATCGTCCAGACCATCGGCTCGGCCGGCGAGAGCATCGCCGCCGGCGTCGTCTTCACGCTTCCCGGCTTCCTCTTCCTCGCGACCGACCCGGCGACGCACCAGAGCGTGGGCGCGCCCTACTTCAGCTACTGGACCATCTTCACGCTCGCGCTCCTGGGCGGAACGCTGGGCGTCCTCATGATGGTCCCCCTGCGGCGGGCGCTCATCGTCAAGGAGCACGGCAACCTGCCCTACCCCGAGGGGGCCGCCTGCGCGCAGGTGCTCATCGCCGGTGAGCAGGGCGGCGAGATGGCCCGGACCGCCTACCAGGGCCTCGGCTTCGCCTTTGCCTACGCCACCCTGCAGAAGATCTTCCACGTCATCGCCGAGACGCCGACCTACGTCACCAACGTGGCCAGCAAGGTCTTTCCCGCCGCGACGCTCAACGCCGACGTGACGCCCGAGTACATGGGCGTCGGCTACATCATCGGCCCGCGCATCGCCGGCGTGCTGGTGGCGGGCGGCGTGCTGGCGTGGCTGGGGATCATCCCGCTCATCGCTTCGATCGTTCCGGGCCACACCATCGCCGAGCAGCTCTACAAGCTGGGCTACCTGGCCGACCTGAACAAGCGCGGGGCTTTCGGCTGGGACCCTTCGACGCACACCTTCGCTGCGCTCAACATCGCCATCTACCGCGCCTACGTGCGGCAGATCGGCGCGGGCGCGGTGGCGGCGGGCGGGTTCATCACGCTGCTCAAGACGCTGCCGACGATCATCTCCGCTTTCAAGGGCTCGGTCGCCTCGCTGCGCGGCGGCGCGGGCGGACCCGCGGGAGCGCAGGTGCCGCGCACCCAACAAGATCTGCCCATCACGGTGGTGATCGGGGGGAGCCTGGCGCTCGTCCTCATCATGGCGATGCTGCCGTTCCTGCCGGGAAACTTCGCCGGCCGCCTCTTCCTCGGCGCGCTCATCGTCGTGTTCGGCTTCTTCTTCGTCACCGTCGCGTCGCGCATCGTGGGGATCATCGGCACCAGCTCGAACCCCGTCTCCGGCATGACCATCGCCACGCTGATGGCCACCTGCCTCCTCTTCGTGGCCATCGGCTGGACCGACGACGTCTACCAGCCCATGGCGCTGTGCGTGGGAGGCATGGTGTGCATCGCCGCCGCCAACGCCGGCGCCACCTCGCAGGATCTCAAGACGGGCTTCCTCGTCGGCGCGACGCCGCGGGCCCAGCAGATCGGCTTGATGATCGGTGCGGTGGCCGCGGCACTGGTCATCGGTGTGACGATACGCGTGCTCGACATCCCCACCGCCGACGCGGCCGCGCGCGGCGTGGTGCATATGATCGGCAGCGACCGCTACCCCGCGCCGCAGGGCACGCTGATGGCCACGCTCATCCGCGGCCTGCTCGCGCACAATCTCGACTGGCAGTTCGTGCTCGTCGGCGTGTTCCTCGCCGTGACCATCGAGCTGTGCGGCGTCTCGGCCCTGACCTTCGCGGTGGGCGCCTATCTGCCTCTCTCCACCACGCTGCCCATCTTCGCGGGCGGAGCCATCAAGGGGTACGTCGATCGCCGCCGAGGCGCCGCCTCCGGTGGACACGGCGAAGACCTGGGCCCCGGCAGCCTCTTCGCCACCGGCCTGGTGGCGGGCGGCGCGCTGGCCGGCGTGCTGGTCGCGTTGCTGTCGGTGAACGATTCGGTCCTGGGCGCTCTCAACAAGGTCGATCTGGGCCCGCTGCTCGCGCGCGCCCTCGGGGATGCGGGCTACCAGATCCTGGGCGTCGTCTTCTTCGCGGTGATGGGCGTCGTCCTCTACCGCGTGGCGCGCCGGCCGATGGCTCCGCTGCGGAAACCTTAGACGGGCTTCTTGTCGACGCGGAACGCGCCGGTCATGACGTCGTAGAAAAGGCGGAACTGCGCCCCGTCCGCCCCCTTGAAGTCGACGTGGTGCTCGAACACCGTCTTGGCTTCCTGGATGAGGAACTTGAGGTATTCCCGGTTCCCTTCCTGCATCGACTTGAGCACTGCCAGACCGGCCGGGTCCCCCGTCAGGTTCATGCTGCGACTCTAACAGAAGCGGGTTATCTTGCGCCGCCCATGCAACCCACCCGCCATCCGGACCGTTTCGTCGATCGCCACATCGGCCCCGACGCGCGCGACGTCGAGGAGATGCTCGCCGCGCTCGGCTTGCGCAGCATCGAGGAGCTGATCGACCGCACGGTGCCGGCGTCCATCCGCATGAAGCGCCCGCTGGAGCTGCCACCCGGCCGCTCGGAGTTCGGGCTTCTCCGCGAGCTGGCCGACATCGCCGCCAAGAACAAGGTGTTCCGCAGTTACATCGGGGAAGGCTATTCCGACACCGTCACGCCGCCCGTCATCCAGCGCAACATCCTCGAGAACCCCGGCTGGTACACGCAGTACACGCCCTACCAGCCGGAGATCTCGCAGGGCCGCCTCGAGGCGCTGCTCAACTACCAGACCATGGTCGAAGACCTGACCGGCCTGCCGGTCGCCAACGCCTCGTTGCTCGACGAGGGCACGGCGGCGGCCGAAGCGATGACCATGTTCCACAACATCCACGCCGGCGAGGCGCGCGCCTTCTTCGTGGCGCAGGACTGCCACCCGCAGACCATCGAGGTGCTGCGCACGCGCGCCGCGCCGTTCGGCATCCAGATCATCGCCGGCGATCCTGCGGCGTTCGAATTCGGGGAGCAGCGCATCTTCGGGGCGCTGCTCCAGTATCCCTCGACGGACGGGGCCATCCGCGATCCGCGCGCGTTCATCGAGAAGGCGCACGCACAGGGCGCGATGGTGGTCATGGCCGCCGACATCCTCGCCTTGACGCTGCTCGCCTCACCCGGCGAGCTGGGAGCGGACTGCGCGGTGGGATCGACGCAGCGCTTCGGCGTGCCGCTCGGTTACGGCGGGCCGCACGCGGCGTACTTTGCCACCAGGCAAGACTACGTGCGGCACATGCCGGGGCGGATCATCGGCGTGTCCATCGACGCGCAGGGCCGGCCCGCGCTGCGCATGGCGCTGCAGACGCGCGAGCAGCACATCCGGCGCGAGAAGGCCACTTCGAACATCTGCACGGCGCAGGCGCTGCTCGCCATCATCGCGGGGATGTACGCTGTCTATCACGGACCCAAGGGCCTCAAGGCCATCGCGCAGCACGTGCACGACCTGACGGCGCTGCTGGCGCGCGGGCTGGAGAAGCTCGGGTACAAGCTGCGCCACGCGGAGTTCTTCGACACGGTGGCCGTCGAGGTGGACCGGGCGCGGTTCGGCGAGATCCTCTCCGCCGCCGAAGCGCGGAAGATGAACTTCCGGCGCATCGACGCGCAGACCATCGGCGTCTCGCTGGACGAGACCGTGACGCCCGACGACGTGCGCGACATCCTCGCCGCCTTCGCCGGCGCGCGGCCCGTGCCGGCGGCGGAAGGCGACTCGCCACGGCTGCCCAAGGGGCTGCAGCGGACCCGCGCGTATCTCGCGCACCCCGTCTTCAACACGCACCACAGCGAGACGGAGATGCTGCGGTACCTCAAGCTGCTCGAGTCGCGCGACCTGTCGCTCACGCGCTCGATGATCCCGCTGGGCTCGTGCACCATGAAGCTCAACGCGACGGCCGAGATGCTGCCCATCACCTGGCCGCAGTTTTCCCGCCTGCACCCGTTCGCGCCGCGCTCGCAGGCGGCGGGCTACACGCAGATCTTCCAGGAGCTGGAAGCGATGCTGGCGGAGATCACCGGCTTCCCCGGCGTCTCGCTCCAGCCCAACGCCGGCGCGCAGGGCGAGTATGCAGGCCTGTTGGTGATCAAGGCGTTCCATGAAGCGCGCGGCGAGGGCCACCGCAACGTCTGTCTCATCCCCCAGTCGGCACACGGCACGAACCCGGCCAGCGCGGCGATGGTCAACTACAAGATCGTGGTGGTGAAGACCGACGAGAGCGGCAACGTCGACGTCGGCGATCTGGAGGCCAAGGCCGCCCAGCACTCGAAAAATCTCGCCGCTCTGATGATCACGTACCCTTCCACGCACGGCGTGTTCGAGGAGGAGATCCGCCGCATCTGCGACGTGGTCCACCAGCACGGCGGGCAGGTCTACATGGACGGCGCGAACATGAACGCGCAGGTCGGGCTCTGCCGCCCGGGCGACTTCGGGCCCGACGTCTGTCACTTGAACCTGCACAAGACGTTTTGCATCCCGCACGGCGGGGGCGGGCCGGGCATGGGCCCCATCTGCACGGCGAAGCACCTCGCGCCCTACCTGCCGGGACACCCCGTCGTGCGCGTCGGGGGTGAAAAGGCCATCGGGCCGGTCAGCGCTGCGCCCTGGGGGTCGGCGAGCATCCTTCTCATCTCGTGGGCGTACATCAAGATGATGGGCGCGCACGGCCTGACGCACGCCTCGCGTGTCGCGATCCTCAACGCGAACTACATCGCGCGGCGTCTCGACGAGCACTTCCCCGTCCTCTACAAGGGCAAGAACGGTTTCGTCGCGCACGAATGCATCGTCGACGTGCGCAAGGTGAAGCGCGATGCGGCCGTCGAGGTCGACGACGTGGCCAAGCGCCTCATGGACTACGGCTTCCACGCGCCGACCACCTCGTTCCCGGTCATCGGCACCTTGATGATCGAGCCGACGGAAAGCGAGCCCAAGGCCGAGCTGGACCGCTTCTGCGAAGCGATGATCGGCATCCGCGCCGAAATCCGCGAGATCGAGCAGGGCAAGGCGTCGCGCGAAAGGAACATCCTCAAGGGCGCGCCGCACACCGCCGAGGTCGTCACCGCCGATGACTGGGACCGACCCTACTCGCGCCAGCGCGCCGCCTTCCCGGCTCCCTGGGTGCGGGCGCACAAGTTCTGGCCGGCGGTGGGGCGGCTCAACCACGTCTACGGCGACAAGAACCTCATGTGCTCTTGCCCACCCCTCGACACCTACCGCTAGGCTGGTTGTCGGGTTGTGTTGAGTCTGTAATTTGACATTTTCTGGCCAGAAGGCGGGCCGCGCTGGCCAGACGGCGGGCCTCAATCGTGCTGCGGCGCGTTTAAAAAGTTGATCCTAGGACAGTCGACACCTCATTCTGCCGACATGCTCGACGACAACCTGAGAAACCTCATCGCCTTCCATGGCGTCGGCGAGACTCGCTCTCGCGGCATTCTCATCGTCGACGATGAGCCCAACAACCTGACCGTGCTGAGAAACTTCCTCGAGAGCGGCTACCAGGTGTACGAGGCGCGCTCAGGTCGGGAAGCGCTGGATATCGCCAAGACTACGGATCTCGACGTGGTCATCACCGATCAGCGCATGCCAGAAATGACCGGGGTGGAACTGCTGGAACACCTGAGGCACCTCAAGCCCGACGTGGCCGGCATCGTCCTGACGGGCTTCACCGATCCGCCCGCGCTCATCTCGGCCATCAACAGCGCGCGCGTCTTCCGGTTCCTCAAGAAGCCTTGGCAGCCCGACGACATCCTCGAGGCGGTCCGGCAGGCGAGCGAGAGCGTCTACCAGACCCGCGCCATCCAGAAGCTGGTGGCGCTCCTGGCGCACCGCACCGAAGAGCTGAACGCTTCATTGGACCAGGTGCGCAGCACGCAACGGCAACTCCTTCACATGGAGCGCCTGGGGACCATGGGCCGGCTGGCGGCTGGCGTGATCCACGATCTGCGCAACCTCATGGTCAGCCTCGGCTACATCGAGGGCGTCCTCCAGCAGCGCGACGTCGCTGCCGACGTCTTGGAAAGCGTGCAAGTCGGCATGCAAGGCGTCCAGAACCTCATCCAGACGCTCGAGGCGATGCACCAGTTCGCCCGGGGCGGGACGCTCCAACTGGAAAGGGCGTCGATCGCGCCGTCCGCGGTGGTGCAGGACGCGGTGGCCATCTCGCGCATGGACCTCAACTACCGCATGCACAAGGTCGAGCTGCGCATCGCCGAAGGCCTGCCCAACGTGCACGGCGACCGCCAGAAGCTCACGCAGGTGCTGGTCAACCTGGTCCGCAACGCGCTGCAGGCCACCGCACAGTGGCGGCAGGTCAGCATCGAGGCCTCACGCCTCAACGGGCACGTCATCCTCGCCGTCGAGGACGAAGGTCCGGGCGTCACGCAAGAAGTTCGTCAGACACTTTTTCAACCTTTCGTTACCAGCAAGGGCGGGGGCATGGGCATGGGTCTTTACATGGCGAAACTCATCATCGACTCGCATCAGGGAGAGATCGCCGTGATCGATCGCCCGCAGGGCGGCGCACGCTTCGAAGTCCGGCTTGTGGTGGCGGACAAGCAATGACCGCCCCCCTCCATCGCGTTCGCAACTACGAGGAACTGGACGGCGCTCAGGGGCGCGAGGTCTTCTTCCGCCCGCACCGCTACCGCGCCGCCGATCTCTTGCCGTTGCGCGGCGAGGTGATGGTCAAGGTGGCCGGCGAGTCGCGCGCCTGTCCCCTGCTCGACGTGTCGCAGAACGGCGCGGCCGTCGAGTGGCCCAAGGATCTGCCGGTGTCGATCGGCGACCGCCTGGAGAACGTGGCGGTGCGCTTCGACGAGCACGAGCCCTACCACGGCGAGGCGCGCGTCGGGTCGGTGCGCGAGATGGGCGGCATCACCATCGTCGGCCTTTCCTTCGAGGGGATGCTGCTCCCCGTCGACGAGTTGCTCGACCTGCGCTCCATCCGCTCGTTCGCGGGCGAGGGCGCCATGCCGCCGGGCCTCTGGCGCGCGCCGGGCTACGACCGCTTCAAGGTGCTCGTTTCCGAGCTGCGGCTGTACCTCGAGGACGCCGAGCAGCAGATGGCGAAGCTGGAGAAGGAACTGCCCTGGCACGTGCTGCACGGGGACGGATCGGTGGCGCGATCGGCGCTGGTGGAGAAGGTCCGCACCACCCTGGTGGCCGACGTGGTCCGCGCCACCGAGGAAATCGACGCCGCCGTGCGCGTGGTGCCGCCGGCGCATGCGCAGGCCCTGGTGCAGTGGTCGCGCCGGCACCTGCACCCGTTCTTCATGCAGTCTCCCTCGATGAACCGCTGCGCCTCCAAACCCTTCGGCTATCCGGGCGACTACGAGGTGATGCGCTTCATCTACGAGAAGCCCTTCGAGGGGCCGACGCTCTTCGCCAAGGCGATGGGACTCTCCTTCGACCAGACTTGCGCCGCGCGCGCCGTGCGCCACCGCAAGGACCTGGTCAAGAGGCAGCTGCGCAACCTCATCGAGACGCGTCGCGGCCCGCTGCGCGTGCTGGCGGTGGCCTGCGGGCCCGCGCAGGAGCTGGTCGAGCTGCTGGAGGAGCTGCCCGAGTTGACCGCGCCGCTCGAGATCGTGCTCTTCGATCAGGACAAGGGCGCGCTCGCCTACGCATTCCGACGCCTCAAGCCCATCGTCGACGCGCGTTGGGCGGGGTCGGTCAAGATCGTCTACCTGCACGAGTCGATCAAGCGGCTGCTGCGCGACACCGAGCTGTTCGCGGGATTCGGCAAGTTCGACCTTGTCTATTCGGTGGGTCTGTTCGATTATTTGCGGCCGGCCACCGCCGTGGGCCTGGCCCGCAACCTCGAGGCTCAGCTCGTCGAAGGTGGCCGTGCCTTCATCGCCAACATGGTCCCAGAGAACCCCAGCCGCTGGTACATGGAGCACCACCTCGACTGGTGGCTCATCTACCGCTCGCGGCCGGAGCTGCTCGAGATCGCGCGGCGCGCCGCCCCCCAGGCCCGGCTGCAGATCCTCGAGGAGGAGAGCGGCGTCAATCCGTTCGTGGAGATCACGAAGGTTTGATGGAGCCGCTGCCGGCCGCCTTCGAGCAACGGTGGTTGCGGTGGCTCCTCGAGCGCAACCGCCGGCGCATCCGCATCGGCCTCTGGATCACGCTGGCCCTCTACCCTTGCTTCGGCCTGCTCGACTACCTGATCGCCCCGCGCGCGGCCCTGGGCATCCTCTGGGGAACCCGCGCGACAGTGCTGCTCGCAACGGCGGCCATGTTCCGCCTGTTGCACAGCCAGTTCTTCGAGCGCCACCCCGACCTGGTCTCGGCGGCGTACACGCTGCTCGTCGCCGGCGGGATCAGCGCCATGACCGTGTTCATGGGCGGGCTGGCCTCGCAGTACTACGCGGGGCTCTCCCTGGTGGTGATCGGGACCGGCCTGCTCTTCGTCTGGGACGTGCAGGTCGTGGTCATCACGCATTCGCTGATCCTCGCCTCGTTCGTGGTCCCGAATCTCTTGATGGGCAACATCGGGCCGCTGGGGGAGGCGGTGTCGAACCTCGCCTTCCTCGTCGGCACGACGGTGGTGGGCGGGACGGGGCAGATCGTGCTCTATCGGTCGCAGCGCGAGCAGGTCTTGAACCAGGTACACCTCGAGCAGACCAAGGCATCGCTCGAGGCGGCGCACGAGCAGCTCAAGACGCTCGACCATTTCAAGTCGCAGCTCTTCGCCAACATCACCCACGAGTTCAAGACACCGCTGGCGATGATGCTCGCTCCCCTCGAATTGATTCTGCAGGGCGAGATGGGCGAGCTGGCGGCGGCGCAACAGGCGACGTTCCAATCGATGTTCCGCAGCGGGCTCAAGCTGCTGAAGATGATCGGGGACCTGCTCGACCTGTCGCGCCTCGAAGAGTCGAAGATGCGGCTGAAGATCGGCGAGCACGATCTGTGCGAGTACCTGCGGGGCCTGGTGATGCAGATCGAGCCGCTGACGATGCGCAAGAGCATCACCCTGCGCCTCGAGTTGGAGGTGCCGCACTGCCTGGTGTGGTGCGACCTCGAACGACTCGAGCGCGTCTTCCTGAATCTCTTGTCGAATGCGACCAAGTTCACGCCGCCCGGCGGCCACATCCTCGTCCGCCTCCGCGAGGCGGGCGCCGTGACGCAGGTGCTGGTGCAGGACGACGGGCCCGGCTTTCCGCCCGAAAAGGCGCGGCAGATCTTCGAGCGCTTCTACCAGGTCGACATGGGCGGCACGCGGCGCTACGGCGGCACGGGAATCGGGCTGGCGCTGGCCAAGGAGATCGTCGAACTGCACGGCGGCCGCATCTGGGCGGAGAGCGACGGCGGCGGACGCTTCACCGTCGAGTTGGTGCGCGACCGCGAGCACTTCAGCGCCGACGTGTTGGAGCGGCGCGGGGCGGCGCGCGAGGTACCGGACGGCCTGCGCGCCAATGACCGCGGCCTGATGGACTTCACCGTGCAGATGTCGAACCGCGACGAGTTCCGCCTGCTCGACATCAGCGAAGCCACCGAGCGCCGCGTATCGGTCCGCGACAGCGACGAGCACCTGCGGCCGCACCTGGCGCTGGTGGTGGACGACACGCCCGACATGATCCGCCTGGTGCACAATTCGCTGCGCACGCACTTCAAGGTCATCTCCGCCGACGACGGCTTGAAGGGCCTGGAGATGGCGCTGCGCGAGCAGCCTTCGCTGGTGGTGGCGGATCTGATGATGCCGGGCATCGACGGGCTCGAGCTGACGCGCCGGCTCCGCTCCGACGAGCGCACCCGCCACATCCCCGTGCTGATGCTCACGGCACGCGGCGATCTCGACGATCGCGTCAAGGGCCTCGAGACGGGCGTGAGCGCCTACCTGGCGAAGCCGTTCTCGCCGCGCGAGCTCTTGACCACCGCGCGGGCGCTGGTGCAGGCGCAGGCCACCACGGCGGACATCGTGCTCACCCAGCGGATGGATTCGCTGGAGATCGTCGCGGGCGGCCTGGCGCACGAGATCAACAATCCGCTGAACTACTTGAAGAACGCCCTGGCGCGCATCCGCCTCGACGCGCAGATGCTGGTCGACGGCAAGGCGGACGACGTGCCGCGGCTGGCGGCGCGCATGCGCGAGCTGTTCGACATCGCCGAGAGCGGCATCAAGCGCATCACCGGGACGGTCGAGCTGATGAGCAGCTACAGCCGCGCGGGATATTCGCGGCAGATGCGCCCGCACGACGTGTTTGCCGCCGTGCGCGACGTGGTGGCGCTGGTGCTGCCCGCCACCGGCCGCACGGTGCACGTCGAGACGCAGTTCGATGGCAGCGGCGTGGTGGAGTGCGTCCCCGAGGAGTTGAACCAGGTCCTCAGCAACCTGGTGCAGAACGCCATCGAGGCGTCGCCCGACCCGGGCGGCCACGTGCGCGTGCGCGGGTACGCCGACGGCGATGCGCTGGTCTTGAGCGTCAAGGACAACGGGCCGGGCGTGCGCAGCGAGGACCTGCCGCGCATCTTCACCCCCTTCTTCACCACCAAAGGACCGGGGCGGGGAATGGGACTGGGGCTCACCATCGCCTGGCGCGTGGTGCAGAGCCTGGGCGGCACGCTGGAAGTGCTGCCGGGGCCGGGCGCGGAATTCGTCCTGCGCCTCCCGCGCAAGCAGGTGCGCTTGCGCGCCGTCTCGTAGCGCTCAGGCGCACCCCGATCACGCGCCCGCTTTCTTTCCCAGGAGCGCGACCTTGTTCTTCGCCGCAAGGACCTGCTGGCGGAGGACCTCCGCCTGGCGGGCCAGGTCCTCCATCTCCTGCTCTGCGGCGTCGCGGCCGATCTCGGCGGCGCTCTGGGCCACCTGGTCCATTCGCGCCTGCACATCGTCGATCTTTCCGCTCTTGAGCAGCTCCTGCACTTCCTTGGCCATTTGACCAAGACCGCCCATCCGCTGCAGCAGGCCGTTGATCTGGGAGCGCCGCCCCGCGATCTCCTGTGCGCGCGCCATCAGCGCCGCCGCGTCGGCCTCCTGCTTCTGGCGCGCCGCCGCCACTGCCTCGACGAGCTTTCGCACCTGGGCGGTGATGCGGTCCTGGCTCTCGGCGGCGCGCTGCAACGCCTCGGTGGCGCGCTCGAGGTTCTTCTCGCTGTTCAGCTTTACCTTGCTGGCCTGCGCGCCCAGGTCCTCGAAGCGCCGCAGTTCGTGGTCGAGCGCCAGCGCGGCCTCCGCCAGGTCGCTCGTCGGGCTCGCCTTGGTCATTTGACCAAACTAACCCCTTCAGGGCTGGAGTACAGTCGGTGCATGAGCGAATTGGCGGATTTCCTCACCCGCACGCCCTTCTTCGGCGGCTTGCCGCCGGAGACGATGGACCGGGTGGTGAAGGTGCTGATCGAGCGAAGCCATCCGGCCGGCTCGGCCGTCTTCCGCGAGGGCGAGTCGGGCAAGTCGATGTACGTGGTCCAATCCGGCGAGCTGATTGCGACGCAGGCCGGCGGGTCCGGTGGCAGCGTTCGCTTGATGAAGTTCCGCGAGGGAGATTTTTTCGGCGAGATGACGCTCATCGAGATGCAGCCCCGGCCCTTCACGGTGATGGCCGAGCGCGACGCGCGGCTCTGGGAGCTGAGCAACATGGATCTCTACCAGCTCTACCGCCAGGACGTGAAAGGCTACGTGCTGGTGCTGCAGAACATCAACCGCGAGCTGTGCCGCAGGTTGCGGCGCGCCGGCAACCGCATCACCGGATTCGCCGGCGAGACGGACGGCGAGCGGACCCAGATCGGCGGCGACGGGAAGAAGCTCCCTTGAGCGAAATCACAGGCCCGCCGCGGCGCGCCCGCGCAATCTGCAGCGCTCGACGGCGAAGTCGATCACGCGCGCCTCCAGCGAGCCACCGCTCAACGCGTCGATCTCGACCAGGCCTCCGGCCCTCCCCTGCTCGGTCGATCGCCGTCGGCGCTAGGCCGGCTTGAGGAACAGCGCGCCGAGAGGCGGGAGCATCAGCTCCAGCGATTGTTCGCGGCCGTGAAAAGGAATGGATTGCGAGCGCACGCCGCCATAGTTGCCGACTCCGGTGCCGCCATAGATGACCGCGTCGCTATTGAGCAGTTCCAGCCACTCGCCCGGGCGCGGCACGCCGACACGATAGCCGGGGCGCGCCACCGGCGTGTAGTTGAGCACGACGAGAACGGGATTGCCCTGGCGATCCTTGCGCAGATAGCTGGTCACGCTCTGGTTGGAGTCGTTCGCGTCGACCCATTCGAATCCCGTCGCCTCGGTATCGAGCTCGTGCAAGGGCGGCTCGGTCCGGAGCAGACTGTTCAAGTCGGCCACCAGCCGCTGCACCCCGCCATGCCGGGGGTCGGACGTGAGGTGCCAGTCGAGGCTGGACTCGTGGTTCCATTCGTGCCACTGGCCGAACTCGCAGCCCATGAAGAGCAGTTTCTTTCCCGGCGTCGACCATTGGTTGCAGAAGAGCAGCCGCAGGTTGGCGAACTTCTGCCATGCGTCGCCCGCCATCTTCTCGAGGAGCGATCCCTTTCCGTGGACCACCTCGTCGTGGCTGAGGGGCAATACGAAATTCTCGTGAAATGCATAGAGACCGCGGAAGGTGAGCGAATTGTGATGGAAGCGCCGGTGCACCGGATCGCGCTGCATGTAATGGAGCGTGTCGTGCATCCAGCCCATGTCCCACTTGAAGCCGAAGCCAAGCCCGCCCAGCCAGATGGGGCGTGACACGCCGGGCCACGAGGTCGATTCTTCCGCATAGGTCTGCGTCCCGGGCTGCCGGCCATAGACTTCGGTATTGAGGCGCTGGAGAAAGCTGATCGCCTCGAGGTTCTCGCGCCCGCCGTGAATGTTGGGCACCCATTCACCTTCCTTGCGCGAATAATCGAGGTAGAGCATCGAGGCGACCGCGTCGACGCGCAATCCGTCGGCGTGATAGCGGTCGAGCCAGAACATCCCGCTGGAGAGGAGGAAGCTGCGCACCTCGTGGCGCCCGTAGTTGAAGATATAGCTCTTCCAATCGGGGTGAAATCCTTGCCGCGGGTCGGCGTGCTCGTACAGGTTGGTGCCGTCGAAGTACGCCAGCCCCATCTCGTCGGAGGGGAAATGAGACGGCACCCAGTCGAGAATCACGCCGATGCCCGCCTGGTGCAGCTGGTCGATGAGGAACATCAGATCCTGCGGCGAGCCGTAGCGCGAGGTGGCGGCGAAGTATCCCGTCGTCTGGTATCCCCACGAGCCGTAGAACGGGTGCTCCATCAGCGGCATGAACTCGACGTGCGTGAAGCCGAGGCGCTTCAGGTACTCGCACAGCGGCGCGGCCATTTCGCGATAGGTGAGCGGCCGGTTCCCCTCCTCCGGCACACGCCGCCAGGAACCGAAGTGCATCTCGTAGATGGAAATGGGCGCGTCGAGCGCGCTGCGCGACGCGCGCTCGCGCATCCATTTCGAGTCTTCCCAGCGGTAGTCCAGCGCGGTCACCACGCTGGCGGTGCGCGGCGGCTGCTCGGCGGCGAAGGCGAGGGGGTCGGCCTTGTCGACCCGATAGCCGTTGCGCGCCTCGATGTGGAACTTGTATCTGGCCAAGGGACCAACGCCGGGCACGAATCCCTCCCAGATGCCCGACTCGCCCCGCGCCTGCAACGCGTCGCGGAGCTTGTCCCAGCCGTTCCAGTCGCCCATGACGTTGACCACCTTCGCGTTGGGAGCCCAGACCGCGAAGTAGGTGCCGCCTTCCTGGAGATGCGCTCCCAGGTGATCGTAGAGTTTCAGGTGCGAGCCTTCGTTGAAGAGGTGCAGGTCGTCTTCCGAGAGCAGCGTGCGCATGGCGGCAGAGTATGGACCGGGCAATTTCGTCATGCGAGAACGTATGCACCGAGGAGTTCTCGTTCTACCGGAACGCCCGCCACCACGCGATGACCGGCGCCGCCGCCGATGCGAGAGTGAGAATGACCTGGGCGAGGCGATTTCGCAGGCGTGGAAGGCGCGCTGCGGCGAAACCGAGCAGCACTCCGGCGGCGAACCCGCACAGGTGGCCCGCCAGGTCGGCGCGCTTTCCCGTGC
>Ga0209011_1000500_pt1 | contig 14847 bp, 12 predicted proteins | sample BlaSpr_A8_OM1_M3_FD_187986 | JGI IMG/M metagenome (GOLD analysis project Ga0209011, IMG submission 187986) | Forest soil microbial communities from Thunder Bay, Ontario, Canada - Black Spruce, Ontario site 2_A8_OM1_M3 (SPAdes) (version 2) | ecosystem: Environmental > Terrestrial > Soil > Boreal... | reverse complement strand
CCGGTGGGTTCCACCGACACCGAGCAGGTCTTCTGCGATCTGCTCGGGCGCGCCGCCGCGCAGGGCTTCAGGAGCCTGGGCGAAATTCCGCCTACCGCGCTGCTCGAGTGGTTCCACGATCTGAACCGGCACGGGAGCCTGACCACCGCGCTCGCCGACGGACAGGACCTGGTCGTCTACGCCGATCGCCGCGGGAACGGCGAGGCGTACGTCTGGGAACTGCTTCCGCCGCACGGGCAACTCGCTCTCGTCGACCGCGACCTGACCGTGGATCTCACCCGCCGCGGCATCCACGCGCGCAAAGGGATCATCGTCAGCTCCAACCCGCTCGAGGTGCGCGAGGGCGAAGCGATCCACTGGCGGCGCCTCGCGCCCGGGCATCTGTTGATCATCCGGCAGGGCGCGGTACGATTCCAACTGGGTCCCGAGGCGTTGCCCGATCCGGAGGCCATGCTCACGCCGCCGCCACCGACGGGGGGACCGCCGCCGCCCGCGCAGATCATCAGCGCACAGGGGCTCTCGCCGCAGGCTGCTCCGGGGACGGCGACTGCTCCAGGCCCGACGACTGCTCCGGGACCGACGACGGCTCGGGTACCGGCAGCCGCTCCAGGCCCGGCAACCGCTCCGGGACCGGCCACCGCTCCGGGCTCCACGACCGCTCCGGACTCGGAGACCGCTCCGCTGTTCGTGCCTCGCGCGCGGCCCTTGCACACGACGGCGCGCGCAGAGGTGCGCCGCTACCAGGTGCTCCACCGCACTGTCTACCGCTACACGACCGAGGTCGAGCGCAGCGCGCATCTGCTGCGTCTTTTCCCCATGCACGACCGCCTGCAGACCGTGCATTCGTGTACGCTCGAGGCCTCGGTGCTGGGCCACCAGCGCGACTTCGAGGACGTCTTCGGCAACCGCGTCCGCCGGCTCATGCTGGAGACGCCGTTCACCGTGCTCTCCATCGAAGCGCGCTCGGACGTGGAGCTCTTCGACGTAGAGCCGCTCGACTTCCGCCCCGCGCGCATGCGCTCGACGCTGCCTCTGACATTGATGCCGTGGCAGCGGGAGATCCTGCAGCCGTTCCTGCTGCCGCCGGAATTGCCGGAGAGCGAGCTGTCGGAATTGACCGAGTACGCGATGAGCTTCGCGCAGCGCAACGACTACGAGCTGCTCGACACGTTGCTCGATCTCAATGCGACCATCTTCACGGATTTTCGCTACAAGCAGGGATCGACGGTGCCCTCCACCTCCCCCTTCGACGTCTACGCGAACCGGCGTGGGGTGTGCCAGGACTTTGCCAATCTGTTGATTTGCCTGGCGCGGCTCATCGGCGTGCCGGCGCGATATGTCTGCGGATATCTCTACACCGGACCCAAGGCGGCGAACGCGCGCATGGCGGATGCGTCGCACGCGTGGGTGCAGGTCTATCTGCCCGAGGTCGGGTGGAAGGGCTTCGACCCGACCAACGGCGTGATCACGCAGACCGATCACGTGCGCGTCGCGGTGGGGCGGAACTACATCGACGCGACGCCGACCTCGGGGACGCTCTACGTCGGCGGGGGCGGAGAAACGCTGGCGGTCGAAGTGTCGCTGGCGCGGCGTTGACGCCGCCGGGGCGGATCAACGCCAGGCAGCTCGATCGGGCGAGGGAAGAAGCTCAATTCGCGCTTCTTGTCCGGGCCACTCCGTGGTGGTTGACCTGCGGGCGAAAGCCGGTGGGCTTGCTGGGGAACCGAAGCTCCGCCTGCGGCTTCGCGCCGCGCATGCACCGGATCAACAAGCGGATCGCGCGCAGGTCGAAGCGGCCGGCCATCGCGTCGTCCACCAACTGGTCGACCGCACCGCGCGGATTGTAGGGCTGCAACCGGTACGAGCGCGGGGCGATCAGCGCCGCGAACGCGCTCGCCACCGAGATCAGATCCAACTCGCGCAGGGGTTGCTCGCCGTTGGCCCGCCCATAGCTGAATCCTGCGCGGGTGTGATGCAGGAGCGCCGAGTGCACCGCCGGAGCATCGCCCAGCACGCTGGCCAGCAAGAGCGCGCCCAGGAGCGGGTGGTCCTCCAGCGCCAGCGCCTCGGCGCCGGTCAGATGATCCTGCTTGAAGCGCAACCGCACAGCCAGGTGTCGCATCCCCAGGTCGTGCGTCAGCGCTGCGCCGACGAGTTGGGCGAGCCCCGGGGCGGTCCCCAGCGCCAGTTGAAAGAGGCGCGCGGCGATCGCCGCGGTCCAGATTCCGTGCTGGAAGCGCGGCCCGTCTTCCTTGCGCAGCGCTTCGAGTTCGTCCCAGACCGGCTGGGGGAACCGCACTTCCGACAGCGCGTCGGCGGCCAGCGCGCGGTTGGTTTCGCCTCCGATCAGGTGCTGCAGCGGAGACGCGTCGAAGGTCTGGAGCACCGATTCCGCCAGCGGCGTCTCGAACAGCGGCCGTTCGGAGGCGGCGCGCGGGGCCTTGGCGGCGAGGGCCTTCAGATAAGCGAGATTGACGATCGTGCCGCGCGAGGCGACGAGGCGACCGTCGGCGCGGATCAGATCCTTGGTAAGTACCGTTCCCGTCAGGGAATACTGCATTCGTCCTCCGCGGCCCAAGGGGGCCGAGGGGCGAAGACTAACAAGCGGGGGCGGGTAGGGAGCAAGGGCAGGGGAAGGCCGCGGCGTGGGCGCAGCTCCCACTGTATCTTTGCGGGAGCATCGCCACCGGCAGGCATCAGGCACTGCCGGACCAGGGGTTTCAGTTCCAGTTCGGGGACATGCCGGTAGGGCAGATGCAGATGGCGTTCGTCGTGTTCAGCCCAACCCGCCCGGCGAAGTTGCTGATCCCGTAGCACCAGACGGCGCACTGAGTGCTGGTCTGGCGAGCGACGCAGTATGGGTCGCCGCACGTGCTGGAGGAAGTCACCGGCCCGTCGTTCCACGCCTTCGCAGCCGCCGTCGCGGCCGCCAAAGTGGTCTGTGCCGGCGAGTAGAGCGGGTTGCAATCGAAGTAGCTCTGCCCGAGCCCGTTCGAGTGCTGCGTCTGGCAGGCGCCGTTGCCGCAGCACTGCGTTCCGCCCGGGCAGCAGGTCCCGCTGCATCCGGCCACGGGGCCCTTGGGGCATTGGCAAGCGTTCGACACGCAGACCGCGCTCGGGGGGCAGGGGACGCAGGCGCTCCCGCACACGGACTGGCCTTGCGGGCATTGGCAGTTGCCCGAGACGCACGTCTGTCCGGTGGCGATGCAGACACGGCCGCAGGTGCCGCAGTTCTGCGGGTCCGTCTGCCGGTTCGTGCAAAGCGCGCCGCAGTCATCGGGGTTGGGCGCGAGACACTGGCATGTGCCCGCAGCGCAGCTCGCCGCCGGCTTGCATGCGATCCCGCATCCCGCGCAATTCTGCGGGTCGGTCTGCGTGTTGGTGCAATAGGTGGTGCAGTCGTTAGGCTTCGGCGCCAGGCAGAGACATGTGCCGCCGCCGCAGCTTTCGCCGGGGCGCGGGCACACGTGCCCGCAGGTTCCGCAGTTCAGCGCATCGGTCTGCGTGTTCGCGCAGTACGTCCCGCAATCGGTCTTCGGCGCACACTGGCAAACCCCGTTCGCGCAGCTCTCGCCGGGCCGCGTGCAGACGTTCGTGCACGAGCCGCAGGCCGTTATATCGGTCTTCAGATCCCGGCACCGCGGGATGAGCGCGTCGCAGCGGCTCGTCCCCGCGCACTGGCACAGGCCTCCCGAGCACGTGCCGCTGGCGCCGCACGTCACACCGCAGGCGCCGCAGTTGTTCGCGTCGGTCTGGTAGCTGCCCGGATCGGTGCAGACACCGCCGCACAGGACCTGGCCCGAGGGGCAGCTGCCCTTCGACCCGCAGCTCGAGGCCGAGAGAGCGAGGCAGGCGAAGAGGATGATCCGCGTCCAGGGTGGCGCCATTCCCTGCATGATACCCGGGACGACCTTCAGCGTCGCGAACGTTTCGCCGCCGCGCTGAAGCCAATCCGATTGCGCCAGAGAATCGTCGAAATCGCGCCAACGGGGTCCGCGCCGCCTGGGCTCTGCTAGGCTGCACCCTCGGGCCCCAGGGAACCGACAGTTTTGTCGTCCGGGCCGCGAGTCGCGGCATGGAGGTTGGCGGCGTGAACGACTTACCTCGAGCTCCCGTCGTCCAGCGGCCGGCCCGGATCAACCACGAGTTAAAGTACCGGACCATCCACGGCTATGAACGCGCGTACATCCACGCCGGTCAGGGTCCGGTGTTGCTGCTCATCCACGGCATCGGCGACTGCTCGGACACCTGGGGTGAACTGATCCCGCAGCTGGCGCAGGACCACACCGTCATCGCGCCCGATCTGCTCGGCCACGGCCGCTCGGCCAAGCCGCGCGCGGATTACTCGGTGGCCGCCTACGCCAACGCCATGCGCGACCTGTTGAGCGTGATCGGCGTGGACCGCGCCACCGTGGTCGGACACTCGTTCGGCGGGGGGGTGGCGATGCAGTTCGCCTATCAGTACCCCGAGCGCTGTGAACGTCTGGTGCTGGTCAGCACCGGCGGCGTCAACGCCGAGATCCATCCAATCTTGCGTCTCGCGTCGGCCCCCAACGCCGAGCTGATTCTCCCACTCCTGCAATTCCCCGGCGCCCGCGTGGCCGGTCGCTGCATGTTCAAGCTGCTCGAGCTGCTGGGAACCGACACCGGGCGCGACGCCGATCATCTGCTGCCCATGTTCGACGCTCTGCCCGACGCGCGGACCCGCCGCACGTTCTTGCGAGCGCTGCGCTCGGCCGTCGACTGGCGCGGGCAAGCCATCACCATGCTCGATCGCTGCTACCTGGCACGTCCCATTCCCACGCTGCTCGTGTGGGGCGAGCGTGATGCGGTGATCCCTTCCCGTCACGCGGACATCGCCCACCGCGCGATGCCCGGCAGCCGGCTCGAGGTGTTCGAGGGCGCAGGGCACTTCCCGCACCTCAGCGACGGGGCTCGTTTCCTTTCGCTCATGCGCGACTTCCTCGCCACCACCGAGCCTGCGCGCTACGGCTCCGAGGAGTGGCGGGAGGCCCTCCGGCGCGGTCGGCCGGAGACTCCGACGTGATTTCACATCCCGGAGTTCAGGCTCACGGCGTAGAGCACGGCCCCTAAAGGCGCAAGCCTGCCCGTCCTCCGTGCAAGTCGATCGGTACGCACGCGAACGTACGCATCACTATGTTCTCCTCCTCCCGCTGCAAGGCCCGAGAGGAAGGCCCCTATGTCTGAGGGTAGGCCCACACCGTCCCCCGTGACTCCGGCAAATGGTGCAAGGAACGCGAACGAAAGCTTCTCCCCAGCACGCGAATCCACCGATGGCAGCCTGCGGGCCGAAAGGGCCAGGACCGACTTCGAGCTTGTCCGGAAGCGGGCCGCCGTCGAGGCGAAGGCTGACGTTCTCGTGGATCGCGCGAGGAACAAGGCAGATCGGGTCATGCAAACAGCGCGCGACCGAGCCGATCGGAACGTGGAGGAGCAGACCGCGCCCGAGGCTCGACGCTTGAAGGAGGAGCGCGCTGGAGAGGACGACGCGTTGGAGGCCGAGCGCTTGCAAGCCGACGAGAGCGTGCATCGCGAGCGCGAAGAGCGGAAGCAAGCATTGGCCAGCCTGCTCCGCTTGGAGCGGGAGGAAACCGACCAACACCTCCTCACAGAGCGCTGCTACTCCGACGAGGCCCTCAGCACGCGGGACATCTTTCTTGCAATGGTAAGCCACGATCTGCGGACGATGCTTGGGGGAATCGCCCTGAATGCCGGCCTGCTCGCGCGAGGACGTCAGGGCGACGGCGACAGCAAGAAGGTCGACTCACGCGCCGAGGCGATCCAGCGCCTCACTGCACGGATGAACCGACTGATCGGAGACCTGGTGGATGTCGCGAGCATCGAGGCGGGGCGGCTCATGGTGCAGCCGGTGCGGTCCGATTTGACGGGGCTGGTCAAGGATGTGATCGAGACGTTCCAGCTTTCCGCTGCTGCGCACACGACCACGCTCACGTTGGAAGATCCGGCGCCGCCCATGCTGGCACTGATCGATCACGACCGCATCGTGCAGGTGCTCGCCAATCTCCTCAGCAACGCAATCAAATTCACTCCCAAGGGCGGACGAATCTCGGTGCGCGTCGAAGCGCTGAAGGGCGAAGCGCGCGTCTCGGTCGCAGATACCGGCACCGGTATCTCTCCCGACCACCTGGAAGCCATCTTCCGGCGCTTCTGGCAGGTTGGCCACACAGATCGCAGAGGGCTGGGCCTCGGGCTCTACATCTCCGGCTGCATCATGGAAGGCCACCGGGGCCGGATCTGGGCCGAGAGCGTTCTGGGCGTCGGCAGTACGTTCTTCTTCGTGGTGCCCGGGGCGTAGCCAGCAGAGTCTAGGAACGCGGCGCGCTGTTCTTGAGCAGGCGGTCGAGGTGCATCCGGATGTGCGCCGGCACCTTGGCGACCGCGACCGCGCGATTGAGCGTGACCACGGGCGACGGATCCAGCCGACGTCGGTCACGTCGCCGCGCTCCCGGGCCGGAAGACCGCGATCGGCCGGATCTCGTATGAGCCAGTCCCGGGATTGGCGCGCGCCAGCTCGCGAGCGGTCTCGAGCGCCGCTTCCAGCGACGAGCATTCGACGACGAAGAAGCCGAGGAGCTGCTCCTTGGTCTCGGCGAACGGACCGTCGATCACCAGGGGTTCGTCGCGGCCCTTCCGGAGCGTGGTGGCCGAGGTGGTCGGCAACAGGCGGACGACCGGCCCGAGGCGGCCTTGGGTGGTGAGCTTCCGCTCCACGGCGGCCAGCCTGGCCATGGTGGCGTCGTCCTCTTCTTTGCTCCAGGACCCGATGACGTCTTCGCGGTTGTAACAAAGGATGGCGTAGAGCATTCGATGGCTCCTCTCGTCCTGGGAACGAACGAGTATCACCGTGGCCGACAAGCCAGCCGCAAAAAAAAGTGCCGGTGCTTGTCGACTTCGCGAACCGTGGTTCGTCTTCCCAGGTAGAACCGCACTTTACAGGGGAGAAAACAATGGAGACCATGGAGACGAGCGTTGCGAAGTCCAACAAGCCGGCTGCCCCCGCTGCGAGGACGTGGATCTGGATCGGGCGGATCCTCAGCGGCCTCACGGTGCTGTTCCTCATCTTCGACAGCGCCGTGAAGCTCGCCCAGTCGCACTGGGCGCTGGAGGCGACCGCCCAGCTCGGCTATTCCGAGCATGTCGTGCTCCCGCTCGGGATCGTGCTGCTCGGGAGCACGGCCTTGTACGCGTTTCCACGCACTTCGATTTTCGGGGCGATCTTGCTGACCGGCTACCTCGGCGGCGCGACCGCGACCCACCTGCGCGTCGGCCAGCCGTTCGTGTTCCCGATCGTGATGGGCGTGCTGCTCTGGCTGGGCGTGTGGCTGCGCGACGAGCAGCTGCGCGCGCTCACTCCGTGGCGAAAGGAGCGTATCCAATGAGTGGTGCAACAGGTCGCAACGTTGCAGCCGTCACGGCCGCAACCTGTTGCAGCGCCTCGAACGTGCCCAGATCGTCCGATTTGCCCGGCCCCGTTTTGGCACGGCAGCTGCTCTCAGGAAAGGGAGGTCCCTCGCCAATCGAAAGGAAAGTCATGACTACACAAACGCGATCGAAGCTCTCCGTCGTCGGCGCCGCCATGGGCGCGATACTCGCCGGGGAAGTGCTCTTTCTTTTGCTCGGGTCTGCTTTCCCGGTGCTGTTTCGTCCCCACGCGGCAACCACGCTCACCTCGGTAGCGGTTTTCGCCAAGCAGGCTTCGGCGCAAGCGGCGCCCTGACAAAGAGCCTCTGCTGCCCGGTCAAGGCGCGTCAGTCCCGGTGGTGGTCGTCGTCGCCGTCATCGGGCTTGGCCCAGCGGGCGTCCTTCGGCTCGTAGACCATCGGCTTCAGGTAGTCGTCCGGGTCGACCATCCAGCGCGGCTCGGGGCGCTCAGAGGGCTTGAGGGGCGGCTGCATCTGGTCGAGCTGTTTTTGGTACGCCACCTTGAAGTAGAGCGACGAGGTCGGGAGCGCGGCGTTCGTCTGGTGGACGGGGACGTAGACTTTTGGCTGCAGCGCGGCGCTGTACTGGATCGGGTCGCGCATTCCGTTCACCCTGTAGCCGAGGCTGACCATCGAGCCGAATTCAACGTCGGTGGGAGGGAGCGACCGGATCCTGTTCGCCACCTGCTTGGCGACGCGCGGGCCCCAGCAGTTCGGCACACCGCGATCGATCGTGCAACCATTCTGCAGATCTCCGGTGGTGTTGTGCCACACGAACGTGAACCGGTTATCGCCGCGCAGGACGAACTGGTAGTAGATGCTGACCGGCCCGCCGTCGCCGCGCGCGGCCGGGTACGAGTGCGCGGTGCCCGGCGGGTACATGTCGGGGTCGCGCGGGTCGGCGATGTTCTTGACCGGCGTGATGGGGAAGCCCGTCTCGGGATACGACGTTCCGGAGTGCAAGTGACGGAACGCCGTGATCGACGCGATCGGCTCGAGCGCGGAAATCTTCACCATCTCGGCGCCGGGCTCAGAACCGACCGACGTCACATCGTGACACTCGACACGCGAGGAGTCGATGGTCCCGGCCCTGAACAAGGCCTGCGCGTCGGTCTGCATGTCGATGCACGTCTCTGCCGAAGCGTAGATGGGAATCTTCACCTTCCCCGAGAGGAACGCGGCGTTGTCGGCATGATCGAAGTGTCCGTGGCCGAGGAAGAGCGCCTCGGGCTTCAGGCTGACCAGATCCTCGACGATGAAGGGAGTGCGTCCCGGAGCCGTCTCCGCACGGTGAACGTAGGTGTCGAGAAGAACGATGCGGCCTCTCATCGACGCCGCGACGGTTGAGTTCGTGAGCCAGGAGAAGATGACATTCTCCTTGTCGACCTCGCCGGTCCAGGCGTTCACGTTCTCGATGCCGAAGACGAGCTGCCTGGCCTTGATCACCTCGGGCGCGGAGGGTGGAGTGGCGCGGGCGCTGGACGCCAGCAGGAACAGCAGGACTGGGACGCTGAAACGGATAGTACGAGCCGCCATGGATGACTCCTCGAGAAGGGTAGGGGCAGGCTGTACCCAAGCCTGCGTCCCGCGCCCTATGGTGCGACCACAACGGGAATCAAGGGGCGGTGCGTCAGCGCCGGCGCTCCTCTTTGTAGATGTCCCGGATGAGGGGCGCGAACTTCTGGTAGATCGCCTTGCGCCGCACCTTCATGGTGGCGGTGACCTCGGCGTCGTCGTGATCCAGCTCCTTCTCCAGCAGGCGGAAGGCGCGCACCTGCTCCACCGGCGCCAGCCCCTCGTTTGCTTTCTCCACCTCGCGCTCGATCAAGTCACGCACCTCGGGGAGCCCCGTCAGGCTCTTGAAGTTGGTGTACGCGAGCTTTCTCTCCGTCGCCCACTGGCCCACGTTGTCGGGATCGATCTGGATCAGCGCCGCCAGGAACCGCTCTCCGTCCCCGAGCACCACCGCCTCTTTCACGTACGGCGAAACCTTGAGCGCGTTCTCCACCAGCGAGGGCGAGACGTTCTTCCCGCCCGCGGTGACGAAGATCGCCTTCTTCCGATCCACGATCCGGAGCTGGCCGTCGGGATCGACGCTGGCCACGTCCCCGGTGTGCAGCCAGCCGTCGCGGATGGTGTCGGCGGTGGCGGCCGGATCGCGGTAGTAGCCGAGGAACACCGCCTCGCTGCGCTTGAGGAGCTCGCCGTCGTCCGCGATGCGGAACTCGAGGCCCGCAAGCGGGTGCCCGACGGTGCCCGGCCTGATGTTCCCCTCGCGCTGGACGAAGGAGAAGCCGGTGCATTCTGTCATCCCGTAGCCCTCGCGGACCGGAATCCCGATGGAATGGAAGAAGAGGACGACCTCGGGCGAGATCGCGGCGGCCGCGGTGAAGGTGATTCGCGCCTTGCGCAACCCGGTGAAGTTCTGCAAGGCGCGCAGGACGAGCACCCGGTACCCGAGCCGCAGTGCGCGTGCGCCGAGGCCGATCCCCTGGCCGGCGATGGCCGCCTTCGCGCAGCGCCGTCCGTGGTCGAGGGCGCGCTCGAAGAGCGCCTGCCGCCAGCGCGGCGCCTCCCTCATCTTGACCAGGATCGCCGCCTGCATCTTCTCCCAGATCCGGGGCACGCCGAGAAAGACGCTGGGGGCGATCTCCCGCAGGTCCTCCTGCACGGTGCGGATGCTCTCGGCGAAGCTCACCGCCATCCCCAGCCAGACCGGAAGGAACACGGAGAAGATCTGCTCGGCGACGTGGCAGAGCGGCAGGTAGGAGAGGACCGTGTCGTGCCTGGAGATGGCGGTCGCATCCACCACCGCGCGCGCCTGCGCCAGGACGTTGCGGTGCGAGATCATGGCGCCCTTGGGAGACCCGGTGGTCCCCGACGTGTAGATGAGGAAGGCGACCTCCGATGCGTCCGTGGCGGACACCAGCTCGTCGAAGAGCGTCGGGTGCGCGCGTCCATGTCCGGCGCCGATCCGCTCCACCTCCTCGAAGGAGATGATGCGGGGATCGCGGTAACGCCGGAGGCCGCGCATGTCGGCGACGACGATGTGCTTCACGCGCGGCAGGTCGGCGGACACTTCCAGGATCTTGTCGACCTGCTCCTGGTCCTCGCAGACGACGAAGGTGGACTCCGAGTGCTGCACCACGTGCCGGACCTCGGCGGCAGGGCTGGTGGGGTAGACGCCGACGCCGACCGCCGACGCCGACATCGCGCCCAGCTCGGCATAGACCCACTCGCGGCAGTTCTCGGAGAGGACCGCGACCTTGTCGCCCCTGGCGAGGCCGAGCGCCGTGAGCCCGAGGCAGAAATTGCGCACGTGACCGAGGTACCCCTCCCAGGTCACGCGCTGCCAGATCCCATGGTCCTTCTCGCGCAGCGCGACCGCGTCCGGCGCCTCGCGCGCCCGCTCGCGCAAGAGCTTGGGCAACGTGTCGGCGGTCACGAAAGCCATCGCTTCCGTCGCTTGTAGTGCTTCACCTCGCGGTAGTTCTTCCGGCGCTCGCCGCGGCGCCCGAGGTAGAACTCCTGCACGTCGCGGTCCTGCTTCAGCCGCGCAACCGGGCCGTCGAGCACCACCTTTCCCGTTTCCATGATGTAACCATGGCTCGCTACCTCCAAGGCCATGTGCGCGTTCTGCTCGACGAGCAGGACGGCGGTGCTCTCCTCGCGGTTGATGCGCTGGACGATGGAAAAGATCTCCTCGACCACCAGGGGCGCCAGGCCCAGCGAGGGCTCGTCGAGGAGCATGAGCGCAGGACGCGCCACCAGGGCCCGGCCGATGGCCAGCATCTGCTGCTCGCCGCCCGAGAGATACCCGCCGAGCTGGGTGCGCCGCTCCGCCAGCCGCGGGAAATATCCGTAGACCCGATCGAGGTCGTCGGAGAGCCGCTCCCGGCCGCTCCGCGCGTACGTGGCGCAGGCCAGGTTCTCCGCGACGGTCAGGTCTTCGAACACGTGGCGGCCCTCCCGCACCTGGAACACGCCTCGGCGGGCGATGAGGTGCGGGAGCAGGCCGGCGATCTTCTCGCCGCGGAAGACCACCTCGCCGTCCGTGATCGCGCCGTCCTCGAGCGGCAGGAGCCCCGAGATCGCCTTCAGGGTGGTGGTCTTGCCGGCGCCGTTCGAGCCCAGCAGGGCGACGATGCGCCCCGCCGGGACCGCGAGCGAGAGCCCCTTCAGCACCTGGACGTTGTGGTGGTACACGACCTCCAGGTTGTTGACGGCGAGCAGCGGCTGGGCGGGAGCCTCGCTCACTTCAGATAGATCCAGTCGGAAGCGGGCTCGAAGATGCCCTTCTGCACGTTGGCGCGATAGACGCGCCCGACCGCCGCCTTGTTCTGCACGAAGGAGACCTTTCCGGTGAGGCCGCCGGTGTCCCAGTCCTTGATGGTGGCGAGAGCGTCCTTGAGGTTGTCTCCCGTGATCGGCTTTCCGGCGGCCAGCACGCGGCGCGCGGTCTCCGCGTAGATCATTCCCGTGAACCATCCCTGGATGTACGAGTTGGGCCGGTACTTCTCGGCCGGGTGGACGCGCTCGTTGTACTTGCGCATCGCCGCGATCCCCGGCACGTCGGCGTAGTAGTAGGCGTAAGGGTTCACGCCCATGTAGCCCTCGGCATCGGGCCCGAGCTTGTCGATGATGGTCTTGTCCATCGACCAGAACGTGCCCATGAAGGTGGTCTTCAGCCCATGATCGCGCGCGCTGCGGATCACTTCCGGGATCGGAGCCAGCACGTAGCCCTGGAAGATGACGTAGTCCGGCTGCGTCTTCTTGAGCGTGAGGACCTCGGTGGTGACGTCCACCGCGCCCACCTTGGTGACGATGTCGGCGACCACCTCGATTCCCAGCTCGGCGGCGCGCTTCCTGGCGAAGGGAATGGGGTCCTTTCCGAACTCGGTGTCGCTGTAGAAGAGGGCGATCTTCGGCTTCTCCTTCCCCTTCGCGTTCTTCGCGATGTAGTCGAGCAGGACGCCGAACATGTCGGAGTACGTCGGGCCCGACACGAAGGAGTATGGATGCGACTTCGGGTCGGCGAGCTCGCTCGAGAACGATGCCGACCCGTAGAGGACCTTGTATCGGGAGTTCAGCTCGGGCCCGATGGCCTTGCCCAGCCCGGTGGATTCGCCGTACATCATCACGGGATTGTACTGGGCCATGATCTTCTTGAAGGTGGCGACCGCCTTCTCCGTGTCGTAACCGGAGTCCTCGTAGAAGTAAGCGAACTTCTTCCCTTTGAGAATTCCGGCTTCGTTGGCGTAGTTGAGATAGTCTTGGAGACCGGCATTGATGTTCACGCCCGCAAACGCAAAGCGGCCGGTGATCGGTTGGCAGGCGCCGACGCGGACTTCCTCGTCGGCCGCGTGGGCGGAGAACGCGGCGAAGGCCACCGCGGCAGCTGCGAGAACGCAGGGGATCGGACTCTTCGACATGGCTCACCTCGGTCCATCGTTCACTTCGGGAACGGCCACAGCGCGAAGAACCGCCGGATGCGGTTCCACATCTCGTTGAGCCCGTGCGGCTCGAAGATCAGGAAAGCCACGATCATGGCGCCGAACACGATATCTCTCAGCGGGAACAGATACGACATGGCCTCGGGCGCGAAGGCCCGCGCGCCCTGCGCCAGCGCCTTGAGCACCTCGGGCACCAGCGTGATGAACACGGCGCCCATCAGCGTGCCCTTGATGGAGCCCAGGCCGCCGACGATGATCATCGCCAGGTACTGGATGGAGAGCGAGAGCGGGAAGTTCTCCGGCGTCACCACCCGGGTGAAGTACACCCAGAGCCCGCCCGCGATCCCCGCGAAGTAGCTGGAGAGCATGAAGGCGAGGATCTTGTAACGGAACAGGTTGATGCCGATCAGCTCCGCCGAGATGTCCCGGTCGCGGATGGCGATGAAGGCGCGGCCGATGCGCGTGCGGAAGAGATTCGCCGCCGCCCAGGTGTGCGCCGCGGCCAGCGCCAGGATGAGGAAATAGAGCCGGCGATCGGTGTCGAAGCCGAGTCCGAAGATCTGCGCCGGAGGCACGTTGATGCCGCGGATCCCGCCGGTCACGCTGTTCCAGTTGGTGAAGATCCACTCGAAGATGACCTGGGCGGCAAGCGTGGCGATCGCCAGGTACAGCCCCTTGATGCGCAGCGAGGGAACGCCCACGACCATGCCTGCGAGGCACGCGGCGGCGCCGCCCGCCGGCAGCGCCAACCAGAAGGGCCATCCGGCCCGCGCCGCGAGGACTGCGGTGGCGTAGGCGCCGACGCCCATGAAGGCGGCATGACCGAGCGAGATCTGGCCGGTGAAGCCGGTCAGGATGTTCAGCCCGAGCGCGCCGATGGCAAGCACGCCGACCAGGTTTGCGAGGTACAGGAGGTAGTCGCCCGCGAGGAAAGGAAACCCGATCGCGGCGGCGGCCCCGACGGCGACCCACGCGCGCGCCGTGGGCGTCCGGAACAGCGCCTCGTCCGCGGCGTACGTCTCCTTGTAGTTCCCGATCAACATCAGAGCCTTTCGATTTCGCGCGTGCCGAACAGTCCGTAGGGCCGGAACATGAGGATGACGACCAGCGCCACGAACGGCGCGACCTCCTTGACCCCGCCGCCCTCGAGCAGCGGGTCGAGGTAGCCACCGGCGAGGTTCTCGAGGATGCCCATGACCACTCCGCCGACGAGCGCCCCGCCGATGCTGTCGAGGCCGCCGAGGATCACCACGGGGAAGATGCGCAGGCCCACCGCCCCGAGCTGCGGGCTGATTCCGCCGATGGTGCCGATGACGATTCCGGCCACGGCCGCGGTGACCGCGGCGATGCTCCAGGAGAGCGAGAAGACCCGGCGGATGTCGATGCCCATGCCGAACGCGGTGGCCTGGTCGCTGGCGGTGGCCCGCATCGCGATGCCGGTGCGGGTAAATCTGAAGACGAGCGCGACGGCCAGGATGACGACCACTGCCAGGAGGAAAGGGTAGGCCTGGCGCGAGGGCAGGATCACGGATCCGAGCACGACCGGCGCACGGGGGAAGACGGGCGGAAAGTTGCGGTACTCGCCGCTCCAGACGAGCTGTGCGAGCCCCTTGAAGACGGAGGAGAGACCGATGGTCACCATGATCACGGAGATGGCGCGCTGTCCGAGCAGCGGCCGGAGCACGACGCGCTCCACCACGGCGCCGAGGGCAGCCGCGCCGATGGCGGCGACGAGGAGCGCGACCACGAAGGGCGCGTGGGCCACGGTCATCGCCGTGTACGCGAAGAAGGCGCCCAGCATCATCAGCTCGCCGGTGGCAAAATTGATCACACCGGTCGCCTTGTAGACCACCACGAATCCCATCGCGATCAGCGCGTAGATGCCGCCGGTGACGATCCCGCTGACCACCAGCTGGAGGAAGTAGTCCATG
>Ga0209011_1000498_pt1 | contig 14876 bp, 18 predicted proteins | sample BlaSpr_A8_OM1_M3_FD_187986 | JGI IMG/M metagenome (GOLD analysis project Ga0209011, IMG submission 187986) | Forest soil microbial communities from Thunder Bay, Ontario, Canada - Black Spruce, Ontario site 2_A8_OM1_M3 (SPAdes) (version 2) | ecosystem: Environmental > Terrestrial > Soil > Boreal... | reverse complement strand
CCGTGGGATATCGAAGGCCGAGCCCTCAAACATTGCGTTGGCCGTTCTCGTGGTGTTGCTGTACGGGACGCTGGTGCTCGCCGAACGGCGATCGGGGTATGTCATCATGCTGCTCGTCGGGTTGTTCGCAGCAGGCATGCCCGTCATCCACATGAGGGGGGCACATTACGGCGAGATCGCCAAGTCCACCGGCGGCTTCTTCTTCGTCTGGACACTCTGGGCGCTCGGCGGGCTCGGGGGCTTCACCTTCATCCTCTCGGCGCGCGGATTGTGGAGTCTGCGACGGGGCCAGCCACGGTAGTCCAACAACCCGAACATGGAAAGGCCCGATTTGGAGGCTCTCTGCCGCCTGCGGCCGGATGACGGGCTAACCGGAAGTTATTCCGGGCCAGAAGTCCGTTCTGGGAGATTACGCAGAAGTCCATCATCCTCGCCCCACCGGGCGTAGAGTTGGTTTGCGCGTGGCCGGCCCGAAACCACTTCGCGGAAGATTCCGTGTACCCGCCGTGTACCCCACTTAGGCGAATTCACTGTTTTTGGCGTTTGTGGCGTTTAATGAAATCAATAAGTTACGTGTTATCAGTCAGGGTCAGAATTCCGATTCCCATCGCCCGCTCTGAATCGACAGTGTCGTGGCCCAGTCAATGAGGGTGCAGTGGACAACGGCAGAACACCCTCACATCCCACTCACCCTGACATAACGCTCTGAATCTCTTCGCCATTGTCCTAAAGAAGGATAGGGAAGAGCAGCGTTTCCGGGCCGAGATTTGCAGCAGAGCGCCCCGTAATTCACCATGCGTAGATGGCGAGGGTGAATGCGAGCATGAGATAGAACGACGTCAAGCCAGCCTTCCTTTTTCGTATGCGATAGAACATGATCCCTGCCCCAGTTGAACAGGCGTTGCCAGATCCTCGATTGATCTGTATAAGCAGCAGAAATGTGTGTATTCACATACTCGAGCAAGCCTGGACATTCTTGCTCCAAGTCCAGGGCGACATGGGCCGGCAGCTGGATTTTTGACGCTTGAAAAAGTGGGCGCAACCAGTAGGCGACTGCCTCGAAGTCGAGGTACTTCTCAACAGACTTCGATACTGTGGCACATCTGGCACCGCCCTCAAGCTTCCAGTTTACGGCTGAACGCCGCCACTCCGGGAAAGTAGGAAAAGACGTTGGCCGTCGTCTCTTCCATTCGCTTTCGCAATGCTCCCAGTATTCCCAATTGCCCAGTGAGCGAGCATCTCGGAATCCGTAAAACACCAGCGCATCAAGCCACCCTTCCTCTCTTGCAAACCCGAAAGCTTGCTTGTGAACCCATGGAAGCAGCTGGAGTCCAAGTAGTTCCGGCTTGTTTGAACGCGCCGCTTCTTCCGCAAAGCCTGGACAACGTTTTCGCAGAATTGCTTTGAGCCAGGAAGGAGCACAGCCTTCCGATTCAACAACGGCGCGGGCCCAGAGTGCGAAGGCCTGCCAGCGGATGTATTCCTCGTAGGCCCTGTGGAAGCGAACCCAGGGAACCTGCATCAGTTGCCAGCGGGCTCGGCGACTAGCAGTGTGCCCGACTCTCCTTTCGAGCTTGGTAAACTTCGCTGTCTTCATTTGATCAATCGCACGTTGCACCGACTACTCTGGAAAGCGGGCAACGAATGACGTGAGCTTTCCGAGGCTACAGAGAATCGGTCACGGGTTCAAGCGCGTCAAAGAGGCGCGTCGCGGCGAAGCTCGTGCCTCGAGGACTCATCTGGACAAATGCTGGCTCCCCTTTGAAATGGTGCGGAGAGAAAGGGTCGAGAAAGTTAGTCATGAAGTATGAGATTGCCAAGCAATTGTTCGCGGTGAGCAGGGGAGTTAGGGACACATCCGATCCTCACGGGCCAGCGTCAGACAACGCGGCGACAGTTGAGCGTGAAAGTCCAAGCCGCTGTTAGCCATGAAGTATGAAATCGGTGAGATTACTTTTCTTGGCGTGCGGTTTGGAATGAGTTTGCGTCCGGGCACGTCTAAGCCTCGTACGACAGCAGAAAGCCCCGGCAAAGTTAGCCATGACGTGTGCGATTGGTGAAAATTGTTTTCACGTCCTTCGCGCACCGGCGCTCAGGTCGTGGGCCCTGAGAAAGAGCGTCATTTACAAGGCCTTTCCTAGGCCGATGCGGGGGGACCAAGATCGAAGTCAGCCATGAAAGATTCAATTGGCTAAAAATTCGTAAGTAGCGGTAGTGCTTCGTCGATGCCTCCTTTTGGAGGTCTGCTCCAGTGCGCCCTATCACCTTTTGTTCCAACAGGGTTGCGCCTCCAAGCGAGCCTGATAGACGGTCCAGGTCTGGGCCCGGCACACAATCGAAGGAACTTGGTATTGCCTGACAGCCCGTGCAGATGGGTCATGTCAGTCGAGTGCGTGTCCGAAAGTTCTGCGGTAAGTTCTGCCCCCGTAGTGGAGGTGAGAACTGTGTTTCGATCGGCGGGAGAACTCGCGGAAGGGCTTCGTGACGCACGGTACGTGATCGATCCCGTCACGCTTCAGGTGGTGTACCTGGCCGCGAAGATGCAGAAACCTCTCCTAGTAGAAGGTCCACCCGGGTGCGGAAAAACAGAGCTGGCCTATGCGGTTGCGGCTGCCGCCGATACCAAAGTGGAGCGCCTGCAATGCTACGAAGGAATCACGGAAGAGAAAGCCATAGGTAGGTTTGATGAGTCCTTACAAAATTTACAGCTGGTTGTCGGCAAGAGATATGAGAGTGACGAGCAGCGACGGATCGCGAACCGACCGCTCTTCAGCGTCGTGCTCGACGAGTTCGCACCCTTTGGATACCGGAACTTTCCGCAGATCCTGCAGACAGCCAGAGGTACCAATACGGCATTTCTTTTCTCGATGCAAAGCCTCCCCCAGCTCATGCCTGTCGGCCGTGGGTTCAAAGAGGATGTGGCCTCGGCCCCAAACACAACAATGACGTTGCGAACCCGCGACGAGGAAACGGCGCGATATTTTCTGCGGGCCTCGGCGGAACATCAGGTCACACGGCGCAATCTGTCCATGGAGAGATGGAAGTTCTTCGGGCTGGAAAGATATGAGGAGACAGGCCGCGCGATCGATGTCCAAGCCACGGAAACGCGCGCGCTCGACGAGCACATCAAGAATCTGCCGAAAGGTCAAATGGAGATTCTGATGACGGATGATACCCGCGGAACTCTCCATAAGCACTTGCACGTGCGCCCTCCAGCGGACGTCCGGGTGCCCCATTTCGAGCCTGCGCTCTTTCCTCGGCTGAAACAGTCCCGTGCAACATCGGTGGGGGCCAATCTCCGCTTTAAGGGTGCTGAACTCAGGGAAACGCGGTATACGAGACGCGCGCACTGAGAGTAGGAATATGAGACTGGCAATCTGTCGCGGTCTGCTAATGATCGTCTTGACCAATGCTGCGCCAGGTGTACCAGCGCAAACGCCGCCGCGACAGAACAGTGACCGAGAAACTTGGTACGAATTCATGCTGAAGCAATTCAACCCGGGAAACTTCGACTACGGAACCTGGCTGGAGAAACGGCGTAAGGCTTTTCTCGAGGCAACCGTGAAGGAACAGTACTTCTGGTACGGCGTGTCAGTGACGGCGGGCATGCTGCTCATGATGGCTGCCTGCACCAAATTGTATCTGGACCACCGCCGGAGCATGCGAGTCACCGCGGAGATGATGGCCGACGTCTACAGCCACGATCTCTTATCCCGTCAGGCGGCAACCGAAGCCATCGAGAAATATAACCAGCACATCGAGCAGTGCAATCGCGTTATCGAGGCCTCGGAAGCAGGAGACGCGCGGCCCGGCTGGGGCGAGACGCAGACCGATAGTCTGAAAGCGGAACTCCAGCGCGTCGCGAGTCAACTCGAAGCCACGACGCAGGACCGCAACAAGCTTCAGGAAGAGCTCCGGCAGAAAGCGCTTATCGTTGCCGACCTTTCCATACGACTCGATGCTTTGTCAAAGAAGGTAAATGGGCCGCGAGACACAGGCAGTGGCGTCGCGGAACCGGTGTCAACCAGCTCCAATGGCGATGGCGCCAGGTTTGTCGGTCAGATCAACCGGCTGCAGGAAGAGTTGTATGCCGAACGGCAGAGGAACAAGCGCTTGAAAGGAGTCTGACGGAAATGCTGGTCACAATCACTGGTTTTGGCAGCGTCTGGCGCCGACGTGACGGAAGGGACCCAGGCGATCCAAGACGGTTTGTCCGAGCGGCGTACTTCAACACGACCGGAGTTCCCGTCAACGGGAAGATCCGAACTCGACCGAAAATTGTTGGTCATGTTCGGTTCAACGGAGTGGGAGGTTTCGATCCGAATTATCCGCTGCGCATGGTGAACAGTGTCTTTGAATGTGCCGACCCATGCAATTGGGAAGGTCAAAACAAGGTGCTGTTCGAGCGAATGCTGTCAGCGCCGCGGCAGCCTGACTACTTTCTGGTGGTCGCGAGAGCTTCCGAGGTCGGTCACCTAGACGTGGGCTCGCCCGCGTGGAAGTCGGAAGGCACACTGTTAATTTCCTTCAGCGAATCCCGCAACCAACAAGAAGTCATGCTCCTGATGCCGGCTCATGCCTGGCTACGCGGTGAGGTGGGTAGGTTCGTCGTGCGCCCATTTGTGTCTTGGCCCTGGAGCGCAAGGCTCCAGTTAGCGTCCGCATAGAGATTTGAAGGATGCGCTATCCGAAAGGATCGATTCAACTCAACCAATCGCGCGATCTGCCACTCTTGCGCCAAATCCTGCATTCTGAATTCATCACGCGCTCTCAATTATTTGAGTTCATGGAATTGAACGGCTACGAACGCAGCCGGAATTCGTTTGACTGGAGAATGAGGAGATTGGTTGAACGAAGACTTGTAACGCGACAGACAGCCGTGGCCGGAACAGGAGACGTCGTGTATTCTCTCGCGGGTGACGCCGCAGAGCTGCTCCAATGCTTGGGTGAATACTGTCTGATCAGGCATGGCCGATCTAGCGCCAAGAACGGCAATCAGAGCCTTCTCCACGCAGTCGGGCTGAATGATATCCATCTCAGCTTGATGCGCTCTCGAATGCTAGTCCGGTGGACAAGTACCGTGCAAATTCGTTCACAAAATGAGCTCACTGACTACGGCTTCGCCAAAGACTACGACGCCGTCGTCACAGTTCGGACGCAGATTGGAGAGTATCGATTTGCCCTGGAGTATGAACGCACGCCAAAAGCGATGAAGTGCTACCGTGCAATTGCATCCAGCGTAAGTGAGGAAGTACACCTCGGTCGAGTGCTTTACCTGGTCACAAATTATGACTTGCTGCGCTTTATCTCAAGATTCTTCCGGAACTGCCAATGTGCCGTGTTCTTTGGGCTCGTCGGCGATTGGCATTCAGAACTGCTGGAAATACCGGTTTCGAGCACTTCTTCCAAGTATCCGATTCCATTTCGGGAGGCTCTGGACGGCGCGGCGATTCGTACCGCGGCAACGCCTGTGAATTATCGTTTGCCCTTCTATTGAGCTTTCTATGGGTACGCATTGCGTGCGGATTGACCCTTCGGCTCCCCTCTAAGTGAGTGAATACGCAGCACTACTTCCCTTACTATCCTCGCTTTGGTCGATAATCTCGGCCGAAGACGACGTTCTCGAGATGATTGGCGCATGCTCGAGCCACCCAGGTGACTCGAACCGCTGCTGCTTGAGAGTGACTTGTTTCTCCAAGAGTTCGATTGCTTCCAGCATCTCAGTTCGCAGTGTTGCACTGTTGATTTTCACCACAGTCTGGAGTAAAGCGATCCGCGGTGTTCTGGAAAGCAGCAGTTCGGGAGTGTCTGACTAGGCAGATACAGATCTGAGAGGTAGCGGCAAGCTATTGCGGCGCGTCGCCTAGCTGCCGCAGCTTCTGCTCCGCGCTTGCTTTGATCCCCCTGCGTCGCTCTTCGGTATCAGTCGTGTCTGATTTGAGATGTTCGAGTGCTTTCTCCGCGTTCCGCCGCGCCAGATCCCCCTGGCCGTCCGCGAGATAGGCATCTGCCAGACTGTCATACACGTTGGGCGAGCTAGGATACGCTGCGGCATTGAGCATCATGATCTCGACCGCTCCTTTGGTATCCCCGGATTGCATGTGTTCGTAGCCCATGAAGTTCACAATGGCTTCAGAAAACAGCGTGGCCTTGGCGTTATGTTGGCGCGCTTCTTCCAGCATTTGCGCTACCTGGGCTGCGCCACCTGGCTGATCAATCCGGTCCAAGGTATGTATTTCTTTGGGTACCGTAGCAGAATCTGTAGCCGGCGGGGCATGTCCTGGTGTCTTAATGAGGGTAGTCACATACCAGTCCACGATCTTGCCCGGCAACTCTGGATGGACCGGGAACATGTCTGCTCCGTGGCCTCCATTAGCGTAATGTACCAATTGTTTTCCTGGATTTGAGGTGAGTGTGAAAAGCCACTCAATCACTTGGACAGTTGGGGGGAATTCATCGTCGTCGGCGACCGAAAAGAACACAGGCAGTTTTGCCGAGTCGCGAAGGAACCGGCGGCCAGTAAGATCTGTGCTGCCGGACAGCAGCACCAAGGATTTTACTTCCGGATGGCGACGCGCCGTCTGAACAGAATTGTTGACACCGCAGCTGGCACCGCCCACACCGATGGTGTCATGTTGGACGTCAGGCTGCGATGTCAGATACTGAAAGGCTTTGTCGATGTCGCCCGGCCACTTGTCGGCCACTACTTGCGCAGCTTGCTGCTGAGGCATCTTGTCGAATCGTTCGCCACCGCTCTCGCCGAAGCCCCGGTAATCCAGTGTGAGCACGTTGATTCCCGCCGCCGCAAGCTTCTCTGCAAGGTCATCCCAGACCTTGCGCTGCCGGTTGCATTGATGCAGTAAGAGAACACCTGGTCCGGATCTGCCGGCCCCAAAATACGTTGCCTTGAGATTGGTCCCGTCAGGCGCAGACAGATCCACTATGCGTGGAGCGCGCAACGGTTCTGCTGCAGAAGTTATACCGAGCAGGCACGAAGCGAACAAAAGTGCTGCGCGAAAACTAGCATAACGGCGTCGCCTTTCCATTGAAGTCCTCCTCTTCGTGTCGGTAATAATTTGGCCTCCGACGGGTGGACCGGCTTTCTAGGCCTTTTCGGGAATGCTTACACCATCTCCGCTCGCTGTCCAGCAGTTCATTTTCCCGCATGCGGTCATCGGCTTTTTAGTTCTGATTGAAAGGAGAAAGAGAATGTTTGGCCAGATGAATGTACTTCCCATCGTTAACCTTCAGGATGCGCCGAAAGAAGTTGGCTGCTCCCTGGAGAGAGCTGTCGGCAAACTGCTTGAAGTAGCCGACCTCCGGGCGACCACTAAATGGGTCCAGTTTCAGAAGGCGCTTCTAGTGTTCCTTATGGTCCCCGGAGATCCTGAATCGGGTGCCTTCTATATCTATGACCGGCGCTTGAAAATTTGGTTTTGGGTGGACTTCGAGGACGAAAAATTCGGCGGATACAATACTGCCGATTTCGAGCATTTAGTCCGAGAGTGCCGCTTTCTGGACATAGTGGAGAGTCCCCAACTGCTTCGGAGTAAGGACCAGTGGATCATCCAAGCGGGGTCCCGACCGAGGATAGACACCCCGTCTGTCCAAGTTTCCCCGCCCTCCGTCGCCTCCTAAAATCCGCGTTGACCCGGCCAAGAACAGCCAGGAGATCTGGGTTTAGACAAGGCGCGACTGTCGAATTCGGGACGTCTTCGGAACGGAGGGGTCGTGGCGAAACCAGTAAAGGCCAGCCCTGCTGTTGTCCTGGCCTACCGCTCATTGTTTGTGAAGCGGCTGGCCTACACGTTGCAGTCGCTCCGACCGCATCCTGAAAGTGGACGACACTACTACTTTCGACCAAAGAAGACGGCTACCAGCTCGGAGGTAAGCCTAACGGGCAACACGATCCGCCGTCATCTGGAAGGTGAAATCACGATTGGGCTGTATGCCATTAACCCAGCCACGCAACGCTCCAAATGGGTGGCCATCGATGCGGATTATGACGGAGCGATGGAAGACCTGCTCAAGCTTCAGTACCGCCTCCACGAGGATAAGGGGGAGGCCGCCTTGGAGATGAGCAAGCGCGGTGGGCATCTGTGGATTTTCCTGGAGAGGCCTGCCTTGGCCCGGGAGTGCCGAATTTACATCTACAACTTAGCGCTGAAACTCGGAGTGAGAATCAGAGGCTCTGGCTTGGCGGAAGGAATCGAAGTCTTCCCGAAGCACGATGAGCTGCGACAGGGAGAATTTGGTAACGCCATGCGTGGACCGCTTGGGATTCATCGCGGAGCAAACCGGCGATATTGGTTCTACGGGGCGGACTACAATCTGGAAAGACAGATCTCATATCTGAACTGCCTTCGCAAAGTGAGCGAAGAACAACTACGGACCTTCGTTGCGGGCAAAACAATGCCACCTGAGTTTGATAGAAAACGCCCCTCGGCAGACCAGTCTGCTCCCTTCGTTCACACATCCGGTCGCGAGTTTCGCATCCTCGATCATGTCGGAAAGGTTCGCAAGGTTGGCAGGAACTACGTTGCGCAGTGTCCGTCCTGTGCCGAAGCCGGTCAGGATCGAAGTGGTGACAACTTGGCGATCTCCATTGAAGACCCGCGAAAATACCTGTGCTGGGCAGGTTGTCGCAAAGAAATGATTCGTCGAGCGGTGGGTTGTCCGATTCCCGTTCGGCAATCCGCGTGAGGAGGTGGCACATGCCGGACAAGCAAGACTCTTTGGCGCGTCAGGGGCTCACTTTGTCGAGGCGAGCGCTACGACGCTTGAATGAAGTAGGCATATTTGCGCAATCCCAGGTGAGCCTCGAACACCAACATCTGGCCAAACGCTATGTGGTGCGAGGGATCGAATCCGGCGGTGCCGTGAAGGACCTCGGGCGGTACGTTACGTTCTGTGGGCCGTATGGCGAGCCACTGCCCTATCTCCATCCAATCGATGCCATCGGAGTGAACGGAGTTCACGCAGTTGTAGTAGCTGCAATCCTTGTGCGAATCGAGTTATTTCGAACCGGCCGAACCTGCCAATTACTCATCACGAAGCATGAACCTGGAAAGGTCGAACATGGCAGACGCCCTCCACTGGAGAACAGAGTTCTCTTTCGCGGGGTGAATGGGATCGTTGACCTGGAACTCTTGCGTGCAGACGCTGATTTGGCGGGACGATCGGTCATGCCCGAGTTCTGCTCACGCGCCGGCGAGACGCTTGGAATCCCCCCGGTATTTGTCGCAGCCGTTGCGGCGGCAACGAAGGCGGTGTGTTGTGTCGGATGCTCGCATTCGCACTACCTTGTCACTGCTGTCGCCGACGCAGCCGGCGCTGGCGCGAGCGTTTGAACATGCTCGATCGGTGTGGAGGAACAGATGCTAGCAGAAAACTCAGCCGCCTTAGCGGTACCACCTGGTGGATCTCCGGAGCAAAGTGAAAGAGAAGAGAAAAAAGCCGTTAGCGGGGCACCGGAACAACGGGACCTGTTCGTCCGTGCCCAACGGCGTAAGCTGCCGGATGAAAGGAAGTCCCTCACGCACAAGTTCTCTATAGGCGGCCACGAGGGCTACATCATTGTCGGGATGTACGAAGGGGGAGGACCGGGCGAGCTCTTCATTAAAATGGCGAAGGAAGGCTCCACGCTTTCGGGTTTCATGGATGGCCTCGCGGTTTCGATCTCGATCGGCTTGCAGTACGGCGTGCCACTCAAAGCGCTGGTGCACAAACTAACGAGCACGCGTTTTGAGCCCTCAGGATTCACGAGAATCCGAGCATTCGCTACACCAGTTCCGTCCTGGATTTCATTGCCCGTTGGCTGGGCGGCAAGTTCCTCTCATCGGAATGTCTGAAACCGAGGGGCGCAATGAGCGACCAGGATACGATTCGCCCACCCATTAGTCCACCAGCGGTAAGTGCGGGAAACCATAAACCGATTCAGTCAAGCAGTGACGGCGGCACGACCGGAGATGCCCCCTCGTGCTCAACTTGCGGCATGCTGATGATGCCCAACGGAAGCTGCTACAAGTGCGTCAACAGCGGGAGCACAAGCGGGTGTTCATAAAAACCGAACTCGCGGCCGAAGGGGCGTAGTAGTCCCTAATGAAACAGGACCTCATACTGAGAGGGTGTCGGAGTCTCCCTGGCCGGATTCCTCATAGTGTGCGAACACTTCGCGAAATCCTTAGTTTCTGCAGACATTATTCCAAAACAGGATGCTTCGCAGCTAAGGTTTGCTGGTTGGAGATTAGCCCTCGCCCTGTGCGTGGCTGCGATACCGACGGTGGATATCGGCAGGGCATTGTGATAGGTTACATGTAACCAGGAACGGAGCTAGATATGGGAACACGAAGTCGATCCAAGTCCTCTCGCGATAAGGTCAGGGCACATCGCAAGCGGTTGCGTCAACAAGGCTTACGGCCCATCCAGATCTGGGTGCCCGACATGCGTTCGCCCTCTTTCGTGGCAGAGGCACGCAGGCAGTCCCTGGCTGTTGCCAGGAGTCCGCACGCCAAGGAGGACCAAGACTTTATCGATGCCGTCTCCGATTGGGGCGGGAAGTGAGGCGCGGCGAGATTTGGACCGTTTCTGGCGGTAAGGACTACGCAGGAAAACCGCGTCCGGTGGTGATTCTCCAAGACGACCGTTTCGACATGACCGATTCCATTACGGTGTGCGCGTTCACAACCGATCCAACCGATGCTCCTCTTTTTCGACTCCTCATTAAGCCGAGTGACAGCAACGGACTGCGAACCGTTTGTCGCTTGATGGTAGATAAGGTCACGACTGTTCCCAAAACAAAAATCGGCGAGCATGTTGGCCGTCTTGCTGACGAGGATATGGTGCGGCTGAATCGCGCCGTTCTGGTCTTTTTGGGAGTTGCTGCTCCAACTAGCAACGAGCAACTGGAATCGCCATAGCTTGGAGCACGCTCGCCAGGGCCTGTCAATCTACGTCTGGCGTGATGGCAAGGTGGTGGAAATCCCTCCCGATGAATTACGGGCGCGATCGATCCTCTTGGGCGCGGAATCAAAGTACGAAGCACTCCTCCTTTTAAATGAGCCTGTTGTCTGAGGTTCTAGGTTCGACCCGCGATAAAGTCTTGTAAAGAAGCCCCGCTAATCACCGCACACGCGTCCCGCTTCACGCTCAGAGAACGAGCGCGTCCTCTGTCTACTGTCCCTCCCAGCCGGATTCTCCCAATCGATGCTCGCCCCGAACTTTTAATTGAATGCGGCCGCTCACTCTTACAGCGAAATCCGAAGTCCGTGTCTTGGGGATTGCCTCGCTTCGCGGATCTCGGAGTTGAACCTCTGAATTGAAAGGAGAACGACAAAATGGAACAGTCCCAACTCTTGGCGCACTGCGGCAGTTCGAAAATCACCCGAGAAGAATTGAAGGTGATCCCGACGCCTCCAGCGAGTCCGACCCATCAACCACTTCCGCACTTCGCGATTGTCGGCGCGCTGGTCGAAACTCTGAGCTTCCGGCAGATCTCGGTGGTGCGGGAAGAATACGCGGTCTCAGGCGACGGCATGAAAATGTTCGGTGTCCTCGACCTTGAAACCACCTTCGACGGGTGCCGATTCTCAGTCGGCGTCCGAAACTCAAACGACAAGTCCATGCGCCTTGCCCTCACCGTCGGCTACCGGGTCCTGGTGTGCGACAACATGGCGTTTCACGGTAATTTTACGCCCGTGCTCGCCAAGCACACCAAGCACGTCAGTCTTGTGGACGTCCTTTCGGTCGGAATCGACCGAATGCAGCGGAACTTCGAACCGATGCGGAAACAAGTCGAGGCATGGAAGAGAACGCGCCTTTCAGATGAAAGCGCAAAGCTGATCATTTATCGAGCTTTCATTCAGGGAGAGCTCGAGGCTCCCAAGCACTTGGTCCGGGGGGTGCACGATCACTACTTCAATCCCCGGGTCGAGGAATTTGCTCCGCGAACGTTGTGGAGCTTATCCAACGCGTTCACAAGCATGTTCAAAAATCTCGATCCGATCCCGCAGTTCAACGTGACTGCAGAGCTCGCACCTTTTCTTGAACTTGCGACAGCAGGGTCCTGCCCTGTGCAATAACAGGACTCTCAGGGCCGACGCCGACCCCGAGTCGGGACCAACGTCGACAGGCAGGCGAACCATGTTCCTGTGGGAGTCCCTAGGTCGTTCTTTGGGCGGCCTAGGGACTTCGATCAGTCACAGGACCCGACCCAATCAAGTACACCGGGGAAAATCCAGCGGCGATTCCTTTCAGCGTCTTTCCCACCTACTTAAGGATCAACCAAGAACTTTCGAGGGGTCTGTCTTCAATTGGCTCGGTAGAGGTCTCCAGCCACAAGGACAACCACATGAGTGGGCACGCATGACGTGCATTGCCTGCGGTCAACCCATCGAACCAGGACGGCTGCAAGGGCAGCCACCGCGCATCGCAAAATACTGTTTGAAGTGCCGTGCGGAACGCCGACGCCGGGTCAGAGTGAAGTACTCATGGCGTCCGGAGTACGAGGTTTATCTTAAAGCGCACTACTTCGGAGGACTCAATCGTCGCTTTCAAGTCCTCAGCCGCATGGTTCGACTGACAGCGCTGACGGCCAGTCGCCGTGCCCCGCCAGGAAGGGCATTTGCTCTTTGTGCGCCGCTCTTTACGGTGCCTCTAAGAGGGAAAAAACAAAACCAACGAAGGAGTTCTTCCATGCAGCGACTCAGCAAACAGCCTGCTTTCGAACTCGGCCAGATCGTTGCAACACCGCGTGTTTTGGCCGCGCTTCAGAAGTCGGGACAGCAGCCGGGTGAGTTCCTCACGCGCCACGTTCGCGGTGAGTGGGGCGATCTGTCCGACGAGGACCGCAGGGAAAACGACTACAGCCTGGAGCACGGGTTCCGGCTCATGAGCAGTTATCGCACGAACGCGGGGGACAAGTTGTGGATTATCACGGAAGCTGACCGCTCCGTGACCACTCTCTTGTTGCCCGAAGAGTATTAAACGGAAGGATTTCGAGAAGAGGAGAAGAAAACGATGAGCGCAACGACCGTAGCAAGTGAAGCGAAAGTGGTACCCCCGGTGACTTCGTCTGTTCAGGACATTTCCCTCGAGAAAATCCGCGAATCCAGCAGCAACCCGCGCCGGGTTTTCGACGAGGCGCAACTCCGGGAGTTAGCGGCCAACATCGAATCGCACGGTGTCTTGCAGGCAATTCTTGTACGTCCGTCACCCGAGGGCCCAGACGGGACATATGAACTGGTTGCTGGCGCCCGGCGTTTTCGTGCGTCAAAGTTAGCCAGCAGGAAAACGATCCCAGCAACGGTGCGGGACCTCACAGATTCCCAGGCTCAAGAGATCCGACTCATCGAGAATTTGCAACGGGCAAATATTCACGACTTAGATGAGGGAATTGGTTATCGAGCCTTAGTGGACCTGAGGCCAAATTTCTACACCGTGGAGACGATTGCAGTCCAGGTTGCCAAAAGCCCATCGTATGTGAAAGGTCGCATTTCTCTCACAGAGTTGGTCCCCGCCGCGCAAACAGCGTTCTACGATGGCAAACTCACGATCGCTCACGCGCTGGAAATCGCGCGTCTTCAACCGAAGGACCAGGAACGGGCCCTCATGGAATGTTTTCCGGGCCATCGCAGCACCGGTTCGATTTTGAAGGATCGCAAGGCAGAGGCATTGACAGTACGACAGCTTCGCGAATGGATCGAACGCCAAATTCACCTCGACTTGAAAAATGTTCCCTTCGATACGCACGATGGGAATTTACTGCCTGCGGCTGGCGCATGTTCGGCGTGCCCGAAGCGGACAGGGAATAATCCCTTGCTCTTCCCAGAGATCAAGAACCGGTCTTTGTGCACTGATCCGGCTTGCCATCAAGCGAAGATCCAAGCGTTCGTTCAGCTTAGGGTTGGCCCCTTAGCAAAAGAAGGGAAAAAGCCAGTCCAAATTTCGGAAAGTCCTTCCTGGCAGGTCCACACCAGAGCCGCCAACACACTCTACGAAAGTCAGTATCGGCGCGCACAGCGCGAGGGAGAGTGTCCACATACGCAGGTCGCCGTCGTCGTAGACGGGCACGAAGCGGGAACGGTCATGCATGTGTGTGCGGAAGAGAAGTGCAAGACGCACCGACAATTTTCTCACTATGAGATCTCGCCGCACGAGAGGGAGCAACGGCGAAAGCTTGCGCTTGCCGTGCGGGTTCAGAAGGAAGCACGTACGCGGATCCTGAAGGCTGTTCGACAGAAGCTTCCTGCTGCATTGGCGCGAGCGGACTTCGAGATGGTTGCGCTGGATTACTTCCGCCGCCTGGGTCACGACAACCATCATCGTTTGTTCCAGGTCTACGGCTGGGCAGAGAAGAAGACGATGACCTCGTGGGGCGGGAATACAGTGGATCACGAGAAGTTGGCGGAAGCACGAATCCGCGCAATGACCGCGGCCGACCTCAACCGTTTTATGGTGACCTGCACACTTGTTCCTGACCTTTATTGCCCGGGCTACAGCTCCACAGAGGCACTTGCGAAAGAAGCGAACTTGATGCGAAGTGCTGTCCGATACAGACTGGACGCATCGAAAATCACAGCTATGGTCACTGCGGAGCTGAGGGTTGCTAGGAACAAGATCCGCCCTGGATCGAACGGGCGCGAACGCAAGACGGCCAAAGCCAGATAGCAGGGAACTTGTTCCTCCATGGGGGTCACGGCCAAAGAGGTAGTCCTGGGCCGACTAGCCACGCGTAACCGCGGCCGCTTAAGAAGAGCAGCAGGCCCAGCGCTTGTGCGGGGAAAGCTAGTCAGAAATCATGCGATTAGCGGGGAAAATTTCGCTTTCCTTGCTTGCTGGCTTCGCCCGATTGAATGCATTGGCTTTAGCTAACAGCC
>Ga0209011_1000495_pt1 | contig 14896 bp, 15 predicted proteins | sample BlaSpr_A8_OM1_M3_FD_187986 | JGI IMG/M metagenome (GOLD analysis project Ga0209011, IMG submission 187986) | Forest soil microbial communities from Thunder Bay, Ontario, Canada - Black Spruce, Ontario site 2_A8_OM1_M3 (SPAdes) (version 2) | ecosystem: Environmental > Terrestrial > Soil > Boreal... | reverse complement strand
GAACGGTGTCGCGCCTTCGGCCTCGCCGAAAACGATGATCTCCTCGACCTTCGACTTGGCCGCCGCGTCCTGCGCCTTGCCGACCAGAGGGGGAATCGTCAGCAGCAGGCGCGCCCCCGAATCGTTGAGCTGGAACGCGATCTCGTCTGCCGTGTAAGTCGGATTGAGCGTCGTGTTGACGCCCCCCGCGCTGGCGACGCCGTGGAACGCGATCGGATATTCGGGAAGGTTTGGCGACATGATCGCCAGCACGTCGCCCTTGCGAAATCCACGAGCATGTAGGCCCGACGCCAGCCTGCGAACGCCGTCTGCGATCTGCCTGTAGCTGTAGGAGCGACCACTGCCGGCTTCCACGATCGCGACCTTGTCACCGAGCCTCTCGGCTTTGCCCAGGACGAACGGGGTGAGCGCCACCTCAGGGATGGATACGTCCGGAAACGGGCTCTTGAAGGTCACCGCCGAAAGTCTATGCCCGGGGTTGACTGGCCCGTTCTGTTCCCGCCACCTCCTCAGGCCTGGCGGTGCTCGGATTCCGGATGCCGGCCGCGTTGACGAGCGCGCCGAGCAGGAGGAGTCCCGCCCCGACCAGCATCGCGATGTGGAATGACGACGTTGAAGCCTCCCGGGCCAGTGCAACGAGATGCAGGTCGGTCGGCGTGTTGAGAGGGCTCACCTGCGCGCGGAAGCTCTCAGACGTGACGTCGACACCAGGCAGGCGCGCCGCAAGCATGGAGTAGAAGTTTGCGGTGAGGAAGACGAAGATCAGCGCACCGGCAAGCTGCGGCCCAACTCGCGAGATGGCGTTGTTGATGGCCGAGCCCAGACCCGAGCGACTCACCGGTACCGAGGTCATGAGCGCGCTGGTCAGGGGAGCCACCAGGGTCATGATTCCGATTCCAAACAGGATCGACCCCGGTAAGAAATCGGTGAAGTAGGACAGCGGCGGCAGGTACGTGCCGGGATCGCCGACCTGCAGCCGCCACGGAGTGCTCTCGCTCGGAACGCGCGCGAACCACAGCACGCCGAGGGCCATGATCACAGGTCCGATCGCCATGAACCAGCGCGGACCAAATCTCGCTGCCAGCTTTCCGAAGCGCGCCGAACCGAAGATGAGGAAGAGCGTGCCTGGTATCCCTCCGGCGCCCGCGGCCGCTGCGGTGTATCCGAGGGTGCCCTGCTGAAACAGGGCCATGTAGTAGAAGGTCACGTAAAGAGAGCCGTAGATCAAGAACGTTGACAGGTTGGTCACGCTGAAATTGCGCGAGCGAAACAGCTCCAGCGGGATGAGCGGATGGGGCGACCGCCTCATCAGGATTGGCAGCGCGATGGTGGCGACCACCCCGATCCCCAGCGCGACATAGCCGATGGGGTCGCGCCAGGCACGCTGCTGCCCATAGATGGCGCCGAACGCGAGGCCTCCCACCGCCAGAGCGACCACCGCGGCGCCCAGCCAGTCGAAGTTCGCCGTCGCCTTTTCGTTACGGCTCTCCGGTATGTGCACCCAGGTGGCCCAGACGGCGACGATGACGAGGGGCACGTTGATGAGAAACGCGGCTCTCCAGGACACGGTGTCGACGAGCAGTCCGCCGATGAGCGGGCCCAGGATCGTCGTGGCGCCTGAGGCCCCGGCCCACACGCCAAAGGCTCGACCCTGCTCCTCGCCTGAGAAGTTTGCGGTGAGCAGCGCCAGCGATCCGGGCACGAGCATGGCGCCGGCCGCTCCTTGCAGGATGCGAAAGAGGACCAGCAGCTCCATGGTGGGTGCGAGACCGCACAGCACTGACGTCGCGCCGAACCCGACGAGGCCGTAGAGGAACATTCGCTTCCGGCCGTAGAAATCGTTGAGGGCGCCCGCGAGGATGAGGAGGGCGCTCAGCGTCAGCAGGTACGCGTTGTAGACATACGACTGGCCCTCGAGGACACCGAGGAAGGAGCGCGGCAGCTCGCGGCCGATCCGGGGCAGCGCGACGTTGACGACCGTGGAGTCGAGGAAGACGATGCCCGAACCGAGCACCGCAGCGACGAGGATCCATCGCTTCATCGTCATGGCCGCACCCTAGAAGTCCTGGCGGCCCATGAAATGTTCCAACACGCCCGGCCGCGCAAGCTCGTACAGGGCGAGGCGATGACCGGCCGGCGTGACGAAGGACGTGCACGGACCCATCGGGATCTCCAGGCTCTGCTGCTTCTTCAACCCGCGCTTCTTGAGCTCGGCGGTTGCCTTGCGCAGGTCGCCAACTCGATAGACGAGGATCGGACGCTCGCCCTCGAGGTGGTCGGCCAGGAGGATGTGCGGCGGCCCGCTCGACAGCTCGACCATCGCGACGCGCGCACCCATGCCTTCGACTGCAAAGCCGAGGCGAGCGCCGAGCACGTCCGTGAAGTACCTCATCTCAGCGGCGACATCGCTGCTCGGCGTGTACAGGTAGTCGAGCTGCTGAAACGAGCTCACGCCAGAGAGAAGTCCGTGGACACCTCCACCCCGTGCCTGAGCGTCTGCAGGGTCGAGCAGTAGCGCTCCGCGCTCGCGAGCAGCCGCTTGGCCCGCTCCGGATCCACGCCGTCTTTGACCTTCACCTCGGTTCGCATCTCGATCCCGGTTGCCCCGACCGGCACGTCGCGGTCGACGCCCATCGTGCCCCTGAAGTCCCAGTGGATGCGCACGTCGACATGCACCGACTCGAGCTCCACGCCCATGTTCGCGGCCACGGACCGCAGCGTGCTCTCCTCGCAGATGGCGAGGGCGGCAGCCAGGATGTCACCCGAACACGGGGTGTCTCCGGCGCCACCGGCGGCCGGATGCAGCCCGGAGCGGATGGTCACCGATTGATGCTCGGTCGGAGCCACGGCGCAGTGGCGCGGATCGGACAGGTCGCTGGCCACGCTGTGGGCCGCGGTGACGACCAGGGCGGAGGCGGGCGCGGCCCGGTAGCGCTCCTTGAGCGGAGCCTGAACGCTTCGGAGATCGACCGTATATGTCATGCCCAACATTCTGGCTCCCGCATGCTTGAGGCGTGCGCGTATGCACCTGGAACATCCAGCTTGGCCTGCGCATCGACTCGGTGCTCGACGCCGTCCGCAAGGACTCGAGTTTCCGTGGCCTCGACCTGCTTTGCCTCCAGGAGGCGTCCGTACACGACGGAAGGCCTGACGCGGCGCGGGTCGCGGAAGCGATGGGCGCCGGGTTCGACCACGTGCAGGCCACCGCCCAGGTGCGGCGCGGCCTGCCGCAGGCTAACGCTCTGATCTGGCGCCGAGAGGCTTTCCAGCCGGGCGAGCCTCAGATCGTCTCGCTGAGCAACCTGGCCGCGCCAAAGATGACCCGTGTGGAGCGCACCCTGCTGCGGGCGATCGCGCCTCAGCGGCGAATCGCGCTTCGGGCCGAATCCGCGGCGCTGCGCGTTTATGTGGTGCACCTGGACGTGATTGGATTCATGCACAAGCTCGAGCAGCTGAAGGCGGTGATCGCCGACATGGCGGCGCGCCCGCGCGTTCCACTGACGATTGTCGCCGGCGACCTGAACACGTTCGGGCCACCGGCCTGGCAGCTGTGGCGGCGACTCGACACGGTCGCGAGCGAAGCCGGCCTGGTCGACATCACGCGCGAGCTGACCCGCACGCACTGGACCGCCCAGAAGCTCGACGCGATATTTCTCCGTTCGGAGCTGCCGTTCACGTCTCGCGCGTGGGCGCCAGACGTCAGGGCGTCGGACCACCAGCCGGTCTTCGTCGAAGTCGATTTCGAGGACGGACATCAATGAGCCGCCACCTCGTGGTGATGCACATCGACGGGCTGGGCGCTGATTCGCTGGAGGAGGCGCTGCGCGATGGCGACATGCCGTTCACCCAGCACCTCATAGATGCCGAGGGGTATGCCGTCCACCGGTACCGATGCGGCGTCCCGTCTACGACACCCTTTGTGCAGGCCGGCATCCTCTATGGCGACAACTCGGAGATACCCAGCTTTCGCTGGTGGGACCGCGAGCGCCGCCTCCTCGTTCAGTTCGGTCCGAGCTCGTCTTTCAAGAAGGTCGCGGACCAGTACTTCCAGGGCTGCCGGCCGCTCACGCAGGGTGGCGCTTGCATCGCGGCCTGCTACCCAGGCGGCGCCAGGGACGATTTCGGCATCGCTTACCAGGACCGCAGCTACTCGAGAGAAGAAAAGTCTCGCTCCGCGTGGAACGTGCTCCTTCCCTACCTCGCCAACCCGCTGCACCTCGGCGACTGGGCCTGGCAGGCGGCGATGACCCTGGTGCGGATGGCACGCGAGTACACCGAAGCCCGGATGAAGGGCAAGCACCCGCCTCGCGCGTACGTCGTCAGCGACGCGCTGGAGGAGATCTTCGTCCACCACCTCACGCGGTATGCCGTGGTGAAGGCGATGCGGGAGGGATACTCCCCGATCTACTCGGCCTTCTACGCCTTTGACGAGACGGGGCACGCGTTCGGGCCCGACGACCCGACGACACTTCAAATCCTGAAGCACGTCGATCATTCGATCAGGAAGGTCGCGCAGGCTCGCGGCGATCGCTATGAGCTCGTCGTCCTGTCGGACCACGGCCAGATCGAGACTGTCCCCTTCGACGCGGATTCCGCTCCCACCATGGGCGAGGTGATCGCGGGGATGCTGCCGGGCTTTCGCGTGCAGGAGATGAAGGGCAAGGCCTATGGGCCTCCCGAGGAAGAAGCCCGAGGCCAGGTGAACGTCACCTGCTCGGGCGGCCTGGCGCACATCTATTTCGCGGAGCGGGACCGGCGGCTCGATTACGGCGAGCTGACCGCGACCCACCCCGACCTGGCACGCGCGATCTCCAACCTGGAAAAGATCGCGCTGGTGATGGCGCGCGACGGTGACCGCGACGTCTTCTTGAAAAGCGGCGCTGTGCTGGCGGGCGAAGATCTGAAAGCGCTGCTTGCGCAGTACGACGACGCGGACATCCTGGAAGCTCAGCTCGCGAGGCTGAACTCGTTCGAGAGTTCCGGCGACCTCGTCCTGTTTGGCGCCTTCGTCGAGGGCAAGCAGGTCAACTTCGAGAACCAGGACGGCGGCCACGGGTCGATCGGGGGTGAGCAGCTGCATCCATTTGTGCTGGCGAAACGCGAGTGGGGGATCGACACGTCCAGCGTGCATGGGGCACACGAGCTGCACCCCATCCTGTGCGCGCTGCGCGACCGCCTCGCCGCCGGCTAGGCTCTTCGGTCGTCTCGCATGATCTGAAGCATCAGGCCGACGCCGCCGACCGCAGCGAGGCAGAAGAAGATGATCGCGATGCCCGGGTAGCCGAGGATGCGAAACGATGTCGAGACCTGCATCAGCATCGCGGCGCTCACGATCAACGCCGCCATCAGCAGGCCGAGCGTGATGCGGTTGGCGATCTTCTGGAACCCGCTCAAGAGCTTGTTCTCGTCGATTGCCTGCACGCGGATCTCGAGGTCATTGTTGGCGAGCGCGTCGAGAATTCGGTTGACCCGGCCGGGCAGGCGTTCGGCGAACTCCTTCACCTCGATCACGTTCTGGAAGAGCCGGCCTGGTGAGACGCTCTGCGCCATGCGCTGGCGCATGATCTCCGCCGCGCTCTTGCGAATCGCCTCGTTGGGGTCGAAATCGGGATCGAGGATCTGGCCCGCCTGGTCCAGGCTGAGCAGCGCGCGGCCAAGCATGCCAAGCTCGGGCGCGATGATGAGCCCGTGACGGGCCGCCACCTCGAGCATCGCGAACACGATCTTGCCGACCTCGATCTGCTCGAGCGTCCGGTTCTGCTGCGTCGCGACCAGGTCGGCCACGGCGCGCGTGAAGCCCGCCTCGTCGAACGATGGCGTGCGCTGTGAGATATGCAGCGCGTACGTGACTACGTCCTCGCTCCGTCCCTCGCTGATGGCGAAAACGAGCTGCGTCAGGTGAGTCTGCAGCTGCGGCGGGATGTACGCGACCATGCCCAGGTCGAGGAGCGCTATGCGCTTGTCGCGGGTCACGAACACGTTTCCGGGATGAGGGTCGGCGTGGAAGAAGCCGTCGATCAGGATCTGCTTGAGGTAGGCCCGGAACAGCTCGTCGGCCAGCTCCTTGCCGGGAAGCTCGAGCTTCGCCACGTTGCTCAACTTCGTGATCTTCACGCCGTCGATGTAGTCCATGGTGAGGACGCGGCTCGTCGTGTAGTCGTCAATCGGCGCTGGGATGACGATGCGCTCGAACTCCGCCAGGTTCGTGCGGAGCGTCACGAGGTTCTGCGCCTCGCGCCGGTAGTCGAGCTCGCGGAGGAGGCTCTTCCGGAACTCGTCGAGGAAGTCGCTCAGGTGGCGAGTGCGGCCGAACTCCGTGTGCGTGTCCACCCAGTCGGCGATCTCCTCCAGGGCGTCCAGGTCGTCGGCGATCTGCTCGCGAATGCCGGGACGCTGCACCTTGACCGCAACGATGCGTCCGTCGCGCAAGCGCGCGCGGTGGACCTGGCCCAGGCTCGCAGCGGCAAGCGGGGTCGCGTCGAACTCGGCGAAGGCCTTGGACATGCGCAGCCCCAGCTCGGCGTTGACGATCCGCTCCACCTCCTCGAACGGAAAAGGTGCGACGTCATCCTGCAGACGGGCAAGAGCGTCGGCGAACTCCGCGGGCAGCAGGTCGTACCTGACCGAAAGGACCTGGCCGAGCTTGATGAAGGTCGGCCCGAGCCTCTCGAGGTCCGCGGCGAGGGCCTCGCCGGTCTTCTTCAGCTCGCCGTTGGGGGCGTCGTCGATCACCTCTTCCAGCCCGGCCTCCTTCAGTAGGCCCGGGCGGCCGTACTTCGCGATCAGCAGCGCTATGTCCTTGTACCGCTTGAGATGCTCGGGCTTGAGCGAGATCCCCATCTAAGGGACAACGCACAGCTCCCCTGCGTCATCAACGCACGGATTGGACCACCACCACAGCGAGGATCACCAACGCCCCGCCGATCGCCTGGACGATGGACAGCCGATCGCCCAGGATCGCGGCCGCGAGCAGGACGGTCACCACGGGCTCCCACGTGCTGAGCAGGGCGGCGCGAGCGGCGCCGATTCGGGGCAGGCCGCCAAGGAACAGCGTAATCGCGAGCATGGTCGGCACCAGGGCGATCCCCACAGCGACGGCCCACCCAGTGGCGTTTCGAGGCGGCGCGAGCTGGTGATTGAAAAAGGCCAGCACGCAGAACGCGACGGCGGCGCCCATGAATATGAGCGCGCTCGCCGCCACTGCCGGCACGTGGCTCATCAGCCGCTCGCCGACCAGGATGTAAGCCGTGTAGATCGTCGGCGAGGCGATGGCGAAGACCAAAGCCCAGGTGAGCTGAAAGTTGGCGCCGCCCACGAGCAGCGCGACGCCGGCAAAGCTGGCCGCCAGCGCGAGCCAATGCCACAAGGAGACCGAGCGGCGAAGGAACAGCCATCCCGCCACCACCACGAGGCTCGGGTAGATGTAGGCGATGAGCACCGCCAGCGAAGCGGGCAGCGAGCGCAGGGCGATGAAGTAGGTGAGCGACTGGGCCGTGTAGACGATCGCACCCAGGGCCAGCAGCGCCGTGAGCTTCCTTCGCTCGAGCCTGAGCGGGTTCTGGCCGAGCACGGCGGAGAGGACGACCATCGCGATCGCGGCCAGGAGAAATCGGATGGCGAGCAGCTGCTCCGTGCCCAGGCCCGACCCGTAGCCGAGCTTGGCCAAGATGCCGAGCGTGCCAAAGGCTGTCGCGGACCCCAGGACCATCGCCGCCCCGCCCCGCTGAGTCCCGTGGGCGGCGGTCTTGCTTACCCCTACGGCCAAAGAAGGTGGCCGAGCAGCATGCCGATCACCACGGCAACGACATAGGTGACCCGGGGAAACCGGCGCACGAGCGCCCTCACCCCGTTTGTCATCGGATCCGTCCCCTGCCGCAGCGCGATGGATTCCTGGAGCATCAGTAGGAAAGCGACCAGGGCGCCGGCGGTCGCGATCAGCGACAGGATCGCCTCTGGACTGAAGTTCATCTGCCCTGGCCGGTGGGAGACGTCCGGCCGTAGGCAGGGCCCCACAGGAAGTGACCCAGCAGGATGCCGATCACCACGGCAATCACGAACGCCCAGCCCGGAAAAGAGTGCACGGCGCTGCGGACGTAATCGGAGATCGGGCGGTGGTTGGTGAGCAGCGCCCAGCTCTCAAAGGCGAGGAGGAGCGTGATCACGCCGAACAGCGCGGTGACCAGCCACGAGAAGAGGTTGCCCAGGGCGATTCGCACCGGGAGATTGTCGCCGGAAGACGCGTCCTATGGTGTACGGCGCTCGACGGCCGCCGCGGGCGCCCTGGAGCGGCTCTCAACGAAGACGGCCGCCACAGCCGAGGCGAGCAGCGCCGCCGCGGCATAGGCGTAAAAGGCGGCCTGTATGCCGGCCATGGACCACACGAGTCCACCAAGGATGGGACCGACGGTGACGCCGACGTTTTCGAACTCTCCGAACACTCCCATGAACAGCGCGTGCCTGCGGCGGGGCATCGACTCGGCGATCCATGCTGTCGCGGCAGGCCAGATGAGCGAGGCGCCGAGCGCGCGGACTGCGGCGCCCGAGATGACCTGCACGAATGTGCCCGAGGTCGCGTAGAGGACGAAGCCGGCCGCCGACAGGATGCCGCCGGCGATCATCGTCGGCCTGCGGCCCCAACGGTCGGACGCGTTCCCACCAGGGACGAGGAGCAGCCCTCCGATCAGGCCGACCGCGAGCATCGCCGTCCCTGCGCTCGCCGCTGAGAGATGCAGGTGGGTCGTGACGAGCAAGGGCAGCAGCGCCAGCTCACCACCGGCCCCGACCTGGAACAACAGGACCATGGCCGCGGTCACGAGCAGAATCCGCAGCACGCCGCCGCCCGCACGCGACTCCTCCGTTCGGGCCTCGTCATCGGCGATCCACACATCTCGTTGCTGCGCGTACGAATAACCCCTGAAGACCAACACCGCAAGCACCCCTGAGACGATCGGAAGGACCGCGCACGCAAGCATCACCGTGCGGATCGGAAAGTGGTCGAGCAGCTGGCCACCCGCACCTGCGCCGACCGCCTCAGCGATGACCCACGAGGCAGACAGCAGCGCAAGGCCCGTGGCGCGCAGCCGGCTGTGAAGCGCGGTCCCGAGGTACGAGCGCGCGATCGGCCCGACCGCGACCATCATCCCGGACGCGAGCAGATAGCTGATCGCGATCAAGAAGACCGAGTCGACCCGCGCGAGGACGACGATGAAGACGGCGTACAGAAGCTGCGAGACGACCAGCGGGGCACGGTACCCGACCCGGTCCGCCAGGATCCCCCACACCCATTCGAAGGCGAACATTCCGAAGCCGAACATCGAAAGGGTGAGGCCGATCTCGTTGGGGCTGGCATGCAGCTGGCGTAGCTCGAGCGGAAGGCAGATCTGGAGCAGCCCGGTGGCCAGCGTGGAGAAAGTCAGCACCGCGACGAGTGCACCGCTGCGGCTGCGAATCAGTGGTTCAGTGATGGCCGGCATACGATAGGCCAGAGTCGCGCGTTTACACGTTGTGTCCATCAACAAGCCGCTGGTCGCGGTGGCGGGGCTGTGCGCGCTCGCCGCGGCGATCCTGGCCTTCTACGTCGCGGGTCACCCGTACATACCGGAGGACGCGACGATCGAGCGTGACATCCAGTCCACCAACTGGGGCCCGCTCACGCTGACCTTTCCAGTCTTCAGCTGGATCGGCGACGCCAAAGGGGCGGTGCTGGAAGCGGTCGTCTTCGTCCTGGTGCTGGTGTTCAACCGGCGGGCATGGATCCTGGCCGCGGTCGCGGCGCTGACCGGTGCGTGGTATGTGCTGCTCAGCCACCTGATCAACCGTCCTAGGCCGAGCGTGCCGCTGGTGCTCCAGGTCACCGAGCACCCGCCCGCCTCCAGCTTTCCGAGCGGTCACACGATGTTCATCGTGACCGTGACAGCGGTGTTGATGCTGTGTCTAGGGCGCCGCTTTCTACCCCGCTGGGCTCAGCCGGCCGGCTGGGCGTTGGTGGTGCTGATCATCCTCGCCAACGCGATCAGCCGGGTCTACACCGGCGCGCACTGGCCGACTGACGTGCTCGCGGGGCTGCTCATCGCCGCCGCGTGGCTGTCGTTCGCGATGTCGCTGCGATGGATCTCGGAGCAAGCGCTAGGACGCTAGCCGGGGTGCCACCGGGAGGTGCGGGTCTGGCCGTCGATCGCCCATTTGAGGGTTTGCAGCACCTCGGCCAGGTGATCGCGCATCGCCGCCTCCGCAGCGTCGGGATCGTGAGCCTTCAGGGCATTGAAGATGGCCTCGTGCTCGCGCAGCGATCTCTCCGTCCGGCCCGGCCGCATGATCGTCTGGTACTGGAAGCGGATGCTCTGCGACTTCAGGCCGCCCACCAGCCGGCTGGTGGTCACATGGTCTGCCGCGGCCCAGATCAGCTGATGGAACCGGGCGTTGAGCTCTGAGTAGCCGATCGCGTCCTTTTTGGCGACCCGCTCGCGCATCTCGACGACCACCTGGCGCAGCTCGCGAAGGTGGGCCGGGGTGGCCCTGGTCGCGGCGCGACGAGTCAGCATCGCCTCCAGCGTCGCGCGGACCTCTTCGATCTCGAGTGCTTCGCGGTCGGAGATCAACCGGACCCGGGCGCCGCGGTTCACCTCGAGCGTCACCAGGCCCTCCTGGTCCAATCTGACCAGGGCGGCGCGTACGGCGGTCCTGCCGACGCCGAGAGTGGTGGCGACCGAGGCTTCGACGAGCCTTTCGTTGGGATGGAACCGGCCGCTTACGATCGCCTCGCGCAAGACGTGGTAGGCATCCGGGTTGGGGTCGGGGACCTGGGGCCGGGCTCTCATCCTTCTCTCATCTTGCTGTCTTGCAGATTATCGTCAATAATGTCGACAATCGCTTCTCGCGACCACTCTTGCAATAGCTATTAGTTAGATGGGGGACCTGCAGTGAAAACGTTCCATCGCGCCTCGCGTATGTCCCTGCCTCTGCTCGCTGCGATCGTGCTTGCAGGCTGTGGAGGGAGCAGTTCCACCGGTGGCGGCCTGGGCTCTGGGCCTCTGCTGGTCGGCATCATCGCCCCGTTCACCGGCGCCGACGCAGGCCTCGGCCCTGCGTACTACGCGGCGTGCCTGCCGGCCGCGCTCTCGATCAACAACAACGGTGGAGTCGGCGGACGGCAGGTCAGCTGCCAGAAGTTCGACACCCGCGGCGAGCCGGCCGACGCCGTGCCCGCAGCGAACGCGATGATCGCAAGCAACTCGAACCTGATGGCGATCGTCGGCTGCACATCGGACGAGGCCTCCAGCGTCGTGCCCATCATCGACCGCGCCAAAATCCCGATGTTCTGCATGACGGGGCAGTCCGAGTTCAACAAGACCACCCTGAAGTACTTCCACCGCCTCGTGCCGGCTGACGTCTATGACGCTTACGCCATGGTCGGCAGCGCGCTGTACGGACCCGGCCACTCTCCTTACCACAAGGCCGCGCTGGTTTTCGGCAACGACATCGGCTCGCAGGCCTTCGTCAAGCCGGCCACCGACGCGTTCACCAAGCTGGGCGGCACCATCACCATCAACCAGGCGATCAATCTCGCTCCCGGAACGTCGTACCGGACAGAGGTTGCGGCGATGCTGCAAAGCAAACCTGACGTCATCCTCACCGAGGCCCTTGGGGCGGCCGGGACTTACCTGAAAGAGGTGAAGTCGCAGAACAACGGCCAGATGATTCCATTCCTCGGCACGTCGGCCACCATCGACCCGGTGTGGTTCCAGCAGGTCCGCGACGCGATCGGCATCACCGACTTTCTCAAGTACTACCAGGGCGTTGACCTCGGGTACACGTTCTCAGGACCCGCTTACTCGGAGTTCATCACCAACCTGAACGCGTCGGTCTCCCAGTTTGCGGACGCGCCCAAATACAAGCAGCGCGGTTCCACGCTGCACCTCTACGACGGGATCATCATGAGCGCGCTGGCGATGGTCGCCACCAACAGCGCCGACCGGACGGTTTACGACCCGAAGATCATCGACATCGGCAACGGCACGAGTGGCGCGATGGTCGTCAACACATACAAGGATGGCGTTGCGGCTCTCAAGTCGGGCAAGTCGATTCGATTCGTGGGCGCCGGCGGCGAGAACCAGTTCAACCAGTACAACAATTCGCAGTCGGGCTATATCCTCGTCACCTACGACAAGGATGGCAACGAGGTCAAGGTGGGTGAGCTCACTCCCGAGCAGACTTCGACGATCATCAACGCGGGCGGGGCATAGTCCAGACCGGTAGACAGAGGGGCCGAACGCCGTGAACCTTTTCGTAGCGGCGTTCGGCTTCGGCCTGGTCAGCATGTCGGTGATCGCCATCGCGGCGGTCGGGTTCACGATGCAGTTCGGGATCACCAACATGATCAACCTGGCTTATGGCGAGGTGATGGTCTCGTCCGCCTACGTCGCCTACTACCTCAACAAAGCCGGCATCTCGGTCTGGATCGGCATGGTTGCCGGAGCGTTGTTCGGGTCGGTCTTCTCGTTTCTCTTGAACAGGTTCATCTACGCCCCCTTCATGCGCAGGGGCACCGCCAACCTCGGCATGGTGATCGTGTCGCTGGCCGTCTCCTTGATGATCGCCAACCTGCTGCTCCCGATCGTCGGGTACTACCCGGTGTCGTACCAGGAGGATGGCGGAGGTCTCATACGCCTGGGGCCCATCGCCCTGACGAGGGACCAATTCATCGTCATCGGAATTGCCGTCGTGCTCATGCTCGCTATCCACGCCCTGCTGACCTACACGCGCCTCGGCAAAGCGATGCGCGCGACCGCCGCCAACGCGACTCTCGCGCGTAACTGCGGAATCCCGACCGGGCGCGTCATCGACGGGGTCTGGCTGATCACAGGGGCGCTGTGCGGGCTCGCCGGCGTGGTAGCTGCGTTGAACGCGGGCTCGTTCGTCATCGGCAACGGCGCCGCTTTCCTGATCACGATCCTGGCCGCCGCGGTCCTGGGCGGAGCTGGGCAGCCCTACGGCGCGATGATCGGAGCGGTCCTCATCGGCCTGATCACCGAGTTCAGCGCCGCGGCCTGGTCGCCTCAGTACAAGGAGGTCGTGGCGTTTGCGGTCCTGGTGCTGGTCATGGTGCTCCGCCCGCAGGGGCTCCTCGCCAAGCGAGGGGCGCTGGCCGCCGCCGGATGAACACCTACTATGCCGCCAACCTGCTCATCTACGCGGGCATCGACATCATCGCCTGCCTCGCGCTCAACCTGCAGTTCGGCGTGACCGGCATCGTCAACTTCAGCTTCATCGTCTTTCAGTCGGTCGGCGCCTACGCGGCGGCAGTCCTTTCGATGCCACCCGACACGGCGAACGGCGGCTTCCAGCACTACATCGGCGGATACGAGCTCCCCTTCCCCATCCCGTGGATAGGCGGCGCGATCGCCGGCGGCCTGCTTGCCATTCCGGTTGGATTGGTAGTGCTCAGGAAGCTGCGCAGCGACTACCAGGCCATTGCCCTTCTCGTGCTATCGGTGATCGCCAACACCGTGATCACGAACGCGGACAAGTTCCTTGGCGGAGCCGCGGGCATCGCGCTGGTGCCTGCTCCTCTGCAGGACCAGATCACCCCCAACACGGAAACGTACCAGTACTTCTATATCGGGATCACGGCCGTTTGCGTGGCCCTTGCGTTCCTGGTCGTACATCGCGTCGTCAACTCACCCTATGGACGATCGTTGCGCGCGATGCGAGAGCGCGAGATCGCCGCAGCGGCGATCGGTAAGAACCCGGTGCAGCTGAAGATGGCGATCTTCATCGTCGGCGGCATGATCGCCGGGCTGTCCGGCGCCATCCTGGTCGGCTTCATCAACGTCTGGGCGCCGTCCGTCTGGCTCTACCCGGAGACGATCATCCTGTTCGCGGCCATCATCGTGGGCGGTCGCGGCAACAACATCGGCGCCATCCTCGGCGCTCTCCTGGTCCCGGTCGGCTTCGAAGAGGTCACGCGGCTTCTCAACAGCAACGGAAGCCTCGCCAACTTCGGGCCACCCGGCTTGCTGTCGGCCTTGCAGTGGGTGGCGATCGGACTCCTGATCCTCGGCTTCCTGTGGTTCAGGCCCCAGGGCGTCCGCCCGGAGCCGCGACGGGTGTTCGAAGGCGGCGTCGAGTGATCACTCTCCCCACAACTGCGGCCAAGCCGATGCTCACGGCCACCGAAATCCACCGCCACTTCGAGGGCATGCGCGCGGTGGACGGCGTCTCGATCGAGGTTCCCGCGGGCCAGATCACCGGGTTGATCGGACCCAACGGCGCCGGCAAGTCCACCTTCCTGGCCGTCCTCGCGGGCACGCTGCCGGCCACGAGCGGAAGCATCGCGTTCGAAGGCCATGACATCACCCGGCTGCCTGCGTATGCACGAGCTCGCCTTGGCCTGGTACGCACCTTCCAGCTGCCGTCGGAGTTCGCGCAGCTGACGGTGCTCGAGAACCTGCTCGTGGCCGCACCGGACAATCGCGGTGACTCCCTTTTCGGCGCGCTCATGGGCAAGGGGTACTGGATCGAGGACGAGCGAAGGCTCGTCGAGCAGGCCCGGGCACTGCTCAAGCGGTTCGGCATGAGCGCGAAGGAGTCGGACTACGCCGGCACGATGAGCGGCGGGCAAAAGCGACTGATCGAGATCATGCGCGCCCTCATGCTTGGGCCTCGCGTCTTGCTCCTCGACGAGCCGATGTCCGGCGTTCATCCAAAGATCATCGAGGAGATCCAGTACTACCTACAGGACCTCCGTAAAGGAGGCCTGACGATCCTGATGGTCGAGCACGAGCTGCACATGGTCGAGCGCCTGTGCGACTCGGTGGTCGTGATGGCGCAAGGAAAGGTCATCGGCAGCGGCACCATGGCGAGCCTCAGGCGGCAGCCAGAGATTGTCGACGCTTAC